>Ga0335074_10001346_pt1 | contig 33344 bp, 24 predicted proteins | sample Lox_Sample_23_FD_206715 | JGI IMG/M metagenome (GOLD analysis project Ga0335074, IMG submission 206715) | Soil microbial communities from Loxahatchee National Wildlife Refuge, Florida, United States - Lox_Sample_2.3 | ecosystem: Environmental > Terrestrial > Soil > Wetlands | place: USA... | reverse complement strand
GAGCCGTTTCCCAATGAAGACCGCAAAATGGCGGATAGCCCCAAAGTTTCCACCTATGATCACAAACCGGAAATGAGCGCCGAAGAAGTTACACAGATCATTCTCGCGGCATTGGATTCCGGAAAATATGATTTTTATGTTCTGAATTTCGCCAATGGCGACATGGTCGGCCACACCGGCAACCTACAGGCGGCGATCAAAGCGGTAGAGACCGTTGACGCTTGCCTGGGTCGCATCCTGGAAAAACTTAAAAACCTCGGCGGCGTCGCGTTAGTCCTGGCCGATCATGGCAATTGCGAGCAGATGTGGGACCCGGTCAACAACTGCCCTCACACCAGCCACACCACGTACGATGTGCGATTAATCGTGGTGGACGATCGTTTCAAAGGCGCCATTTTACGCCAGGGCGGATGCCTCGCGGATGTTGCGCCCACCGCGCTAAAAATGATGGGATTGCCGCAGCCTCCGGAAATGACCGGCAAATCGCTGCTCACATAATCCCCACGCAGAATCCCAAAAGTCCTTTACGTTCTCCTGATCGCCTGCTCTAAATTCACGTGTTCTCGATGCGGTTTACCGCGTCGCCGCACCATTTGCGCCACATCTGGCGATATGCCGCTTCAATGTTGCGGGCGAAACGTTTGGCGTCCATCAGCGGCGATTGTTGCATCCGTTGTCGTAGATTTTTACGAAGTTCTGCCATCTTATTTATATCACCAGCGAGATTAACGGCGATTTGGACAAATTCCTCCGGCGTTTGTGCGGCAAGCTCTTGCAGATGCAAATTATTCAACTGACTCACGCCAGCGCGTCCCACCGCCGTTTTACCCGCCAGCGTGATGACCGGCACACCCATCCACAAAGAATCAAGGCTCGTCGTATGTCCGTTATACGGCAGGGTGTCCAGCCCAACATCAATACGATGATAAACCTTAAAATAATCCTTACGCGGCTGAAATTCGACGAATTCCACTCTCTGCAAATCAACGCCGTTATTGTTTAGATTCTTTAACACCCGCTGTCGTGCCTCGCCCAGCGGCGCCATCGATATCAAACGCGAATTGGGAACCCTGTCCAGTACTTTAGCCCAGAGTTTCAATACACCTTCATTGACCTTGCAGAAATTATTAAGGCAACCGAATGTTACAAAACCGTTTTTTGCCGCGGGTAAATCGCTGATCGCATGTTCATTATTCAACGGATCGTAGCACCAGAAAGTCTCCGGCAGACGCAGGCATTTTTCGGAATAAAAAGTATCAAACATTCCCGGCGGATCCAGATACGGATCGGTCAGCCGGTAATCCACTGCATCCATGCCGGTAGAACCGGGATAACCCATAAACGTCGCCTGCACTGGCGCTGGTTTTTGCGCAAAGATTAACAAGCGGTTGCGGTGTGTGTGCAAAGCCAGATCCACCAGAATGTCGATTTTGTCGTCACGAATCATTTGCGCCGCTTCCTGGTGGGTCAGTTTCACTATGTCGCGCCATACGTCGGCATAAGTTCGCAATTGCCTGGTCAATAAATCTTCATCTACAACGTTGGAATAACAAACAATCTCAAAATGCGTCCGATCATGCTCACGCAACAGCGGCAGCAGATTGCATCCAACAGCATGTTGCCGGAAATCAGCCGAAACATATCCGATGCGGAGTTTGCGCTCGGCGTCGCGATCATTGGTGTGGGGTTGAATGAATTTTTTCAGCGGTTCGGCGTGGACTTTGTTCCAGCGGCGTTCTTCCAGAAAAATCGCCTGAACATCAAAATCAGGATGATAGTGCAGAGTCAAAACAATATTGCTGTGGATATTGTTTTCCCCGGGATCGATCTTTAGAGCATTCTGATAAGTCTGAATCGACTCGTCCAGTCTGCCCAGATCTTTATATACATTGCCCAGATTGTTATATGCCCATATGTCATCATGTTTCAACTCCGCCGCTTTGCGGTATGCCACTGCGGCCGCGTCAAATTGTTGAAATTTTTGTAATACCGCGCCCAGATTGTAATAAGCGTTGGCGTAATCGGGTTGTAACTTTACGGCTGTTCGAAATTCATTAAAAGCCTCGGTAAAACGGCTTTTTTCCCGGAAAATATTCCCCAGATTGTTATGATAACGCGCAACGGATGGTACAATGGCGATGGCTCGCTGAATCAACTCCAATCCGGATTGCTCTCTGCCCGTTTGATGCAGGATTACGCCCAAAAGATGCAGCGCATCAGAATCGTCAGGTTGTTGATCGAGTATTTGCCGGTAGATCGTTTCGGCTTCAGTGAATCTGCCGGCCTGGTGATGCTGCAATGCCAGGGTCATAGCTTGTTCAATGGCTGTGTCGGACATGAATGGATCATAATTAAATACTGAAGCGTGACAACAACCGCAAAATCATAAATGGATTACTGTACCGGCCCCGGGCCAATCGTGATGTGGTTAAAGTCCAGCAGCGTGCCTTTGGACTGCTCCAGCGTCACCATATCCAGGTTGTAATGCACGATCGCTTCGTCGACGGCCTGCCTGGCATCGGCAAGATCCTCGGCGGCATTTAATTCAAGCTGCAGAAATGTGGGTGTCAGCGGCGTTCCGGTCTCTTCCTGCACCTTCAGGCCATGGACTACTTTTTCATCGGCCGTTTGCCGTTGCGTCGCCACGCTGATCTGTTGCCAGTCGGCAATCATGTCAAATAACGCCACGATTACCTGTCTGGATATATCCTGTGCATCGCGCATCATCGTCGTCAGCGCCTGGCGCTGTTGCAGTTGCGCCTGCAGTAAGTCGGCCTGCGCTTGTCGGTTGCCGATGGGTATCTCCAGTTCCAACCCCACGGAATATCCAATGTGGGGATTGGTGAACATTTGATTGAACGCTCCGCCGAAGCTGCCGTCCTCCGCCAGCCCGGAGCTGTCAGTCGCGGCAACCAGGTCAAGTTTGGGCAGCAGGCCGTTTTCCGCCACGTTCACGTTAATGCCGGCTTTTTCAATTTCCAGCCGGTCGCCTTCCATGGCATAATTTTCCCGCAGGGCCGTCGCCAGTTCCTGGCGCAAATCAAAGACCAGCGGTACGGCGCTGGGTGTATCTGTTGGAATCACCAGCGGTCCTGTACCCAGCGGCATGACCGGGTCGTTCAGCAGACTCTTGAGAGTTTCGGATTCATCCCGTTCATTGCGCTGCGCTTCCACCAGGTTATAATTCGCTAAATAGACGCTGGCCTGCACCTGGCTGATTTGCACCGAATCCACGTCCATACCCTTGCGTAATTGAAGCCGGCGCAGGGTTTCCTGCATGTCGGCAAGAAGATCGCTTTGAATTTGAACTTCCTGACCGGCCAGCGCCAGTTCCAGATACGATTCTTCCACCTGCGCAACGATTTTGATCACCTGCGACTGAAATTGCGTCACGGCGATGCGCTGGTCTCGCTGGGCGATGTATGTTTTCGCGTAATTGACCTGCGACCCAAAGCCGCGAAGCAAAGGCTGCGAAATACCAATCGCCAAGTCCGTGGTATTGGAAGGGTTGATGTCCGGCGGCAGGCTGGTGGTATCGGTGATATTCAAATAATCATTTGATCCCTGTATATAAACGGTGCCGCCGGTTGAAAGCTCCTTTTGCACGCCGATCTCGTTATTAAAAGTGAACTGGTTGTTGTAGCCTATTGGTGAAGTTGGAATTCCAATCTGGGTTGGATACGGTTGAGGCATATCCGTTTGTTGTAATTGCGTTTCGCCGAAAAACAGGGGATCAAACGCCGCCTGGGCGTGAATGATCTGGGTCTGGTCAATTCCCGGATTATAAGCCTCAACTTTGATCGCCAGGTTGTGCATCATCGCGTCGGCGATAACTTCCTGGAGCGACAAGTGCGCTTCATTGGCGCTGTTGGTGTTCGGTTCATCGGCGACCGACTGCCTGGTACTGTCCACCGGCGGGGTGATGGCCTGGCTGTCGGGTGGATCATCAGGATCATCGTCGGGTGATGTCCATTCATGCACGCCCTGGTCCACGTGCGTATTCAATGGGCCAACGTCCAGATCATGCGCCATGATCGAAGTGGAGTAGGACGTGTCATTGTCATTATCTGAATCGAACGGCGATGCGCAGCCGGCTGCTGCTGCGGCCAGTGCCGCCGCGGCGATGGCGCTAATGATTCGGCTGGCTTTCGCGTTTTTTGCGCTCGTAAAGTTTTCTTTCATCATGGGGCGACCTCCCTGGCAGATCCCTAAAGCCATAATTTCAGCCGCAGCCAGTCAATCAGGCTCCTTGTCCATATCCATATGTGCCGTCTTGGACCGATGTCGATTTTCGCCGTTCCCTGCATCCCCGGACGAAACCAGGAAGGCGGATTGCTAAGTTCCGCTCGCACCGTGAATACATTGAGCCGGTCCTGCACCTGCGCCAAGGGATCGATGCGCGTCACCTGGATGGAAAATTTATCCCCCGGAAATGCATCCGTGGCCACCTGCCCGCTCTGGCCTTTCTGGATGTATAAAATGTCAGAATCCGGTACATTGATTTTCGCCAGCAGATGGTCCAGAGGCGCTACATGAAATAGAACGTCTCCGGTTTGCACCGCCGATCCGATTTTCCATTCCAGGTCCCCCGTGAGAAGCACCCCGGAAATCGGCGAGCGGATATCTGCCAGGTTAATTTCCCGCTCCAGATACATGATCTGGCTGTGCGATCCGTTGATATCTTCGTCCGCGATTTCCATGTCGCCGAATTTGTCCTGGCTCTGGGCGATCGCCGCCTGTTTTTCATATCCGGCGAGCTTCGCCTGTTCTTCAGCCAGTTGGTCTTCCAGCAAAGCGGTATCCAGCGTCGCCAGGATGGTTTGATTGGCGATCACCACATCGCCCGGCCGCACGGGCACCGTAGCAATGTAACCGTTAAATGGCGCCACGATTTCCGCCTGTTGCAGCGATTCGAGCGTGAATGGCGCGGTAATACGGAATTCGCCGTTGAAAAATAACGCCCATGCCAGAAACGCGGTGACGCCGATCGCCGCGGCCTTCATCCATGTATGGCTCGGTCCGACCAGTTTGGCCAATTGACTTCGCCAGGACGCCGCGATCCGTGCGCCAAACCACCGGTCATGCTGAAACAAATCCAGCAGTCGCGGCGTAACCAGATCGCATATCTGGCGCAGCGTTTCAATTTGCTGCAGGTTTAATTTTGTTTCCGGAGCCAGCTCCAGTAATAGCGCGCCGGCCGGATCGGCCTGGCGCAGGGGAAACACACAAATCACGTGCGGTCCTTGTGCCTTGGAAAGCTTTTCCGCACAGCGCGTGATAAAATTCGCGTTCGGCGGCGGGGGAAAAATCACTTCGCAATCCTGGTCGACGCATTCCTCCATCGCCGCTTCAATGTCCTGTACCAACTGCATTTTTCTTAATACGTGCGCGGTGTGGCTCATCGCCATGGCGTGCACCGATCGGCCGCGGAGAATTCCCAGCGTGACCCGGTCGGCCTTATATTCCGAGGCCAGCGTGTTGCATAACGCCATGGCCAGCCCGGTAAATCGTTCCGATCCCCGTACGGCCGCCATGGTGCTTAAAATCTGTTGATGGGAATTATTTTCCGCGCGCAGTTTTTCGAGTTCCGCTTGAGTGTTCCGCCAGACGTTTTCCGGCACCAGAACATGCCTTGCCTGAGTTTCCGAGGTTTTTTCCTGCAAAGTCGATTTTCCTTCTCAACGATTTTAGAGATTTCAAGGCTCTAATTTGAGTTTTGCGTTGTTATGGTCGGTTCGTTCGTTGTTCCGGCGCCTCCCGATGCCGAAAAATCAACTCTGACCTGCTGGCCCGCGGGCAAATGTTGCGGGTTATCTACACGTAATCGCACCAGCAGCGTGCCGCTGGCGTAATCCGATGCGTTGGCGATCCAGTAAATCGTTCCTTCAAGCGTTTCGCCGGTGGCAAATATCACGTTTGCTGTCTGGCCGTCCTGAAGTCCGGCGGCCACGTCCACCGGCACGGGAACCTCGACTTTTAACGGATCAATCTGAATCAGCCGCACCGCCGGTTTGGAAGGATCGGCGATTTCTCCGACGTGCACCTGGTAATCTTCGACAATTCCCGTAAACGGGGCGAGTATTTGCCGGTCCAGATAGGCGGCTTTGGCCTGCTCATATTTGAGTTGATCGTTCTGATGCGTCAATTCTTCAAGCTGCAGCGAAAGCTCGTCAATAACGACTTTTACCTGCGCTTCCTGCAATTCAAAAGGCGTCGCGGCGTTCTGTTCCGCCGCCTCCTGGGTGCGCCGCAGGTCTACCTTGTCTGCATCCAGTTGAGCCTGGGCCGCCTGGATGCGCAATGTGCTGTCAGCCTGGATCTTGGCCATTTCCATGGCGTACCGCTGATCATCGTCATCTTCGCGCGCCAAAAGCTGTCCCTGCTGTACCGCTTCGCCGTGATAGATTGGCACCTCAACGATCCTCCCCGGGGCGTCAAATCCCAGGGAAGAGTCCTGCCAGGGCATCGCCTTGGCCGGATAGGTATCACCACGTGCCGCGGCCACTGCGGAAATGGACATGATCAGGCCTAAAAGAATACTTCGCTGCATGGCCTTGGATACTCGTTTCATGGCGCCCCCGGGGGTTTCCCTTTCACAACGCATGGGCTCCGCCTCGCGTTGTCGATGTACAGAATATACTTGTCCGTGATTTTCAATTCCAGCCAAACAAAACGGTGGTTTAAGCGCCGGGTTTGATCCCCGCGCTGTATTAACGCATCTTTCAACCTTGTAAGCCGAATGGTTACAATCCGATATAACTGTGTCACAGGTCCCGGCCTGTCGTTAGCGCGGAGCACTCGTGCGTCAAACCTTCCATGAATCTTTTTACCGCATAGCCGACCTTAAAGTCCGGCTGCGCAGCAGTGTAAACATCGCCCGGCAGTTTTACCGCGGCCAGCGCTGGTACGTTGTTCAGGATCAGGCCAACAATGCCTTTTTCAGGCTAAATCAACCGGCCTACGAATTCGTCGGCCTGCTCGACGGCACACGCACCGTCCGCAGCGCCTGGGAGAACTGTACGGCCAAATGGGGCGATGGGGCGCCCACGCAGGGCGAAGCCCTGCAACTTCTGGGCCAGTTGTCCGCACACAATCTTCTGGAAACCCAATTACCGCCCGATGCTCTGGCCATGTTCGAGCGCTATAAGCGCCGGCGCAAGCGCGAAATCCAGGGCCGCTTCATGAATCTTTTATTTCCACGGATTCCCATTCTGGACCCGGACGCCATGCTGGAAACGCTGTTGCCTTATCTGGGTTGGATATTTTCCTGGAAAGGTTTTGTGCTCTGGGCCGGCCTGATTTTGGCCGGTGTATATATGCTCTTAAACAAAGGCCCCGGCGTTACCGCCGCGATCGATCAGGCCTCCACGGTTTTGCAGCCGGACAACTGGCTGCTTTTATACGCCGCCTTTTTACTCGACAAATTCCTCCATGAATCCGGCCACGCCCTGGCGTGTAAAAAATTTGGCAAACAAAACGGCGGCACGGGCGAAGTTCATGCGATCGGCATCATGTTACTGGTCTTTACGCCGGTGCCTTATGTGGACGCTTCCAGTTCGTGGCTATTAAAGAGCCGCTGGCAGCGGGCCATCGTCGGCTTTGCCGGCATGTGGATGGAATTTGCACTCGCCTCCATCGCCGCGATCATCTGGTGTTCCACCAGCCCCGAATCGCTTTTGCATGCGTTTTGTTACAACCTGATGTTCATTGCCAGCGTGGCGACGGTCTTTTTCAACGGCAATCCGTTTCTTCGTTACGATGGTTATTACATTTTGTCGGATCTATTGGAAATCCCCAATCTTCTCTCGCGGTCGCTCCAATATGGCCTTTATCTGATCAAACGATATGCCTTGGGGCTCAAAAACGCTCTGAACCCCGCCGAAACCACCGGGCAAAAAGTATGGATGGTCGTATACATTTTACTCGCAGGCGTCGTTCGCGTTCTGGTTTTAAGCACCATAATCATTTTTCTGGTGCGTAACCTGCAGAATTATCCGCAGGTCATGCTCCTCTTTTCCTTCATGGCCATTGCCGCCGCGCTCACCTGGGTCGTTATTCCCCTCTTTCGCTGTTTATGGTACCTGGCCACCAGTCCCGAATTAACGCATCATCGCACGCGCGCCTGGCTTGTCTTTGGCTCTTTCGCCGCTTTTCTGATTGTCGTCTTTGGTTTAATTCCCTTGCCCAATCATTGCCGCGTTGAAGGCGTTATTCGCGGCGATCCACAGCAGGATATTTACGTTCAAACTCCCGGATTTCTCGGACAGTTCGCTGCGACCGATTCCATGGTCCATAACGGCCCAAACGCCACGGTGCTGCTGAAGCTGGATAATCCGGATTTACAAACCCAGGCTGTGGTGCTGCAGGCCAAAATTAATTCGCTCAACATTCAACAGCGCGAATCGCTTGGCGATGGCGACGTCGCCACGGCTCAAATCTACGCCCGGCAGGCGGACGCCGAACAGAGCGAACTCGCTTCAATTCAGCATCAGCTTTCGCAACTGACTGTTGTCGCGCCGATTTCCGGCCGTTGGATCGCGCCCGATCTTCGTCTGCGCATTGGAACCTATTTCAAAAGCGGCGATCAGGTTGGAACCGTCGTTCACGACCAGAATCTGATCGTCCTGGCCGCCGCGGACCAGCTCGACGCCGGCCAGATTATCCGTGCGGCCTCACAAGGCGCGCAAATCCGGATCATCGGCGCTGCCGATCAGGAAATTCCCGCCCAGGTCGAGCTGGCCTATCCCGGCGCGGGAAATATGCTTCCGTCCGAAGCTTTGAGTTATCTCGCCGGCGGTCCGTTTGCTCCATCGGCGAGTCAAAATCAACCTTCGTCAACGGCCACGCCATTTTTCATGCTTAAAGTTCAGCCTCAGTTGCGCACGGTATTGCTTTACGGCCGGCAGGTTGTTCCGTTGGCGGGGCAAAGGGTTATTTTGCGGCTCTCATTGCCGCCGGAGGCTTTGGCCCGGCAACTTTGGGACCTTCTCCAGCGAACCCTGCAGCCGCAGAGCCAGATTGGAACGCAATAAAATGACCATCGGTTTAGACGCCAATACCCAGGCCTTCCAGGAACCTCAAGACGGAAAAATCACCGCGCCCGCCATTCCCAGCGACGCTTGGCGCATGCGCCACCAGCAACGCAAAGTCCATGAAATCCCCACCGGCCTCGACGCCGCCTGGCACTACGCCGCGGGCGTTTTTACCCAATGGATTCCGCGCCGCAAAATTTATCTCCGCCATGCCGCCGCCGTGCAGGTCGCAAAGGGTAAAATAAAAAACCTCACCGATGACCGGCTCCGCGAGCAATTGACCGAAATATCCATACTTTTCCGCCGCCGGCGTGAGCAGCTTGCCGATCGTATTCGCGCCGCGGCGCTGATTTGCGAAGCCTCCAAACGCATCGTCGGCCAGGACCCTTATAAAGTCCAAATCGCTGGCGGATTGGCTCTCGCCGATGGTTGTCTTCTGGAAATGGCCACCGGCGAGGGTAAATCGCTTACCGCCACAATCCCCGCGATTCTTGTCGGCTGGCAGGGACGCGGCATTCACATCATCACCGTCAACGACTATCTGGCGGCGCGCGACGCCCAGCAGTTCGCCGCGCTCTATAAATTCTGCGGCCTGAGTGTCGATTATGTCGCGCAGGAAATGGACCCCATGCGCCGTAAAAAAGCTTATCTTGCCCACATCACTTATTGCACCAATAAGGAAGTCTGCGCCGATTATCTCCGCGACCGGCTCTCCGCCGCTCCTGATAATGCCCCAAACGGTGCAGCCCAATCCTCGGCTGACCAACTGCGCCAGCGGCAGACGCAGCGCGAACTCTATTTCGCCATCGTCGACGAAGCGGACTCCATTCTCATCGATGAAGCCGTTACGCCGTTGATTATTTCCGGCGCCGAGGGCAATGCCGAAGAGATTGAGTGTTATCGCCAGGCCCATCAGATCGCGGACCAACTCATGGAAAAGCGAGATTTTAGCGCCGTAGCCCGCCGGCGTTTGATCGAATTGACCGCTAGGGGTAAGGAAAAAATTTCGGAATTGCGCCAGGGCCGCGCCGGCGTATGGGTTTCGCAACGCCGCGCCGAGGAACTTATCGTCCAGGCCGTCACCGCCCGCTATTTTTACACGCTCGGCAAACAATATGTAATACAGGAAAATAAAGTCGTTATCGTTGATGAATTTACCGGCCGTCTCATGCCTGATCGGCAATGGCGCGACGGCCTGCATCAAATCGTCGAAGCCCGCGAAGGCGTCGAAGTCCGTACCGCCAAGGAAACGCTCGCTCGCCTCAGCTTTCAGCGTTTTTTCATGCTTTATAAAAGCCTTGCGGGCATGTCCGGCACCATGGCTGAAGTTCGGCGTGAGCTTTGGCATATCTACCGGCGTCCATTGGTCATCCTTCCTACGCACCGCCCATGCATTCGCCGCAAGCTTGGCCTCCGCATTTTTGCCGGCGAGGAAGACAAACTCGCCGCGGTCGTCGCTGAAATTGGCCGCGTTCATTCCCTTGGCCGGCCGTTGCTTATCGGCACGCGCAGCGTCGACGCGAGTGAAAAACTCAGCCAGCGCCTCACTGCTTTGGGCTTGCCGCATCATGTGCTCAATGCCGTTCGGCACGCCCAGGAGGCGCAGATTATCGCCGCGGCCGGAAAAGCAGGCTGTATTACCGTCGCCACCAACATGGCCGGGCGCGGCACGGACATTCGTCTTGACGCCGAGGCTCAGAAAGCAGGGGGGCTGCATGTCGTGGCCACTGAGTGTCATGAAGCAGGACGCGTCGACCGGCAATTGGCCGGGCGTGCCGGCCGCCAGGGCGATCCGGGAAGTTCGATTATTTTTGTGAGCATGACCGATCAGCTTGTACAGACTTATGCCGCCATCCTGGCGCGCCTTAGCGCGCGGATGGGTAAGAAAGGCAATCTGTTATCTGGTTTGTTAGGTCACCTGGCAGTTTACTGGTCACAGGTTCGCGCCAGTTGGGCGTCTCATGTGCAGCGTAAGGCCGTAGCCCGCGCCGACCGCTGGCTCGATGAATCGTTAAGCTTCGCCTCTGAAAATCAGTAGCAAGATGATTAAGATTGAGGAAAAAATAGGTGACCATCTCTAATCAATCGTGGAACATATCATGATGCGCCTACGTTTTCGTAAAAATGAGGTAGATAAAGCAAACGAAAACAAACTAGGTTTGTTTGCAATAATAATGCTGGTTTTGTGTTTTTTGGGATTCATCTTATATCATCAAATGCTTACTCAGCCCGTTCGTTATATAACTAATGGTCTGATGTATACATGCGCGTTTGCTAGCCTCTTAGGCACTTTGGCAATTGGAGGAGCCAGACTTTTAAGTGGGACAGTACTTTCATCATGGGACTCGTATAGCTCGCCCAATCTAAAATTGTATAGAACATTGAAATTTGTATTTTTATTTCTGCAGGCAATATGTATATCAGCATTTGCATGCGATGTCTATAGGTCATTTATAAATTCTAATATATATAGTCTCTTATGCGATATTATTATAATCGCAACCCTCTTATTTCTTTGTCAGCAAGCTTCCAGTGGAGTAAAAAAAACGGTGTTATTGGCTTCAATGGGATTTTCTTTAGTTATGTTTTTATTTAGTTTATTGGGGACCTTTGCAAACCTGCATCCCAATGGACCATTTGCCGCGAATTCAAAGTCAATTTTTCTTCTTATATGTTTTGAAGCCGCAGTTTTTCTCTGTGCCTTTATCAGCTTAATTCTTCGTTATAGAGAGATTCACAATGGGCCGCAGCAATTCGGCTGATCTAAGTTGATAGGCGTTCGGGACAGCCACCTATTTATTTCTAAAAATACTATCTGCGTTTCTCTGCGCAATCTGCGGATTCGTTTCGTGCTTTTCGCGTATTTCGTGGTTAAAAACGTCGTGTCGTTGTGGTAAAAAAATCTGTGTTAATCTGCGGATCGTTCGTGGTTAAAAACACTGCGGTGATTTGGCGAAAATTAATCCAAACCGTGGGGCGGTCATACACGTATAGACAAGAGATGCTAATGAAAACATGCATCTAATAAATGGGTTAGGGAGAGTGGAAAAGGAATATCGGACAATGACCCATAATGACAATGCATCATCCATGGCACGTGTGATAACCATGAAGTCCTGATGCAATTTTCTCTGAACGTCGATAAATAGACTACACGTTTTTCTGGTAACCCAAAAATCTGTTTATTCAGATAGAAAGAATAGATGACATGAAAACTGTCTGCAAAAGTCTCGGTATTGCCGCTTCTCTGGCCGCATTGGCGGGCGTCGGATCCGCCTCTAAAGATGCTCGGGCCGACATCATGGGTTTGAATCCCACCGATCTGACGCAAGCGGCATCTGATGTGGGTAACGATGGGCTTTTCTTCACGCCTACGATCTCGGTTAATGTTACCCAGCTTGGTTATTATGGTCCCAGCGCCAGCGGCAATCCCGTTGGTTTATATAATGTCTCTACCGACACCCTGCTCGGCAGCGCGACAATCACAACTTCTGATGCGCAATCCGGTTCATTTTATTATGCACCAATTACACCTGTGACATTAACTGCGGGAACTGAATATGCCGTGGTCGGCTTCTATAGCGGCGCAAGCGGCAACCAGGACTCTACAGCATCTTCGGTGAGCGGCGGGTCCGGAATTACTTATGACGGTTATCAATATGACTACAGCAACACGCTCGATTTACCGCAAAATTCATATGAGACCGCCTATTTCGGCCCTAATTTTAAATATAGCATCAGCAGCCCGATCCCCGAGCCCGCGACTGCGTCCCTGATGGGGTTAGCCGGCCTTGGTTTGCTCCTTCGCCGTTCGCGGGTCAGTAAAACTCGCTAAAAGTTCGGGCCTATCGCAAATTCCTGATCCAGCGATTAATATTTTCCTTGAAGGTTATAGCCCCGGCATTTCTTGCCGGGGCCTTTTTAATTCTCAGGCCGAAGCACGCGCCGACTGCTGGTTAAACGAATCATTAAGTTTCGCTGCGGAAAATCAGTAACCGGCCGACTTGCCGGCGACATTTAAAATCTATCTGAAATTCCATTATGATTTGAACACTGAAGGCAAAAGACTAGGTACATAAAAAGGCTCTGCCATGTTTTTCCTTCTGCCCTACCTGGTGGATGTTCCCATGCATCGCTGGCCGTTGGCCAACTGGTTGCTCATACTTGTAACGATCATAGTTAGCATCGCCATGTTTCCCGCGCTCGGGCAGTGGGAATATGCGCGGTTTCTCGGAGTTCAGCCTGCTCCGGGTGTTGTCAATTATTTTCTTCTCGATCCTGAGCACTTTCAGCTTTCGCAATTGATAGGCTCGGCGTTCATCCACGGCGGTTATTGGCATTTGTTCGGCAATATGTTCTTTTTGTGGTTGTTTGGAAACGCCGTTAATGCCCGTCTGGGGCATTGGAAATTTCTCGCCATCTATTTTTGTGCGGCCGTTTTTTCAGCAATTTTTTATCTTCTCTTCGGACCCAAAATGCCCATGCTGGGCGCCTCCGGAGCGATCATGGGCATCATGGGCGCGTTTTTGATTTTATATCCCCGCAACAACGTCAGTTGCATCTGGTGTTTTTTCTTCCGTTTCGGCACGACGGAGTTTTCATGCTATTGGCTTTTGGCGCTTTATTTCGTACTCAACATCCTGGGACTTATAGATTCAAATGATCATGTGGCGCATATATCTCACATTGCGGGCTTTGTTTTCGGCGTCGCCGTGACGAGCTTGTTGGTTTGGTTGAACTGGATCGAACAAACCGAAAGTGAGGAAAATCTCCTGGAACTCCTCAGCCTGAAGAAAAAATCGCAGGAAACTTAATAGGGGATAGGGATTAAGAAATAGGTGATAGGGAATAATAACTACGAGCAAATGAATATAATGCATAGTTCAATGCGCATTTGCGATCTTGGAATATGGAGTTTTTGTCAATTGGACGATAAAATAATTCTAGGAGAATATGCTATGCGCTTTACAGTTGTATTGGAACAAGAACACGATGGAGGGTATGTTGTCAGCGTGCCCGCATTGCCCGGATGTGTGAGCCAGGGAGATACGCGGCAAGAAGCTTTGGCCAATATTCGTGAAGCGATTGAGTTGTATCTTGAAGATTGTCATGAAGCCGGCGACCCTATCCCCACCGAGGCCGGCAGGGAATTTGTCGACGTGGAAGCCGTTTCCTGAGTGGAAGGGACTCTACGCGTGGCTAAGCTCCCTACGGATCTATCTGGTCGTGAAGTCCGCAAAGCTTTTGAACGTGCTGGCTTTATATTTCGCCGTCAAACCGGAAGTCACATGATTTTGCGGCGTGACGAGCCATACAGCAGAGTTGTCATTCCTGATCACAAACAAATTAGGCTAGGTACTCTTCGTCGTATCATTGCAGATGCAGGATTTACCATTGAACAATTCATGCAATTACTTGGACGGTAAATTAAATAAAAAAACCGCCGGGGGTTATTCCAGCGGTTTAAATTTTTGGTGGGAAAGCAAATCACTCGCTTATTTTAAACTCGCTAGAATTTCATCCTTCACATGGTTGGGCACCTGCGCGTAGCTGTGCGGCTCCATGGTGTAATTCGCCCGGCCTTGCGTGAGCGAACGCAAAATCGTGGAGTAGCCGAACATGCTGGCCAATGGAACCGTCGCGTCGATCACCTGTGTATTGCCGCGGGTTTCAGTGTTCTCGATAACAGCCCGGCGGCTGGAAATGTCGCCCTGCACCGGACCAGCAAACTCAATGGGCGTGGTGACCTGAAGCTTCATGATCGGTTCGAGGAGCACCGGGCCGGCCTTTTTAAGACCCGATTGCATGGCCAGAATGCCCGCCTGTTCAAAAGCGATCTGCGATGAGTCGACGTCGTGGTAGCTGCCGTCAAAAAGCGAGACCTTGACGTTGAGCGTTGGGAAGCCGCCGAGCACGCCGGATTTGGCCGCCTGGCGGCAGCCATATTCAACCGAGGGGATATATTCCTTGGGAATCGCGCCGCCCTTGATTTCGTTTTCGAAAAGAATGGTGTCTTCCGAATCGTCCCCTTCCACGGGCTGGTAGGGTTCAAGGCGAATCCAGCAGTCGCCGTACTGGCCGCGTCCGCCGGACTGCTTGATGTGTTTGCCCTGGGCCTCCGAGTGCTTGGTGATGGTTTCCTTATAAGCGACCTTGGGTTTGCCGACCGTCACATCAACCTTCATATCGCGTTTGAGTTTGTTGGCGATGATTTCCAGGTGCAGTTCACCCATGCCGTGGATGATGGTTTGCCCGGTTTCCGGATCAAAGTTGCTGCGGAACGTCGGGTCCTCGCGGCGCAGCGTAGTGAGCGCTTCGCCGAGCTTATTTTTATCGTTGGCGCTCTTGGGTTCGATGGACATGCTGATCACGGGTTCGGGGAATTCCATTTTTTCCAATATGACCGGGTGATCCGGATCGCAAACGGTGTCGCCGGTGAGGCTGTATTTAAATCCCACGATGCCCACAATGTCGCCGACTTCGGCGTATTCGCGCTGATAACGGTCAGCCGCGTGCATCTCCCAGATACGCGAAGCGATTTCTTTTTTATCGCGCGTGGAGTTGATGATGCGGGCGCCTGATTCAAGTCTGCCGGAATAAACACGCAGATAGCTCAGATCGCCGTGCTGGTCGCTGACGATTTTAAACACGATGCCGCAGAAAGGTTCGTTGACGTCGGCTTTGCGGATCACTTCCGCATGTTTATCGCGCGGCTCATGACCGATCACCGGGGGTTTGTCCAGCGGGCTGGGTAGATAATAAACCACGGCGTTAAGGAGAAGTTGAACGCCCTTATATTTGAGCGCCGAACCGCAAAGCACGGGATTGATTTGAATGGCGATGGTTCCCTTGCGTAAAGCGGCTTTGATTTCATCGTTGCTGACCGGTTTATCGTGGAGATATTTTTCCATCAGGTGATCGTCGCATTCCGCAGCCTTTTCGATCATATAGGCGCGGGCCTGGTCGGCTTTGGCCTTGTGATCGGCGGGTATGGGTATTTCGCCCCATTCGCGGCCTTTGGATTCCTCATTCCACTGATAGGCTTTCATTTCCAGCAAATCGATGACGCCGGCGAAGGTTTCCGCGGCGCCGATGGGAATCTGAATGGGAACAGGATTAGCGCCGAGCCGTTCGTGGATGGTACGAACGCAGAAATCAAAATCCGCGCCGACTTTATCCATTTTATTAATAAAGCACAGTCGCGGGACATGATACTTGGTGGCCTGCCGCCAGACGGTTTCCGACTGGGCCTCGACGCCTTCACGGCCGTCGAACACGGCCACCGCGCCGTCGAGGACGCGCAGGGAGCGTTCAACTTCGACGGTAAAATCGACGTGGCCCGGAGTATCGATCAGGTTGATGATGAACTCATCGCCTTCCTCTTTGCCGTTGATGTGCCACGGACAAGTGGTGGCGGCGGCGGTGATGGTGATGCCGCGTTCCTGTTCTTCCTGCAGGTGATCCATGACGGCGGTGCCTTCGTGCACTTCGCCGACTTTGTGGGTTTTGCCGGTGTAATAAAGAATGCGTTCAGAGACGGTGGTTTTGCCGGCGTCAATATGGGCGGCGATACCGATGTTGCGAATTTTTGTCAGATCCCGTGGCATAAAAATCACCTTTTGAAAAATTTCCTGTCATTACTTAAGAGCCTCGAACAAAATGCCCGCCAGAAGCGTCCTGACCGGGTTCCGATTTTCGGAAGAGGGCGTTTCTCGCGGGCACAGTATTTAGCAGTCACACTCAGCTATACCGTGCCGATGTATTAACCCGTACCTGGGTCACACATCGGCCTCGGTACGGGCTTAATGAATATCGATTTGAAGTTTCACCTTTCTATATACCTCCGCTGCTGCAGGTTAAATTCCTGTCTGGCAGTCGAACTTACCTATTCAGGTAAAGACCCACAATTTTATCATTATGTTGGCTGGAAGTTCAAGTTAAATAGAACATTTTTGTTTCACGAACGGGAATAATCCATTTATTTCTCATTGCGGGGCTGCTTGCAGAGCCACGTTGGCCGGCGCGCAGAACTTTTAATGTAATATCACATTGCCTTGCGGGGCTTCTTGCGGAGTCACGTTGTTCAGCACCGGCGAATTAATAACGGTCAAATTCTGCACGTTGTTAAACTTGGCCGGAACCACGCCTTGGGCGGTCTGGGCCTGGAAGTTGTTGATTTGCAGGGTGTCGACGTCATCGCAAATCATCGGCGAGCGCATATCGGTCTTATCAAAGCCGACGGTGACATTGGCCAGTTCGAGGTTCTGTACATGCCGGGCAAAAACGCCATAGGAAGGCGTCGTGCCGACCTGGCTGGGTTCAGGATAACCTTTGTCGAGTTCCTTGAGTTCATGATTGGCTTGTTCGACTGTTCCTCCGCCTTTGCTGATCATGCGGATGTTATCGAGGCGCAGATTTTGAATGTCGTCGCCGGGCAGACCGGTGATTTCGATGCCGGCAAGCGGTCCGACGTCTGTGGAAATCACGTTGGAAATAAAAATATTTCGAGCAATGCCGTTGGCGGTGACGTTCGGGCCGCGGTTGCGATCACCCAGGGTAACATAAATGGCATAGCTGGGAGTGTTGTACATGGTGATGTTGTCGATGGTGATGTTTTCCATAGTACCGCCGTCGACTTCCTCCAGCGCCAGGCCATAGCAATCACGGAAAGTGCAGTTGGAAATGGTGATGTTGCGGAATCCGCCGTTGGATTCGGTTCCGAGTTTAATGCGCCCGTTTCCTTTTTTGCCCGGAATCATCTGACCGTTGAGGAGTGTTCCTTCTTCAAAGCCGGAAACCTGGCAGTTGGTGATGGTCATGTTTTCCGTCGGTACCAGATGGCCCAGGGCATAGGTGCTCTTGGGGCAAATGCCATCGTCCCAGGGCGAATTAACGCGGCAATTGGAAACTGTGGTGTTCTGGCAGCAATCAAGGTCCATGCCGTCGCGATTGGTGTCGATGGTGACATTATCGATGGTGAGCATATTGCATCCGGTTGTCAAAATCGCGAAATGACCGCCGTGGTAAATAGTTACATCCCGTATCAGAACATTGGTACAGAGCTTGAACACGATGGATTTATTTCCGATGCCGTAAGGTTTGACGCCTTCCGGTGTTTTGGGGTTGGCTCTATCTCCGGAAATCATGCCGCCGCCATTGATCTCTCCGTGCCCTGTGATTGATACGTTCTTAAGATTTTCTCCCCAGATCAGGCTGTTCTGAAAATAGGTGTGGCCGCCATCCTGATAGGCGTGTCCTTCAAATGGTTCCGTTGGATCATAGGCATGCATCTCCTGCGGCGCACCGAGAATTTCCGCGCCCGCATCGATGTACAGGTTGATGTTACTTTTCATATGAATACTGCCACACAAGTACGTACCAGCGGGAAGATACACTGTGCCGCCGCCGGCGGCGGCACAAGCTGCGATGGCCTTATTGATGGCGGGACTGTCGAGGGTTTGGCCGTCGCCGGTGGCGCCATAACTTTTCACGTTAAACACGCCTTGTGTACCCGTGGGTTGATCCTGCGCCATGGACGGCGCACAGATCAGCATGAACATGGCAAGAATAAAGGCCAGACAGGACGCAAAGGGGTGTTTGAGATGCATTGATTTTCTCCTCAGCTACTTTAAATCTGTTTAATAACCGTGGTCCGCCAAAAACAGGCTTTGGTCTGAATAACGACGAAGGAAGGGTTTTTATGCAGAATTTTCGCCGCAAACTTCATCCAGCACATGTTCGGCGACAAAGATCGGCACCTGATTGGCCACGCCCAGGGCGATGGCGTCACTGGGCCGGCTGTCGATTTCAAGGCTGCGACCGTCCTGGCGGATCACCAGGCGTGCATAAAAGGTGTGATTTTGCAGGTCATTGATGATGATGCGTTCGAGCTTTCCGCCGAGTTGATCGATGACATTGGACAAAAGCTGATGCGTCAACGGCCGCGGGAACTGCGCCCCGCGAATGCGCGAATCAATGGCCAGGGCTTCGGCGGATCCGATCAGAATCGGCAGCACTCGTTCCCCGTCGACTTCCTTGAGGAAAATGAACTGCTGGTCCGAAGTCTCGGTGATGATGATTCGTTTTAGTTCAACCTGAACAGCCATTGATTTCGTCCGCAATGGTAGCCTGTGTCAGAGGCTCTAAAATATTTACGCGGCAAAAGCCGAAACAGTTCTTTTCGCTGCCCAATAAGGCAAAGGTCCCAATAGTATACTCCAATTATTAACGGCCGTGGATGAAAAATACTTCATGACATATTTACGCCCGTGTTGAATTATTCCTGCTTTATTTTATTGAAAGCCCTAAATACAATTAAAACAATTGCAATGACCGGAGAATTTTCATGGTCTTTCTCCCATTGAAAAAATTGGCGACATTTATTGTTTTTCTTTTGCTGATCATTGGTTGCGCTTGCCTCAGTGTGATTGCGGATTCGAATGATGGGCAAATTATTATTCCCAACCAGTGGAATCCACCTGTCACAAGCGCAAAGGTACCTTATAACACGGAATATAGTAGTCCTGATCGTTTAGGTGTTATTGAGCCTGGTTACTATCAAATTGCTACTGGTCCGAATGGAGCGATTGTGGGGCTCCGTAAAGTCAATGTGAACACGTCTGAGAAATAAAACCACCCATTCACAAAACATGATTGTTGGCTTGTCGCACTACCAGCCGTTGCTTATCCTTTGACGTTTTAAGCGGTTTTGTGATTTGATAAGCAGCGAGATCAGCAACGATGGCGGTTTATAACCCCGGTCTAATCGAGAAAAAGTGGCGGCAAATCTGGCTGGAGAAAAAAATCTTCGCCGCGTCCAATGATATCTCACGCCCCAAATATTATGTGTTGGATATGTTCCCTTACCCTTCCGGCGACGGCCTGCACGTGGGCCATACCGAAGGGTATACCGCGACGGATATTGTGGCCCGATATAAGCGGGCATGCGGCTTTAATGTCATGCATCCGATGGGATGGGACGCATTCGGTTTACCGGCGGAACAATACGCCATTAAAACCAATCAACATCCGGGCGAAATCACGCAGAAAAATATTGCCCGTTTCCGCGCCCAGCTTCAGGCGGTCGGTTTTTCTTATGACTGGGACCGCGAAGTGGATACCACCGATCCGGGCTATTACAAATGGACGCAATGGATTTTTCTCTTGCTCCATGACACATGGTTTGATGAAAAACTTCAAAAAGGCCGACCGATTGCCGAGTTGATTGGCGAATTTGAATCGGGTGTGCGCCGCCTGCCGGAAAAAAATAAAAATTGGAAAGAACTTACGCCAACGGAGCAGCGCCAGGAGCTGGAAAAATTTCGCCTCGCTTATCGGGTGGAAGCGCCGGTGAACTGGTGCCCGGCGCTGGGAACAGTTTTAGCCAATGAAGAAGTGATCGACGGCAAAAGCGAAGTAGGGGGCTTTCCCGTTGAACGCCGGCCGATGCTCCAATGGATGCTGCGCATCACCGCGTATGCCCAGCGCCTGCTGGATGGTCTGGAAAAACTTGACTGGACTGAATCACTGAAATTGATGCAGCGCAACTGGATTGGCCGCTCGGAAGGTGCATTGGTCGACTTTGCAGTCAAAGGCCGCGATGAAAAATTGACGGTCTTCACGACACGCCCGGATACGCTTTTTGGCGCTACTTATATGGTTTTGGCGCCGGAACATTCGCTGGTGGATATGAGTTTGCCGGGCCATGGCTTGCCCAACCAATGGCCGGCCGAGACGAAAGAAAAATGGAAAAATAATTCCCAGATCGGACCACAGGCGGCGGTGGCAGCCTATCAAAAATGGGCCGCTTCACGCTCCGAACGCCAGCGCCAGGAAAGCACCTCTAAGACAGGCGTATTTACGGGCCTAATGGCCATCAATCCCGTTAACAACGAAGAGATTCCAATTTTCATCTCTGATTACGTACTGGTGGGTTACGGCACCGGGGCGATAATGGCGGTGCCGGCGCACGATGCCCGCGATTTTGATTTCGCACGGGAATTTGATCTGCCCATTAAGCGCGTGGTGAGTGATTCAAAGACCGATCCGAACGCCGGTGAGTTGCCGTTGGAAGCGGACGGCTGGGCAGTGAATTCACCATGGATTGATGGATTGGCTACTCCGGAGGCCACAAGCCGGATGTGCCAACTTCTGGAAATCGAAGGCCTGGGTAAGCGTCAAATTAATTACAAAATCCGTGACTGGCTTTTCTCCCGACAGCGCTACTGGGGAGAACCATTCCCGCTGGTGCACCTGGAGGACCGAACAACGGTTGCATTGGCGGAAAACGAATTGCCGCTCAAGCTTCCTGCGATGCAGGATTTTAAACCAACGGGAACCATCGATCCGCCGCTGTCCAAGGCCAAAGATTGGATCAACGTACATGTGATATTGGAAGGGCCGCAAAATAATCCACGGGCCAGAGTTGTTCCCCAAGGCACTCCTGACGCTGTTCCCGCACTACGCGAAACCAACACCATGCCGCAATGGGCTGGTTCGTGCTGGTACTATCTGCGTTTTCTGGACCCGCGCGACGATCGTGCTTTTTGCGATAAAAAAATTGAACAATATTGGATGGGCAGCAAGGAGAATCCTGGCGTGGATTTGTACGTCGGCGGCGTGGAACACGCCGTGCTGCATCTGCTTTACTCGCGCTTCTGGCACAAAGTGCTTTTTGATCGCGGTTATATCTCCACCAATGAACCATTTCGCAAACTGGTTAACCAGGGAACCATTCTCGGCGAGCCGGAATACACCGTATTTCAAACTCAATCCGGCGAATATGTTTCCATCGAAGATGTTGATCCCGAGTGGGGCGCTCAAACCGGCCCGGATGGCAAACTGCAAACCATCAGCAAACATAAACGAACCGGTGAACTGCTAATCGGAAAAGCGTGCGAACCGGATCAGGTAGAGAAACGGGACGAAGCATTTGCGCTTAAAAAGAATCAGGAAATTAGAATCGACGTTCAGTCGTTCAAGATGAGCAAATCGCGCGGCAATGTAGTCAATCCCGATGATGTGATTGCGACTTACGGGGCCGATGCGCTGCGGCTCTTTGAAATGTTCATGGGACCGCTGGAACAGATGAAGCCCTGGAGCACCGCGGGCGTGGAAGGTGTCTATCGGTTTTTACAGCGCGTCTGGCGGAACTTCCTGGGCGCCGAAGACGGCAACTTGCGCGTGGTGCACAAAACGGACGCAGCATGGTTTTGTGGATCAAGGCAACTCAATCCCCAAGAGGTCCAAACGGCCGAGCGCGACGCGGCAACCATTTTGCGCCCATTGCATAGGACAGTTCGTAAGGTCACGCAGGATATTGAGCGTTTGTCATTTAACACGGCGATCAGCGCGATGATGGAATTTAACAATATTCTGGGCAAAGTCACATGGATCGAGCAGGATGCAGCGCTCAAACTGTTGCGCTTGCTGGAGCCATTTGCGCCGTATTTTGCTGAAGAGATGTATCATATTCTGGCCGGGCAAAATGCTCTGGATTCAATAAGTCAGGTTTCCTGGCCGGTTTATGACGAAGCACTGTGCGTGGATGAAGAGGTGGAAATTCCCGTGCAGATCAATGGCAAACTCACCGGACGCGTAAAAGTGCCCGCGGGCGCCGCTGAAGAACTGGTGATTCAGGCCGCGATGACTGACACACAGGTGATTTCACGTCTTGGGGGACGCGCGGTCAAAAAGAAAATTTACGTCAAGGACCGCATGGTAAACCTGGTGGTCTAAGAGTGTGTAGAAGCCCCAGGGGCTTTTCATACAACCTTTAAATCCGTCTCGCACAGGTTTTAAGATGGAACAAAAGTATAAGCGGATCATCAGCGGTGAAGACGCCGGTTTGACGGCGGCGCTGCTTCGTCCTCTGCTTTGGGCAGCAGCATGGTTTTACGGTTTGGTTGTCTGGCTGCGCAATCGTTGTTACGACCGTGGTGTGTGCAAAATTGAACGTCTGAGCGTGCCGGTTATCAGCATCGGCAACATCACCGTGGGTGGCACGGGCAAAACGCCCACCGTCATTATGGTCGCCCGGGCGCTGGTGCGCCTGGGTCGGCGGCCGGTGATTCTCACCCGCGGTTATAAGGCACGGTGCAGCGAATCATCTGATGAAGTGATGGTACTCAATATCGAATGTCCTGACGTACCGGTAGTGGTAAATCCGGATCGGGTTGCGGGAGGGCAAACGGCCATCGAAAGCCATCAGGCTGACGTATTGATATTGGACGATGGATTTCAGCATCGCCGGCTGGCGCGCGATCTGGACATCGTTTTGGTTGACGCCACAAGCCCGATGGGAATTCCCGGCATGATCCCCCGCGGGACGCAACGCGAACCGCCGGCATCGCTGGCGCGGGCACATCAGATCATGCTGACGCGATGCGAACAGGTTTCGCTTGAACTGGCGGACATGGCCGCGGGATTACTGGCCCAATGGGTAAATCCGCGGCACATTTTTCAGCAGCGTACGCGCGTGGCGGGAATTTTTGACGCCCAGGGAACCGCTGTGACGTTACCGAAATCCGGCGCTACGGTTGTGGCGTTTGCGGGCATCGGCAATCCGGAAGCTTTTGTCAATACGCTCACAGGGATCGGCTTAAATGTCGCGGCCGGCTGCTGGTTTGACGACCATCATCAGTATGACGCCGCCCGCGACGTGAAAGTTCTTACCGAATTGGTGCAAAAGCATGCGGCGGACGCCTGCGTCACCACGCTGAAGGACTGGGTGAAAATCAGGAAATTTTCTTTTCCCGTGCCCATCTGGCATGTCAAAATAGAAGCATATATTGATGGTGTGGGTAGTGAATTGTGGAGCCACGCGCTGGCTGATTTGCTTAAAGACAAGTAAATTAGATCACATAGAGATTAAGAGTCTCTAACTATGCAACATTATCCGGCAGAACTTCTGAATACTCTCGAGCGCTTCGGCGAGCCGCGCATTCTGGTCATCGGCGACCTGATTCTGGACCAGTATGTGTTTGGCGATGCGGAACGGCTGAGTCCCGAGGCTCCGGTGCCCGTTTTGCGCGAACAATCCCGTGAATTACGAGTGGGCGGGGCGGGCAACGTCGCCGTGTTTCTGGCGGCGCTGGGAGCCAAACCCGAATTGATCGGTTTATGCGGGAAAGATTCCGCGGGTGAATCACTGAAAAAACTTCTCTCCGAGTCCGGCGTCGACGTTAATGGCGTGATTGTCTCCGCGGACCGGCCCACCAGCGCCAAAACGCGCTTCGTGGGTCTGGCTCAGCATCGTCATCAACAACAAATGCTGCGGCTGGATCATGAAACCACGGAAGCCATCAGTTCGGCCGTTGAACAAAAATTACTTGAAGTTGTTGAAAAACGCATAGCGGCCTGTTCAGTTGTCTGTCTGGAAGATTACAACAAAGGTTTATTGACGCCGGGCTTGTGCGCACAAATTATTCGTCTGGCCAAAGCCGCCGGTAAAGCGGTGCTGGTGGATCCCGCGGCCATCAAAGATTACAGCCGGTATACCGGCGCGACGGCGATTACGCCTAATCGCACCGAAGCTGAGCACGCCGCGGGTCTGCGGATGCAGGACGCGACCCGGGAAGCGCCGCGGCTGGCCGGGGAACTGCTGGAAAAACTGCAGCTCGAAGCGTGCATACTCACGCTCGACCGTCACGGCATGTACTTACTGGAAAAAAATGGCAAAGGGCAGATGCACGCCACGCGGGCACGCAACATTTATGACGTAACCGGCGCGGGCGACATGGTGCTGGCCATGCTGGCCATGGCGCGTGCCGGCGGTGCAAGCTGGAGCGTCGCGGTGGATCTGGGCAACGTCGCGGGAGGATTGGAAGTCGAACGATTCGGCAGCGTGCCGATCACGCGCGAGGAAATCCGTGTGGAACTCAAGCGCCTGGAAGGTTCGAAAATCCACAAAATTTCCGCGCTCCAGGATTTGACCGCGGAGCTTAAAAAATGCCGCCAGGCGGGACAGAAAATCGTATTTACCAACGGAGTTTTTGATATTATTCACGCCGGGCACGCCCAATACCTTCAATTTGCCCGCGGTCAGGGTGATATTCTGGTGGTTGGCGTTAACACCGATGAATCAGTGCGCCGGCTTAAGGGTTCGGATCGTCCGATCAATCCACTGACCGATCGCATGGCGGTTCTGGCGGCGCTGGAAGCGGTGAGTTACGTTATTTCGTTTGACGAACCTACGCCGCTGGAACTCATCAGAATGCTCGAGCCGGACATATTGGTCAAAGGTGCTGACTATAAGGATAAGGAAGTTGTAGGCCGCGATGTGGTGCAGGCACGAGGCGGCAAGGTGGTTTTGGCGCCGTTTCTGGAAGGGCGATCCACCACTAAAATTATCCACACCCTCGAGAGCCTCTAAGAAAATCGCCCGATGATGGCGAGTAATGGAACATTGGTTATGGCTGAACGCGCAATATTTCTGGACCGCGACAACACCATCATCGCCGATGAAGGGTACCTGGGCGATCCGGCCAAGGTGAAGCTGCTTCCCGGCGCCGGCGCGGCGCTGCAGGCCATGCATCGGTTTGGGTATCGCATCATTGTCGCGTCGAATCAGAGCGGCGTGGCGCGCGGTCTTTTTGACGAAAAAGCGGTCGAGGCCGTTAACCAGGAAATGGTTCGCCAGCTCAAACAGCAGGCCGGCGCCCATGTGGACGCGAGCTATTATTGCCCCTATCACCCGGAAGCAACGATACCGGAATATCGTGTCGATCATGAGTGGCGCAAGCCGCGGCCGGGCATGCTCAAAGCGGCGGCGGAAGACTTCAATCTGGATTTGTCTCAGTGCTGGATGATCGGCGACATGGTGCGCGACATCGCCGCCGGCGCCGCCGTCGGTTGCCGGACGATTTTACTGGCCGATCCGGAAAAACCGTTGCCGACGGATAAGGATTCACCAACAGTAACCCCGAATTTTGTGGTACGAACACTGGCCGACGCGGCGCGAATTGTGGTGCGTGAAGGAAACAGTTCTGTGCGCGATCCGGTACCGGCGCCGCTGAATGCAAAGCCTGCAGCCGGGACTGCCGCCGCGGTTGCGGCCGAAGTGCAAAAGCATGTTGAGCCGGTCACGACCGAGCCGACTGCCGGGGAGCCTACACTATCTGCGGCAAAGCCATTAGCGGCTACATCAGCAGTTCCCGCAGCAGCGCCCAAAGTAATTCCTGCATCAGTTCCCGCGGCAACTCCGGCAGCATCGCCTGCGGCTGCACCAGCCGCGCCGCCGCCACCGGCAGCTCCAGTAATTGATTCAACGCTTATCGCCAGCGCGGTAGCTCAAGCAGTATCGACGGCGATTAAGGAGCATCTGGCAAACATGACGCCACCTGTTGCGCCTCTAGCGCCGATTCCCGCGCCGCCCGTCGCACAGGATTCGCATACACCGGTGCTGGAAGAAATGCTCCAGCAACTTCGCCAGTTCAATCGTCGTCAGGATTTGCATGGCTTTTCGCTTTCACTGCTGTTGGCATCGATACTGCAGATGGTGGTACTGCTGTTTCTGGCGATGGCGGTTTGGGACACGTTGACTGCGTTGCAGGTTATCGCTAATAACATAAATTGGTGGTTTAACAAAACCAGCGATCAGCTTTTCGCGCTCGCCTGGCTCGTCGCCGCCTTGGTTGTACAGGGAACTGTGCTGACTCTTTACGTGCGCTATCGCAATAAGTAAAAACTTCTAACAAAATATGTAGAACAGGCTCTCCAGCCTGTTCCCTTTTTTTAGCAGCCTGGAGAGGCTGCTCTACATTTCATCAATCCTGGCGGGCTGTGAGACCCGCATTCCATTTTGATTTATTTTGTTGGAGGCTCTAAGTTATCAGTATGTCCAAGCGTCCGCTCGTAGGCATTTCGTTAAGCGACCAAACGCCCGACTCCGCCCATCCGGAACTGCCGCGTTATTACGAAATCAGTGTGGAATATCCGCGCGCCGTGGAAATGGCCGGAGGGATACCGCTTTTATTGCCCCACACCCATGATGAATCCCTGCGAAGCGAAATCATTGAGCGTCTGGATGCATTGATTATTCCTGGTGGAGAAGATCTGAATCCCAAACTCTATGGCCAGGCCAGGCATCAAAGCACACGGCTTGTGGATCCCTTGCGCCAGGATTTTGATTTCGCCATGCTGGCGCTGGCGGAACGAAAGAATATTCCTACGCTGGGAATTTGCCTGGGTTCGCAGATCATGAACGTGCAGCGCGGCGGGACGCTACACCAGCATTTACCGGACGTTTTAAAAGCCGGCGACATTCGCCACGCCAGCGATCCAAGCGTCGATACCGACCGCAATGCCTGGCATGACGTAACGCTTGCCCCCGGGTCGCGCATTAAAGATATTTATGCAGTGGGTCATTTGAAAGTGAACAGCCGGCATCATCAGGGGATCGATCGATTGGGAAACGGGCTGGTTATCGCGGCTCGTTCGCCGGACGGAGTGATTGAAGCGATAGAAGACCCGACGCTGAATTTCTGGATCGGTACGGCGTGGCACGCGGAAGGGCTTGTTGATGACGCGGTACAAATCAAATTATTTCAAGCGCTGGTACATGCGGCGGAAAAACGCGCCTAGAATCAATCACTAATGATTATGTGCATCGCAGAGTAAGTGGAGACCTAATATGCCGTTTAATTTTAAATCCGTATTTGAAAGCGCTTTGGGTTATGCGCGCTTTGTTCCAACTTACGGCACAGTGGAAAATCAGCAACGCTGGAATGATATGTATAAAGCGGTGGTTTTAACCGAACAACAAAAACAGCTTCTGGCGGGTTTTCACCGTCGGATGTACGTATTGTGCCTCGCGGGCGTCTGGTGCGGCGATTGCGTCAATGCCTGCCCGATCTTTGAACGCTTTGCCGAAGCTTCGCCGGCAATTAATTTGAAATTCGTGCATCGTCCGCAGAAATTCGACCCATCGGCCGGCGATCCGGCGACACAACTGGCCAATGAATTGTCTATTTGCGGCGGACCGCGCGTGCCGGTGCTGGTGTTTATTTCCGAAGATTGGTTTGAATGCGAACGATTCGGAGAACGCACGCTGGCCACCTACCGCAAAAAAGCGGCAAACATGCACAGCACGGCCTGCCCAACCGGATTGGTCGCGCCGCCGGCGGATATTCTTGCCGCCAACGTCGCCGAATGGCTGGAACATTTTGAACGTGTGCAACTCATGCTGCTGACCAGCCCACGGCTGATGAAACTCCACGGCGAGGTTTAGAGGCTCTTTATAGCAGGCACGCTCCGCGTGCCGTGGTATCGATCAAAAAATTTATTGTCTGAAAATTACTGTGGGACAGGCTTCTAGCCTGTCATTCCTCGAAACTGCCCTGAAGGGGCTGCATCCATTAGCCCAGTGTTGTCCCGATTTATCGGGACTACGCTGGGACAAGGAACCCGAATGTCATCAACCCTGAAAGGGTTGTATCAATCTGAATCATTTAATTTGCCGCAACCCTTTCAGGGTTGGTTGGCACGTTCGACGTCTTCCCGGCGTAGTCCCGCAAGGCGGGACAACACCGGGCTCAATGATTATGCCCCGTTGGGGCAAAACTGAATAACCCCGGCAAGGAATGCCGGGGCTATCGTCGTGTCATCGTTTCGTTGTGTTGAAAAATCTTCGTGTTCTTCACATCTTTGCGGTAAAAAAACGTTCATGCGGTTTCGTGTTTTTTACTTTTGCATTTTTCCTTAATCTATTCCCTGTCCCCTATCCCCTTCGTTGTTCTCTGTGGCAGAAAAAACTGAAAACTTCTACAACGTTTCCGCGGCGCGCGGGAAGCTCCCCAGAACGGACAACTGCAGGCAATGTCCGCGGACCTCTTCCAGGGCGGATTTGACCGCCGCATCTTCGATATGGCCGACCAGATCGGTGAAGAAATAATATTCAAAGTTTCTCTTCTGGCTCGGACGCGTGTCGATATTGGTCAAGTTAATATTGTGCCGGCGGAAAACTTCCAGTACGTCCACCAACGCGCCGCTCTTGTGCGCCGTGGTGAAGATGATTGAGGTTTTATCGTCGCCGGTTCTCTTCGCCGGCTGGCGGCCGATGACCAGAAACCGCGTCACGTTATTCGGATTGTCCTCGATATTGGCAAAAAGAATTTTGAGTGAATAAAGTTCCGCGGCCAGAGCGGAACCGACGGCGGCGGCGCCTTTTTCTTTCGCGGCCATTTCCGCGGCCTTGCTCGATGAAGCGACCGCGATGCGCTGTGCTTCGGGCATGGCTGCCGAAAGCCAGCGCCGGCACTGATTCAGCGCTTCGGGCTTGGAATAAATCACCTTCACTTCCGACGGCTCGCACGCCGCCAGAAGATGCGTATGCACGTTTACCAATACCTCGGCGATAATCGTGATGTGCGGATGTTCGATAAAAGCATCCATGGTTTCGACGATGCCGCCGATGGTCGAGTTTTCAATTGGCACGAGGCCCAGATCGGCGTGGCCGCGCGCCACTTCGTCAAATACGCCGGCGATGTCGGTCACCGAAACGTGATCCACGGACGAACCGAATTTTTTCATCGACGCCAGATGCGAAAAACTTCCCTGCGGCCCCAGGTAGGCGATGCGCAGCGGTTTTTCCAGGGAAAAACTGCCGGACATCAGCTCGCGATAAATGGCTTCCAGGCAGGAATCGGACAGCGGCCCGCCTACCTTGCGATTGGCCTGGCGGATTTTTTCCAGAACCGCTTTTTCCCGATCCGGTGCATAAATCGGCGCGTTGGCCTGCTGTTTGATTTTGCCGATGTCCACGACGATCCGCGCCCGCGCATTAAGCAGTTCCACGATGCGCTCATCAAGCTCATCGATTTGTTGGCGAAGCGAAGCGAGTGGATCCTGCTGTGACATTAAGAGCCTCAAAATTTCAAATGACGCTATTGAATCCTAATCGCGGTTAAAGTCGGTGGCAATTCTTTCGCTTAAGGTAACAGGCACACTCCGTCTATCCTGAGCAATGTCGAAGGGCCTGCCGTCGCATCGGAATTAAATAGCCCCGGCATTTCTTGCCGGGGCCATCGTCGTGTCGTTGTGGTAAAAAACAAATCCATGTAATCCATGGTCTATAAATCTGTGGCCTGTCCCCTGTCCCCTCGTTCTCCAGCCTGAGTCATGTCCAGCCCCAATGGGGCTGCATCTTTCAGCCAAGCGTTGTCCCGCGCCGGGGCCCTTTCGTGTTATTTCGTGCTTTCGTGGTTCACATGCTCTGCGACCTCTGCGTTAAAATACTGTCACCTGTAACCTGTCCCCTATCCCCTGATTCCTGTATACTTGCGGCTTAAGCCTGGTTTGATGAAAATGCGGCCTGGTTTTAAAACAAGGGAGTAATAATAGTCGTGTCTGAAGCGATCCCCATTTCCGGTCTCTCCTGCAACGTACTGGTGCTCAACCGCCTGTACCAGGCGATTCGCGTAGTCAGCGCACGGCGGGCCTTTTCGCTGCTGTGCCGGAACCTGGCGGAAGTTATTTCCGTAGAGGGCGCATCCTATCTAACGTACGACATCGTATCGTGGACGGAAATTTCCCAGCTTAAAGCGCAGTTTGAACGTGAGGACAATGATTTTGTCCGCACAGTCCGCTATGAGCTTGCGGTGCCGCGGATCATTCGCCTACTCGGTTACGACCGCTTGCCGCGCCAGGACGTAAAATTGAATCGGCGCAACATTTACGCCCGCGACCATGGAACCTGCCAGTACTGCGGCAAGAAATTTACCACCAGCGAGCTTTCGCTGGACCACGTGATTCCCCGCGCCATGGGCGGCAAAACCGTCTGGGAAAATCTTGTCTGCGCGTGTGTTCGCTGTAACGCCAAAAAGGGCGGCCGCACGCCTCAGCAGGCGGGCTTGCATTTGGCGCGCCACCCGCACAAACCCAAACGCAACCCGGTAATCAACATCCGTCTTGGTTCAGACAAATACTCATCCTGGAAACATTTCCTCGATCACGCCTACTGGAGCGTCGAGCTTAAGTAATTGGCGAAGCCACGACCATTCACCACAGCTTGTGGTGAGCCTGGTCGAACCATGGACACTGCGTGCCACAGAGGAACATAGAAAATAATTTGTAGCAGACCGTAAATGACCAATGATCGTGGTCGCGTTGTTTTACAGAGTGTTAAAATGATCCTTGAAGTTGCCCGAAGCCGCTTGAACGACATTTATAAAGATATTGCCAGAATTCCAGAATCGTATCGGTGCGAAATGGATGGACGGACAATTCCCGAAGGAAGAATTTGCAAAGTATCCATAGGCGATAAACATGCGTTATTATCAATTCGCGGCCAGATGGAACATAATGATCCGAAAATCCATCTGGACGAAAAAACACGCAAATTATTGGGTGTATCGGATCACGATAAAGCGGATGTTCGACTGCACGAGGCATCTTGGATCGGACAATTTCTATGGGCTTGGAATGCCACTGATCCGGGATACCGTATAGCCTCTCGCGTGGCCGCCGTTTCAATATTTCTATCGTTACTCGGATTATTGGCTGGCATAGCGGGAATAATTGTTACATTCTGCCATAAATAGAACATGTTGACGTCAGGAAGTTGTGTATGCTGCATACATCCGAAAATTTATGTTCATGGTTTTTTCGTGGTTGGAACGGGTGATATACTTGTAACTTGATCGGTGCTGATACCAACAACCATACCGTTTACTGTAATTTGGTAGACATTTCCTTTTAATGTATAGCTTGAGGCATCCAATTCGCCGCCTGTTTTGAGGTGAATTATGTACTTAGCCGCCGTCAGGGCGGATTGAGTGGTTGGTTCAACGGGAATCTGCGGTATTGTCCCGGATAACCATAATAAACCCGTTACTGTTTGCAAATATGCACCACTGTAATCCGGCACATAGGAACTCGAATCAACATTATCTATTCCATCGGCTACACCAAAAACAATACCATACGCAGAATGTTGTTCGCCGCGTTTCCAATACATTACGCTATCGTCACGTGTATAAATAATAATTGTATGGTCGGGAGGAAAAGCTTTATCCTCAATTTCTTGGAGGTTGGCTCGTTCATCACTATCAGGCGGCGTATTAGAAACCGGACCTAATAATCCATTTGTAAATGGATCATTTGGGTCACGGGGTTGACTATTAAACTCAGTATCTATTTGTGCAATTTCAGCATTGGTTTGTGTGATTCCCTGCCTTTCACTTGCGTTATAGACTAACGTTGAATGCCATCCCAATTTACCAACGATCATAAAGCCACCATCATCCGTTGGTTCGACTTCGACAACTTGAAATGATGCTGCAACAGTTTGCCCTAAAATGCTATGTATATAATTTGCTTCGGCCTGGGGTTTCGATTGATTAAATGCTTCCATCTGAGCATCTGTCGCATTGGGTTCAGGGCTGCTACGGATTATTGATTCAGCTTTCACAATATTATTACTCATAAGATTTGTTAGATATTGAACCGAATGGAGCTTCTGATCTTTTGTCTTTTGTATCAGCGTCACCAATTGGTTAGCATTAAGTGTCAAGCCAGTCACCTGATTTTGTCCCGTATTTATCCATGATTGCAAAAGAGAATTTATTTGTCTTAGGTTGTAGTCTTGCGCTACTGCTGTTTCTACTGATCCATTTTTATTATTTTGACCAACTGCATTACTTGCAATTTTGCTGCCTTGCACGGGGACATGTGGTTTCGGTCCTGAATTAGGCGCAGCCTGACCGATTAGAGTTATTCCACCGGCAATGACCAATGCACCAATCGACGTGTTTTTCCAAGGGAGTTTAATCATGCCTCCTTTGCGAAAAAAAGTTTGACGTATTGCCATTTTACCCTCGTCGCATAACCAAACAACAGGCATGCAACCGCACTTTCGTAGCAAGTCAGCTGTTATTAAATCTTATAGCCCTTAGGGACAGCCACAAATTTCCGCACGCCCTTCAACGGGGAGAGTGAAACGGGGGCACAGTTAGTTTTTCCTTCCGCAATTCTACCCCATGCCTCTCATAGCGCGTTCGCAATTTTGCGAACAAGATAAAAATATGTCTCTGCAGACTCCGCGCCGCCTCTGCGTCCTCTGCAGCCTGTCCCGATATTCTGCTAAATCTTATTGAGTTCGGGATTAAAACATCGTGCCTTCGTGTCTTGTAGGTGAAAAAAAGCAGTTTTGGAGGTTGATTGTCCTATTCAGTATAAAGGCTCTTAAAGCCTGTTCTTTGACAAGTGAATAAGAGGAGTGACAAAATGTCTGATTCTACGGAATCCGTCTGTCCGCTCTCTGTCCAGATGACTAATTGTCACCCTCTTGGGACTAAAGTAAGAAAAATCTAACCG
>Ga0335074_10001345_pt1 | contig 33350 bp, 31 predicted proteins | sample Lox_Sample_23_FD_206715 | JGI IMG/M metagenome (GOLD analysis project Ga0335074, IMG submission 206715) | Soil microbial communities from Loxahatchee National Wildlife Refuge, Florida, United States - Lox_Sample_2.3 | ecosystem: Environmental > Terrestrial > Soil > Wetlands | place: USA... | reverse complement strand
TTCAGCCGGTCCTCGATCTCGAAGCAGCGGGGGGCCGAGATGTCCTCCAGGTTGACGCCTCCGAACCCCGGCGCGATCGCCTTCACGACACTCACGATCTCGTCTGGATCGCGCGTGTCCAGGCACACCGGGAAGGCGTCGACCCCGGCGAACTCCTTGAACAGCATCGCTTTGCCCTCCATCACCGGCATCGCGGCCCGCGGCCCGATGTCCCCCAGGCCCAGCACCGCCGTTCCGTCGGAGACCACCGCCACCATGTTGCGCTTGATCGTGTACTGGAAGGCCTTGTCTGGGTCCTCGAAGATGGCGTTGCACACTCGCGCGACGCCGGGGGTGTAGGCCATCGAGAGGTCGGCTCGGGTGCGCAACGGGCTCTTGTTGGCCATCTCGATCTTCCCCCCGAGGTGCATCAGGAAGGTCCGGTCGGTGGCGTCCAGGACATGAGCGCCGTCCACGGCCTCCACCGCCGCGCGCAGACGTGGCCAATCGCTCGAGTCCGCGGTCTCGACTGTGATGTCCCGGATCATCTGGCGACCGGCCACCTGGACGAGGTCAACCGCCCCGATCGTGCCTCCGGCGGCGCCGATCGCGCTCGCCACCTTGCCGAGCATTCCTGGCTGGTCGGCGATCTCGACCCGCAGGGTCAACGTGTACTGAGCGCTCGGAGTCCCGGTCATCTCCGCGAGATAGCCTGACATACGGCATGAGAACTCGACAACTCCCCCCTTGTCTGACGAGCTGTTCCTGATCGACGGCAACAGCCTGGCCTACCGGGCGTTCTTCGCGCTACCGGAGTCGATCGCCACCTCCACGGGCGTCCCGACCAATGCGATCTTCGGATTTGCCTCGATGCTGGTCAAGATCCTGACCGACTACGGCCCGAAGGCGACGGTCGTCGTGTGGGACGGCGGCGACACCGGTCGCCGGGAGATCTATCCGGAGTACAAGGCCCAGAGATCTTCCCGGCCCGACCTGCTCAGAGAGCAGTGGCCGAGCTTCGAGCCGTTGGTCGAGGCGTTCGGGTACCGCAACCTCAGGGTCGAGGGCTACGAGGCCGACGACGTGATCGCCTCTCTCGTCGAGAAGGCGCGCTCGAATGGCGACGGTGAAGAGCCGATCAACGTGATGGTGGTGACGGGCGACCGCGACGCCTACCAGCTGGTCGACGACCACACCCGGATCATGACCACGAGCCGCGGGATCACCGATACGCGGGTGTACGACCGCCAGGGCGTGATCGATCGCTACGGGATCCCGCCCGAGCTGATCCCCGACTTCATCGGGCTCAAGGGGGATACGAGCGACAACATCCCCGGGGTTCCCGGGATCGGCGACAAGACCGCCTCGGACCTGCTGCAGCGCTTCGGGTCATTGGAGGAGGTCCTGGCCCACATCGACGAGATCTCGGGCGCCAAGCGCAAGGAGAACTTGACCAACCATGCGCAGGATGCCCGCATCTCCAAGCAGCTGGCCACCGCCAAGCGGGACATCCACCTCGATCTGGACCTCCAGGAGTTCGTGGACGCCGAGCCGGACCGCTCCAAGCTGCGCGACACCTTCCGGCAGTTCGAGCTGCGCGAACCACTGCGCCGCCTGGAGGAGGCACTCGGGTCAGCTGAAGCCGCGGCGCCGGCCCCAGCGCCGGCCCCCGGCCAGGAGGTCAGTGCCCGGGTGCGCGGCGCCGCGCTGAGCGACGTGGCCCGCCTGCCCAACACCGAGCTCGCGATCGCCGTGCGGGCGCCCGTCGCACCCGACGGGGCGCTGTTCGCGACCGAGGCCGAGTGGCGCTTCGGTGTGCACGCGAAGGGCTCGAGCGAGGTCCTCAGCGGGGAGTGCGCCGGACCCGAGGAGCTCGTCAGGGCAGTTGGCACCCGGCCGGCGATCGCCCACGACGCCAAGTCGCTGCGGGAGGTGCCCGCCGAGCTGGCCCACGACACCGAGGTGGGTGCCTACCTGCTGGAGCCCGCTCGCCGCGCCTACCCATTCCGCGAGCTCACCGAAGAGCGCGGGTTCGGCACCGACATCGACGACGAGGCGGCGGCCGACGCACTGCTCCTGCGCCAGCTCGCCGACTGGCAGCGCGAGGAGATCCGTAGCCGCGGCCTCACCGACCTGTTCACCGACGTCGAGCTCCCCCTGGTTCGCATCCTGCGTGACATGGAGAAGGCGGGGTTGAAACTCGACACCGAGCGACTGCGCGAGATCTCGGAGCGGGTCAAGGCCGAAGCGGACGCGCTCGAGCGCGAGATCTTCGAAACGGTGGGAGAGGAGTTCACGCTTGGCTCCCCCAAGCAGCTCGAGGAGATCCTGTTCGGCAAGCTCGGTCTCCCGCGGAAGCGCCGCGGCAAGACCGGATACTCGACCGACGCGCGCGTGTTGCAGGCGATTCGCGGCGAGCACCCCGTGATCCCGAAGATCGAGCGCTGGCGGGAGCTGACCAAGCTGGCGCAAACGTACCTGGACGCCCTGCCGCTGCTGATCGCGGACGACGGGCGGATCCACACCACGTTCAATCAGACAGCCGCCACCACAGGGCGGCTGTCGTCGAACAACCCAAATCTGCAGAACATCCCGATCCGCACGGCCCTCGGACGCGAGATCCGCGCCTGCTTCATTGCCGAGCCGGGGCATTTGCTGGTCAGCGCCGACTACTCGCAGGTGGAGCTGCGCCTGCTCGCCCACATCGCCGGCGAAGACGTGCTCAAGGAGATCTTCCGCCGCGGTGAGGACGTGCACACCGCCACCGCCTGCCGGGTGTTCGCGGTGAGCCCTGAGGAGATCGATCCCGGTATGCGCTCGAAGTCGAAGATGATCAACTACGGGATCGTCTACGGCCTGTCCGCCTACGGCATGGCCGACCGCCTCGACATCCCCCAGGAGGAGGCCGACGAGTTCATCCAGCGCTACATGGCGGGCTTCCCGGCGGTGGGGCGCTTCATCGAGGAGACGATCGAGCAGGGGACCGAGCACGGTTACGTCTCGACCCTGTTCGGCCGCCGCCGCCAGGTGCCCGAGCTGCGCGCCCGGCGCTGGGATCTGCGCAAGCAGGGGGAGCGCTTCGCCGTCAACATGGTCATCCAGGGGACGGCGGCCGACATCATGAAGGTCGCCATGGTTCGCTGCGATCGCGCGCTGGCGCGGGACGGGCTGCAGACCCGGCTGATCCTGCAGATCCACGACGAGCTCCTGTTCGAGGGACCGGCGCAGGAAGCCGAGCAGGTTCGCGGATTGGCGGTGCGGGAGATGGCGGCGGCGTTCGAGATGGACCCGCCGCTGGCGGTCGAGGCGGGGATCGGGCCCGACTGGCTGTCGGCGAAGTGAGGCCAGGCGGGCTGATCCCGCTTGTCATAACTGCGCTGGCGCTGCTCTGTGTGAGCGCGCCAGCGGCTCTCTCGCAGACGATCGTTCTCGATCCCGACCTGGCTACGCCGGCCGAGGCGTGGTCGGTGCTCTCCGCGGTGGGGGTCACGCCTGCGACAGTCCCGGTGGGGATCGGTCCCATCGGTGGGGCCGGCATTTCATACCAGGGCGGCCCGGTCCTGAACACGAACCGCACCCACCTGATCTTCTGGCAGCCGAGCGGCTCCGGGCTGATGTTCGACCCGGGCTACATCGCGCTCGTGGAGCAGTTCCTGGGCGATGTCGCCGCCGCGAGCCACGCGACGAGCAACGAGTACGGGATCACCGGCGAGTACTACGACTTAAACGGGCCGGCGGCGTACGCCTCGACCTACGACGGAGCCGTGCTCGACACCGATCCGCTGCCGCCCAACGGTTGCACCGAGCCGGCCCTGACCGCTGCGCCCGGGTGGACCACCTGCCTGACCGACGCCCAGCTCCAGGCCGAGCTCCTGCACGTGATCTCCACCCACCATCTGCCTCACGGCCACACCAACATCTTCTTCCTGGTCACTCCGGACGGCTTCGGCAGCTGCACCGACTCCTCCTCCGCCAGCTGTGCGCTGGGTGGCTCGGACAACGGCTATTGCGGCTACCACTCGGCCACCGCCAGCGGGATCATCTACGCGGTGATCCCCTACAACGCGGTTCCCGGCCACTGCCAGTCGACCAACCCGCGTCCCAACGGCGCCACCGCCGACCCCGCCCTCTCGGCGATCAGCCACGAGCAGGCCGAGTCGATCACCGACCCGCTGGGGACGGGCTGGATCAACAGCCAGGGTGAGGAGATCGCCGACGTCTGCATCGCCAACTACGGACGAGCGCTGGGCGGGACGGGGGCGACCCGGTGGGACGAGACGATCAACGGTCATCACTACTGGCTGCAGGAGCTGTTCAGCCGCTTCCAGGGCGCCTGCGAGCCGCGCCCGCAGCCCGATTCGGCCTCGATCCGAGGGCCCTCACGGGCGCGGACCGGCTCCGTCCTTCACTTCACCGCCCGGGCCAGCCAGCCGGGGGGCTCGATCATCGCCTATGACTGGAGCTTCGGCGACGGGCACCGCGGTCGCGGCCGCCACGTCCATCACGCGTTTCGGCGGGCCGGGATCTACCTCGTCACGCTGCGGGCGACCGACAGCTCGGGAAACTGGGCCTACGCCATCCGGCGCGTTCGGGTGCGTTTAGGACGGCCTGAGGGGATCAGGCGGCGACCAGCGCCGGCTGCCGTGAGTGACGGTCCCGTCCGCCGCTGAGCGCGAGCTCCGGAGGCGCGATCGCCAGGTAGTGGTTGAAGGACCAGGCGATGAAGCGCCGGTCGCCGATGGCCCGCAGCGCGGGGCCCAGGATCCGCGGCGGGACGCGGGGAATCAGACGCTGTATGCGCAGGAGCCACTCGAACTGCCACCGGTGGGCGGCGCTGAAGGCCCCGTAGTTCGCCAGGGCGGCGGCCCGTGAGCGATCGCCCGCGACGACGCCGCGCAACTCGCGCCCGCACGCGATACCGAAGTACAGGGCGGTCCGGATTCCCTCCGCGGTCAGCGGCAGGCAGTGACCGGCCGAGTCGCCGACGAAGAAGATGCCGTCCTCGGTGGCCTCCCGGATCCGGTGCGGGATCCAGTTGCCCTGGTAGCGAACGGGATCACGCTCCAGGTCGGCGGCGAGTCGCACGGTGGGCTCCTTGACGTGAAAGCGCGGGTCGAAGGAGCCGACTCCGACCCGGACCTCGCCGCCGGCCGGAAAGCTCCAGCCATAGCCGGCCGGTACGTAGGAGCGGTCGATCCAGACCTCGAGGTCCGCGCCCGATCCGTGCGGATGGACTTCGAGGCCCCGGGACAGGAACGCCTCGGGTGGCTGGATCGGGTCACCGCTGCCGAGGACCCGGCGCCAGCCGAGCGCGTCGACGACCAGCTTCGCGCGGATGTCGCCGCGGTCGGTGTGGACCGTGTGGCCGGTGCGCCCGTCGACCTTGGCCGTCTCGAAGTGAAAGTGAGTGGGCGGGACTTGGTCGGCCAGGAGCCCGCAGAGCGCGCGGTAGTCGAAGGTCGAGAACGTCCAGGGGAGCTCGTAGCGGACGCTGGCATGCGGGGTGTGGATGACCAGCTCCCCGAACTCCTGCTGGTGGGCGTCCATCAGGTCCAGGGCGGCCAGCCAGCGCGTCGGGATGCCGCACGCCGAAGTCTGGCGCTCCCCGATCTCGTAGCGGTCGATGACGAGCACGTCGGCCCCGCTGCCGGCCAGCTCGCGGGCGACGGCCAGGCCGGCAAAGCTCGCCCCGCAGATGAGGACATCGCAGTCTCGATCCAGCGGCGTGCGTGCCTCTCCCCGCTTGGTGGCCCGTCGTGGCATGGCCGCTCATGATAGGGAGACTGCCCTCCAGCGCCCCTCGCTTTGTGTGGCTGGCTATCCTCAGGCGAACAAATGTCAACAGTCATCGCACCCATGCCCACCGATCAACCGAATGCCAAGGTCGTTGAAGGCTCAAACGGCCTGCTGCTCGAGATCGACGGCAAGATCGTCCCCAACTACGACGCGACCATCCATCCCTTCCAGGAAGGCGACGTCGTCACCGGACACGTGGTCCGGATCGACAACGACGAGGTCCTCGTCGACATCGGTTACAAGTCCGAGGGAGTCATCCCCGCCAACGAGCTGTCGATCCGCAAATCGGTCGACCCGCGCGAGGAGGTTTCGCTCGGCGAGGAAGTCGACGCCCTCGTCCTCACCAAGGAGGACCAGGACGGCCGGCTGATCCTGAGCAAGAAACGCGCGCGCTTCGAGAAGGCGTGGCGGCGGATCGAGGCGGCGGCGCAGTCGGGCGAGCCGGTCGAGGGATCGGTGATCGAGGTCGTCAAGGGCGGGCTCATCATCGACCTGGGCGTCCGCGGCTTCCTGCCCGCGTCTCTGGTGGACATCCGGCGGGTGCCCAACCTCGACGAGTACATGGGCCAGGCGATCGAGTGCAAGGTCATCGAGCTCAACCGATCCAGGAACAACGTGGTCCTGTCGCGGCGGGCCGTGCTCGAGGAGCAGCGCAAGGAGGACCGCGAGCGGATCCTCGATCGCCTGCAGCCGGGCCAGGTGGTGGAGGGCGTGATCTCCAACATCGTCGACTTCGGCGCCTTCGTCGACCTCGACGGCATCGACGGCCTGATTCACATCTCCGAGCTCTCGTGGTCGCATGTGAACCACCCCAGCGAGATTCTCTCGATCGGGGACACGGTGTCGGTCAAGGTGCTCGACATCGATCGCCAGCGCCAGCGCATCTCGCTGGGTCTCAAGCAGACTCAGGAGGATCCGTGGCAGCGCGTCGTCGACACCTACAACACGGGCGATGAGCTCGAGGGCACCGTCACCAAGGTCGTCACCTTCGGGGCGTTCGTCGAGATCCTGGACGGGGTCGAGGGCCTCGTGCACATCTCCGAGCTGGCCCAGCACCACGTCGAGAACCCGCGGGAGATCATCCAGCCGGGGGATCCGGTACGCGTCAAGATCCTGGAGATCGACTCCGAGCGGCGGCGTCTGTCGCTGTCGATCAAGCGGGTCGAGGGGCAGGTCCTGCCGGTTCGTCCGATCATCCCGCCCGCTGAGGGCGACAGCGAGGCCGGGGATCTGGAGAACGTTCCCGAGCTCGGCTTGTCGGAGGATGTCTTCTCCGATGAGCTTGTCGTGGCTGATGAGGTTCAGATCTCCGACTTTGACGACCCAGCGGACGCGTCCGTCTCCGACGACGCGGCAACCGCAGCCGCGTCCGTCTCCGACGACGCGGCAACCGCTACTCAGAGCGACGAGGCCGAGGCGGGCGACGAAACCACGCGAGCAGCCGCGTCGCTGGAGACGGACGCTCAGCTGGCTTCCGAGGACGACGCTTCCGAGGAGGACGCCCCCGAAGACCCCTCGGGCGACGGCGCCGTGGCTGAGGAGGCCGAGGCGTAGGGTCGTTGCCGCCGTTTGTCGCGCTGACGGGCGGGATCGGGGCGGGGAAGTCGGAGGCTCTGGCCGCGCTTGAGCGGTTGGGGGCGGCGACGCTGTCTTCGGATGCTGTCGTCCATGAGCTTTACTCGACCTCTGAGGTCCGCGACGCAGTCCTAGAGCGGTTTGGTGGGGCCGTGGTGGTTGATGGGGTGGTCGATCGGGCGGCGCTGGCGGAGCGGGCGTTTGCGACTTCGCAGGACACGGCGTGGTTGGAGGCGCTCCTGTGGCCGAAGGTGGGCGAGAGGATGTGGGCTTGGCGGCAGGAGATGGAGGGGCGTTCGCCTTTACCTCGGGCGCTGGTGGTGGAGGTTCCGCTGCTGTTCGAATCGGGTATGGAGGGGGGATTCGACGCTACGATCGCGGTGATTGTCGAGGAGGGGGTTAGGGCGCAGCGGGCGGGCGCGAGGGGGCATCGGGCGCTCGACGAGCGCGCGGCGCGGCAGCTGACTCAGCAAGAAAAAGCCGCACGCTCCACGTATGTGGTCCGGAACGATGCTGGGATCGACGAACTGGAACAGGAGCTGTCGGCGGTTCTTGACAGGATGGCGCCGGGGAAATGAATGGAGTAGATGAGCGCTACGTCTAGAGCACCATCGGTATCGCGAGGGCGGACGCCGTCGCGCCGTCAGGCGGCGGTCCGCCGCCGCCGGCGGCGGTGGTTCGGACTGCTCCTCATCGTCACCTGCGTGATCGCCGGTCTGGTCGCCGCCCCGCTGTTCCAGAAGGCGATCGACGAGCTCACGCTGCCGCTCGACTATGCCTCGATCATCCGTACCGAGGCGGCTGAGAAGCACCTCGACGCGGCGCTTGTGGCGGCCGTCATCTACGCCGAGACGAAGTTTGACGCTCGGACCTCGCCGGCCGGCGCGGAGGGGCTGATGCAGATCGAGCCTCAGACGGCCGAATTTCTGGCTCGCCGCTCCGGAGGCACCGGGTTCCAGATCTCCGACCTGGGCACCCCGGCCGTGAACATCGCCTACGGCACCTACTACCTGCGCTACCTGCTCAACGAGTACCACGGAAACCTCACGCTGGCGCTGGCCGCCTACAACGGCGGGGAGACCAACGTCGACCACTGGCTGGCCCAGGCGCGCTCGCGGGGGCAGGACTTCGACGCCGCCGACATCCCGTTCCCCCAGACACGCGCCTACGTCTACAAGGTCCTTCAGGCCCAGAAGGACTACCGGACGACGTACCCCCGGCAGCTCGGGTACTAGCGGCGCCGACCACTATCGTGGTTCGCAGATGGGGTTGAAGGCAGACACATGAGCGACCGTCCGGCCAGTCCCCGCACCAAGGTGAGACGTCATCCGGAACGCGGGCGATATGAGCGCGGCGAGGTTGAGGCCATCCTCGACGCCGGGTTCTACGGCCATCTGGCCTTCGTCCTGGACGAGCAGCCCTACGCCCTGCCGATGCTCTACGTCCGCAACGGCGACCAGCTCTTCCTCCACGGCTCGGTCAAGAGCCGTCTGATCGGCGCCGCCGGTGAGGGCGCGCGCCTGTGCTTCACGGTGACGCTGATCGACGGCCTGGTCATGGCTCGCGCCGCCTTCACCCATTCGGTCAACTACCGCTCCGTCGTCGTCCTGGGGCAGGGCAGGCCAGTGCGCGAGCGGGCGGAGAAACTGCAGGCGATGGACCTGCTGGTCGAGCACATCATCCCCGGACGGACGTCCGACGCCCGCCAGGCCAACACCAACGAGCTGAAGGCCACGCAGATCATCGCGCTCAGCATCGATGAGGCCTCGGCCAAGGTCCGCGCCGGTGGGCCGGTCGACAAGGACGCCGATCTCGACATGCCGATCTGGACCGGGGTCCTGCCGCTGCGCCTCAGCGCCGGCGAGCCGATCACCGAGGCGGGCGCCAAGGCGCCGGTGCCTGACTACGTACGAGCGCGTTTGCGCGGCTGAGGGCGCTTCGGACAAAGGTTTGCCGTCCGGCGGCCCAGCTACGATGAAAGGTCCGCCATGCCCCGCTTCGAACTAGACGGGACCTACTCGCCGACCGCCGACCAGCCCAAGGCGATCGCCTCGCTGGCCGACGGGATCTTGGCCGGCGAGCGCAGCATGACCCTGCTCGGGGCCACCGGGACGGGCAAGACGATGACGATGGCGGCCACGGTCGAGGCCGTGCAGAAGCCGGCCCTGGTCATCGCGCACAACAAGACCCTCGCCGCGCAGCTGTGCAACGAGTTCCGCACCTACTTCCCGCGCAACGCGGTCGAGTACTTCGTCTCCTACTACGACTACTACCAGCCCGAGGCGTACGTCCCGAGCAAGGACCTGTACATCGAGAAGGACTCCGCCATCAACCAGGAGATCGACCGGCTGCGCCATGCCGCCACGGCCGCCCTGTTCGCGCGGCGGGATGTCCTGATCGTGGCCAGCGTCTCCTCGATCTACGGCCTTGGCTCGCCTGAGGTCTACGACGAGAACCTGCAGACGCTGATCAAGGGCTCGATGATCGACCGGGACAAGCTGCTGCGCAAACTCGTCTCGATTCAGTACAACCGCAACGACACGGCCCTCTCGCGGGGCACCTTCCGGGTTCGGGGCGAGACGCTCGAGATCTGGCCCGCCTACGCCGAGACCGCGTACCGGGTCGTCCTGTTCGGAGACGAGGTCGAGCACCTGCAGCACTTCGACGCGGTCACGGGCGAGGTGCTCGAGGACGACATGGAGCACGTGGCGATCTGGCCCGCCTCGCACTACAACGTGCGCGAGGGCATGATCGAGGACGCGGTGGCCGAGATCGGCAAGGAGCTGAACGAGCGCTGCGCGGAGCTCGAGGCCGAGGGCAAGCTGCTCGAGTCCCACCGCCTGCGTCAGCGCACCCAGTACGACATGGAGATGCTGCGGGAGGTCGGCTTCTGCAGCGGGATCGAGAACTACTCGCGGATTCTGGACGGTCGTCGTCCCGGGGAGCGGCCGTACTGCCTGATCGACTACTTCCCCGACGACTTCGTGTGCTTGATCGACGAGTCTCACCAGACGGTGCCGCAGATCGGCGGCATGTACGAGGGCGATCGCTCCCGCAAGCAGACGCTGGTCGACTACGGCTTCCGCCTGCCCAGCGCCATGGACAATCGGCCCCAGACCTTCCAGGAGTTCCTCTCGATAACGCCCCAGATCGTGTTCGTGTCGGCCACGCCCGGGGAATACGAGCGGACGCACTCGGCCCGCATCGTCGAGCAGATCGTGCGGCCCACGGGAATCATCGATCCCGAGGTCGAGGTGCGAGAGACGCGTAATCAGATCGACGACCTGATGAACGAGATCCGGGGGCGGGTGGACCGCGACGAGCGGGTCCTGGTCACGACCCTCACCAAGAAGATGTCGGAGGACCTGACCGACTACCTCTTGGAGATGGGGTTCAAGGTCCGCTACCTGCACTCGGAGATCGACACGCTGGAGCGCATCCAGATCATCCGGGAATTGCGGTTGGGGGAGTACGACGTGCTCGTCGGGGTCAACCTCCTGCGCGAGGGGCTCGACCTGCCCGAGGTTTCGCTCGTGGCGATCCTCGACGCCGACAAGGAGGGCTTCCTGCGCGGCGAGACCTCCCTCATCCAGACGATTGGCCGCGCCGCCCGGAACGTCGAGGGCAAGGTGCTCATGTACGCCGACAAGGAAACCGCCGCGATGCGGGCGGCGATCAGCGAGACAGACCGCCGGCGCGTCATCCAGCGCGCCTACAACGAGGCGCACGGGATCACCCCGGAGACGATCACCAAGGGTATTTCCGATATAGCCGAGTTCCTGCAGAGCGACTCGAAGGTGCCAAAGTCCCGCCGGCGCCGCCAGCGGCCTGCTGGCGCGATGCCTCCGGCCGAGATCGAGCGGACGATCGTGGAGCTCGAGGAGGAGATGCTGGCGGCGGCTGAGGATCTCCGCTTCGAGTACGCGGCCAAGCTGCGCGACGAGATCCGGGATCTCAAACGGGAGCTCGACCTGGCTCTGGCAGCCGGCTGACGCGGGCGCGGCCCGGTCAGCGAGGCAGCCGGACGACTCGCTCCGGTACTCTGCCCGCACCCGCTGGCAGAGATTTTGCACACGAAAATAAAAGGGGATTCGCGTGGCGCTGGAACGACAGAGCATTGAGAAGAAGGATTTCCCGATCGGGCGCCGGGGGTATGACCCGGATGCCGTCGACGCCCATCTCTCGCGTTTGGCCGAGGAGGTGGAGGAGCTCAGGCGCAGCTCCCGGCGGCGCACGGAGACGCTTGCCTCCTCAGCCAGCGAGCAGGTGCGGGCGATCGTCGAGGCGGCGGAGAACAGCGCGGCCGAGATCCAGCGCCAAGCCGAGGATGAGGCACGCGAGATCCGGGCCGAGGCGTCCGAGGAGGCCCAGACCACCCGGACTCAGGCCACGGCGCAGGCGCGCGAGTACGTCGGCAAGGTGTCGGAGTCGACCGCCGTCATGCTCCAGCGGCTGGACGCCATGGAGAGCGAGCTGTCGGCCCTCGTCGAGTCGCTGCGCACCGGCTCCAACCGGCTGAACGCCGACCTTCAGCTGCTGGAGGGCAATCTCGAAGAGGTTCAGGTGGCGGCACGGCCCCGTCCGCGCTTCGAGAGCGAGGCAGAGCCTGTACGCGCCCCGGCCCCTCGGCCTCCGGCGCCCGCCCCATCCGTGCCTGAGCCGGTGAGGCAGCCGGAGGCGCCCGCGCCGGCCGCGGTCGCCGAACCGAGGCCGGTTGCCGCCGCGCCGGTCGCGCAGGATGACTCCGACGACGACTACGCCGAGCAGCGTTATGCGGACGCGGCGGTCGAGGCCTATGAGGAGGATTACGAAGAGGACCTCGAGGCCGCCGGACAGCTGCCGGAGACCGACGATTCCGAGGGCGCCAGGCTGATCGCGCTGAACATGGCGCTAAACGGAAGCCCGCGTGAGGAGACCGACCGCTACCTGTCGGAGAACTTCACGTTGCGCAACCGGGCGCAGCTGCTCGACGAGGTGTACGCGTCGGTCGAGGGTTAGCCCAAGACGCTGTCTCCAAGCCGCAAAGTGCGGGCATCAAGCCAGGGGAACGTCTGTTCGGTCGACTAGACTCGAACGAGTGGATCAGCTTGTCGTCTCGGGCGCCCGGGAGCACAACCTCAAGGACATAACCGTCGCGATCCCCCGGGACTCGCTGACGGTAATAACCGGTCTCTCCGGATCCGGAAAATCGTCTCTGGCCTTCGACACGATCTACGCAGAGGGGCAGCGCCGTTATGTCGAGTCGCTGTCGGCTTACGCCCGCCAGTTCCTCGGCCAGATGGACAAGCCGGACGTGGACTCGATCGAGGGTCTCTCGCCGGCCATCTCGATCGACCAGAAGACCACCTCTCGCAATCCGCGCTCGACCGTCGGCACGGTCACGGAGATTTACGACTACCTGCGCCTCCTGTGGGCACGGGTCGGTCACCCCCACTGCCACATCTGCGGCCGGCCGATCAGCGGCCAGTCGGCCGAGCAGATCATCGACCAGGTGATGGAGCTGGAGGAGGGCACGCGCTTCATGGTGCTGGCCCCGATCGTCCGCGGGCGCAAGGGCGAATACGGCAAGCAGTTGGAGGAGCTGCGCGCCGAGGGGTTCGGCCGGGTCAAGGTCGACGGCGAGCTGCGGCGGCTTGACGAAGAGATCGTCCTGGACAAGAAGTTCAAGCACGACATCGCCGTTGTCGTGGACCGCCTGGTGATGAAGCCCGATCTGCGCAAGCGGCTGGCCGACTCGGTGGAGACGGCGGTCGCCCTGGCCGACGGGCTCGTCGAAATTGAGCTGGTCGACGCAGGCTCGTCCGCCCAACCGGAGCGGATCATGACCTACTCGGAGCGGTTCGCCTGCCCGGTGCACGGGCCGAGCCTGGTCGAGCTCGAGCCGCGGATCTTCTCCTTCAACTCGCCCCACGGCGCCTGCCCGCGCTGCACCGGCCTGGGGTCCCAGATGGAGATCGATCCTGACCTGGTCGTCCCCGATCCGGCGCTGTCGATTGGCGAGGGCGCGATCGCGCCGTGGGCGGCCAGCGCCTCCGAGTACTACGACCAACTGATTCAGGCCATCGCGCAGCGGTACGGCGTCGATCTGGACACCCCCTGGCAGGACCTGCCGGAGGAGCAGCGCCAGTTCTTCCTGTACGGCACGAACGGCGAACGCGTACAGGTCGCCTACCGCAACCGGTTCGGGCGGCGGCGCTCGTACTCCACCCGGTTCGAGGGAATCGTGCCGAACCTGGAGCGCCGCTACAACGAGACCGACTCCGAGTTCACGCGCGAGAAGATCGAGGAGTACATGACCATGCGGCCGTGCCCGGAGTGCGGGGGGGCGAGGCTGCGACCCGAGTCCCGCGCGGTTCTGGTCGGCGACACCCCGATCCACGCCTTCACGGCGTTCTCGGCCCGCCACGCGTTGGCTTGGCTCGGGCGGCTGGAGTTGTCCGAGCACGACTACCGGATCGCCAGGCTGGTCCTTAAGGAGATAGAAGAGCGCCTGCGCTTCCTGGACAACGTCGGCGTCGGGTACCTCTCGATGGAACGGGCGGCGGCGACGCTGTCCGGAGGCGAGGCGCAGCGGATCCGCCTGGCCACCCAGATCGGCTCTTCGCTCGTCGGCGTCCTCTACATCCTGGACGAGCCCTCGATCGGCCTGCACCAACGCGACAACGAGAAACTGATCGGGACGCTCGAGCGCTTGCGGGACCTCGGGAACACGGTGCTGGTCGTGGAGCACGACGAGGGGACGATGCGTGCAGCCGACCACATCCTCGATATCGGCCCGGGCGCAGGTGAGCACGGTGGGCGGGTGGTCGCCCAGGGCAGGCTCGAAGACATCGCCCGGGTCGGCGAATCTCTGACCGGGCAGTTCCTCGCCGGTACCCGCTCGATCGAGGTCCCGGCCAAGCGGCGCAAGCCGGCGGGCTACATCGGGATCAAGGGGGCCTCGGAGCACAACCTGAAGGGGATCGACGTCCGGATCCCCCTTGGGGTGCTGTGCAGCGTCACCGGCGTCTCCGGATCGGGGAAGTCAACGCTGGTCAACGACGTCCTCTACAAGTCGGTCGCCAACCGCCTGCACCGTACGCGGGTGCGGGCCGGGAGCCATCGGGAGATCACCGGGTTGGAACAGCTGGACAAGATCATCTCGGTCGACCAGTCACCCATCGGCCGGACCCCCCGGTCCAACCCGGCCACCTACATCGGGTTGTTCGACCAGATCCGGGAGCTGTTCTCCAAGACCCAGGAGGCCCGGGCGCGCGGCTACAAGCCCGGCCGCTTCTCGTTCAACGTCAAGGGTGGACGCTGCGAGGTGTGCCGGGGCGACGGCCAGATCAAGATCGAGATGCACTTCCTGCCGGATGTCTATGTGCCCTGCGAGCAGTGCCACGGCAAGCGTTACAACCGGGAGACGTTGGAGGTGCGCTTCAAGGGCAAGACGATCGCCGACGTGCTGGAGATGCCGATCGAGGAGGCGCAGGAGTTCTTCATGCACATCCCCAAGATCGCGCGGCGCGTGCGGACGCTGAACGACGTCGGACTCGGCTACATGCGCCTTGGCCAGCCGGCCACGACACTGTCGGGCGGGGAGGCACAGCGGGTCAAGCTGGCCGCCGAGCTGTGCAAGGTGGCGACGGGTCGGACGATCTACATCCTGGACGAGCCGACCACCGGGCTGCACTTCGCCGATATCCAGAACCTGCTCGAGGTCCTGCAACGGCTGGTTGACGCCGGCAACTCCGTGGTCGTCATCGAGCACAACCTGGACGTGGTCAAGGTTTCGGATTACCTGATCGACCTGGGGCCGGAGGGCGGCGACGAAGGCGGGAGGGTGATCGCCACGGGTACCCCGGAACAGGTCGCCACGGTGCCGGAGTCCTACACAGGGCGATTTCTGGCCGACATGCTGCCGGTGCGGGCGACCCAGTCCGCTCGCAAGCCGCGCCGGACTCGTGCCACCGCCGCGGCTGCCTGAGCCGTCCTTCGCCTTCTACGGACGGACGGCGTGCACGTCCGTGTAGGGCGGGGTCGGTAGGGTCGCATGGCGATGGACGCTGCTCGGGCGAAGCTGTGGCTGCAGAAGTGGCGCTGGTACGAGCACAACTCGCTGCCCTGGAACCGGGCGCGGATCCACTGGGAGTTCATGCGGCGTGGTGCCTTCGTTCGCTGGCCGGTCAACGGGAACGTTCTGGAGGCACTGCGGGAGGGGCGGCTGGAGCTCGGTGACGGCGTGCTGCTCGAGCCGAATGTGTGGATCACCGCGCCGGGGCGGGCACGAATTCAGATCGGGGGTGGCACGTTCCTCAACCAGGGGGTGATGGTGGCGGCGGCGGGTCTGGTGGAGATCGGGGAGCACTGCATGTTTGCCAACGGCTGCTTCATCACCGACGCCAACCACCGGTTCGACGATCCGGTCAAGCCGGTGCCCTGGCAAGGATTCACCAGCAAGGGCGCGACTCGGATCGGCGACAACGTCTGGTGCGGAGCCAATGTCGTGGTGACCAGCGGGGTAACGATCGGCGAGCGCTGTGTGATCGGAGCGAACTCGGTCGTCACCGAGGACATTCCCGCCTTCTCGATCGCCGCGGGCGCGCCAGCTCGGGTCCTGCGCGGGATCGAGTACGGCGCGGGTGGGGAAGAGGGCTCGCGGTGAAGGTGCGCCCGCCGAGACCGGAGGACCTGGACGCCGTGTACGACGTGATCGCGGCGCGCCAGGAGGCGGACACCGGAGCCCGCGACGTCACCGTGGGCGAGCTGCGGGATGCCTGGGGCGTCTCCGGGTTCGATCTCTCAACCGACGCGCAGGTCGTGGAGGCGGCGGACCAGATCGTCGCCTATGCGGAAATACGCGCCCCCGGCGGCATGGGCTACGCCGCTCCGTTCGAGGAGGAACGGCGCGCCGCAAAGCTCCTGCTGGACTGGATGGAGGGGCGCGAGCGCCAGCTGAGACGCCGCCAGCATCGGCAGGCCGTGATGTCCACCAACCGCATCGGTCAGGAGGTGCTGTGTGACGCGGGCTACGAGCGTGTGCGCAGCATCTTCCGGATGATCCGCGCCCTGGATGGCGGCGCCGGCCCCGTGGCGCTGCCCGAGGCGGTTGAGCTGCGGCCCCTCGACATCGAGGCGGATGGGCGCGACGTCCACTCGCTGGACGGCTTGAGCTTCGCCAGCGACGCGGACTACGTGCCGGAGTCGTTCGCCGCATTCCGCGACGAGCACCTCCACGCCCACGATCTCGATCCCGATATGAGCCGCGTAGCGTGGCGGGGCAACACGCTCGTCGGGTTCCTGCTCGCTCGCCACTGGACCGAGCAGAACTCCGGGTTCGTCGACGTGCTGGCCGTGCACCCTTGGGAAGAGGGGCGCGGGATCGGCAGAGCGCTCCTCCAGAGCAGCTTCGCGGCCTTCGCCAAGGCCGGTCTGGAGACCGCGCAGCTGGGTGTGTCCTCCGAGAACCCCCGAGCGCTGCGCCTCTACACCCGCCTGGGAATGACCGAGCGCTTCCGCTGGGACATCTATCAGCGCGCAACGGCCGACCAATAACCCGTCGGGCGAACAACCTGTCGAAACGAGCAAACTGAGCGGGCCCCGCGACGATTGTTCGTGAGATGCGCCTCAGCGTGCACGATCGACCAAATCGCCGCAGCCGGCGTCGATTTGTCCGAATCGACAGGTCCCAGCTCCCGCGAACAACGGCGGCCTCCGCCAAGCACCAGCCCTAGCGGCTCCGACAGAACCGTACCCCACTAGGAATTCTTGATGACGATCCCCTCGAGGATGTTGGCCACCCGCTCGGCGGCGTCGATGGCCGCCTCGAGCCGCTCGAACAGATCCTTCCATCGAATCACGACCATCGGGTCGATGCCGCCGTCGAACAGCGAGGCCACCGCCTCCCGGGTGATCCGGTCGCCCTCGTTCTCCAGACGGTTGATCTCGACGGTGTAGTGCGAGATGTCGCGGAAGCCGCGCAGACGCGGGATCGACTCGCAGACGTTGCGGGCGGCTTCCTTGAGAACGTGGGCCAGACGGATGGCCTGGTCCATGGGCGCTTCGATCTTGTACAGCCCCAGGTAGTCCGCCACCTCCTCGGTGTAGTCGACGATGTCGTCGAGCGCCGAGGCGAGGGCCAGGATGTCCTCCCGGTCGATCGGGGTGACGAATGTGTGGTTGAGCCGGTCGATGATGTCGTGGGTGATCCGATCACCGTCGTGCTCGCAGTCGAGGATGTCCTGGGCGAGGCTCTTGCTGTCGGGGTAGCCCGACAGGAGCTGGTCCAGCAGCTCGGCCGCGCGCTGGATATTGCGTCCGGCCTCCTCGAACAGCTCGAAGTAGACCCGGTCCCGAGGAGCGAAGACCTGCGCAAGGCGCGGCACGTCTCCATCCTATTGGGTGCCGCGGTCCGCCCGGTTAAGGGTTATCACCCATCGATCGGCGCCGCCTCGGCCTGAAGGTGGGCGCGGACACGCCCCAGCTCGGCGTCGTCGATCGTATAGCTGTGCTCCGGCCGGGGGTAGCGCCGCTCGCGCACATCGCTCGCGTAGGCCGCCACGCCGGCGTTCATCTCGGCCTGCAGGTCGGCGTAGCGCTGCACGAAGCGAGCTCCCCGGCCCTCGCGGATCCCGAGCAGGTCGTGGAACACGAGCACCTGTCCGTCCGTGGCCGGACCGGCACCGATCCCGATGACCGGCACCGCGATGCGCGGCATCAGCTCGGCGGCGAGTGCCGCCGGAATCGCTTCGAACACCAGCGAGAAGCAGCCTGCGTCCTGGAGGGCAAGCGCCTCGTGCGCGATACGCACCGCGGCCTCGGTGCTGCGGCCTTGTGCCCGGTAGCCGCCCAGGGCCGTCGAGGTCTGGGGCGTGAGTCCGATGTGCCCCATCACCGGGATACCGGCCTGGACGATCGCGCGGGCGCGCGCCACCGAGGTCGAATTGCCGCGCTCGAGCTTGACCGCGTCACAGCCGGCCTCCTTGACGAACCGCATCGCGGTCTGCACCGCCTGCTCGTCGGAGACCTCGTAGGACCCGAAGGGGAGATCGCCGACCAGGAACGGCGTCCGCAACCCGCGACGCACGGCCCGGGCGAGCATCAGCAGCTCATCGGTGGAGACCGGAACCGTCGAGGGATAACCCAGGACGGTCATCGCACCGGAGTCACCGACCAGCACGATGTCAACGCCGGCGGCTTCGGCGGCACGGGCGCTCGGGAAGTCGTAGGCGGTGACCATGACGATCGGCTCGCTGAGGAGCTTCTTCTCGTGGAGAAGCGGCAGCGTGACCGGCAGGCGCGAAGCGTCAGCCGGAACGGCGATGTGTGGGGGGGCGGAAGACATGCCTGTCAGCTCCTCAGACGATGGGATCTCCCAGCAGCGTCGCCACTTCGTGGTCGACGGCCAGGATCTCGTTGTGCGCGCCCACGTGGACGACGCGAGGGACGTAGTGCTCCAGGTCCTCCGGGTCGTAGATGCCGTAGGAGATCACGATGATCGTGTCCCCCTGGTGAACCAGGCGAGCGGCGGCGCCGTTGACCTTCATCGCTCCCGAGCCAGGCTCGCCGGCGATCGTGTAGGTCTCGAAGCGGGCGCCGTTGTCGACGTCGACGACTGCGACCTGCTCAAACTCCCTTATGTCCGCTGCCTCCAGCAGCTCCGGATCGATCGTGATCGACCCGACGTAATGAAGGTCGCAGTCGGTGACCGTGGCCCGGTGGATCTTCGACTTCAGCATCACGCGATGCATGGTTGTTCTCTCTCCTTTGTGCTTCCCGCCGGTCGGGGGTCCCCGATGCGGTCGTGAGCGTCTGGTTATCGATGAGGCGGACGTCCCCCACCCGTCCCGCGACCACCGCGAGCACGGGTTGATCGATGGCTGACACGGGCGCCAGCGTCTCGGGTGCGACGAGCTCGAAGTACTCGAGCGCCACCCCGGCGGCGTCGAGCTCGGCCAGGGCAAGCTGCCGGACGCGGGCCGGATCGCGCTCGCCCGAGATCACGCAGGCGTCGGCCGCCTGCAGGGCCCGGTGCAGCGCCGCGGCCCGGACGCGCTCGTCGGGTGCCAGCCGCGCGTTTCGGCTCGACATGGCCAGCCCATCCGGCTCCCGCACGATTGGACAGACCCGGATCGAGACCGGGAGGTCGAGATCCGCGACCAGGCGGCGGATCACGTGGACCTGCTGCACGTCCTTCTGTCCGAAGTACGCGACCTGCGGCCCAACCATGTTGAACAGCTTCGTCACCACCGTAGCCACGCCGTCGAAGTGACCACGCCCGCGGTGCGCGCCTTCCAGGACCTCGGTCAGTCCGGCGACCGAGACCGTGGTGGCGAAGCCGTCCGGATAGACCTCCTGCACCGGGGGGGCGAACAGGAGGTCGACGCCGATCTCGGCCACCAGAGCGGCGTCATGCCCCTCGTCGCGCGGATAGGCGGCGAGGTCGCTGGCCACGTTGAACTGCGTCGGGTTGACGAACAGGGAGACCACGACCGTGTCGCATTCCTCCCGGGCAAGGCGCATCAGGGAGAGGTGACCCTCGTGGAGGGCGCCCATGGTGGGCACCAGCCCGACGCGGCCGCCGCTACGGCGTGCATCGAGCAGGGCGCCACGGAGCTCGGCGACGGTGCGGACCGTCCTCACGGCGCCTCCAGTGCCCCGCTCGAGGCGAGGGCGCGGGTGGCCTCGACGAGCGCGTCGAACAGCGGAGTCAGCTCGGGCAGGCGCTGGCGCACGGCTTCGCGCTGGCGGGCCACGGTCGCCTCGTCGCCACGCGCGACGGGGCCGGTGAGGGCGCGGGGTGCCCCCAGCGTGGCCCAGTTCGCGACGGTTGCCCGGACCAGCGGCACCAGCATCCGGCGTTCGAGGCCCGCGGTCGCTCCCAGCCGTTCGGCCGCCGATTCGAGGGTGACCAGGAAGTTGGAGGCGATCGATGCGGCCGCGTGGTAGGCGGCCCGGTCGGCGGCGGAGACCTCCACCGGGTTCATTCCCAGTGCCTCGGCCAGGCTCCGGGCGAGCTCGAGTGCGGCGGCCGAGGTGCCGGCCACGGCGGCGCCCGCGTCCGTGAAGTCGGCGCCGTCGGCGGTCACGGTCATGAGCGGATGCAGGGAGAACGCCTCGTGAGGGGCGAGGACCTCCAGGCCTGTGGCGCCTGAGCAGTGACCGACCAGGCGGCCCGGTGCGATGTGGGAGGCCGCCGCCGCGATCTGGGCGTCGGGCACGCACAGGAGCACGGCCTCGTAGGGGCGGCCGTCGGCGCCGCGGCCGAGGGGCCCGGCAACATCGACGCCGGCTGCCGACAGCCGGTCAACGAGGGCCCGGCCCAGGCGGCCCGCACCCACTACCGCGAGGCGGCCAACGCCGGCCATGGCCGGCCCATCGGGGATGTTGGTGGAGGAGCGCATTCCAGTTCCCACTTCGGAGATACCGGTCGGCAATCAAGAAAATCGAGTCGACGTGGTCCGGCCCTCAAAAGGTGACGGCCTCGTCAGCAATCAATAATACCCCCGCCGGTGCCGTGGTTACCATCACGCGGGTGAGAAGCGCCCCAGAGCGACGGGAAGCCCTGAAGGCGGTCTACGAGGAGGCTTCGGGCTGCGTCGCCTGCCCCCTGCACCAGACGCGGACCAAGGTGGTCTTCGGGGCTGGCAACGCTGACGCCGACCTGATGTTCGTGGGGGAGGCGCCCGGGGCCAACGAGGACCGCTTGGGGCTGCCGTTCGTCGGGCAGGCGGGGAAGCTGCTCGACCGGTTGCTGGGTGACATCGGGCTCGAGCGCCAGGACGTGTGGATCTGCAACACGCTCAAGTGCCGCCCGCCCGACAATCGTGACCCCTACCCCCACGAGATCGACGCTTGTCAGGACTTCCTGTTCCGGCAGGTCGACCTGATCGAGCCGGTCGTGATCTGCACGCTGGGCAATTTCGCCACGAAGCTGCTGCGCGGCGACACCACCGGCATCTCGAAGCTGCACGGCCAGGCCGAGGTGCGGGCGATCGGACCGCGTACCGTCCGTCTGCTGCCGCTGTATCACCCGGCGGCGGCGCTGTACACGCCGTCCACCCTGGAGACGCTGCGGGCGGACTTCGCGACGATCCCCGGGCTGCTTGCGCTCGGCGCGCCGGAGCAGCCGGCACCGGTTGAGCCGGTCCCCGAGTTCGACTTGCCTGCCGAAAACGCCCCCCCAGGGCAGTTTGGGCAGGCAAGACGGGACGGGGCCGATGAGCCCGCGGCCGACTCCGACGGGCCCGAGTCCGCATCCCACGGGTCCGAGTCCGAGTCCGACGGGCCCGTGCTCGTCACGGGCCCGTCGTCAGCTCCGGTTACGGAGCAGCTCGGCCTGTTCTAGGCGCTCACTCGGTGACGCGCTCGACGAGGAACGAGATGCGCACGTGAGCGCGCCACTCGCTGAGATCGTCGCCGCGCAGCCCGACCGACACGACGTCGACTGCCTTGATGTTGCGCAGGCTCACCTTGGCGTCGGCCAGCGCAGCTTGCACGGCACCGTCAGAGCTCTCGCCTGAACTGCCGACCAACTCGATGATTTTCGTAACGGCCATCGCTACCTCCGGTTCGGTAGAGCTCGTTATGGCCGACCCTAACGCTCAGCTGACCGGCTCGGGAGTTATCTGAGGCTCGGGTTCATCCGAGAGGGCAGCGGTCACGCCCAGCTCACGATCAGCCTCGCCTGAGCCGGTCCCGCCGCGCCGGTGTCCCCACAGCGCCAGCCCGTAGGCGAGCACCGCTCCGACCACCTGGACGGCCAGCACCACGCTGGCAAAGGCGGCCGGCTTCTTCGACGCCTGGAGGAGCAGGATCGGCTCGATGACCGCGACCAGGCCGATCGCGACCAGGAAGGCGATCCGTCTGAGGGCCAGCATGTACTGGACGGCGAGGTAGGTGGCGGCCAGCACGGTGAAAGCGGCCCCCAGCGGGAGCAGAGCGGAGGAGGCGATCGCCCGCTTCTTCCCGAACACGGCCGACAGCAGTGGGTGGGCGCCGAAGGCGTAGACCAGCAGGCACGGGATCGCGCACACGCCGATGATCCCGAGCGTCCGCAGCAGGACCGGCCGGGTGTCCTCGCCGGCCGCGCGGCGGCGCGAGACCTCCGGCACCAGGTAGAACCCGGCGCCCATGGCGACCCAGATGAGTACCTTCGCGGCCACGGCATCGACGGCATAGGCGCTGGCCACGTTCTTGGAGAACTGGTGCTTGGCCGTGATCAGGTCGAGGTTCTGAAGGAGCTGGATGACGGCCAGGCCGGCGATCGGCACCCAGGCCCGCCACACGTGATGCCACAGCCCGAACGCCGCTCGGGCGGCGCCGCTCGGGCTCCAGCTCCAGCGCCGGCGCTGCTCGCCGGCCAGTTGGGCGTAGAGGCGCCAAGCGCAATAGGCCGTCATCGCCACGTAGGACAGCAGCGACCCGAGATAGGCGCCGCCGACCCCCAGCCCGGCCTCGGCCAAGATCGCGCCGGTCACCAGGCGCGAGCCCTGCTCGCCGATCAGGCTGTAGCCGACGCTCTTGTAGTCGCCGACGCCCTGGAGCGCGCCACGGAGGATCGAGACTTCGAGGTACATGCACCCGGCTGGGATCCCCGCGGCCGCAGCCCAGGCGTAATGCTTGACGCCGACCAGATCAGCGATCGGCTGGCGCAGGAGGATCGAGACGACCGTGGCCACCAGCGTGAACAGGCCGAGCGACTTGCCCCATCGCTCCAGCGTGGCCAGCAGCTCCTCGCCGCGGCCAAGGTGCCCGAGAACGCCCTCCCGCGCCGTCGCCACCTGCATCGCCTGTCCGGCCACGGTCAGAATCAGCAGATAGCTGACCAGGGCGGCCAGCGCGCCGTAGTCGTTGATCAGCCGCGCGAACACGATCGACGAGCCGAGCGCGATCACGTTGTTGGCGATCATGGCGCCGGCCAGACCAGCCGCCTTCGCCGTATCTGATCCCCGGAGGTTGTCCAGGGCAGGCTGAATTCGCTTGCGCATGCGCGTCTGAAGGTAGCGGAGCCCGGCTTCGGGCCTGCTAATTGGGGGCACGATGCAGCCCGGCGCTCGCGAGTCGCGTGCCGCCTGAAGCGTCAATTACAGTGTCGCAGATCCATGTTGCGTAACCGACCGACGGCGACCCTGGCCGCGATCCTGGCCGTTGCCGCCTGGCCCTCGGCCGCCCTGGCCGCGAGCGGGCAGTACTCACAGCTCACTCCCACCGCTCCGACCTGGCTGACCTCGGCCTCGGGCGGTGAGACGGCGACCACCACGGCGCCGACCACGACGACCACGGCCACATCGGCCACGACGGCCACGACGGCCACCACGGCCACTGTGAGCTCCGGCCTCCCCCAGACAGGCTCGGATCTCCCGCTGGAAGCCCTGATCGCCACGGGCCTCCTCGCCGGTGGAGCGCTCCTGCGCCTGCGGCGCAGCGCTGTCCGCGCCTGAGGTCGTCCGAGGCGGTGGCACGGGCCGTTCTCAGCCGGGATTCACGCTCCAGCGAGGAGACCGAACAGTTGGGGGGCCAGCTCGCCTCCGTCCTACGTCCCGGCGATGTCGTGCTCGTAACCGGCGAGCTGGGCGCCGGCAAGACGACGTTCGTGCGGGGTGCCTGCCGGGCCCTGGGGGTGCGGGGGCCGGTCACCAGCCCGACCTTCACGATCGGCCAGCGCTATCCGGCGCTCGACGGCCGGGTTGTCGCTCACCTGGACCTCTATCGGATCGAACGCCTCGAGGACGAGGACCCTGATCTGCTGGCCGACTACGTCGGGCCTGACACGATCTCGTTCGTCGAATGGCCGCAGGACGCCGAGTCGGCGCTGGCTGGGCTGGCGACGGTGGCCCACCGGGTGCGCCTGAGCCACGCCGGAGGCGACACCCGGAGGGTCGAGATCGAGTGAGGATCCTCGCGTTTGACACCGCGACGCAGGCGACGGCCGTCGCTCTTCTCGACAGCGCCGCCGGCCTGCGCCTCGAGGCCCGCGACGACCCACCGCCGGGAAGCCGCCCTGGTCACACCCGCCGGCTCCTGAGCCTGATCGAGGACGTGCTGGAGCGCAGCGGGGCCGGATGGGAAGGCGTGCAGCGGATCGCGGTGGGGACCGGCCCCGGCACCTTCACCGGGCTGCGGATCGGGATCGCGACGGCTCAGGCCCTGGCCCGCGCCACCGCCATCGACCTCGTCGGCGTCGGCACCCTCGCCTCGATCGCCCTCGCGGCCCGCGACAGCGCCTCGGGGCCGCCTCTCCTCGCCGTCATCGACGCGCGGCGGCGCGAGCTGTTTGCCGCCGGCTGGCCGGCGGGCGCCGATCCGCTCCGAGACGATCCCGCGATGCCTGCGTGCGTCCTTGACCCGAACCGGATCCCCGAGATCGTCGCCGGCCTCGGTGACCGCCCGCTGGCGGCGGGCGACGGGGCGATAAAATTCCGGGACGTTCTGGAGCGTGCCGGCGCTGCCGTTCCCCCGGACGGCTCAGAGGTGCACCGGGTCTCGGCGCTTGCGCACTGCCGGCTGGCCGCCCGACTCGCGCCGGGGACGCCCGATGCTGTGCACCCGACCTACCTCCGAATCCCGGACGCCGAGCTCGCCCGCCGGGAATGACGCCGCCTGAGATCGACATCCGCCAGCTCGGCTACGCTGACCTCCCCAGCGTCATGGCGATCGAGCGACGCTCGTTCCCGACGCCGTGGTCGCTGTCGATGTTCGTTCTCGAGCTGTCCAAGCCGTCGGCGATCTGCCTCGCCGCCGTGAGGACGCAGGGACCGGAGACGACTGCGGCCGGTGGGATGGCGCGTGACCTGGAGGGCTACCTCGTCTGCGCCCGCTACGACCAGGCCTACCACCTGATGAACATCGCAGTGGACCCGGACCGTCGCCGGCAGGGCATCGCGCGGATGCTGATCGACGCGATGATCGAGCGGGGAGGGGTCGACGCCAACTTCACCTTGGAAGTCCGGGTCTCCAACGCCCCCGCCATCGCCCTGTACGAGAGCTATGGCTTCCGCGGGGTGGGGACGCGCCGGCGCTACTACTCGGACACGGGTGAGGACGCTCTGATCATGTGGCGCGCCATCGGCGCGCCATGGGATTCCCACCCACCCACCTCCGACCGCCTGTGATCCTCGCGCTCGAGACAAGCTGCGACGACACCTGCGTCGCCCTCGTGTCGTTCGACGGCGAGATCCTCGCCAACGTCATCTCCTCGCAGGGGATCCACGACCGCTACGGCGGAGTCGTTCCGGAGATCGCCTCGCGCCACCATCTTCAGCTGCTCGGCCCGGCGCTGGACGAAGCCCTGACCACGGCCACCGCGACCCTCGACGACGTAGAGCTCGTGGCCGCGACGCGCGGCCCGGGTCTGGTAGCCGCCCTGCTTGTCGGCTTCTCCGCGGCCAAGGCGCTGGCTGCCTCGCGGCGGTTGCCGTTCGCGGCCGTCGACCACCTCCACGGTCATATCGCCGCCGGATTCCTGACGGCGGGCGGGACCGGATCATTCGAGCCGCCGTTCCTCAGCCTGATTGCCAGCGGAGGTCACACGCTGCTGGCCGACGTCCGCGACCACGGACCCGTCCTGCACGTGCTGGGACAGACGCTGGACGACGCCGCGGGCGAGGCCTTCGACAAGGGCGCCCGGCTACTGGGCCTCGGCTATCCGGGCGGTCCGGCGCTTCAGCGGCTCGCGGCCGAGGGTGACCCGGACGCCTTCGAGTTCCCCACCGGGTCGAAGATGCCCGGACTCGACTTCTCCTTCGCCGGGCTCAAGACGGCCCTGCTCTACAAGATCCGTGACCTCGGCCCCGAGGAGGCACAACTCCGGCGGGCCGACCTGGCCGCCGCCTACCAGCGAGCCATCGTCGAGGCGCTCCTGATCCGCGTCAAGCGCGCGCTCGCACAGACCGGCGCCACTCGCCTGGCCATTGGGGGCGGAGTGGCGGCCAACGGGCCCCTGCGCGAAGCGGTGGCGGCGCTCGGCCTCGAGCTCGATATTCCGCCGCGAGAGCTGTGCACGGACAACGCGGCGATGATCGCCAGCGCCGCCCGCTTCACACCGGTGCTGCCCTTCCCGGATTACCTCGACCTCGACGTGTACGCCACCGGGGAGAGGACCCTGGCCGCTTGAAACAGGTGACTCTGTACGGACGGCCCGGATGTTGCCTGTGCGACGAGGCCCTGAAGGTCATCGAGCGGGTCCGTGCTCGCGTCCCATTCGCCCTGGCCGAAAAGGACATCGAAACCGACGAGCAGCTGTTGGCTGCCTACCTGGAGCGGATCCCGGTGGTGACGATCGACGGCCGGGAGGCGTTCGAGTTGTTTGTCGAGGAACGGGCCTTCGAGATCGCCCTCCACGAGGCCTGAGCCGTCGGGAGACCATCAGTAGAGTGCGCCTCATGACTGGGGTCACCGATACGGACGTCGGCACCGCCGACGATGGGCTGGAGCGCTCCGGGGACAAGCTCGCACTCGGCGTGGCGGCGCGGCTCTCGCGCTATCTCCAGGTCCTCACGCAGGCGCGCAAGATGGGCAAGGAAACGATCTCCTCGCAGGAGCTGGCCGACTACACCCACGTCAACTCGACCCAGATCCGCCGCGATTTGTCTGGGTTCGGCAAGTTCGGCAAGCGCGGCGTCGGCTACAACATCGACTCGCTCGTCGATCAGATCCGCAAGATCCTCCACACGGCGGGGCAGCACAATATCGCCCTGTTCGGCGCCGGCCATCTCGGAACGGCGATCGCCACCTCCGACATCTTCGCCGACCATGGCTTCCGCGTTGTCGCGCTGTTCGACGCCGATCCGACCAAGGTCGGGACCCAGATCGGGGACCTGACGGTCAGGTCCCTGGGCAGCCTGCGGGATGCGGTCGAGGCGGAGGAGATCGTCGTGGCGGTGCTCGCCGTCCCCTCCAGCGCCGCGCAGGAGCTGGCCGACGATCTGGTGGCCGCTGGCGTTAAGGTCATCTTCAACTACTCCGAAGCACTGCTGCACGTTCCGCCCGAGGTGACGGTCCACACCTCGAGCCCCGCCGTCGACCTCCTCTACGCGCTCTACTTCTATCTCACCTGATCGTGGTCGTCGATCTGGACAGCGGGCGGTCGGCCTTCGAGGCGGCGACCGACTTCACTGTCGGCTTGGAGGAGGAGTTCGCGATCCTCGACCCGGGCACCCTCGGCCTGGTTCCGCGCTACTACGAGCTCCGGCAGGCGGCGGACGCGGACCCCGTGCTGGCCGGCATCGTCGCCGGCGAGCTGATCGCCTCGGAGATCGAGATCACGTCTGGACGCGGCGAGAACCTGGCCGCCGCCACGGCCGCCCAGCGCGAGCACCGGCGCCGGCTGTTCGCGCTGGCGGCGGCGCGCGGCCTCGCGCTCGGGGCGACCGGAACCCACCCGTGGTCGGATTACCGGGAGCAGCCGATCATCGACACCGATCACTACCGCCGGGTCGAACAGGGCCTCAAGTACGTCGCCTGGCGCAACAACACGTTCTCGCTGCACGTGCACGTCGGGATCCGCGACCCCGACCGGGCCGTTCTGGTGTGTGACCGCCTCCGTCCGGTCCTGCCGACCCTCCTGGCTGTCTCGGCCAACTCCCCGTTCCTCGACGGACGCGACTCGGGCTTGCACAGCGCTCGCACGCAGACCTTCACCCGGAGCTTTCCCCGCTGCGGCATCCCCGATTCGTTCGGCAGCTGGGAGGCGTTTGCCGCCTACATCGAGTTTCTGGTCAAGACTGGCTCGATTGTCGAATACACGCAGGTGTGGTGGTCGGTGCGGCCGCACATCGGCTTCGGAACCGTCGAGGTGCGCATCTGCGACGTCCAGCCCACCGCCGCCGAGTCCGAGAACCTAGCCGGTCTGATCATGGCCTGCGTGGCCCAGGCGGCCCGCGACGTGGACGAGGGCGTGCCTGCCCCCGACCTGCCCGGCCGCCTGATCGAAGAGAACATGTGGCGTGCCATTCGCTACGGCCTGGACGGGGAGCTGCTCGATCTCCGCCGGGCGCAGCCCTATCCGGCCCGCGAAGGGCTGGAGCGGCTGATCAGCTGGACCGAGCCCGTGCGTAGCGAGCTCGGCATCGGCGTGGAGCTGCCGCCGCTCAATGGCGCCCAGCGCCAGCGGGCGCTCCTCGATTCCGGGCTGACATTGCAGGAGGCCTACGCCAGGACGGTCGAAACCACGCGCGATACGTATGCTCATGGCCTGGGAAGCGCCGCGGAGGTGAACAGATGAGCACGGGACAGCCGACAGAGGAAGAGCTGCGAGCCGCCTACGAGGAGCAGATCCGGCAGATCCGCGTCGAGGACATCCTCATGGAGAACATCGTCACGATGGTCAACCTGGGCATGCGGCGCACCGGGCTGATGCCCGGCACGGAGTCTGAGCGCGACCCTGAGCAGGTCCGCGTGGCGATCGAGTCGGTCCGGGCGCAGATGCCGCTCGTCGAGACCGTCGCGCCCGAGCAGGCGGCGCCGCTGCGTCAGGCCCTGTCCCAGCTGCAGCTGGCCTATGTCCAGATCGGAGGGGCGGGTTCATCGGAGTCGAGCGCTGGGGCTTTCGACTCCGATCTCGGCGCTGGCGGTGGTCGAACCCAGACCGGCGGCCCCGGCGTTTCGGCCCCCCGCGGCGGACCTGGGACACCACCCACAGAGCCGGCGAGCCCCAAGCCGCCGGCGGCGAAACCCGGAGAGCCCGGACCTGCCCAGCGCAGCGGCCGTCTCTGGGTTCCGGACCGGTAGCGTCGGCCGCCAAGTGGCGAACGGGACATTTCGTCTGACGGCACGGTAAACTGCCGCGCCTCGATTCGTCCTGGGCCTCCACCTTGTGGTGGCCCTTTCTCGTTTGGTGCGGCTGCTGCGCCGACTTCCCGAACCAGAGTTTCCCGGAGGAGCTTCCTTTGACCAGCTTTCTGACGCACCACGGCGTCGTCGTCGCGCTTGTCTGCGCGGCGGCCGCCGTGCTCTACGGGGTTCTGACCTCGCAGGCGCTGTTGGCGTTGTCACCCGGCAACGAACGCATGCGCACGATCTCGGCCGCGGTCCAGGAGGGCGCGCGCGCCTACCTGAACCGCCAGTACACGACGATCGCCGGTGTTGGCGTCGTTCTGTTCATCGTTCTGATCCCGGTTCAGAACATCCGCGTGGCCATCGGCTTCGCGATCGGTGGCGGGCTGTCGGCCGCCGCCGGTTACATCGGGATGAACGTCTCGGTGCGCTCCAATGCTCGCGTCGCTGAGGCGGCTCGCGGCGGAGTAGGCAAGGCGCTCGACGTCGCCTTCCGCGGCGGCGCGGTCACCGGTCTGCTCGTCGTCGGGCTCGCCCTGGTCGGCGTCTCCGGGTACTACGGGATCCTCACCTGGATCGTGGGCGAGACGCCGCGCAACGCGGTCGACGCCCTGATCGGACTCAGCTTCGGCGGATCGCTGATCTCGGTGTTCGCCCGACTCGGCGGCGGCATCTTCACCAAGGCGGCCGACGTCGGTGCTGACCTGGTGGGCAAGATCGAGGCCGGCATCCCTGAGGATGACCCCCGCAACCCGGCCGTGATCGCCGACAACGTGGGCGACAACGTCGGCGACTGCGCCGGCATGGCGGCAGACCTGTTTGAGACCTACGCCGTGACCTCGGTCGCGGTGATGCTGCTCGGCGTGCTGACCTTCCACCAGCAGAGCGCGGTCGCGCTCTACCCGCTGGTGCTGGGCGGCGTCGCCATCGTCGCCTCGATCATCGGCACGTTCGCGGTCAGGTCGGCCGCCGGCCACGTCGAGCGGGCACTGTATCAGGGCCTGATCGTCTCCGGCGTGCTCGCCGCGCTGTTGTTCATCCCGGTCACCCGGTGGCTGATGAACGGCCTGGTCTACAAGACCGGGGTGGCCGCTGAGCACTGGTGGAAGTACTACCTGTGCGCGCTGATCGGCATCGGCATCACCGCCGCGCTGTTCGTGATCACCGACTACTTCACCTCGACCCGGTTCGCGCCCGTGAAGAACACCGCGCGGGCTTCCCAGACCGGCCACGCGACCAACATCATCGCGGGCCTTGCCTCGGGCTTTCAGGCCACCGCGCCGCCCTCGATCGTGGTCGCGCTCGGCATCCTGGGCGCCTGGAAGCTGGGGGGCGGCGCCACCGAGGGCATCTACGGGATCGCCGTGGCCGTCGCAGCGATGCTGTCGCTGGCCGGCTTCATCGTCGCGCTCGATGCCTTCGGCCCCATCACCGACAACGCCGGTGGGATCGCCGAGATGGCCGACCTCCCCGAGGAGGTCCGCAACGTGACCGACCCGCTCGACGCGGTCGGCAACACGACCAAGGCGGTCACCAAGGGTTATGCCATCGGATCGGCCGCGCTCGCCGCGCTGGTGCTGTTCAACGCGTTCGAGGACGAGTTGCACGCCAAGGGCAAGTTTCCGAACTTCTCGATCGACAACCCGGCCGTACTGATCGGCCTGTTGATCGGGGGGATGATGGTCTACCTGTTCGCGTCGCTGGCGATGCAGGCTGTCGGCCGGGCCGCCGGTTCAGTCGTGGAGGAGGTCCGCCGTCAGTTCCGGGAGAAGCCCGGGATCATGGACGGGACCGAGCTGCCCGAGTACGGCACCGCGGTGGCGCTCGTGACTCGCGCCGCCCAGCGCGAGATGATCCTGCCGTCGCTGATCCCGATCGTGGTCACCTTCGTCGTCGGAATCATCAGCGTCGAGGCGCTCGGTGGCCTGCTGATCGGGGTGATCGTCGTCGGGCTGTTCATGGCCGTGTCGATGACCTCGGGCGGCGGCGCCTGGGACAACGCCAAGAAGCTGATCGAGGACGGCGCCTACGGCGGCAAGGGCTCTGAGGCTCACGCTGCCGCGGTCACGGGTGACACGGTGGGAGATCCCTACAAGGACACGGCGGGGCCGGCCATCAACCCGATGATCAAGGTGGCCAACATCGTGGCGCTGCTGATCATTCCTTTGATTACCTGAGTTGGCTTTGGGCTTCGGCTTACGGCCCCGCCCCCGGGACCCGCAAGGGGTTCTGGGGGTCGGGGCGCTTGTCTTTGGCGCGCGAGGTCCCGGGGGCGGGGCCGTCACCTTCGCCGGCCAGCGTTCGCGGTTGCGCGGATGCTCGGCGCGGCGGTGGGCGATGTTTCAGATCGTGTGCGGCCGAGTTGTTAGCTCCTGAGCGTTGCGCTGTCTGTTCCTGATCGTTGCGTTGTTTGGCTTCGTGCAGTCGAAAACCAGTCCGTCTAGAGTGAAGGTATGTTCATCTTGATCGTTGGTTGTGGGCGGGTTGGGTCGGCGGTGGCGCGGCGGGCGCTGGAGGCGGGGCACGACGTTTCCGTCCTCGACAGCGATCCGCTGTCTCACGAACGCCTCGACAAAGATCAGACGACGACGTGGGAGGACGCCGGCGGGCGGTTCACGGTCAGCACGGCGCTCGAGATCGACGGGCTGATCGAGGCCGGGATCCAGGAGGCCGACGTGTTCCTGGCCGCGACGCGGGGCGACAACACCAACCTGGTCATCGCCCAGATCGCGCAGCGACGGTTCAACGTGGGCCGCGTGGTTGCGCGGGTGGCCGATCCCGCCCGGGCCGCCTGGTACGCCGAGCAGGGTGTTTACACCATCTGCCCGACGCAGGTGGCGATCGAGCAGGCCGAGCGCATCGCGCTGGCGACATGAGGCGAGGCGGCCGATGTACGTGATCATCGCGGGGGCGGGGAAGGTCGGCTGGAACCTGGCCCGGGAGCTCATCGCCAAGGACCGTGAGGTCACGCTGATCGAGTCCGACCACCAGCGCTACCGGGTCGTCGAGGAGGAGCTCGAGCACGCCGTCCAGTACGGCGACGCCACCGAGCTCTGGGTCCTCGAGCGGGCCGGCATCCAGCGCGCCGACCTCGTCATCGGCGTGACCGGCGACGACGAGGACAACATCCTGATCGGCCAGGTGGCCAAGGAGAAATACGGTTGCCAGCGGATCGTCGCCCGCGTCAACAACCCGCGCAATCTCCAGCACTTCAAGCTGCTCGGCGTGCAGCCGGCCGTGTCGGCCACCGATCTGATCCTGCGCCTGATCGAGCACGAGGTGCCCGAGTACGGCCTGATCCAGCTGCTCGCCCTCGAGGAGGAGCACCTCGAGATCATCGAGCTGGAGGTGGGCGAGGGCTCCCCGGCCGCGGGCCGGCGCGTCCAGGACGTCCGTCTGCCTGACGGGTCGCTGATCATCTCGGTGCTGCGCGGCGGGGCCGGCTTTGTGCCCAAGGCCGACTCCGTGATGGAGGCGGGCGACCAGATCCTGTTGATCCTCGACCCCGGCCTCGAGGCTCAGATCACGCCGCAGTTCTCGGCGGGCGCGGGCGCGTCCGCCTAGGGCGGGGTCCCCTGCGGGAGGCCGATCGGGTATGGCCGAGCGTCACGCCGACTACCTCCTGATCGGCGGCGGGATCGCGGCCGCCAACTGCGCGCTGTGGCTCCGTCGGGGCGGTGCCGACGGTTCGATCCTCCTGGTGGGGCGCGAGGTGGACCTGCCCTACGACCGCCCGCCGTGCTCCAAGGGCTACCTGCAGGGGAACCAGAGCCGGGCCGACGTCCTGTTTCGCGACGCCGAGTTCTACGAGGCGGAGAACATCGAGGTCCTCACCCGGACCTCCGCGATGAAGCTGGACACCGACGCCAGGACCGTCCGCCTGTCGAACAAGGACGAGGTGAGCTTCGGTCAGGCGCTGATCGCCACCGGGGCGAACGTCCGGCGGCTGAACGTGCCGGGATCGGATCTGGAGGGCATCCACTATCTGCGCACGCTGGGCAACAGCGACGCCATCCGTGAGGACGCCGCCGGCAAGCGGGTCGTGCTGATCGGAGGCTCCTACATCGGCAGTGAGGTCGCGGCGTCGCTCACCGGGCTGGGGTCGCAGTGCACGATCGTGATGATCGAGCCCCTGATCCTCAGCCGCGGCTTCGGCGAGCAGGCCGGGGGCTACTTCACCTCGGTGCTGGAGGACCATGGGGTGACGGTCCACGGCGGCCATCAGCTCGAGCGCTTCGAGGGCG
>Ga0335074_10001344_pt1 | contig 33362 bp, 32 predicted proteins | sample Lox_Sample_23_FD_206715 | JGI IMG/M metagenome (GOLD analysis project Ga0335074, IMG submission 206715) | Soil microbial communities from Loxahatchee National Wildlife Refuge, Florida, United States - Lox_Sample_2.3 | ecosystem: Environmental > Terrestrial > Soil > Wetlands | place: USA... | reverse complement strand
CATTGAACCGTTGAATTTCCAAAGCAGCGGTTCGCCGCCGCAACAACATTTCCAGTGGCCCAAGGAACACGGGACCCGCGTATTCAGCGTCATCATGAAGACGTTCTGTATTGTCAGTGCATTGGCTGCCGTTGCCGCACTTTTTATAATTACCGGCTACATCGTGTATAAAGGAATTGATGGGTTTTTTGTCAACTGGGGCGGCCACAGACATTGGAGTTGGGAACTCTTCACGCAACTGCCCGGGCCATCGGACTCTCCGTTTGGCATGAAGAGTCAATTCATTGGAACGGCGATTCTGGTGGGTCTTGCCAGCATTGTCGGCATACCTCTCGGTCTGCTTTGCGGGATTTACCTCGCTGAGTACGCCACTAAAGGCTGGTTCCCCAAAACGATTCGCACTGTCGTGGAGATTCTGGCCAGCGTACCATCGATTGTCATTGGCGTAGTGGCCTTTGAGTTGTTCGTGATCAATGTCCCCAGTGTCCAGGGCTGGACGGGAAAACTCTTACAGGGACTTCATGATGTATGTCCTGTTTTCTTCATGGGAAATTTCAGCGGCTATGCCGGTGCGTTGGCATTAGCGTTTATTATGGCGCCTATCGTCGCGGTAGTGAGTGAAGAAATGCTCAGGTTGGTGCCGCATAGCTATCGTGAAGCATCGGTGGGAGTGGGGGCGTCACGTTTTCAGACATTGGTGAACGTGGTGTTGCCTTCAGCCGCTGCCGGCATTATTACCGGCATCATGCTGGCCATAGCGCGAATAGCCGGCGAAACGGCGCCGCTGATTTTCACCACTGTGGGCAACGATCAATTGATTCTCAACCCGGCGCAACAAATGCCCGCAGTAACACTCAAGATATGGTTGTATTCCACTTCGGCGGATCCGGGCTGGATCAAGCAGGCATGGTCAGCCATGTTGGTCGTTGTTTTGGCGGTGCTTTTCTTTAACACTCTCGTTCGTTTGGAACTCTGGCGCAGGCAGAAGAAACTGCAAAAATAAATCGTTCGAAAAAAATTGAGTCTATTAAAGCGGGCGAAGGGATTTGAACCCTCGACATTCACGTTGGCAACGTGACGCTCTACCACTGAGCTACGCCCGCGAATTTCGGTTCCGAATTATAACCCAAAGGGATAACCTGTAAAACCCGTCGTTCAAACCGTTACAGATTCGCTCGGCCCATTTGCTGGATTCTCGGGAGCCAATTCATCAAGTTCTTCAATATGTGGCCGCGAATATTTCCCATGAACAACCCACCAGGCGCCGATAAGATTCCAGAAAATCGGCAGAAAACGAATGGCCTGAGCCAGCGCAAAGGCCTGGCTGGCCGTGTCCACGCCGCGCGTGACAAAAAAATGCAGCAGAATGTAATCCAGTACGCCAATGCCTTGCGGCGGAACAAAGGGCAGGCTCGCCGCCAAAGCCGCCACAGGTATGTAAGCCATGTACCATCCGAATATCGCGTGCATACCGAACGCCCGCCCGGCCAGGTAGCCGGCGATTGGTAATACCGCCTGCGAAACAATACTTGCGGCCAGTGCCGCAGCGATTACGTTCAGATGCCCGCGATAGACGCGAAGCGTCCGATCCGCGTGTTTGATAAACTCCGGCAGCGGCAGTCGCTCGATCAAGGCGTCAAGTCCAAACATGCGGCGCAAGCGAGCGGAAAAATAAACCACCGCGCCGATAATGGCGGCCAGCAGAATACCGCCGGTCAGCAGCAGAACGTGGATTAAAAGCTGATCGTCTGACACAACATGGGCCGGATCTTGTTTCCAGTCATAAGCCAACTGGATCGCCGCAGCGGTCCCGCCAACGATAATCATTCCGACCAATCCAATGACGCGATCCAGCACGACTGTTACAGCGCTTTTGGTTTTTTGCCCGGTCAACCGGCCCGTGTACATGATTTTGACGATATCGCCGCTGGTCGTGCCGGGAAGAAACGTCGAATAAAATTGTCCGACAAACGTAAGCGTAAGCGCCTTCGAATACGGAAGATGGATGTCCTGCACAATGAGTAATTTCCGCCAGCGCCAGGAAGTAATCAGAAAGGGAAGTCCAAGTATCGCCAGAGCGGCGAAAAGCAACCAGGGATTGGCGGTCAGGACCAGATGAACCAAACCTGTTTGAACTTCAGGCTGACCGTTCACCTGGGCCAGATAATTAGCCGGCAATTCCAGTGTATCGGGAAAGTTGAGTGGGTTCTGATTGGCCAAACCAGTGAACGCCTGCCCGCCGGGCAATCTGACGCTTATGTTCTGATTTTTAAATTCGATCACGTAAAGACCGTTATCCATCGCTTCAAGCGGAAGAACCGCGGCTTTTGTAAACGTGACATTGCGAATCTGAACGCCCTGGGCGATGACGGCATGATCCTGCCATGAAATTTTGCTTAATACATACCAAAGCCCCACGACCGCAATTAAAATTTTGAGCGTCGTTTTAAGCCATTTTTTTGCCGGGTGCGCATGCGGATGGGATTGCGTCATATTCCCAAATCCTGACGGGTTAGAATGGATTCGAAACAAAAACCCGCGGCTTCGATGTTTTCTCTGGCGCCTTCCAGTCGATCGATCACGGCGACTATTTTTTCAATCCGGCCGCCGGCTGCGCCAATCACTTTAGCTGCCTCAAGCACTTGTCCGCCGGTGGTGGCGATGTCCTCAACCAGAAGAACCGTATCACCTTCAAGTAGCTGGCCCTCTATGAGTTTGGAAGTGCCATAATCTTTTTTGGAGTTGCGAACGATAAAAAACGGCAAACCGCAGGCCAGGCTCGTCGCCGCCGCCAGCGCCACGCCGCCGAGTTCCGCGCCACCGATGCGCGTCACCGCTGGTCCGCGCCGTTCGGCGAGGCGCGCTCCCAATGCGGCGAGAATGTCCGGCTGTGTTTCGAAAAGATATTTGTCCATGTAATACCTGGACTTTTTTCCGGAGCGCAAAGTAAAATCGCCTTCCAGATAAGCCGTCTCTTTAATACGCCTGGCCAGAGTCTCTTTGTCGAGCATTTAAAAGCCTCTAAGAAATAGTTACGTGAAAAATATTGCGACTTACACGGTGCTCATCGCATCAGCACCATAGCGGCGCAGGCGCTGATAGCGTTGTTCGACGAGTTGCCGCGGATCAATCGCCTTGAGTTCGCGGATCGTCCGATCCAGATAGCGTTCAATGGCGTCTGCCGTCGCCCGCGGGTTGCGATGTGCACCGAAGGGTTCTGGAATCACGTCATCCACGATTCCCAATTCCTGCAGATGTTTGCTGGTCAGCTTAAGAGCCTCGGCGGCGTCCGGTGCGTTTTCCGAGCCCTTCCACAAAATGCCGCTGCACCCTTCCGGCGAAATCACGCTGTACCACGCATAGCGCAGCATCGCCAGCCGGTCGCCCACGCCGATTCCCAGTGCGCCGCCGGAGCCGCCTTCGCCGATGACGATGCAGATGATCGGCACCTGGAGCATGGCCATTTCCCGCAGGTTAACCGCGATCGCTTCGGCTACGCCGCGTTCTTCCGAACCTAAGCCGGGATAAGCACCCGGCGTATCAATCAAAGAGATGATGGGCAGCCCGAAACGTGCGGCGAGCTGCATCTTCAATAAAGCCTTGCGGTAACCTTCCGGATGGGCGCAACCGAAATTGCAGGCGATTTTTTCCTTTGTATCGCGACCCTTGTGATGTCCCACCAGCATAATTTTATGCGCGCCGATGCGTCCGGTCCCGGTGACGATGGCTTTGTCGTCGCCGAATTTGCGATCGCCGTGGAGTTCCTCAAAATCGTTGACAATCATATTGATGTAATCGCGCGTCTGTGGTCTGGCGGGGTGCCGCGCCAACTGTACGATTTCCCAAGCGGTCAGATTATCGTAGGTTTTTTTCAACAGTTGGGTCAGGTTTTCCCTTAAATCCATGATCTCGGCGCTGTAATCCACACCCTTGCGTTCCTGAAGCAACGAAAGCTCCAGTATCTGGCGTTCCAGCTTCAGAATGGGCTGTTCAAAGGCCAGTCCCAGAGGCAATCGTGCAGCGGGCCGATCCGGCGCCGATTCAAGTGAAGCCGGCTTCTCTTTTTGTGGGTTTTCTGACGTTGAATCCGGTTGGTTCTGGGGGGCCGATTGCCCATCGGAAGCGGGTGATTTTCGCGATTTACGGGTGTGTTTGGCCATGCCGTTATTCCTCTTTGTGCTCCGTGATACAAGTGTACCGAAAAAATACATGACGCGATATGGATACCTGACCGCACCCAGGATGATTGGCAAATCCCGTTTTTTATCGCTGTCCCGTATTGAGTTAGCGCTTTATGAATATGCCGTAGTGACAGGGTCCGGGCCAAACGTATAATTCCCCATTCACAGGTTGCCGGCCTAATGTATTAATAGGTTTTTGAAGGGTTTTCTTTCAATGGCGGAAACCGACATAGCTTTGGAATACAAGCACGGAAAAGCGTCATATTGGATTGCTACTCTGCTGGTGCTAATGGTGGCCGCTGTTTTGGCCGGACTGCTGCACCCGGTCCATATCTCGCGTGTGAAAGTTGCCCCTGAGATCTGGCAACTGCCGATTGATGCGCTCTGGTCACTTTGGCGCATGTTCGCGGCATATGTTATTTCGCTGATCTTCGCCTTGAGCGTTGGCATTTACGCGGCCCGCAGGCCAAAATCCGCCAGGATTATTATTCCCATTTTGGATATTCTCCAGTCTATTCCGATTGTAACTTTTTTCCCAGCCGCACTGGGTATAGCTATACGAATTTTTGGCGGAGGCAGATTCGGTTTTGAGGTCGCCGCTGTTGTTTTGATTTTCACTTCCATGGCCTGGAACATGGCCTTTTCTGTTTACGATTCCGTTCGTGCGATTCCACACGATACTATTGAATGCGCCGACAGCTTCGGAATTCGCGGATATCAGCGATTATTCACCATAACTATTCCGGCCTGCATTCCGGGACTTCTTTTCAACAGCATTTTAAGCTGGGCTGCGGGTTGGTTTGCGCTGACCGCGTGCGAAATTCTTCCTGTGAATAATGCTACGCTCCCCGGATTAGGGAGTTTTATCCAGCACGCTCAAAATTCTTTTAATCCTCTCCTCATGGGTATTGTTGGCGTGGCCGCTTTATTTACGGTGGTCATTGGACTGGAAATTTTTATATGGCGGCCTTTGGGCGTTTGGGCCGAGCGCTTTCGTTATGAAATGACCGTATCCACGCTCTCTCGCGATCCACGCGGTATTCTGGGATGGTATCGCCATGGTTTTCTTCCCCATCTTATGATGCGTTATATTGTCACGCCCCTGAACGTTGGGGTTAATGCCGTCATTAGCAATGTCCGCGGTTCGGCACAGAAAATTGTCATACCGCGCATGGAGGTTCCGGGGTTACCGGCGCGAACCTGGTTTTTTGTAATCAGATTTATGGGTTGGGGTCTGGTCGCCATTTTGTTCGGCTTCGGTATCTTTCACGTGTATAAGATTATCAGCGGGAATATTCCAATATCCTATGCCAAACAGATTCCCGAAGTTATTGCGTTTTCATATATGCGCATCGTAGTCGCGTATTTATTTTCCGTTGCCTGGACTGTTCCTTTAGTGCTATGGGCGGCGCGTCATCCCAAAGCGTTACGCGCTATTTCTTCGGTGTCGCAGATTCTGGCCAGCCTTCCGGCGATTTCACTGACTTTTTTGGTCGTCGATATTTTTATTATTAAGCTCAAACTTGGTTATTTAGGAATAGAATTGGCATGTCTGTTCTTGCTCATGAATGGCGTGCAATGGTATGTGCTTTTCAATATGCTCGGTGGAGTATCAAAAATTCCCGGCGATCTGATCGAAGCCACCAGCGCCATGGGGCTTTCCAAGTGGCAGAAATTCCGCAACCTCATGCTGCCGGCCATGTTGCCGTCACTTCTTACCGGTTCGCTCACGGCGTTTGGCGGGGGATGGAACACGCTTATTTTCAGCGAGTCCATCTCTTACGCCGGAAACTATTATCACGTGCCAGGTGTGGGCTGGATGCTGGACGTGGCATCCGGCCAAACGTCATCAACCTTACACCCGGCACAATTAAGTTCGCTATTGTTACTCACAATCGGTGCGCTGATTGGGTTCATCGTTATAGTTAACGTCTTGGTTTGGAAAAGGTTACAACGATGGGCCGCGGCAAAATTCCGTCTTGATTATTGATCTATCGCCGTTGTGCCGTGTTTATATTTAAGGATTAATGGATGCTGTTGAAACTGGAAAATGTTTCCAAGGTTTACCAAACAGACGGCCCGCCGGCGACCATTCTCGCGGACATTTGCCTAACCGTGGATCGCAATCAATTTGTCTGCATCGTCGGCCCATCAGGTTGCGGCAAGTCCACCATCCTGCGGCTCATCAATGGGTTATTGCCGATTTCCAGTGGTAAGGTTTTCTTTAAAGACAAACCGCTTTCGGGGATCAATCTCGAATGTGCCATGGTGTTTCAGAATTTCGCGCTTCTTCCCTGGCTTAATGTAATGCAGAATGTGGTCCTGGCACTGGAAGCGAGGGGCGTGCCGGTTGCGGATGCGGAAAAACGTGCCGCCTTTTACATCGATAAAGTCGGGTTGGGCGGATTTGAAACGGCGTATCCAAGGGAAATCTCCGGCGGCATGAAACAGCGCGTGGGCCTGGCTCGGGCAATGGCCGTTGAACCCGAACTGCTGCTGATGGATGAACCATTCAGCGCGCTCGATGCCTTGACCAGCATCAACCTGCGGCAAGAGCTTTTATCCATCTGGGCCGATCCTAATCTGGCCGTGAGCACGGTCATCATGGTCACGCATATTATCGAAGAGGCCGTGGAACTTGCGGACCGGGTCGTGCTGGTCGCCGGCCGCCCGGGGCGGGTTGTGGCCGACATCGACATCGCCATGGAGCGTCCGCGTCTCAAAAATTGTGAACAATTTACCCGCTATGTGGATTCTATTTTCAGCCTTCTTGCTGAATTTTAATCACCGTCGGATTTTTCTGGAGATATAAGATGCAGGACATGGAAGATTCTCAAGAGCGGCAACCAACCGAAAAACACCAAAGCGGAGAATCCCCTGTTATTCCGGTTCCGCCAACAGGTCTGCTTAAGGTGTTGGGCTTGCTGGCAGTCTTGGATCAACATAACGGCAAGGAAGATATCTATAAATTGGCACGTGAGCTTCGCGACAGTTTCGGCGAACTGCTGATTATCATCAAAGCTGCCGAAGTGCTGGGTTTTGTTGTTACGCCGGGAGGCGATCTGGTCATGGAGCCGCTGGGCAAGGAGATTCTTGGGCTGCCGGTCAACAAAAAAAAGGAGTTAATCGGAAAGCAAATCGCCAAGCTTCCGTTGTTTGTGCATTTCACCAAATTTCTTGAAAATCGTCCGGAAAAAGCCGCTTCGCGCCAGGAAATTATGGATGAATTGGTCCGCATATTGCCCACCGAGCGGCCCAAACCGCAGTTCGACGCCCTGATGAATTGGGGCAGGTACGCGGAAATATTTTCCTTCAACCGCGATGACGATCGGCTGGTTCTGGTTTCCGAGCCCCAGAAAAACTGAAAAATTATTTAAATCTTTAAATTCACTTCCGTTAAGGTAACACCACAACATATACTGTCCGGTGAATGGTCGATTTTCTCCGTAATCTTCTGGAGCGCCTGACCGCTTATCCGTGGTGGCAAACAGCCATTGAATTTCTGCTTATCGGCACGGTGGTTTACATCGTGTTGGAGTTTTTACGCGGCACACGCGGCGCCAGGCTCATCAAAGGAACGGTTCTTTTCTTCGTTGTTGTATACACCATTGTTTTTCTGGCGGGGGAAAAGCTTCTGCGCGTGGAATATTTATTCAGCCGCCTTCTCGTGTTCGCCAGCTTTGCCGTCGTGGTCGTCTTTCAGCCAGAATTGCGCCGCGCCCTGATTCGCCTGGGCGAAGCCCGGTTCTTCAGGGGCAGCTCGTCCACTTCGCGCCGCTTGATCGACGCTCTGTGCCGCAGTGCGGAATACTGCTCGCGCAACCGCATCGGGGCGATCATCGCGGTGGAACGCGACGTTGGACTGGGAACGCTGATCGAGCAGGGGGGCACGCCAATCAACGCCGAAGTCACCGCCGAGTTGCTCAACACCATCTTCTGGCCTGGATCGATGCTTCATGACATGGGTGTGGTGATTCGCGATGGCAAAATCGCCGCCGCGGGCGTGCAGTTTCCGATGGTTGAAGGTGAAAATTTAAGTCCGGAAATGGGCGCACGCCATCGGGCCGGCCTGGGGCTTTCGCAGGAGACTGACGCGCTGGTTATCATCGTCAGCGAGGAAACGGGCATTATCAGTGTGGCGGAGCGCGGCCGGTTAACCCGCGAATTAACCCCGGAGCAGTTGCGCGAAGTGCTGACTTCGTCGCTGCAGCAATCGGAAGCCGCAGAAGAGATGCATCATTCAGCGGCTTAAAGTTTGCTAAGGATTTCCCCATGACGGTGAACAGCCGAATATTTGACCGCCTGAAAGTCCTGCCGCTGACTATTTTGATCACCGTATTACTCTGGCTTTACGCCGATGCCCATCTGACTGAAACAGAAAGTGATTTACCCATTCAGATTTATATGGCGGCTTCTCCCCAGGCCAACAATAAAATCATTCAGGAATTAGCGCCGGCCGGTGGCCGGTTCCAGGTGACCATCCAGGGTCCCAGCGACGCCGTGGAGCGCATACGCCTGCAATGTTATGGCGAAGCAATTGTTACGCATGACGACCAGAATAATCTTACCTATATCATTCCGGGCATTAGTTCACTTCAGGCGGGCACGCAGATGCAGCTTGATGCGCTGCAGGTGCTTAATTCGCTACCCTATTTCCGCAGCCGCAATGTGGTGGTGACGGCAGTTTGGCCGCAGCAGGTTCAATTACGCGTTGATCAGAGCCTTGGCGTATCCCAGCCCGGCGGAACAAAATAATTTTGATCGATGGAGAGGCTCTGAATGGACGGCGGTTTATTCGAAAATCTTCGCAGGGAAAAATCACCTGGACGATCCGCTAAGGCTGTTTCCAAAAGCAACAGAGCGCCGGATGAGCATTCCGTTTCCAATCCGGTGCGAACGGTCAGTCAGGTCAATCATATGATCCAGGAAGCGCTTTCGGCGCAGCTTCCGGCTGTGCTGTTAGTGCGCGGTGAAATATCCAACTATTCGGTTTCCCAGAAAGGACACGTCTACTTTACGCTCAAGGACCCACAAGCTGAGCTGGGATGCGTGATGTGGCGCAGCGACGCAGTGCGTCTGAACTTTACCCCGCAAAATGGCCTCGCGGTGATCGCCCAGGGAGCGGTTCGGATTTATGAACCCCAGGGCCGCATACAGTTTTACGCCGGCGTGCTGTATCCACAGGGGGCCGGCGCGCTGGAACTGGCATTCAGGCAATTGTGTGAAAAGCTGCGCTCTGCGGGACTTTTCGATGCCGCCCGCAAACGTCCGATTCCACGTCTTCCCGGACGCGTTGTCATCATCACCAGTCCAACAGGCGATGTGCTCCACGACGTATTGATCACGGCCTACCGTCGTTTCCCCGGCCTGCACAGCATGGTTTTTCCGACTGCGGTGCAGGGTGCGGCGGCCGCGCCCCAAATCGTTCGGGCGATCGAATTGGTCAATCAACATGCAGATCAAATCGGCGGAGTGGATCTGATACTTTTGGTTCGGGGCGGTGGATCAATTGAAGATTTATGGGCATTTAATGAAGAATCGGTGGCTCGCGCTATCGTGCAAAGCAGAATTCCCATTGCCACCGGCATCGGGCATGAACCGGATGTGACGATCGCCGATCTCGTCGCCGATTTACGTGGCCCCACGCCCACCGGGGTAACCGAACTGACTATTCCCGATGTCGCGGTTTTAAATCGTGAGCTGCTCTCACAGGCTCGGCATCTTTCCCGTGATGTGATGCACCAGACCTCCGGCTGTCGCGGCGAACTTAAAGATAAAACTCGTGCCCTGACCGACGAATTTCGCTCGGTAGTTTTTGACGGCGCGCGAACATTGGAAAACTTCCGTGGACAGATTCAATCCATCGAACCGCGCCATGCGATTGCTCAGGGATGGAGGCGGATTGAAACCACGGAACATTCACTGTTCTCTGGCGTATCCGCTGTCGTTGGGCGATTGCGCACCGACCTTGCGACCTGGTCTGATCGCTTGCATGCCGCTTCACCGGAATCGAGGTTGGCACGCGCCGATGCCGGCCTGGAATCGCTAAAAGCCGCTTTGGTCTTCGGAGCCGGAACCCTCATGAGAGACCAAAAGCACCGGCTCGATGCGCTCGTTCGGAATCTTGAACTAACCGGACCACAGGCCGTACTGCAGCGTGGTTTTACCATTACAACCGATCGGCATGGGGCGGTGATTCGCCAGGCGGCCCAGGCAATACCGGGTGAAAGGATTAATACACAAACTGCGGACGGGGCTTTTGCCAGCGTCATTGCGCCGATGCATAAGCCGTGATTAAGGCTATAATTTGGTAGAGTGTTTTTCAGGAACGAATTAAAAGTTATGGTCAAAAAAGACGAAAAACAAATTTCTTTTGAACAGGCAATGACCCAACTGGAAAAAATTGTTTCCCAGATCGCTTCAGGGCAGATCGGTTTGGAGGAAAGCCTGGCCATGTATGAAAAAGGAATGGAACTGGTGCAACGTTGTCGGACGATTCTGGATCGGGCGGAAAAGCGCATTGAAATGCTATCACAATCTAATGGCGGACTTTCAGCCGAGCCGATGAATTCTTCATCCGAAGATCAGGATGAATAATTGCGGCGGACGGATTCTGCACTTGCGAGGGGTTCATGCCCAAAACCACTTCTGAAAACGTTGATCTCGACATTGTCCGTTGGATATTGCTTGGTCTGGCGATCGTCGTCATATTCATCGGTTTTTTTTCCGGCGTCGCTTTGTATTCAATTCCGCTCAAATTCGGAAATTCCACGTTGTCTCCCATCTTATGGGTGCCGCTGGGTATTGCCGGGGGTGTTTTATTTGCTTTGCCAATCCTTTTTGCTTCCATGCTTCTTAAAGCACACAAGGTCGAAATTCGCCGCCTGGCCGAATTAGGTCGATCGATCGAGCAGATGCAACAGAGACTCGTTGCGCTTGATTCAATCCGGCCTTTGACCGTTAAGCCTGCTGAACCGGAACGTCCGGGCATTTCATCCTTGCCGTCGGCGACGCCCTCGGCGCCGGTGTTTGAACCCGCGGATGCGTCCCACATGATTGAACTGCTCGCCAGTATGCGCGACTTATTGCTGATGACCGACGTGCAGCGCCAACATTATGCCGCACGGGTCTGGGAGAAGAAGAAAGCTTTATTAATAGAGGAATTCCATGACCTCATCCGTCGTGAACAATGGGCCACCGCCGCCGCCGCCGTCGAGAGATTCCGTGAAAGTCTGCCCGGCGATCCCGTTGCCGATCAGCTTGGCTCCGAATTATCGCATCGGCATGCTCAGCGGATGCAGGAGGATATTGCCGCATATCGTAAGGAAATTGAACCGCTGATGAGCATCAATTTGTGGGATCGCGTAAAAGAACTGATGGCACGTCTGGAAGCCAAATATCCTTCACAGGTCCAGGTGGCGGAACTTTCCGACAGAATCAATAAAGAATATCAGATATGGCGGAATGACGAATTTCAACGCCTGCTTGTTGAATACAAGGAAGCCGGCGATCATCGCCAGTGGCGGCGCGCCTATAACATCGCCTTGCAGTTTTCGGAGCGGTTTTCCGACAACAAACTGGTGGATCGCATACGCCTGGACATTCCGACTCTGCAGCGCAATGCCGACATACAGGACTGCCAGGAACTGGTCCATCAGTTCAAGGACCTTTCCCAGCGCCATCGCTATGAAGAGGCGTTCGGGGTCGCCGAACGGGTCATCAGCACGTTTCCCGATTCATCAGCGGCGGCGGACCTGCAAAAAATGCTTCCCAAACTCCAGGAATTGATTGAGCAGGAAAACGCCAGGCGGCGAACGTCCGCCGGTTTGGAAATCACATAATCGTTTATCAGTGGGAGTCAAATGTCCGGGCAAAACATTCACCCGCCGAAATATATACAGAATCGTTGTGAGGCGCTTACCGCGGCGTTAGAAAAGCAAAAGCTTCCGGCTTTGCTGATCAGTTCATACGTCGATGTAAGCTACGTCACTGGTTTTGAAGGCGACGATTCCTGGGTGATTTTCACGCCCGAAAAAGTCTGGCTCATCAGCGATTCCCGGTATTCCGAGCAAATCCAGCGTGAGTGCCCGTGGGTCGTTCCTGTCATACGTAAAAAGGGCTTTGGCGAGGAACTCATGCGCATTTCACGGCGCGAGAAGATTTCCCTTCTGGGCGTTCAGGCCGAAACACTTACGCTCCTCCAATTCGGTGCGTTACAACGCGCCGCGCGCCCGGCGCGCCTTCGTCTTAAACCTGTGGACAATCTTGTAATTGAATTGCGTCACATCAAGGATGCGCATGAAATCAGTCTGATCGAAGAAGCGATAGTCATAGCGGAACAGGCTTTCGAAATCATCCGGAAAGCAATTCGCACCGGCATGACGGAAAACGATCTTGCCGGATTGCTTGTATATGAAATGCGCCGCCGTGGTGCGTCAGACGCCAGCTTTCAGCCGATTGTCGCGGTCGGCGCCAACGGCAGCCTGCCGCATTATCGTCCGGGTAATGTTAAAATCGGCCACAACACGCCCCTGCTGATTGACTGGGGCGCCTTATATCGCGCTTATCGTTCGGATCTGACGCGCATGCTTTTTCTGGGAAAAATCCCGGAAAAAATTCGCGAGATTTACCGGATTGTTCTGGACGCTCAGCAAACCGCCATTGCCGCCGTTCGCCCGGGGCTCAGCGGTAAAAAAATCGACAAAATCGCCCGCGACATTATCGCCAAGGCGGGCTATGGCCCCGCGTTCGGTCACAGTTTGGGTCACGGCATTGGCCGCGATATACACGAGCAGATATCGCTTTCCCCCCGCAGCAAGGTTATCCTTAAGCCGGGAATGATTGTGACCGTTGAACCGGGAATATATCTGCCGGGCATCGGCGGCGTGCGGATAGAAGATGATGTGTTGGTGACTGAATCAGGTTGCCGGATGCTGAGTCATTTGCCCAAAGATATAAATTCCGCGCGGTTGTAAAATTAATTTCCTTTATTGAATATGGAGTAGCCATATGGCCAAGGAAAGCTTTACTGATAACAAACGCGTCAGGGAACTCATCAAACTTATGAATGAGAACGGCCTCTCGGAAATAGAGCTGGTCGAAGACAAAGCCAGTATTCGCATTAAACGCGAACTCACAGGGCCGGTTTCCGCCGTTGCGGCGGCTGTGCCTCATTCCGCCGCCGCGCCGGAAAAATCCGCCCAGTCCGATGAGGGGCTGCTCACGATTAAATCTCCGATGGTAGGAACGTTTTATGCCGCGGCCAATCCCGAATCCGAACCGTACGCGAAAGTCGGCGCGTTGGTGGATAAAAAATCCGTTGTCTGCATCATTGAAGCCATGAAAGTGTTCAACGAAATTCACGCCGAAGTTTCCGGTGTTATTACTAAAATTCTGGTCAGCAACGGCCAAGCGGTGGAGTTCAACCAGCCGTTGTTTCAGGTGAAGCCCGAATAGTTTTAAGAGGCTCCAGATCCCCCATCCGACGCGCGATTTTAATGGATGAAAGATCGCGCCCGGCGTATATGAGGAAGGTATGTTCTCGCGAATTCTTATAGCCAATCGTGGTGAAATCGCCCTGCGGATTATTCGCGCCTGCCGTGAATTGGACGTCGAAGTCGTGGCGGTCTATTCGGAAGCGGACCGTGACGCCGCGTACCTCAAACTCGCCGACGAAGCCATCTGCATCGGCCTCGGACCGGCCGGCGAAAGCTATTTGAACATCCCGCGTATTATTTCCGCCGCCGAAGTCGCGGACGTGCAGGCCATTCATCCGGGTTACGGCTTTCTTTCCGAAAACGCCCATTTTGCCGACGTTTGCCGAAGCTGCAAAATCGAATTTATCGGCCCGTCCGTTGAATCGATGAAGCTTTTAGGCTCCAAACTCGCGTCCAAAGAACTGGCCCGCAAGTGCAACGTACCGCTCACACCCGGCAGCGATGGTCCGGTCAAAAACGAAAAGCAAGCCGTGGAAGTCGCCCAGAAAATTGGTTATCCGGTCATCATCAAGGCGTCAGCCGGCGGCGGGGGGCGCGGCATGCGCGTCGCGCACAATGAAATTTCCCTTAAAAGCTCGCTTAAAGCCGCACAGTCCGAAGCGGAAGCCGCTTTCAAGGACGGCACGGTTTTCATCGAAAAATATCATGACGAACCACGGCATGTGGAGGTGCAGATTCTCGGCGATAAGCACGGGCACGTTATTCATCTGTTTGAACGCGACTGTTCGGTACAGCGAAGGCATCAGAAAATCATCGAAGAGTCGCCTTGCCCGGTAATCGACGATGAAATTCGCCGGGAACTTTGCGAATCCGCCGTGCGCCTGGCCAAAGAAGCGGGTTATTACTCCGCGGCCACCGTCGAATTCATCATGGATAAACACAAACATTTTTACTTCCTCGAAGTAAACACGCGCATACAAGTTGAGCATCCGGTTACCGAAATGGTTACCGGCGAAGACCTGATTCAGTGGCAACTTCGCATCGCTTCAGGAGAAAAACTCACGCTCCGCCAGGAAGACGTTCACCATAGTGGCGCGGCCATCGAGTGTCGTATCAACGCCGAGGATCCGGACCGCAACTTCGCTCCGTCACCCGGCCTGCTCGAAGAATTCATACCGCCCGGAGGGCCGGGTGTGCGCCTGGATACCCATGCTTATCAGGGTTATCGCATCGGTCCGAATTATGATTCCATGATCGGCAAACTCATCGTGCACAGAGCCACAAGGGACGCAGCCATCGCCACCATGCGCCGCGCCCTGGAGGAATTCCGCGCCGGACCGGTCAAAACCACGATTCCGCTGCACCGGCAAATTATGAATGACAAGGATTTCCAGCAGGCACGCGTCGATACAGGATGGCTCGAACGCCGAAGAAAATAAATTCGATGCCAAAACACCCAAAAATCCAGATTAAGCGCGCCTATGACCCCACCGCTGTCGGCGATGGCCGCCGGTTTTTAGTCGATCACCTTTGGCCCCGCGGAGTTACAAAAGTAAAATTAAAAGTGGAAAGCTGGCTGCGGTCGGTGTCGCCCAGCGACAAGTTGCGCAAATGGTTTAATCACGATCCGGCGCGATGGGACGGATTTCAGCAACGTTATCACGCCGAATTAGATAAAAAACCGGCAACCTGGCAGCCATTGCTGGATGCGGCGAAGTCCGGCAACATCACACTGGTCTTTGGCGCACGCGATATACAGCACAATAACGCCATCGCGCTCAAGGTCTATCTGGAAAAGAAAATACGCTAAAATGTCTGTATGCACGCGCGCTTACTTCGGTATTTTCTCCCCGCCCTTTTTCTGCTGCTTTTGGGAGCAGGCGGACCCGCACAAGTTCCTTTGGCCGCGCCATTTGGCACAGTTACCCTCGTCGGGACCATCAGTTCCGCCTCGCCGATCACCTCTATTGAGGCGGTACAGAGGGATCGCGCCAACGTGTTAGACGTAAGCAACGGCGTAAAAACGCCTTGGGTTTTTTCCGGCCAGATCGATTCGACCACCGGCAGATTCACCATCCCCAACCTGCCGGCGGGATTTAATTACGACTTGATCCTCTGGACGCAAAATGCCCGTTGGGAAGGCGTCGACATGCACTACTATCGTCCGGTTTTAGCCGGCGATCCGGCCACGCCCGACGATTTAAATCAGATTGTGACATTTATAGAAAAGACCCCAGCGTTTACCGACTTTAATGTCCCGCTCTGGATCGCCGCCGATCACGATCACGCCTCAGTAATTGTTGAAATGATTCGTACCACAAGTTACCACAGCGGCGCCGCGGGCTCTGTCATTTTCCGTGTTGAGCTCTGGTATTTTCAGCGGTTTTATTCCGGATGGCGCGTGGACGAGGACATAAGCAAAGTCATTTCGCGCTGGCGTGGCGCTGCGGCTGCAATACCTGATCCCTGGCAGTATCTGCCCGATCTGGGCGGCATCGATGTTTCCAGCGATGGCAAATTTAAGCCGATTGATATCACGCTGCCGCCGCCCAGCGCCGATCATGGCCTGGATGGTCCGATACCCGCGGCCCCAAAGTCACAGAACTGAGTGTTTTAAAGCACATGCTTTTGAACATCCGGTGATTTGACACGCCAAATCATCGTGTCTAGTATTCTTTTGCCGAGTTTGCGGCCAGGGCAAATGAAAATTGGGCCGCGGGAGACAAAAATGGCTAACGAGAGTGTAGTGGTCCTGACGGATGCGAATTTTGATCAGGAAGTTTTAAATTGCTCCGATCCGGTGCTGGTGGATTTTTGGGCTGAGTGGTGCGGTCCATGCCGTATGCTTGCGCCGACAATCGATGAACTGGCATCCGAATACAAAGGAAAGGTAAAAGTGGGCAAAGTGGATACCGATTCCAACCGCAACATCGCCATGAAATTTAACATCAGCGCGATTCCAACCATCATTCTTTTTAGTCGCGGACAGACAGCCAAACGATTTGTCGGCCTTACACCCAAGCGTGATTTCAAGGCAGCGATTGATTCAATCGTTGGGCAAAAAGTGTGAATTTAATCAATTCATAATCATACACATGGTCCCCGGCTTGCCGGGGGGCAGAAATCACTGAACAACAAATTTAGCATGGTTCGCAAAAAGTCCGGCGGATTTTGGCTTTCGGAAAGTTCCGCCACGGCCAGGGCCGGGGCTATGTGAAGAGTTTCGTTGGTTACAGAATTATTTTGTTTCATTGGCGATGGCGTAGAGAATAATATTCCGCGCTAAATCCTGCGCCGATTCCGGGCCATATCCGCTAATTCCCCAGGTGCGGGTCCCCAGCAACCCGGATGTAATGTCATACGGTGAAAAGACAATTGCCCAGCGTCCTTTAATTTGAATTCCCAATAACGCCGGCGTTTTTTGCGGTCCATTGTGGACAACGTAAAATTTACGATAGGTTACCGTGGAGGCATTTACACCACCGGGAAAATCACCGGTATAAAGCGGGCAATTGTCTGGCAATGAGTCAAGCGCCGCACCAGGCGCCAATTTCTGCGCCAGAAGTAAAAATGATTCGTTGAAGCTGGGGCTCCCTCCTGCGGCGTCGGCAAACAACATTCCCCCCGAGTCAAGATAAGAGCGTAAACTGGCGATTTGCTCATCGGAGAAAGAAAAACTTCCCGTACCGGTCATGTGAATCAACGGAATTTTTGACGCATTAGCCTGCTGCGGCGTGATGCTTTCCAGACCGAGTTCAGTTGAAAAATCTGCCGCGGCCAGCGCCGCCATTCGTGGCCATGCACCAGGTTCGGGGTCCCAGTTGCCGTCATATTGCAAACGTCCCATGGTCAGGGATTTAGTCGGCGGGGTAGTTGGCGCAGCTACCGCCAAAGTTACCAGCCTATCCTGCAGATATCCGTTGCCTGTGGCATAAAGATACAGATTTTCAGGGAGAATCCAGAAATTCTTTTCGTCGAATTCCCGGCGCTGCCACACACTTCCCATATCTTCAGGCACAATGAGCCAAAGATAGCGCACGCCGTTGGAAATGCCCAGAACCCGCGGCGATTGCAACTGGTACCACGGTTGAATGGTAAACAGACTGCTCGAAGGGGAAATCACATGCACCGGATAGCGGTTGTTAACGACTTGTGAACCATATTCGGCCATGGCATTTTGAAAACCGACAAACCCGCCGTCGCAAAGACAAAGCACGAGGCCCCCTGCGTTAACGTAATTCCGAAGCATATCAACCTGGGCTGGCGAAAAATGTGGATCGGCATGTCCGGTGATCAGCAAAATCGGCGAATCCATCCAGTCCGAAACAGGTTCGTTAAAATTCACCGCCTGCCAATTCAGAGCGCTGCCGGTGTTGGTCGCGACCCAGTCGGTGATGTTGGCGGCGTCCTGGGGACGCGCGTTCCATTGGCCGTAATAATCGGGCGTATATTGCAGCTTATTCATGAATACCGGATTAAGCCCACGGTCCAGAATCAGCAGGGCATATGCGGTGCCAATGTTACTATCGGCGTCGTCGCCAATAAAAAAATTGGCATCCCAGCTGCCGTCGGCATTCTGAGCTTTAATCAGCGTTGCCGCATAATCCTGATACCAGTTATGTCCGCCGAAACTTGTAAGACCGCTGGCCAGCCCTACACGTTCGAATCCGTACATCACGTATTGATTGTTTTCCGCGGGGTCAAAATGTTCATTCATCCAGCGCAAACCGGCGACAACGTTTTCATCGACTGGCGGTTCAATACCGGTGTCGGTAACGTTCAAAAATTCATCGGCGATCAAAAGACTTGCCACGCCCGCCGGGGTCATGGAATAAGTTTCTTCGTCAACGGTATTGGATGGCCCGTTGGGAAGATCCGGCGAATAGCTCCATGTACCGTCGATATTTTGTGCGCCGCGCCAATGCTGGGAAACCATCTGCCAGAAGTCCAGAGATGCATTAAAGCCCGCATCCGCACACGCCCACATACCCAATACGCCGTATTGACTGTTGGAATTGTCCCAGTTGCCCGCTTGCACGGGAAATTCATCAGTCAGATCAGGCGTTCCACCGGCATAGGTATAGCCGCCGTCGGGATGAATGCTTTTCTGAAAATAACTGGCCGCCCAGGTAAGGGCGGTCAGGTTTTCCGGTCGTCGCGGTAGTTGCGTCAAAGCGTTTGCGGTGAACGATGCATAATACGTTGTGGGAGTGCGTGTTTTGAGCAGAAAACCAATGGCATTCCGCATCGGCGGGTCGAATTGATAGAGTTCCGGCAGATGAAGCGTCCGGTCGACATAAATCAATGCTTCAGTTACCAGGGCGGTTTCGCCGCCATATTGTTCAGTGGTGGGAAAGGGTTGTGAATCCGGTTCTTCCCAAAATGTATCGGGTTTTTCCTGGGAAAGCAGAAACTTAACCCCTTTTTCGATACTGGCGATCACCTGTTGGCTGCTAACCTGCGGCTCGTCTGCTTCTGCCAGGGAAGAAATACTCAATCCGGTCAGGATGAACACCCCAACGAGCAACTGTATACAGGTGTGTTTGAACATGTTCGATAGCCTCTGGGAAAATTCACCCATCATATTTTACTACGTTATTCAAACGATGGACGGTTTTCCTCATTACGGTAAACAGGGATTTTCTTGACTTGCTCCGTATGCGGTTTATCATCGTGTACATGAAGCGTCCCTGGCTCATCTGTTTCTATTCGTGGATTACCGTGTCCTTGATGGCCATGATGTCATCGCCGGCCCGGCTTTTGGCGCAAATCCCGTCAGATGGTCCAAACAAACTTGATGCTGCAATTCCCCGTATTTCGCAAACCAATAGTTCAATACCGCCGTATCTGCTTTCCGGTTTGGCGTTAATTCTTGTAGTGCTCATCGCTTTTCGCAGTGCGCATCGTGGCTCACGGCGTGGTGGCCGGGATGAAGCTGCATAGCCTGACGGGTTTTGGCCCGAGTTATGGATAATCTTAAAAATTTTCCGGAGGTGTTTATGTCATCCAAACAACTTTTAATCGGCGCGCTGGTACTCATTAACATTATGCTGGCGGCGATGCTTGTCAGCCGCATCGGTCTGCAAACGCCGGCAGCGCGAGCCCAGGGATACAACGGCGGAGGCGGTCAGTATGCCGTAGCTTCGGGAAGCAGCATGAATGGTGGAATTGTCTACATCCTCGACGAAAACGCAGGCGTTATTTCGGGACTGGTCACTTCATATAACAGCTCCAGCCCCAAATATATTATTCCGCGCAATATTGCCATGGATATCAGCCGGGCGAGTAAACGAACTCCCTGATGAATCCTTGTTCTTAAAGCCATTTTTGCGAGAAATTTTATGGAGTGCATAACATGAAAAGTCAAACCAGCCTGATTGCTCTTTTGACATTTACCGCCTTGATTTTGTGTGTGATGCTTTTTATTACACCTGCACGCAATACCGCGCGGGCGGATATTCTTGCTCCAGCGGGTAATTTGACTTTACTAACCTCTCAGGGCTACACCCAATTCGGTTATGTGGCCATGCTCAACATCGTCGATGAAAGGGATGGTTTGCTTCTGACGTACTACCTGGATAATGAGCAATTGCAATTACTGGGTGTATACAATCTGGCCTCACAAACCAATCCGCCACCGTTGCAGTAAGAGTTGACAGGGGCCGCTGCAGCCGGCACGTCAGAAAGGATTTCTGTATGCTCGATCAGGTGCAACAAATCGCCCGGCAGGTGCTCGACGGAAAACTAATCACACGCCGACAGGCTTGCGAGCTTATCGCCATTGATGGCGACGACGTTTACGACCTTTTTTACTGGGCCAATAAGATTCGCATCCAATATAAAGGCCGTGATGTGCGCTTTTGCGCTATTGTTGCGGCCAAAGCAGGCGGTTGTTCGGAAGACTGCAAATTCTGCGCTCAGTCCTCGCACTATCAGACCGCTGTACAGGGGCAAAGCAAACTCACCGACGAACAAGTCATCGATTCGGCGCTCCATGCCGGAGCGGTGGGCGCTGACAGTTTCGGCATTGTCAACAGCGGACGCGGCCCAACCCGCGGCGAACTGGAAGGCTGGATCGGCCCGTTGCTTCAAAAAATTGCCCGCAGCGGAAAAACGCGAGCTTGCGCCACCCTGGGGGCACTCACGCCGGAAACCGCGCAGTTTCTTTTTGATAACGGCGTGAGGCGCATCAACCATAATCTGGAAACAAGTGAACGCTTTTATCCCCAAATTGTCGGAACTCATCCTTATTCCGAGCGGCTCAACACCCTGCGGATTGCCAAAGAGGCAGGATTGTCATTGTGCTCAGGCGGCATTTTCGGGATGGGCGAAGACTGGGAAGACCGTCTGGATATGATCTTCACGCTGCGGGACATCGGTGTCGACGTGATGCCGGTGAATTTTCTCAACGCCATTCCCGGAACACCGCTGGAGGATCAGCCCAAATTGCACCCAATGGAATGCCTTAAAATGATCAGTATCTGCCGGTTCATATATCCGGGCGTGGAACTCAAAGTGGCCGGCGGGCGTGAAGTTTGCCTTCGCGATCTGCAAAGCTGGATATTTTTCGCCGGCGCCGATAGCACCATGATCGGCAATTACCTGACTACTTACGGCCGCTCGCCGGAACTGGATCATCAGATGGTTCATGATCTGGGCCTGAATTGGCGCGTCTATGAACATGGACCCGTGGAACCATCAAGTGAACATCCTCAACTTTCGCGCATCAGCCATACAGGCCGGTTCAATATTCCGATCCTGTATGAAGGCGAAATAACGGTAAATGAACAGGCCGCGACAACGGTTTTAAAGGATTGATTTCCGGCTCAGGATATTCCCGCACCTCTGGAACGCACTCTTCGCCGCCGCTATTCTTGGCAGCCTGTGAAAAATGCTGTTGCAATTGAATCACTGGCGCTTATTTCTCCGCTGGGCGCCGGAACGGAAGAAACGTGGGATGCCATACGTGCGGGTCGCCGACTTTCCGATCGTGGTGTTATTTCCGATGAGTTGTTTAATCAATTTATCACAGACGCTCCGGTTGGGTTAAAAAGTCTTGATCGCAGCATTATTTTCGCGTGGGCAGCGTGTCAACAGGCCGCTTCCCGCGCCGGGTGGGGGTCGGATCAATTACGCGATCCGGATACCGCGCTGTTCATGGCCACCAGCAAAGGTCCGATTCTGGCGGTGCTTTCCGGTTGCGAGGCTTTGCAAAAAACCGGACCAATGGAATTATCGCAGGAACTCGCTGCACAAATTGCCATGGGGCCTGCCGCAGCCGGATTCTTCATCGCACGAGAGTTGGGCATCAAAGGCTCTATTCACACCGGCGTTGCTGCCTGCGCCGGTTCTCTCTCGGCAGTACACCTGGCTTGCCGGGCATTAACCGCCGGCCAATGCCGTCGCGCCATCATTGTTGCCACGGACGCATCGGTTCATCCTATATTTGAAAGCAGCTTCAATAATCTGGGCGTATTTCCAGCTCCTGCGACGGATGGCAGGCGTTACTGTCAACCTTTTTCGCCCGCCGGAGAGGGATTTTTTATTACCGAAGGCGCAGCCGCCTTATGCCTGAGTTTTTGCGAGACCTCGCAATTAAGGGTTGAGAAAACGTGGCTCGGAGGCGACGCCACGCACCTGGTCGCGACAGACCCGAATGCTTGTTCGCTCAGTCGCGGCATCCGCTGCTGTAATCAGGGAGGTAACGTGGATTTTGTTCACGCCCATGCCACAGGCACCGAGCACGACAGGCAGGAATTGGCCGCGATCCGAAAAATATGCGGTTCGGATGTAAAAGTTTTTTCCCACAAATATTGGCTGGGCCACACATTGGGCGCTTCGGGCCTTATGGCTTTGGCGCTTTCGGCCATGTGCCATTTGCACGGCGTTACACTCTGCGGCGCCAGACTCGGTCCCGCGGCGCGCAGCCTCACCATCGCCCAGGGTTTTGGCGGTCATATCGGCGTTTGTGCTCTCTTGTCAGGCTGATCAAAAAGACATTGGTGCTATACAATTGTACGGCCTGTTAGAAAGGACTCGGTCCATGCGCATCGCCATGGCACAATTAAATCCCACCGTCGGCGACATTGCCGGCAATACCGCCGCGATTATTTCGGCTATCGCCGAGGCACGCCGGCAGGGCGCACAACTTGTGATTACGCCGGAGCTTTCGATCATCGGCTATCCGCCGCGGGATTTGCTGCTTAAGCCCGGCATTTTGGATCAAATGCTCATGGCTGTTGACGAAATCGCGGCAGTCAGCCTCGATGTGGTTACGCTCATCGGCTACGCTCAAAAAAATCCTGCGCCCGTTGGCCGCACACTTTATAACGCGGTCGCCGCGGTTAAAGATGGCCGGGTTCTCAGCCGCGGTTTTAAAAGTCTGCTTCCCACCTACGATGTTTTTGATGAAAGCCGATATTTTGAGCCCGGGCCGAAAATCGAAACGTTTCCCTACCTGGGCCAGAAAATCGGCTTATCGATCTGCGAAGACCTGTGGAACGATGAACAGGTAGTCGGCCGGCGTTTGTACGCTTTCAACCCCGTTGAAGCGCTTGCCGGCGCCGGCGCCCAAATGCTCGTGAACACCAGTGCTTCGCCTTTTGTACTGGGTAAAAACGACTTCCGCCGCAAACTCATCAGCCATCAGGCCCAGCGCTGGAATATACCGGTGATTTATGTAAACCAGGTGGGGGCCAACGATGAATTGATTTTTGACGGAAATTCCGTCGCCTTTGACGCGGCCGGAAACATTTTGGCCCAGGCGCGCGATTTCGAGACTGATCTGGTTGTTTTTGATTTGCCCGGCGCACCCCTGTCCGACCAACCCGAACCGCGCCGGGATATGGCCTGCCTGAACGCTGCTTTGGTGTTGGGAATACGGGATTATGCCCGCAAGTGCGGCTTCCAAACTGCGGTCGTTGGCCTTTCCGGTGGCATCGATTCAGCCGTGGTCGCCGTGCTGGCAACTGAGGCTCTGGGTCCTTCTAACGTTACAGGCGTATCCATGCCATCGCGCTTCAGCAGCCAGCACAGTAAGGACGATGCCGCGGCACTGGCTGCGACGCTGGGCATTCATTATGCAGTGTTGCCTATTGAACCGGCGCATAAAGCACTGGAAACAGTCTTAACGGATGTGTTCGCTAAAACCACGCCCGGGCTGGCTGAAGAAAATATACAGGCCCGCATCCGCGGCAACATTCTCATGGCCCTGTCGAATAAATTCGGCCATTTGCTTTTGACCACGGGCAATAAGAGCGAAATAGCCACCGGCTATTGCACACTTTACGGTGATATGGCGGGGGGGCTTGCGGTCATCAGCGACGTGCCTAAAACCATGGTTTATCAGCTTGCGCGCTGGATTAACCGCGATGCCGCAGAAGCCGGCCGCAAGCCGCCGATACCCGAAAGCTCGCTCACCAAGCCGCCCAGCGCGGAACTCAAACCCAATCAAACCGATCAGGATACGCTGCCGGCGTATGAAGTTCTGGACGCGATTTTGCAACGCTATGTGGAAGAAGAAAAACCCGTTCAGGAAATCATCAAGGACGGTTTTGACCGGCAAACGGTTTTGCGCGTGGCCCGCATGGTGGATACGAATGAATACAAACGCAAACAGATGCCGCCCGGATTAAAAGTCACTTCGCGCGCTTTTGGCTATGGCCGGCGCATGCCCATCGCCCAGCGCCACGACCCGATTGGTGGGGTGAAATAAAGCTTCTGAGAGAAGACCAAGACGTGGAAACAAAACCGATGCATCCCAGTTTCATTCTTCTTTCATGTATGCATCGCCCTCAGCTAGTATCTTGTCAATCCACTTGTCAAACTCCAATTTTCCTGGATTCCACATTTTCTGGCTCGTGTCCCATTCTTTTACTATGCAACCAGAATCAAGAATGATCAGGCCGCCATAGTTCATCATTGCAATTGCCCAATCATTTTGCCGATCGCCATATCGACGCCATAGTGGCGTGAATTTATCAATACACCAGTCAGATGCCCATTCAAGCGGTGGTAGTGGTTCAACAGTAGAAATTCGAAATATTGAAAGAAGTGGGGCAGTTCTAATAAAAAGTTTAGCACCGTTAAAACAATGGAGCATATCAACTAGAGGATCAGGCAATTTGCCCAATTGTTTCTGAATAAACTCAAGTCTCTTTTCATCGCATGGGGGAAGTAATCTATGGACTCGCGGTGGATATGCTAGAAGTCGACTCGAAATAGCTTGCCAATCTGGGTTCATTAATTGCCCCCTTGTTAATTATGAATCTTAACTGCACATGATAGTGTTTCTGATTATAAAGTGGGCTGTCAATTTCGGTCGCTACGTTCATGTATCGCTCAACCCTTGATGCCCGTGGTGGCAATTCCCCGCACAAAAGTTTTTTGTGCCAGGAAAAACAGCACAATGATTGGTGCAATAATCAGAACCGAGGCCGCCATCAGTAATGTATAACTGGTGCCGCCGGAGCGGCTCTGGTAGTTTTGCAGAGCCAGTGCAAGTGTAAAAGTATTTTGATGCGTCAGATAAACCAGCGGCCCCAAAAAGTTATTCCACGCCGCCATAAATGAAAATAAACCGACCACAGCGAGCGCCGGCCGCGTCAGTGGCAGCATAATGCGCCACCAGATGCCGAAATGGGAGCAGCCGTCAATCAGCGCCGCTTCGGAAAGCTCTGTGGGAATAGTCAGGTAAAATTGCCGCAATAAAAAGATGTAAAACGGTATTCCCGTAAACGCCGGAACCCACAAAGGCAGATTGGTTCCAATCCAGCCAAATTCACGGAAAATTCTGTATAGCGGCACCATGACCACCGGAAACGGCAGCATCATCGAAGCCAGTACGATCACAAAGACAATGTTCCGCCCGCGCCATTTGACCTTCGCCAGGCTGTACGCCACCAGCGATGAAGAAAGCATCGCACCCAGCGCCACGAGAACGGCGATAATCAGCGTGTTGCGGGCATAAAGGGAAAAATCAAAATGTGGGTCGTGAATAACCTGCGGGTAATTTTGCCATTGCCAAGGAGTGGGAACCACGAGCGCTTTAAAGTCATGAATGGAAAATTCTTTGGGCATCTGTATTGCCTGAGGATCGGTTTTCAGGCTGGTATCCAGCATCCACAAAAATGGTCCAAGGTAAAATAGCGCAATAATCACCAGCAGGGCATGAGTGAACAATCTATTTTTTGTGTTCATGAGTAATGCACCCATTTTTTCGCCGACCAGAATGCCAAAGCGGTAAGCGCCAGGATGATTAAAAACAGAATCCACGCCATGGCGCTCGCCGCACCCATGCGCAGTTCATTAAATGCCGCATTAAATAAATACAGGCTGTAAACCAGCGTGGCGCGCCCTGGTCCGCCGGCAGTCATCACGTAGGGTATGTCAAAAAACTGCCAGCTTCCGATGATGCCCATGATGAGGTTAAAAAAAATCACCGGAGAAAGCATGGGCAGCGTAACGTGCCGCAGCCGTCCCCAACTGCCGGCGCCGTCGATTTGAGCCGCTTCGTAAAGTTCCGCCGGTATGTCCTGCAACCCGGCCAGAAAAATCACGACAGTTTGGCCGACGCCCCAGAAGCTTACAAAAATGATCGCGGTCATTGCCCAATTGGGGTCTCCCAGCCATGCCGGCGGGGAAATATCGTGCAAGGCCTGTAATGTCGCCGGCCCCGCGCCCAGCCAGGCCGCGACGTGTGCTGCAATGCCTCCGACCAATCCCAGCACTGGCCGTAAAAAATAGTTGATCAAGCCGGAGTCCGAATTAAACAGCCAATTCCAGATAATCCCCGTGGCCACCAAGGGCACCAGTGTAGGCAGGAAAATGATGGTGCGATAAATGCCCTGCGATCTTATCTGTCGGTTAAGCAGAATCGCCAGAAAAATACTCCAGGCCAGCGTGCAGGGGACCGAGATAGCCGCATAAATCAATGTGTTGATCAGCGCGATGTGGAATGTATCGTCGGTAAGCAGATGCCGATAATTATCCAGGCCGATCCATAGCGGCGGCTGAAGCATGCTGTAATCGCAAAAGCTGTAATACAGGCTCATGGCCAGAGGGAAAAGCAGAAAAATGCAAATTCCCACCAGATACGGAGCGGCGAACGCCATCCCCGTAAGCTGATCTTTCCAGCTTATATAAAGCCTACCTTGGCCATCGGCAATGTTCACAGCTTTGCTCACTCGTTTGTCCCCTGTCTGGCACGCAGTTTTTGAAGGCGCAGCGCATCCGATGTCCACTGATTGATCAGGACTTGTTCCTGTTGAAGCGTCTCTTCGACAGGCGCTCCATACCAGATGCGCTGTGCGGCATTGGCCAGCTCATCATTCACACGCGCCCAGATCGGACTCGGCGGAAGCACTTCCACGTTCTGCGAATGCATGGCCTGTTCAAATTCCTCAATGTACGGATTCGGATTATTGGCGATAAATGATCGGCTGACCACCATCAGCGGCGAAGGTTTACAATGTTTGTCGCACAAATATTCAATATTGTCCTGCTCAGAAAAAAATTGAAGTGCTTCCATAGCCTCCGGCACATGTTTGGCGCCGCGTGGAATACCCCACAAATCGCAATCTCCATGATAAACGTCACCCGGTTTTCCGAAGCTCGTCGGAAATGGCGCGATTCCGTAATGTCCTGCCAACCCCGGATTGTTGCGTTTAATAAAATTGGAAAAATACGGTCCGATCAATTCCATGGCCACCTTGCCCGACATGAACGGATTCAAGGGAGAATCAAACTGCTGTTCCGACCCGCTCAAAAATGAATCCACCGCGGTGAACCCGAGTTGTTTGGAAAAACTCGCAAACCAGCTATACGCCGCGATTTGCTCCGGCGTATCCACGTTGAAATATCCGGTTTGATAGTTGTACAGATGATTGCCGAAATAAACTCCCCACATGCTGTTCCACCAGCCGGGCACGATTGGGAGAAAACCAATCTGTTTTAAATGCCCGGATGAGTCATAAAGCGTCAGGCGGTGCGACATCTCATTGAGTTCATCAAAAGTCCGAGGTGGTTTGTCGGGATCAAGCCCCGCGGCGGCAAAAAGCAGCTTATTCCAATAAAGCATATTGATTTCAGGCGTTGCGGCAACGGCATAAAGCCGTCCGTAAGGCGCACAAAGCCGCCATATGTACGGTACATACGTATGCGACGTGACGATTCCATGATCTTCGAGAGAATCCAGCGGCGTCAGGGCGTTGTAGGCGATAAACTGACCCATATCGCCTGACCAAAGTGTGACTATGTCGGGTGGATCGCCGCCGGCGACGGCGATAAGCGTTTTAATGTCGATGGTACTTACTTCAACGGTATTGACATAAATGCGGTTCTGCGACATGTTGAACTTATCGACCACATCGCGCATCGCCTGGCCTTCAACGCCCGTCCAGTTTTCCCAGAAGCTGATCACCGTTCGCTGGCCGATGGGCTGACCATTGGGCAGTTCATAAGCTTTGGGTTTGTCGCCAAATACCAGTAATGCCGCACCACCGAGCACCAGCATCGCACTAAAAAGCCAGGTAAAAAGTCGCGATATTTGTGGCAGAGGTTTATCCATCGCCAAACTTTCAAAACGCCCGAAATTTTAAAATCACCGCCGAAATGGATTATCATCTCCGCTGATATCTCACCGCATAAGCACGAGGCGGTCAAGAAAATTATTAAGGGCCTTTGGCTACATGCTGCGGCAGCATAAGCTCCAGAAGTTCTTCCTTGGTTTCAACGGCCATGAGTGTGACGGCAAAACGGCGTTTTTTTGCCCGTGCAAGTCGGGTATTGTATTTAACGAAAAATTTTTTCATGGCGTTAAGCCACGTTTCGTTCATGCTCCCTTTAGATCGATGTATGACCGGCAAATCGCAGGCAACGGCCAGTTTAAAGCCCGCCAAATAAGCGCTGAATGTAAAATCAATGTCATAACAGTGAAACCCGTCGAATGTTTTTTCGTCAAACTTTACTTTCTCCAATACTTCGCGATGCACCGCAATAAACATGCCGTCCATGGCCTGAATGTCGCGCACCACAGCAGCCGGCGTGGAAAAAATCTCCAGACGGTATTGTTCCGGCCAGTCCGGCGTGCCGCCTGAATGCACCACCTGTCCAAAAATATAGGGTGGCCCGGCGTAAATCCACATCCCGTGCACGAGCTTTGTAGTGCCGACCAGGCCGACGATGTCAAATTTCGCCAAATGATTTTTCAGACGAGCCAGCCAGTCTCCGGGCGAAACAAATTCAATATCGTCATGGCAAAAAATAATGAACTCGCCTTTGGCCTGGGCCAGACCCCGGTTATATCCCTCGCTGAGCGATTTGGCGTCATGAATACCGATGAGTTCGTAAGGCTCGCCCCTAAAAAGTTGCTGATAATGCTTTCGAATTTGTGCGAATTTCACCGGGTCGATGCTGCAGATAATCACAGAAAACATAAACGGAATTCTCAACAATCCAATCCAAACAATCACAAAAGCGAACGCACATGCGATGGCAACATACGCATTACGAGTTCATCCCTGGTATTGGCGGCCACATTTGTCCAGTGAAATTGTCGGTTTTTTTCCGGTGCCAATTGAGAGGCGTGCTTAATGAGAAATTTCTGGGCGTCACGAAGCCAGGTTTCATTAAACTTTCCACGAGATTGATGAATAACCGGCAGATCACAGGCGACCGCTAGCTTAAAATCCGCCAAGTAGGCGGTGAATGTAAAATCGATGTCGTAACAATTGAATCCTTCAAACGTTTTCTCGTCGAACTTTACTCGCTCCAGCACCTGACGCCGCACGGCGATAAATAGTCCATCCAGCGCCTGAATACCTGAGACACAAGCGGATGGCGTGGAATAAATTGTCACACCATAAGGTTCCGGCCACTTTGGGATGCCTCCAACGTGTGCCACCTGGCCGAAAATATATGGGGGACCTGCTTGAAACCACTTTGGATGCACAAGTTTTGTTGTGCCGGCAAGGCCAATCATATCGAATTTCGCCAAATGATTTTTAAGCCGGTTTAGCCAATCTGTCGGCGAAATAAATTCAATGTCATCATGGCAAAAAATGAGAAATTCGCCCCTGGCTCGGGCCAGGCCGCGGTTGTACCCTTCCGCCATTGAACGCGCATCATGTATGCCGATCAGTTCAGAAGGTTCAGATCCAAACAGATGCTGATAGTGCTTCAGAATTTGTGAGAACTTCACCGGGTCGATGCTGCAGATAATGACGGAAAACATCTGGACTCCAAAAGGTCATATCGGCGAATGTACCTGGGGAGGCATCATAAGTTCCTGGAGTTCTTCTTTAGTTTCGGCCGACACCTGCGTGATAATATAGCGCGCCAGGTTGGCGGGCGGCAGATGGTCTGCATGCTTTTGCATAAAACATTCCGCGGCCTTACGCCACGCTTCTGAGTCAAAAGCACCGGTCGAATCATGAAGCGCCGGCATATCGCAAACTACCGCGAGCTTAAATCCCGCGCGATAGGCACAATAGGTAAAATCAACGTCGCAGCAATGAAAACCGTTAAAAGTTTTTTCATCAAATCTGATGCGCTGGAGTACTTTGCGGCGCACCGCAAGGAACACCCCGTCCATCGCCTGAATACCGCCGAGCGCAGCGGCGGGTACGCCGTAAATTTCCAGTCGATAAGGCGCCGGCCAATCCTTTGTTCCCGCCTTGTGCGCTACCTGGCCGAAAATATAAGGTGGTGCGCTGACAGCCCACGCTGGGTATATCAGCTTGGTAGTGCCTGCGAGTCCCAACATATCGAAACGGGAAAGATGTAATTTCAAGCGAAATAACCAGTCCGCGGGCCTGAGGAATTCGATGTCATCATGAGAAAAAATGACGACCTCACCTTTGGCTGCGGCTATTCCACGATTGTATCCTTCGGCCATTGAGCGCGCGTCATGGACTCCGATAAGCTCATAAGCGTCGGGTCCAAAAAGCTCCCGATAATGCTGTTGAATACGCGCGAATTTGACCGGATCGATGCTGCAGATAATTACGGAAAACATTAAGGGTCTCTAACAAAAACCTCAAACCGTGTTTGTGCCTCATATATCCCGGCTTGGCGTGATTTTGTCAAAATGCACATTATGGAGATTCCCGCTAAGGAAGATGATTCACACTCGAAAAAACGTCGGCTTACTTCGCTTTTGCGAGTACTTGGCAGGGTTATATCTATCAACAGTTGCTACTATTAAGCGAATTCGTCGATATACATTAATAGAGCGTGTTTTGACGGGCGATTTTACATTAGCCTGTTCAAAACCATATAATCAGGGTAGGTTATTGGCGATTGAGTTCATAAATGATTTCGTCTCCGCCATCTGGGTTTTTAGAGGTGTTTAATTTATGTTTGGGCATGGTTTAACGCATTTTGTCGTTCTTGGTTCTCCTTTTAATTTGTTTGATGGTCCCAGCGGCCTTATCATCCTGATTATCGCCTTATTACTCTTCGGCTCTCGCTTGCCGGATATCGCACGCAGCATGGGCCGCACCATCGTTCAATTCAAGAAAGGTCTCAAGGAAAGCAACGACGAACTTAACGCCGCGGGACGTGAAGATCAGCCGCAGAAACCGGCGGCTCCGCTGCCCTCCAACCCCCGGCAGATCAAACAAATCACGAGCGTTACTGACGAACCATAAAAAAGGCCATTTTTTCCCTCAAAGTCGACACATTGCCCGGGCAATGTTTTTTATGCGTCCAATTCAAGCGTGAAATGCCACTTGCCGCAAGGTAAAATTGGCCTCGCGGGAGTGTTTTGCTATACTCTCCGCTCCCCATTCCGGGCGTGTGCCTGAGCGGCCAAAAGGGACGGGCTGTAAACCCGTTGGCTTATGCCTACGCAGGTTCGAATCCTGCCGCGCCCAATTAATTTATTGATCTTCGCTGCTGCGTGAGATGTTTTTGTTTTAATTTGCCAGCTTTCCCAATTCGCCCACGGTGATTGCCGCCGGTCCCGTCTTAGAACGCTTCTGGGGCGCCAATCTTTGTCTAAGCACTTTTGGCCGGTGCACATGGTTATACATTTGCTCCATGATGCGCCTGCTGATCCGCACGTCCAGCACTACGCGATCCGGCTCGGAATCGTAATCGCGCGAAACCACCTTGACGTATTTTTCCAGAAACGTAATTCCCCGAGCGTCATTAAGCGGCACGGAAATCTTCGCCAGAAGCGTCTCACCCAGCATTTGTTTTCGCACCGTTCGAGCCAATTCGCCGATCCCCGTGCCCGTTTTGGCGCTTAGCGCCAGTGCATAAGGGAATTTAAGTTTCCAGAACGCCAGATCGTCCGGCGAATCAACCGCATCGATTTTATTAAACACCAATAACGCCGGTTGTTTCCCGCAACCAATTTCCATAAGCACTTTTTGCACGCTCTGCAATTGCTGCATGGCCTGTGGGTGGGATATATCCAGCACGATCAGCAATAAATCCGCATGCGTCGCCTCTTCCAGTGTTGCTTTAAATGAAGCCACTAAGTGATGCGGAAGATCGCGCACGAATCCAACCGTATCCGACAACAGCGCCGCGTGCGCCGCCTCCAGCCGCCAGGTCCGGGTTTTGGTGTCCAGTGTGGCGAAGAGTTTATCCTCGACAAACGTTCCCGCGTCGGTGAGCGTGTTAAACAGCGTGCTTTTGCCGGCGTTGGTGTAACCCACCAGGCTTACCGTAAAATGCTGCTGTTTACGCGTACTGACCTCGCGCGCCTTGCGCTGCTGCACCTGGACGATGCGCTTCTTTAAATCAGAAATTTTGTCTCGCACCAATCGGCGGTCAATTTCCAACTGCATTTCCCCCGGCCCGCGCGCCCCGACGCCCGCTCCGGCTCCGGCGCCGATGCGTTCCAGGTGCGCCCACATGTGCCTCAGACGCGGATAGGTATATTCCAATTGCGCCAGCGCCACCTGAAGCTGCGCCTCATGACTTTGTGCCCGTGTGGCGAAAATATCGAGAATCAGTTCACTGCGGTCCAGAATTTTGCAGTTGCAGATTTTTTCAATTTCCCGCAGTTGGTTCGGCGACATGTCGTTGTCAAAAATCACTACGTCGGCGTCGAATGCCTTGACCCTCTGGGCGATTTCCGCAGCTTTTCCCCGGCCGATGTACGTCCCCGAGTCGATGGTCCGGCGCTGCTGAACCATGCTGTCCACGACCAGTGCGCCGGCGGTACGCGCCAGGCTGTTGAGTTCCCCCAGCGGATCGCGCGGATCGGCCGTTGAACCTGGAAGAATAACGCCAGCCAGAATCGCCTTTTCACTTCTGACCGAAAGCTGTATCCGTTGATCTTTGGACAAAACCTGCCGAACTCCTGATCCAGGGGAGATATTATATCGTGAAATTTTTTTCGTGTCTTTTGGTGTAGTATTTGTATGTTGAATTCCCTGGATATTTCACAAACGACTACCCCGGAAGTGTCTCCGTGGTTAAAAATTTGCGCCATCTGCGGCGTCATCGCTCCGAACCATATTATCTATCGAATATACCCTCGTCGCTCTTCCTTGCATCTGTACACTTGGATGCCAAACGCGGCTCCCGAGGTGTTATGAGGCAGAGCCTGGTCCGCCTAAAAATTCTGACAGCCTCGCTAGGTTATGAAATAGGTTCTATATGTCAAGCCGGGGATTTTAGCCACAGAGGTCACAGAGTCCGGGACTGTTGCCCAAATCACCAAAAGGCGCTAAAAATAACATTAATCGATTGCATGGAGGCACATACTTATGATGGGTAGACAGAATAA
>Ga0335074_10001343_pt1 | contig 33364 bp, 28 predicted proteins | sample Lox_Sample_23_FD_206715 | JGI IMG/M metagenome (GOLD analysis project Ga0335074, IMG submission 206715) | Soil microbial communities from Loxahatchee National Wildlife Refuge, Florida, United States - Lox_Sample_2.3 | ecosystem: Environmental > Terrestrial > Soil > Wetlands | place: USA... | reverse complement strand
CGCCGGGGATACCAGCGCCGACCGGCACCGGGACGGCAAGCGGCAGCAGCGGGGCAAGCAGCGGCAGATACCGCTGTTCGTTCCCCACCGTGGCGGCGGCCCTGGCCAGGCGCGGCAGCCGCACCACTAGGTCCTGGCCCAGCCGCCAGATCGCATGGTCAGTACCCGCGGAACGAACACAGGCGACCGGCAAGCACGCCCAGCCAGGGAACTGCTCAACGATCAGCCGGCGCACGACAGCCTCGTCAACGTCAACCGAGTCCGGAAGTCGCGCCCCAGGCATGTACACCCTTCTCGCCCCGGACCGGATGCACTGCTGGCACCAGGCCCGCAAGCAATCATGGCGCTATCTGCCATGAACTTGAACCTTGGCACCGCAACGCCGGGGCGCACTAAATGAGCCATGGCTCCTTATGCGGCGGTTGCGGTGCCGCTGACGGGGAGTCGTATGGTCTTGTCGCCGAAGTCGGCGACGAGGTCCAGGCGCCGCGGTTACGCCGGGGAGCCGTTCAGTACCGCCGTGGCCAGCGCGGTGTTGCTCAAACCGGCTTGGCGCAGATTGCCGGTCTGCGAGGTTAGGGCAGTGCCTGGCGGATGAAGGCGGCCACGGCGACCGGCTTGGCGATGAACGCAGTGTGCGAGCCGTCAATGGTGTCAGTCGTGGCGTTCATCCGTTGAGCCATGAACCGCTCCGCGTCCGGCGAGATCGCGTTGTCGTGCTCGGAGACCAGGAACCAGGACGGCTTGGTCTTCCAGCCTGCCGCGGTGGCGTTCTCGTTGAGCGCCGCGTACGCGAGCGGGCGCTGGGTCGCGAACATGACATCGGCGATGTCCACCGGCACATCAGCGCAGAACGTCTCCCGGAACTGCTCTTTCTGGACGTACAGGTCGGGGCCGCCCGCGGCGCCGGGCGCGTCGTAGGGGGTCGGCGCGACTGTACTGGCCAGCAGGGGCGGCGGGAACGGCTGCTGCACGCTGGCACAGCTCTCGCCCGCCTCCAGCCCGAACGCCGCCAGAAAGACCAGGCCGGTCACGTTATCCAGCCTGGCCGACGCCTGGGAGATCACTGCGCCCCCGTAGGAATGCCCGACCAGCACGACCGGGCCGCCGATGGCCTTGACCACGTCACCGACCACGCCGGCGTCGAAGGCGACCCCTCGCAACGGGTTCGGAGGGGCGAGCACAGCGTGGCCGGCGCTCTCAAGCTCGCGGATGACTCCCGCGAACCCGGACGCGTCGGCGAAGGCGCCGTGCACAAGGACTATAGCGGGATCAGGCATGGCGTTCTCCTCAAGGCTGGAGGGCCGACCTCAACGACGTTACGTCACCGGACCCGGCCGAGGCGGTCCGGGGTACGCAGCCGCCCTTCGGGCCTCCCCGTCTCCCGCGATCGCGCGGGTCAACTCGGAGCCGACGAGGGATTCGGCAGCGCATGCGCGGCGGGGCCGCGGCGTTCTCCGCCGGATGCTGCGGGGAGCAGGACGACTTTGCCGTGGGGGCGGCCGGAGGTGCTGAGCTTGACGGCGTCTTGCCATTCGTCGAGCGGGTAGGTGCGCGCGATCGGGATGCGGAATGCGCGGTCGGCCGCGAGCGAAGCGTACTGGGGCATGAAGGTCGCGGCCGGGGCCAGCCCGGCGATGTGGTCGAGGTTGACGCGCGCCCCGAGGCGCCGTGCCTCGTCGTGGTTGCTGATCGTCATGACCCGGCTCGGGTCTCCGGCGACGGCGATGAGCTCGGGGATCGATCCGGCGTTCGGCGGCGGGGCGTCGAGTACGAGGTCGACCGGGCCGTCGGCGAGGCCGCGCACCCGGTCGGACATTCCCGTGCCGTAGGGCGTGACCAGGGCCCCGAACCTGGTGAGATCGCCGGCAAAGGCGGGGCCGGCGGTGGCGATGACTCGCGCGCCCCGGCGCAGGGCGATCTGGACAGCGGCGAACCCGACCATCGCGCCGGCTCCGTTGACCAGCAGCGTGGTCCCGCGCTCAACGCCCATCGCATCGAGCGTCCACGTCGCTGTCTGGACGGCCATCGGCAGGACGGCCGCCTGGACGGGGTCAAGCCCGTCGGGCACGCGGTACCAGGTGTTGAGGATCGCGGAGCAGGCGGCGCCGGCGCTCGGCTGGCCGGCGAAGTCCGCCGTCCCGAAGACGAGGTCTCCGGGCCTGGCGTCCTCGACGCCGTCGCCGACCGCGTCGATCGTTCCGGCGACGTCGTAGCCGATGCCCCGCGGCAGGTTCCCGGCCATGAACCCGCGGCAAAGCTCCCAGTCCGCCGGGTTGAGCCCGGCCGCGGACACCCGTACCCGGACGCGGCCGGCCGGAGGGCTGGCGACCTCGACGCATTCCTGGCGCAGCACGTCCAGCGGCTCGCCGTACTCATGAAAACGGATGGCCGTAGAAGCAACGGGGCTCATCGGATTCTCCTCGCGAACCGTAGCGACAGTCACTGACACCACCCATGTTACGGCAGTTGCTGTCGCAACGTAGAATGCGGGGATGCCCAGAGACGGCGCGCCGGCGCGCGCCCGGCTGACCGCGGCGGCGCTGCAGCTCTACCGCGAGCACGGTTACGACCAGACCACCACGGCGCAGATCGCCGCGCGAGCCGGGGTGACCGAACGCACCTACTTCCGGCATTTCGCCGACAAGCGCGAGGTGCTCTTCGAGGGGCAAGCGGAACTAACCGCCATCCTCGTCGACGCCGTCGCCGCCGCGCCGGCCGGCCTGGCACCGCTCCCCGTCCTCGTCCGCGCCTTTACTGCCGCGGTTCCGCTGCTGGTCAGGAACCGCCCGGTCGCCGAGCAGCGAGCCCAGGTAATCGCCGTGACCCCGGCCCTGCAAGAGCGCGCCTACGCCAAGACCGCCGCGCTCACCGATGCACTCGCCAACGCGCTCGTCAACCGCGGCATAACCGCGCCTAAGGCGCGACTTGCGGCGCAGGTCGGAATGGCGGCCTTCGACCGCGCCAGCCGCCGCTGGGCCGGTAACCCCGCCATCGACCTCGCCGCGTCAATCGCTCAGGCCGCCGACGAGATACTCACCCTCGGCGGGTAAACCACGCGTTAGCCGGCCTCGCTGGGGCATCAGCCTGCGGGTGCGGGTGGCGAACCAGCGTGCCGCGGCGCGGATGCTTGAGCTGCTGGACGAAACCGGCACTGACCTCTCAGATGAGACGCTGCATGGCGCATGGCGGGACGGCGACTGCGGTTGAGCGTGCTGGTCGCCGACAAGTCCGCCCTGGAATGGGCCCGCCGCGATATCCGCGCCCGGGCGGCGTTCCTGGGTCTGCGTACCGCTCATGTGATCGCGGCGTGCCACATGACGGCCCTGGAGATCTGCTACTCCGCCCGGAACCAGGCCGACCTGGAAGCCCTGCTCGCCGGGCAGCAGGCACTGGAATGGCTGCCCGTCACTCAGGCAGTCATGGATCGGGCACTGGAAGTCCAGCGGCTCCTCGCCGCCCACACCGGCAATGGCCACCGGCGGCCGATCCCGGACCTGATCATCGCCGCCACCGCCGAACTCCACGACGCCGAGATCCTCCACGTCGACACCGACTACGAACTCATCGCCCAGGTCACCAGCCAGCCCACCCGGCGCCTCTTCAACCCCGCCCGCCCCTGACCAGCCGACCCCTCGGCGGCCCCAGCTGGCATTCGAAAGAGCGCCGAACGCCGAGTATGGATCCATGCGAAGTCACGGCCTTGCCTGCTGCGGAGTGCCCAGATCAACTGTTCGGTGCCGGGGCGGCCGCTGTACACCGTTGCGGGCGATGGCCGGACTGTGTTCGCCCGGTCAGGGAGACAGATAGCGGTCTCCCGGCGGCATGGGTAGTATGATCGTATGGCTAAACGTAAGATCACTGTAACCGTGGATGAGGAACTCGTCGATCTGGCGCATGCGTTCGGTGAGGACAAGCTATCCGCAGTGGTGAACACTGCGCTGGCCGAGCATGTTGAGCGCCTCGGCCGGCTAGCAACCCTGCGGCAGCTTCTGGACCGCTGGGAAGCGCAGTCGGGTCCGGTGTCACCTCAGGCCCGGGCAGATGCTGCCGCTGCGTTCGATGAGGCCGAGGACAGCCCGTGCATGGCGGCAGGATGACCGGCGCGCCCCTGATCCTGGATGCTGACGGCCTGGATGCCCTGACCGAGCAGCCCCCTCCTGACCGGTTGCGCGCGCTGCTGGCCGAGGCATGGGAGCGCAAGAGCGACGTGCTGGTCCCGGCTTTGGCATGCGCTGAGTGCTGCCGGGGCGCCGGACGTACCCGTGCCGTCGAGGCATCTCTGGCACGGCATCGCGATACCCGCGCCGCGCGGCCGGCGGTTCGCGTCGTTCCCACGGACTTCGACCTCGCTCGCCGCGTCGGTTCGGTGCTGCACGGTGCCGGCGCAGATACCAGGGACATCGTGGACGCGCACTCGGTGGCCGTGGCCTCCATGTACGGCCGGGCGGTCGTGGTGACTGCCGATCCAGATGACATCCTTCGCCTGGCTGCGGCAATGCCTGCGGTGCGGATTGTCACCCGAGCCGCACGCTAGCGCCGCCTGCTTCCGGACCAGCCGGACACTGTCCCGCCAGTTCTGTATCGTCATCAGACCCACTCGCGTCTAACCCTCATCAGGCCAGATCGAGCCCTCGGGGCACGCGTCGGATTTTCGCGCCGATTACTCGGGGTCACCGCACGCGTAAGCCAATCTGCTCCGATCGCCAAATGGCTGGCTAGCTGTCTATTGTCGTGGGCATGTCGCTTGACCGCTTGACGAGATCCACTTCCCGCCGGAGCCTATGAGCGAAAGTGAGCTGCCGCGTTGGCGGCACCTCCATCGAGTTAGGGCTATATGTGTCGGCTTCGCTGAAGTCTAGCCACGTAGGGCTCACAATCCGGTGCCGGCGTGGGATCCTCTGGCAGCCTGTGTCCATGACCGCAGTCCTGATCCTGATCGTCCTGTTGCTGGCCATAGCAGTAGCTGCGCTGGCTCGACGAGTCGTCAATCTGCAGCGGAGGCTGGACCGGGCTGATGCGCGGCAGAAGGCAGCGGTCAACACTTCCCGCAGCGTTCATGTCGGCAAGATTGCTGAGCAGCTAGCCCCGCTGCTGCCGGGCTTCCCTAACAGTCCCAGGGATGTGCAATGGGCGGGCGGCGCCATCGATGCCATCGTCTGGGACGGCTTGGAGGAGAAGCGCGACGACCTGGACATCGTCTTCCTAGACGTCAAAACAGGCCAGGCTCGACTGAACGATAGGCAGCGCCGTATCCGGGACGCAGCAGAGGCAGGACGGGTGCGCTTCGAGGTATTCAGGCCGGAGACCGGGCTCATCCAGGATGCCAGTGACGTGCCGGTGGCTGAGGTTCCTCAAATCGAGACAGTGATCATCCCGCCCCCGAGCGAACTTGACGGACAGGCGACCTTGCCAGACCGCACGCTGCTGATCGAACTCCCAGACAACGCCACCTGAATCTGGGGTCGTATCGGTGGTATCGGGCTAGCTTCATGCAAGCTTTGCTGTGGTCAACGGAGTGGCCAGGCGAACGCTAGAACGATGGCGGCTGTTCCGATGGACGCGCAGATTGTTCCCCAGTACATGGCTTCGATGCTCCGAGCCTTGAGCTCGTAGCACTCGCCGATGGACGTGATTCGGGCGGCCGCGGCGCGGAGTTCCGCCAGCCTGGCAGCGCGAGCCGCTTGGACCTGCCTTAGTCGGTCCGTCGTCAGGTAAGTTGCCGGATTAGCGCCAGTCTCGGTGAGTTGGCTGAGCGTAGCCTGCTCAAGGGACATGGATTCCCGTAGACTGCGCAACGAGGTCACGTCGCACGGCAAGTACAAGTCCTTGTGTTTTCCGATATTTTCCTTCCACGCAAATAGCGGACTACTCAAGAATGGTACGACCGGCCAGCGGCTCGCAATATACTTCTTTGCGGCGATGCCTCGAAGCGGTCGGGGGTTCTCGATTTCCGTGTATGAAACCGCTTGCGGTTGCAGAACCCTGAGAATGAGGAGCATAGTTACGCCGAGGAAGGCAAGGCCACCCGCAAGAATCGCGAAGGCCGTAACCTGAAGGTGGTGGATGGCCAGATCCGCCAGCGGTGAGGATCCCACGACGGTTGCCAGGGCGAGCCCGAGCACGGTTGCCATCCATTTGGCTGAGTCCCTGAGACGGTTGCCTGCTGTCGCCCAGTCCCTCTCGAGTTCCGCCAGCGGCGAGGCGGCAAGTGGCACATCCGTCACGGTCGCCGGCCAGACTGGCCAGATCAACTCCTCAGGCATGCTTTCCGTCGCCTGCCGATCTGAGCCTTGTCACGGTCTTGTGATATCGGCCTTGCTCATTACATCGTTCTCACGTGGAAAGACAGTGACGTCCCAGGAACAGTGCAGACTGACGCCGATAGCTTCCCCGTCGTCTGGCGCGGGACGCGGGCTGGGAGTTGTGGTTAGCGCTTGCCCGGAGGCACCCTCGCTTACGGGGCCTGTCGTCATTCGTCCGTCCCTCTTCCTTCTGTCGGCGGAAGGATAATACCGAAACGCTGGCAACGAACGCTGCATATCAGGACTCAATAGGAGACGTATCGGACGATGAGAGTGCCCGCGGGTAGGCGGTAGTGCATCTGATGTAGCCAGCGACTCGGAATGACCGGCAACCCCTTGAGCGGCGGTCATTGATCACCTACAGAACGGCCATTCGGTATCGTGCCAGCAGCACCAGCCATGCGTCTCTGGCTGCGCCAGATCGAGCCTGTGGTGCGCGCCTACCTGTAGGCCGATCGCGCTCGGTGGCTTCCGCGTAGAACGGGGGCTCGTTATATCTGCTTTGATCCGGTGAAAAGCAGTAGGGCCTGGGTGGGCGGGGTGGTTTTATGGTCTGATCTATGCGGCTTGGGCTGTGACCGGATAGGGCGTCTGCGGTCGGCGTTGGACGGCGAGCCGGGCGGGTGCTGGGGTGCGTGCGCTGGTGTCGCGTTCTTTGCGGGTCTTAGCTGGGCATCTGCGTGGGCTGGTTCCAGATGCCGTTGTGCTCGGCGGCGGCGAATCCTTGCTGGCTGAGGCCGTCTCCGGGGTATCCGGGGCCGTTGGCGTAGGACCCGCCGACCGCGCAGTTCCTGGCTGACGGGCACGACACTGAGTTGATCGTGGCGTAGTTGTAGGTGTTCAGGGCGGCCAGGCCGGGGATCTGGGCAGCCGGGCCCCAGCGGCCGTTCTGCTCGGTGGCTGTGAATGCCTGCTGCCGGGGGAATCGTATTTTCGGCCGGAAGGGGCCGCTGGCGTAGTACCCGGCGGCCACGCAGTAGCCGACCGGGGTGCACGAAACCGAGTCGACCTGAGCGGACCTGCCCTTGTTCAGCGCCACCAGACCGGGCACCGCGGTCGCCCTGGCCCAGTGGCCGTTGTGCTCGGCGGCGACGAATCCCTGCTGGTGGTGGTGCCGGTCGGTGTAGTAGCCGCCGGCCGCGCAGTCGCCGTCCGCGCTGCAGGACACCGAGGTGACCGGGGCGAACGCGCCGCGGCCGCCCTTGTTCAGGGCCGGCAGGCCGGGTAGGTAGGTCGCCTTGCCCCAGCGGCCGTTGCGCTCGAGGACCGCGAATCCCTGCCAGCGGTCGTGCTGGTCGACATAGACCCCGCCGGCCGCGCAGTCGCCGGCCGCGCCGCACGATACGGAGTTGACCTCGGCGAACCCGGGGTTGTTCAGCGCCGCCAGGCCGGGCACCTCGATCGCCCTGGCCCAGGCGCCGTGCCGCTCGGAGGCCACGAACGCTAGCTGAGGGGAGCCGCCGCCGGAGTAGTACCCGCCGACGGCGCAGTTGCCGGCCGAGGCGCAGGACACTGAGTTGATCGTGGCGTAGTTGTAGGTGTTCAGGGCGGCCAGGCCGGGCACCTCGATCGCCTTGCCCCACCGGCCGTTCTGCTCGGCAGCTACGAACCCCTGCTCACCGCTGTAGAACCCGCCGGCCAGGCAGTCGCCCGCCGCGCCGCACGACACAGAGGTGACCTGGGCGAACGCTTCCTTGTTCAGCGCCGCCAGGCCGGGTACCTCGATCACCTTGCCCCACCGGCCGTCTTGCTCGGTCACCACGAACCCCTGCTGACCGCCCCGGTTGTCGGAGTAGTACCCGCCGGCCGCGCAGTGGCCCGACCGGACACAGGACACCGAGTTCACCTCAGCCTGGCCGCCTGTGTTCAGGGCCGCCAGGCCTGGCACGGCGATAGCCCGGCCCCACCGGCCGTTCCGCTCCAGGGCCACCAGCCCCTGCAGAAGGCCGCCGTCCCCGTCGTGCCCGCCCGCCGCGCAACTGCCCGCAGCGCCGCACGACACCGAATTGACCCCGGCATAGTCTTGCACCGTCACAGCCACCGCGCGGGCCACGGCGACCGCCCCCGAAGCCGCCTTCGCCGAACCCGCTGCCGCAGCCGGGCCGGCTGGCCCCCAGCCCGCCAGACCCATCATCACCGCCGCTGCCACCACGCCCCGGCCGACCCAGTGACCACCCTTGCCCATCTGGCACCACATCCCGATCACGCCGAGCAGCCCGGTCGGCGCCATCACCACGCCGCGGTTCCTCCGATGTGACGCCCAGCAACCCATGCTGGTTGACACCCCGCGCAGACGACGCCGAAATCCCGGCCCGCGCCAACCGCTGAATACGGGCGAGATGCCGGACACGGGCACTAGCCGTAATCAACCAATGCCCCAATTCCCGATCGGTCGGCGCGCTTGTACCGTCAGGAACTCATAGTCCAGAATGACCAGTCCGGTCCTGGCCGGTCGGCCGTCGACAGAAGCCGGCAACCGCGCTCTCTCGAGCCATCTCGCGCTGTCAAGCCTTTCCGTCGGTGACGTTCCATGACCGGGCGTGTCTACGCACACGGCCTGCGCCATCGTTGCCTGCTGATACGCGCGACGTGCATGAACGCTGGTCCCGGCCCGTTCTGGGGGCGCATGGGGCGCGGGCCCTTGATCTTGTTCACGTTTCCGCAGGTCAAAGCGTCGCGTATAGGAAGAGTGGATCGATTCGGGTTTTCGAAAAAGCGCCCCCAGCAGGATTCGAACCTGCGTACACGGCTCCGGAGGGCAATGTCGTGCAGGGCGCTGACCGGCGATAACTCCTCCTGCGGCCTGCTTGCGGGGGCGTATAGGGAGCAGTGGTGACGACTTGGCGGGCGCATGCCGAACTTCACGACACTGCGGGGGAGCCTTACCCGGCGATGGTGTCAGAAAGGACGTTGGAGTTCGGGGAGCATGGGGTAGTGCGGCGTGTTCAGCGTTGCGAGGTCGAGTCCTTCGGTGAGGGCGGTAGCCGCAATCAGGTAGTCCCCGAGGCCGATCCCGGAATGCGATCGGCGGTATTCCCGCATGAGCGTCGCCGCGCGCCAGGCTACCTGTTCAGTTACCTCAAAGCGCCGCATGCTGCCGAGCAGTCGCATCACCTCGCGTCGTTCCGGTGAGCGCATGCCGCCGGCGATTTCGGTCAGGCTTACCACGCTGATCCCCAGCGGCCCTGTGGACTGCCGTGAGGCCAGAAGCCAGTCCCTGGCGGCCTCCGTGCCGCGCAGGTGCTCGATGAGTACGTCGCTGTCGACGAGAATCAAGCGCCGGCCAGCCGGTCGAGGTAGTCCATGCGCTGGTCCCTGGTGCGCGAGAACTTCTCCTGCCCGGTGAGGATCCCGAAGGACCCGTAGATCGCGGCGACGTCGGCGGCGAGGTCGGAGCCCGCACCCCCTCCTAGCGCGCGGTCGATCAGCTCGCGGATCAGTTCAGCTCGGGAGACGCCCTCAGCTTCCGCGGCCCGGTCAAGCGCGGCGACCTGGCCGTCAGCTAGGTAGATATTCGTGCGCTTCATACATCACATCATACACCACTCAGTGGCCGGGAGATAGCGGCGATCTCAGCGGACCGTGGTCCAGGACGTGTCGTTCCAGCGGAGCAACCCGGCTCTCCCGCTGACGGCCTGGCCAACCGCCCGGGCGTCGCGCGGTGATGCTGCCGCGGCCCGGTAAGGACGCCTGACGCCCCGCGCAGGCTGCGAGCCTGTCTTCGCGTAGTTGCAGTCCAAGCCGGAATCAGTGCCCGCCAGGTGCTGGCGCCATAGGTTCGGCCGCTCAGGTAGCGCGCTTCCGTGAGTGGTTCACCGAGACCCCCGGGTGCTGGCGCGCGATCCACCCAGGCGCCGTCCAACTGGCCACCGCCTGGGTGGATGGCGCGGACCTGACCCGCATAGGGCTCGCCGCCAGGCGCGAGAGCGACAGGGTGCTAGCCGACGTTGAGGTGCAGCGGGGTCCAGCGTCCTTGCCAGGCGCTCATCTCGCCCAGACGCCAGGTCCCGAGCGCACGTCCGATCCAGAACTAGTTCTCGCGGCACCGGTCAGCGTCGCAACGGTTGGTCAAATTTGGTGACTTCAGGCACATGGCCTGACCGGGGGTGAGCATCTCGCGCGCTGGAGTGCCAAGACACGATTTCGGGTGGCATTTTCGGGGGCGTGCAGGGAGCGCGAGCCCGGTCTTGATTGCGTTTCCGCAGGTCACGAGGCTAGCGGCAAAATTGGCCGTCATCGTTATCTTATTCGAATTCGGCTCTCTGCCTGCGCGGGCGGTGGCCTGGTGCCGCCGACGCCATCGTGACCAGTGCAGGTAATGCCCGGGCGGCCAGTCGGGGCGGCAGAAGATGGCGTGCATGCGGCGGATCTCGTTGACGGTCAGGCAGGTCACCGGCTGGCCGTCGCTTCCCGTGGTCAGCCGGTTACGCGGCGTCGGGAGCGGGGCGTCGGGAGCGGGGCGGATTGTTGTCCACAGGCCGGCGGCCCCCTCTCTGGCCCGGTCGCTGTCGCACGGAGTCGCGAGACCAGCAGCGCCCATGCCTCGGAGACGGCCTCGTCCACGGCGAGAGCTTCAAACCGCTGAGCCAGCTGGTAAGTGGAGAGCCGCCGATCGGAACACCAGCGTGACTCATGAGGCCCACGTGACGACATAGCCTGCCGCGGGGGTGGCTGGCCTGCCGGTGCCGGGGATTCTGTCCGCGCGGTTGCTTTCCGGCTCTGATGGCTTGGGTTTCGGGTTTCCGGTGGGTGCGCCGTTGGGCGAGTCGCTGCTCCGGTCAGTCGATGCGGGAACCACGTAATGGAAGTTTTCCGATCGAAAATATAGTATATGCTGGTCACGGCACGGCTGGTCTTGGACCAGCTTCTGGGTATAGCCAGGCCGGTAGCCGAAAGCGGGCTGCACCAGGCAGCCGCGGGCGGGTGGTGGAGCAGATGATGGCTGACAAAGCGGGACTGATCACCGCAGCTGATCCGGCGCGGGAGTGGCAGGAATCTCTCCAGGCCGGCCTGGTGGGGCGGACCAGGGAACCGTTGAACTGCGAGGTTCCACCCGAGCTTCTTGGCGGAGAGCTGACGCCTGCGAGCCGGTTCTTCCGCCGCAATCATTTCGCGATCCCGGCGCTCGACGCGAGCGGCTGGCGGCTGGAGGTCGGCGGGCTGGTGCGGCACCCGCTGAGCCTGGACCTGGACGGACTGAAGCGGTTCGGCGCGATGTCGGTGGTGGCCGTGCTCGAGTGCGCCGGCAACGGCCGCGGCCTCTTCAGGCCGACGACTGAGGGCGAGCAATGGGGGCTTGGCACCGTCGGGAACGCCCGGTGGACCGGCGTGCGGCTGGCCGACGTACTGGCCGCCGCCGGCATCGAGCGCGGGGCCGCCGAGGTGGTGTTCGCCGGCGCTGACCGGGGTACCGTGGGCGGCTCGCCGGAGGTGATCGCGTTCGAGCGGAGCCTGAGCGTTGCCGACGCGAAGTATTCCGGTGCACTGCTTGCCTTCGCCATGAACGGCGAGCCGCTGCCGGCCCGGCATGGCTTTCCGGTCCGGCTGGTCGTCCCCGGCAAGTACGCGGTGGCGTCCGTCAAGTGGCTGACCAGCATCACCGTCACCGACCAGCCGTTCGAAGGTTTCTTCCAGGCCCAGCACTACGTGTTCGAGTGGCCGCGTCACGGCACGGTGGTGCGCCAGCCCATCGCTGAGCCCGGCGTCCGCGCCCTGATCACCGAGCCGGCTGACGGCAGCCAGCTGCCGCCGGGCACCATCACGATCCGCGGCATCGCCTGGTCGGGCGCGGGCCCGGTGACGCGGGTCATGGTGGACCTGGGCGACGACCGGTGGCAGCCCGCCCGGCTGGCCGGGACACCGGGCTCGCACGGCTGGCAGCGCTGGGAACTGCCGGTGCGGTCGGCCGGTGCTGGCGAGCTGATCATCCGCGCCCGCGCGACCGATGCCGCCGGGCGCACCCAGCCAGTCGAGCCGGAATGGAACCGGCTGGGTTACGGCGGGAACTTCATCCACGAGGTCAGCGTCCGCGTCACCTGACATCGGGCTTGCGTCAGCGGGCCGGGCCGGGCCGGGGCCGATCCGTGACCTGGCCCAGCCGCTCAGGCCAGTCAGGCCGTTCAGGCCGGTCACGTGCGCTCTAACGCTATTGTCTATTTTAATGATCGATAATATATGTTATTCTCGGCTCATGTGTCCCGTTAGATCTCACGACGGACATGCGGCCTGTCATCGGCCCGATCCGCGGCCGCGCCGCGCCATGACGTATAAGGAGCAGGCGAATGTCTCGATGCACCCAGTTGACGGACGCTGCGCGGCTCCCCAGCGGCTCGCGGGATCTCCAGGTGGAGGCGGCCAGTGCGGAACCGCCAGCCGAGGTGACCGCCGCCGACTTCCGGCATGCGATCGGCCACTTCGCTACCGGTGTCACGATCGTGACCTCAGTCGGCGCGGACGGAGAACCGGTCGGCACGACCGCGAACGCGGTCAGCTCGCTGTCGCTTGATCCGCCGCTACTACTGGTGTGCTTCGATCGGTCAAGCGTCACGCTGCGTGCGGTTCGCGACCACGGCGCGTTCGTAGTCAACGTCCTCGCGGCCCCCCAGCGGCATCTGTCGGCTAACTTCGCCCGCCGCGGCCTCGCGGCCACCTGGGACCAGGTGCGGCATCACGCCGGTCCGACCGGCAGCCCGCGCCTCGACGGAGTCCTCGCCGCGATCGAGTGCACGGTGGAAGAGCGACTGCCGGGTGGCGACCACGAGATCATCGTCGGCCGCGTGCAGGACGTGGAGACCAACGGCAAGAACGCCAGGCCGCTCCTGTTCTGGCGCGGAGGCTACGGCAGCCTGCTGGGCGAAGCCTGACGGGCGGGCGGCCCGGAGATATATAGTAAACCTATTGTTATAATAGGTAAATTCACATGCCTTGTAGGAGGCGACGATGCACCTCGGGATCGCGCTTGACGGCGCGGGCTGGCACCCGGCAGCCTGGCGCGAGCCTGATGCCATGCCTGGAGAACTATTCACCGCCGGCTACTGGGTCGACGCCGTCACCGAGGCCGAACGCGGCCAGGCGGACTTCGTCACGTTCGAGGACGCGCTCACCTTGCAGTCGGCGCATCCCGGCCGGCCGGACGCGCGCGTCGATCAGGTCCGCGGGCGGCTGGAGGCGGTCCAGCTCGCGGCCCGGGTAGCGCCGCTGACCAGGCACATCGGCTTGATCCCTACGGTGGTGGCGACGCACACCGAGCCGTTCCACAGCTCAAAGGCGATCGCCACGCTGGACTACGTGAGCACCGGTCGCGCTGGCGTGCGCGTCCGCGTCTCGGCCCGGCCCGATGAGGCGGCGCATTTCGGCCGGCGGCAAATCCTCGCCCCGCCCGACCAGGACACGGACGGCCCGGCAGCCCGGCAGCAGGCTAGCGATCTGCTCGATGAGGCAGCCGATTACGTCGAGGTGATCAGGCGGTTGTGGGACAGCTGGGAAGATAACGCGGAAATAAGGCACGTGCCGACTGGCCGTTTCATAGACCGCGACAAGCTGCACTACATCGACTTCGAAGGCCGTTGGTTCGCTGTCAAGGGACCGTCGATCACGCCCCGGCCACCGCAGGGCCAGCCGCTGGTGGCGGCGCTCGGGCACGGCGACCTCGGGTACTGGTTCATCGGCCGGGCGGCCGACCTGGCGTTCGTCACTCCGCGCGATCCGGATCAGGCCCAGGCCGCGATCGCCGGGATCCGCGCCGCCCAGGCAGCGGTCGGCCGCGCCGAGGAAAGCCTGCTGGTGCTGGCTGACCTGCTGGTCTTCCTCGACGCCGAGCCGGGAACGGCCGCGGCCAGGAAGGCGAGGCTCGATGAGCTGGCCGGGAGGGAGCGCGTCAGCGACGCGGCGATGTTCGCCGGCACCCCGGCCCAGCTCGCTGACCTGATGGCGAGCTGGGAGGCGAGGACCGGGCTGAGCGGGTTCCAGCTAAGGCCGGGCGCGATCCCGCATGACCTGACGGCGATCACCCGTGGCCTGGTGCCCGAGCTGCAGCTGCGCGGGGTCTTCCGGTCCGGGTATCAAGGCGACGGCACGCTGCGCGGACGTTTCGGGCTGCCGCGCCCGGCGAGCCGGTACGCGGCCGCCTGACAGGAGATGCAGGTTACGCCATGAGCGATCAGGTCGGGTCGGCCAGGCTGGACAGGCAGGCCAAGCAGATTCATCTCGCCGCGCACTTCCCCGGCGTGAACAACACGACGGTGTGGAGCGACCCGCGCGCGGGCAGCCACATCGACTTCAGCTCCTTCGTGCACCTGGCCCAGACGGCCGAACGGGCCAGATTCGACTTCCTGTTCCTCGCCGAAGGGCTGCGGCTGCGCGAGCAGAACGGCCAGATTTACGACCTCGACGTCGTCGGCAGGCCGGACACGTTCACGGTCCTGGCCGCGCTCGCGGCCGTCACCGACCGGCTCGGGCTGGCCGGGACGATCAATTCGACCTTCAACGAGCCGTACGAGGTGGCCCGCCAGTTCGCGACGCTGGACCACCTGTCCGGCGGCCGCGCCGCGTGGAATGTGGTCACCTCCTGGGACGCCTTCACCGGGGAGAACTTCCGGCGCGGCGGATTCCTGCCGCAAGACCAGCGCTACCAGCGGGCCAAGACGTTCTTGTCCGCGACCTGGCAGCTGTTCGATTCCTGGCACGGCGGGGAGATCGTCGCGGACAAGCAATCTGGGGTATTCCTGACCGATCCAGACGCGGGCTCGTTTTCCCGCCACGACGGCCATTTCCAGATAGCCGGCCGGTTCAACGTCCCGCGCGGCCCGCAGGGCAGGCCGGTCATCTTCCAGGCCGGTGACTCGGATGAGGGCCGCGAGTTCGCGGCGTCGAGCGCGGACGCGATCTTCAGCAGGCACAGCACCCTCGGCGACGGCCAGGCGTTCTATGCCGACGTGAAGGGCCGCCTGGCGAAGTACGGCCGGACTCCCGATCAGCTGCTGATCCTGCCCGCGGCGACGTTCGTGCTGGCCGACACCGACGAGCAGGCGACCGAGCTCGCACACCAGGTGCGGTTGCAGCAGGTGAGCGGGCCGACCGCGATCGCGTTCCTTGAGCAGCTGTGGAACCGGGACCTGTCCGGTTACGACCCGGACGGACCGCTCCCGGACATCGATCCGGACCCCGGCGAGCATACGATCGCGCGCGGCCGCGCCAGCGTGCGGATGTACCGGGACCCGGTCAGCACCGCCCGCGCCTGGCGGGCTAAGGCCGAAGCCGAGAAGCTGTCAATCAGAGAGTTGATCATCGAGGTGACCGGCCGACAGTCCTTTGTCGGCTCGCCGGCCACGATCGCCGCTACGATCAACGAGTTCGTGCAATCGGACGCGAGTGACGGGTTCATTCTGGTGCCGCACCTGACCCCCGGCGGGCTTGACGAGTTCGCCACCCGGGTCGTGCCGATCCTGCAAGAGCGCGGCGTGTTCCGGACTGAGTACTCTGGCCGCACACTGCGCGACCACCTCGGCCTGGCCGCGCCCGCCCCGCTGCGGGTGCCGGCCGGGTCGGCAGGCTGAACGGGTCACGATGGCGAACACTCCGCTGGCGATTCTCGACCTGGTTCCGATCTCGTCGGGTTCCTCGGCCACTGCGGCATTGTGCAACAGCATCGACCTCGCGCAGCACGCCGAGCGGCTCGGCTACGCGCGGTACTGGTTCGCTGAGCACCACCTAAACCCGGGCGTCGCGGGCACCTCGCCCGCGGTGGTCCTGGCGCTGACCGCCGCCGCGACGTCCGCGATCAGGATCGGGTCAGGCGCGGTCCAGATGGGGCACCGCACCGCTCTTTCTACGGTGGAGGAGTTCGGCCTCATCGACGCCTTGCATCGTGGGCGGCTCGATCTTGGCCTTGGCCGGTCGGGCGGCAAGCCCCCGGCGACGCGACCGGGCGGAGCTTCACCAGGCGACGAGCGGCTCGGCCGCCGGACCGCGAACGGGCTGCTGATACCGCCGCCTTACTCGATGGAGCGGCTGCGCAAATCCCCGCTGGTCGCGCTGACCCGAACGCTGCTCCAGCTGCCGAACGCCGAACCGCAGAGATACGCCGAGCAGGTGGATGACGTCATCGCCATGCTGGCGGGCAGCTACCGGTCGGCTGACGGTGTCGAGGCCCACGTGGTGCCCGGCGAAGGCGCACAGGTGCAGCTGTGGATACTCGGCAGCAGCGGCGGCGAGAGCGCGCAGGTCGCTGGCGAACGAGGGCTCAGGTTCGCGGCGAATTACCACATCAGCCCGTCGACCACGATCGAGGCGGTCGATGGCTACCGGGCCGCGTTCCGGCCGTCCGCCGAGCTGGCCAGGCCCTACGTCAGCGTGTCAGCCGACGCCGTGGTCGCTGCGGACGAGGCCACCGCTCGCGAGCACGCGGCCGGCTACGACCTGTGGGTGCGCAGCATCAGGACCGGTGCGGGGGCGATCGAGTTCCCGACGCCCGCGGAGGCGCGGTCGCGTCATTGGACCGCCGAGGACCGTGCGCTGGTCGCCGACCGGCTCGATACCCAGTTCGTCGGATCACCGCGACAGGTAGCCGATCAGCTTGAGCGGCTACGGGACGCGACCGGCGCGGACGAGCTGATCGTCACCACGATCACCCATGATCACTGCGACCGGGTTCGGTCCTACGAATTGCTCGCGCAAGAATGGAGCCGCAGGTGAACGTCACCGTCGTCGTCGGCAATCCCAAACTGCGGTCTCGCACGTTCGAGGCAGCGCACCTGGTAGCCGAGAAGCTGACCGGCCAGACCGCCGATCTCAGCATTGACCTCGCTGAGCTCGGCGCGGCGCTGCTCGACTGGTCAGATGTCCAGGTAGCCGAGCTAGTGACCGCCGTCAAGGCCAGCGATCTGGTCGTGTTCGCCAGCCCTACCTACAAGGCAACCTATACCGGCTTGCTGAAACTCTTCCTGGACCGGATCGCCGGCGGCGCGCTGGCCGACGTGACTGCCGTGCCGGTCATGCTGGGTGGCCACTGGCAGCACGGCCTGGCAAGCGACCTGCTGCTCAAGCCGGTGCTGGTCGAGCTCGGCGCGACCTGTCCGACCCGCGGCCTTTTCCTGCTCGAATCTGAGTACGCGGGCGGGGAGACACTCGACACCTGGCTCGAACGCGCCCGCCCGCAGGTGCTGGCGACCATCGAACGGACCAGGTAGTCCTGGCGCGGCCGAAAGCCGGCGCGGCCGAAAGCCGGCGCCGTCGAGCGGGCTCGGGGCGCCAGCGAGAAGCCGCCTCATGTCGCCAAGACACAGCAGGCAATATGAGCAACTCAAGACATCACAGGCAACAGGGTTAGGCGAGAAGCTCAGGCCGGTTGGGCCGGTTGGGCCGGTTGGGCGGGTTGATCGCGGTGCGTCGGCTTGATCATGAGGCGGCCGCTGCGGAAGACCAGCGATCAGGTGCTCCAGACCAGAGATCGCGTGCCCCAGACCAGCGATCAGGTGCCCAGATCAGCAATCGGGGACGGTGACCGGCCGCCCAGGGCATAGAGGCCGCCCATTTCCGACCGATTTATCCGTTTTATTAGACCTGGCCGCGTTGTCCCCCGAAGATGGATTCGCGATTTCATCCGGGAAATCGGGGATGAAACCGCTAATCCATCGCAGGCAGGGCCCCGCCGACACCCGATGAAACCGCGAATCCATCTGGCCGCGGGAGCACCCGCGGCACGCGGACACGCCGTCCGCCGCCTTGACGATGTGAGCGGCGGGGCGGATGTGACAGGCGAGGTCCGGGAGTTCACGCCTCAGAGGGCGACCGGCTCGCGGGCCGCGTCGGCGTACTGGTTGCTCGGGCGAGGCAGGCCGTAGTGCTCCCGCAGCGTTCGGCCGCTGTACTCGCGTCGGTACAGGCCCCGGGCGCGAAGGATCGGCACGACGTGGTCCACGAACAGCTCCAGACCGGACGGCAGCGCGGCGGGCATGATGTTGAAGCCGTCGGCTGCGCCCTGGTGGAACCACTCTTCGATTTCGTCCGCGACCTGCTCGGGGGTGCCGGTGAAGGTGTGGTGGCCGCGACCGCCGCCGAGCCGGGCGATGAGCTGCCGGACCGTGAGGTTCTCCCGGCGGCCCAGCTCCACGATCAGCGTGTACCGGCTCTTCATCCCCTCGACCTCGTCCTCGGTGGGCAGGTCCGCTGGCAGTCCGGCGTCCAGGCTGAGTTCCTCGGGCGGCACCCGGAGCAGACGGGCGAGGTTCTGCTTGGCCTCCTCGTAGGAGATCAGTTCCTCCAGTTCGGCGTCCCGGCGGCGGGCCTCCTCCTCGGTGCTGCCGATGACGGGAACTATGCCGGGAAGGATCTTGATCGTGTCCGGATCGCGGCCGAGCCGGCGGGTGCGCTCCTTCAGATCCGCATAGAAGGTCTGAGCGTTCTCCAGGGTCTGGTGGGCGGTGAAGACGGCCTCGGCGTAGCGGGCGGCGAGCTGCTTGCCGTCCTCTGACGAGCCCGCCTGCACCAGCAGCGGGTACCCCTGGGGGGAACGCGGGACGTTCAGCGGGCCTTGCACGCGGAAGTGGCGACCGCGGTGCGCGATCTCGTGGATCTTGGCATCGTCGCCCCACACGCCGGATTCCTTGTCGGCGATGACTACGTCGTCTTCCCAGCTGTCCCACAGCTTGTGCACCACGTCGATGAACTCAGCGGCGCGGAGGTAGCGGTCGGCGTGCGCGGGCAGTTCGTCAAGCCCGAAGTTCCGCGCCGCGTCGACCGTCCCGGTAGTGACTACGTTCCAGCCAGCCCGGCCGCCGCTGATGTGGTCAAGCGACGCCAGCTTGCGCGCGAGATTATATGGAGAGTTGTAACTGGTGGAGACAGTAGCGATAAGGCCGATCCGCTCGGTGACGCTAGCCAGAGCCGTCAGCAGAGTAAGCGGCTCGAGGACACCGGAGGGCCGTCGCGACACCGTGCCCCACATCGACGGGCTGTCGGCGAGGAACAGCGAGTTGAACGTGCCACGCTCGGCGATGCGGGCCAGGTTCTGGAAGTGGCGCAGGTCGGTAGCGGCGTGCGGGTCGCTTTCCGGCAGCCGCCATGAGGCCTCGTGGTGGCCGGTGCTCATCAGGAACGCGTTGAGGTGCAGCGGGGCGCTGGCGCCGTTGGCGCTGGCGCGGCCGGCGAGTTTGGTGGCGGATGTGCCAGGCATGGCGACCGTCCCTTCGTAGGCGTGTGCTGGTGAATGTCGTTCGGTGCGCCGTCAGGTCGCGGCGGTGGCCGCGGCCTGGACGCTGGCGTGCTCGTTGACGCCGAGTTCCGCCAGCAGGCGGGTACGCAGCCGCTGGAAGGGCGGCTGACCTGGATCGCGCGGGCGCGGCAGCCCGACCGGCACGTCGAGGCTGATCGTTCCTTCGGTGAGGACCACCGCCCGGTCAGCGAGCATGACCGCTTCCTGCACATCGTGGGTGACGAGCAGGACGGCGGGCTGATGGAGGGCGCACAGCGCTTGCAGCAGCGTGTGCATCTTGGTGCGGGTCAGCGCGTCCAGCGCGCCAAACGGCTCGTCCAGCAGCATCAGATGCGGTTCCCGCACCAGCGCCCGGGCTAGCGCGACCCGCTGGGCCTCACCGCCGGACAGCGTGGCCGGCCACGCGCGGGCATGATCGGCCAGCCCGACCTCGCCGAGCGCCTCGACGCTCCGCTGCCGCAGGCCGGCGCGGCCGTCCGTGCCCGGCCGCAGGCCGAGCATCACGTTCGCGAGTACCTTCTGCCACGGGATCAGCCGCGGCTCCTGGAACACCACCGCCCGGCGCTCGGGGACGAGCACGTCTCCGCCGTACTCGGGGTCGAGCCCGGCGAAGATCCGCAGCAGTGTGCTCTTGCCCGCCCCGCTGCGGCCAAGCAGCGCGACGAACTCGCCGGGCACGATCGACAGATCCAGCCCGCGCAGCACCCCCCGGCCGGGCTGGAAGCTGCGGGTTACACCGGTGGCGTGCACTGCCAGCCCGGCAGGTGCCTGAACCGCAGGCAGGTTGTTCATCATGGTCGTCATAGTCACCCTCCCGAGAAGGCGGCCCGCCACACCAGTAGCCGGCGCTCCAGCAGACGGACGATGGCGTCAGCGGCGAGCCCGAGGATGGCGTAGATGGACAGGCAGCAGAACATGATGTCGATGCGGTTGGTGGACTGCGCCTGGTTGATCAGGTAGCCGAGCCCGCTCTGGGCGTTGATCTCCTCGGCTACCACGTCGATGATCCAGCTGCCGACCAGCGCGAACCGAAGGCCCACCAGGAAGCCCGGCAGGGCACCAGGGAGGATCACCTTGAACACCAGGCCCAGGCGGCTCAGCCCGAACGTCCGGCCAGCCTCCACCAGCTTGTTGTCCACGTTCCGGATCGCGGCGTAGGTGTTGAGGTAGATGGGGAAGACACAGCCCAGCGCGATGAGAAAGACCTTCGGAGTCTCGCCGACGCCGAACCAGATGATCACCAGGGGCACCAGTCCGAGGATCGGCACCGCGCGGAAGGCCTGGATCACCGGGTCGAGTAGATCCTCGGACACCCAGAACAGGCCGCACAGCACCGCCAGGACCACGCCAGTACCGACTCCAAGCAGGAGACCTTCGGTCACCCGCTGGAGTGAGATGAGCAGGTTGGACTGGAGTACGCCTTGATCGGCCAGCTGGCGCGCGGCATCGAGCACGGCGACCGGCGAGGCGACCTCGAAACTGGTGAACAGCCCCTGGGAGCAGACGAGCTGCCACAGTCCGATCGCAGCGAGCGGGCCGATGGCGCGCCGGACGAGTCGTGGCGCCCGCGTGATGGTGAACTGGCGGCGCCTGGCGCGCGCCGGGCGGATGAGCGTGAACTCGGCCCCGCCGAAAGCCGCGGCGCCCGGCGCCAGGACGGCTCCTGGCGCTCGGCTGATATCAGCGACGGCCGTGGCGCCCGGTCCTGGTCCGGACGCGCTGACGTGGTCAGGCATTCTGGGGGACCTCTTTCAGGATGGCGTCGTACCGGGCCGACTGGGCCGCGCTGAAGAGCGGGGCTACGTTGTAGGACACGGGGAACGCGCCGCTGCTGGCCATCAGGTTGACCACCTGCTGCAGGGCGCTCTGCACCGCGGCGTTGATCGGCACGTAGGTCTCGGTCCCGCCAGAGGCGAGGATCAGCTTGGCCACCTGCGGGGTCTGGTGCTCGACGTTGACGTAGTAGTCGGTGACCCATTGGGCCTGATGCGACTTCTCCCAGTTCTGGGCGATGATCAGCCGCTTGATGAAGTCCTCGATGGCGGCTTGCTTCGCCGTGTCCGCCAGAGCCGCGGTAGTGGCCAGCAAGTAGCCGTAGCTCGGTGGCTGCACGCTGTCGATCGTGGCGAGGACCTTCGCGCCCGGGTGGGTCTCCTGGTAGTCGACCTTCTGCTCCGCGCTGACCACCGACGCGTCGGCGGCACCGCCCTCCAGCACTGTGCCGAGTTGCAGCAGGCTGACGTTGACCTGGCGGACGTCCTTCTGGGTCAGCCCGGCCTGCTTGAGCGCCCGCAGCGCGAACGCCTCCTCCGCCGTACCGGTGGTGTAGGCGACCGGCTTGCCGCGCAGTTGGGAGATCGACGTGATGCCGGGCCTGGCCAGCAGGTACATGTACGAGCCGACCGGCTGGTCGACGGCCACCGCGACCACCGGCAGGTGCGATTTCGCCGCCAGCGAGGCTGGCAGGTCACCCATGGTCCCGACGTCAATCTGGTGCGAGGCGAAGCCCGCGTCCACGAGCGGGCCGCTGTCGAACTCTACGAAGTTCACTTTGTAGGAGGCGCCTGCCAGCGCGTGCGACGAGGCGAACAGGGTTTCGAGGTCCTGCTGCTGATCGCCGATGTTGAGGACCACGCCGGAGGACCCGGACTTCGCGGCCAGCGCCGGGTCCTTCGCCGGGTGGCTTGACGCGCAGGCGGAAAGCACCGCGGCGAGGGCGGCCACGGACAGGCCGGACACCGTTCTGATGATGAAGCGTGAAGTTCGGGGGTGCACTTTCTCTCCTCAGGGTCCTCGCGGCGGGGATCTCGGAACACCGCGGCCCGGGTCAGCCGCGGCCCGTCTTCGCTCCAGCTAATCCGCCGCCCGCCCTAATGTCAAGTATTCCGATCAAAATTATCGGAATACCTTTCGGTGGGCCACCGCCCGACCAGGTGAGGCGCGCGTGCCAGGTCAGCGCCGCCCGGCCGCCCGTCGACTGGCCGCGGGCCTGGCGGCCAGCCGCGGGCCTGGCGGCTAGCGGCCCGACGCGGCCGACGCCAGCGGTACCACTCCGGCCGCGTCCAGCCGCCGCTTCGCCTCCTCAAGCACGTCGGGTGACAGCGGGCCAAGCAGCGCGCCCGCCAAGTTGTCCCGCAGGTGATCGATATCCGCGGTGCCCACGATGATGGTGGACACCCCGGGGTGGCCCAGGGTGTAGCGAAGCACGAACTCCACCCGGGTCTGGCCCTCCTCAAGCAGCTCATCCAGCTTGGCCGCGTCCCAGGCCTCCCACAGGTTCCTGGTCACCAGCGTGCCGGGCCGGAAGCCGCCCCTGGCCACGCCACCTCGGACGATCACACCAGCCCCGGCGTCGTGTGCCTGTGCGATGACGGTCTCATGGTCGCGTTCCAGTGCCGAGTAGGGGATCTGGAAGGCGTCGAACGCGCCGGTGGAGACGAGGTCCCAGATATGGGGAACGGTGGAGCTCGACCCGATGAACCGCACCTTTCCCTCATCGCGCAGGGCGGCGAGGGTCTCAAGGACACCGCAAGTCTTGATCGTCTCCAGCGACGGGCTGATGTGCAACTGGAGCAGGTCCAGGTGATCGGTGCGGAGCAGCCGCAGACTCCGTTCCAGGCCCTCGCGGATGTGCGCGGGGCTGAAGTCGTGCGGCAGCGGCCCCTGGGCAGCGCCGGCCAGCGTCGCCTCGTCCCATGGACAGCCGGCCTTGGAGGCGAGGAAGTATTCCTCGCGGCGGCGGGAGATCGCCTCGCCGATGAGTGCCTCGCTCTCGCCGTAGTCGATCGAGGTGTCGATGAAGTTGACGCCCTCGTCGAGCACGGCGTTGAGCACGCGCGCGGCCTGCCCTGCTGGCAGCGGCCGGGCCCAGCGGCTGCTTTCACCGCGCAGCTCCATGGCGCCAAAGCCCAGCGCCGTTACCTCGAGCCCCGTCCGGCCGAGCGTGCGTTTTTCCAGATCTGCCATGTCCTTGTCCTTTCTCACCTGGCTTTACCGCAGGGCCGCGTCGCGGCCCTGCGGGGCATCGTGACCGTCGGCATGGCTGATCCACACCGCGTACATCTGGGCGTAGCGCCCGCCGGCGGCCAGCAACTCCTCGTGCGTCCCCAGTTCGGCGACCCCGCCGTCATCCACGACCGCGATCCGGTCCGCGCGCATGGCCGTGGATAGCCGGTGGGCGATCAGGATCGCGGTCCTGCCCCGCAGCAGCACATCCAGCGCGGCCTCTACCCGCGTCTCTGACGCCAGGTCCAGGTTCGACGTGGCCTCGTCGAGCACTAGCACGCGGGGCTGGACGATGAACGCGCGCGCCAGGGCGATGAGCTGGCGCTCGCCAGAGGACAGGGACTGCCCGCGCTCGTGGATGAAGGTGTCCAGTCCCTGCGGAAAGCGGCCGATTAGTTCGTCGAGGCCCACCGCGGCGACCGCGGCCGCCAGCTCGGCGTCACTGGCGTCTGGCCGTCCGAACGCGAGGTTGTCCCGCAGCGTGCCGGCGAATAGGAAGGGCTCCTGCGGCACCACGCCGAGCTGCTGGCGCAGCGAGGCGAACCGCAACCGCCGCAGGTCCTGGCCGTCGAGCAGGACCGCCCCGTCGGTCGGGTCATAGAACCGGGTGATCAGCTTGGCCATGGTGGACTTGCCCGCCCCGGTCGGCCCGACGAACGCCACCGTCTCTCCTGCCCTGATGAGCAGGTCCACATGCTGGAGGATCTCGGTGCCCGGCTGGTACCCGAACGAGACGTCACGGAACTCGACCGTCCCCGTCAGCTCCGGTGCCTCCAGCGCGTCCGGCGCCTCGGCCACCTCAGGGTCGCCCGCCAGGAACTCCCGCAGCTTGACGATGGCCGCCTGGCCCTGCTGGTAGTTGTTGTAGATCTGCACAAGCTGGGCGATCGGCAGGAACAGGGCGTTCAGGTAGAGGATGAAGGCGGTCAGCTCGCCGACCGTAAGCTGGTGGCGCAGCACCATGTCCCCGCCGATGAGCAGCACTGCGGCCTGGCCTAGCAGTCCCACCATGTCAGTGCCCGGTCCGTAGACCGAGGCGATCTGAGCGGTGTAGTTATTGGCATCACGGTAGGACCCGACCACGTTGCGGTGGTGCACTACGTTGTGACGCTGGCGGTTATGGGCGGCGACGTCGCGGATGCCGTGAAGCGTCTCCGACAGATCGGAGAGCACGCCCGCGAGGGCATCACGGACCCGCAGGTAACCGCGGTCGGAGGTGCGGCGGAACCAGAGCGAGAAAACGCCAAGCACCGGGACGACCAGCAGGACGGTGATCGTGGCCAGCCGGGCGTTGTCGAGGAACAGTACGGTGATGACCACGATCATCGTCAGTCCCTGGATGGCGAACTGCGCCAGCCCGTCTTGCAGGAGCTGCTGGAGGTTCTCGATGTCCGACGTCATGCGGGTCATGATCACGCCGGCCTTCTCGTCGGTGAAGTAGCCGAGCGACAGCCGCTGCAACTGGGTGAAGACGCGGATCCTGAGGTCGTACATAACCCAGGCGGCCATCCGCCCGGTCCACCGCACCCGGGACCGGGAGGTCAGCGCGGTCGTGAACACGCACGCCAAGTACAGCGCGGCGGTGAGCACGACCATTCCGGCGTTCCTTGCCACGATGCCGCTGTCGATGCCGATCTGGGTGAGCAGCGGCCCCGCCTGGATGCTGAGCGTCTCCGCGACGATGAGCGCCATGGCGACGATGAGCGCCCGCGGATGGCGGGAGAGCAGGTAGCCGATCGAGACCCGGCGGCTGGCCGGCGGCTGGTGGGTGAAGGAGGCGTCTGGGTCCGGATGCGACGGCTCGCGCGCCAGCGTGCGCGCCACGCCATCGGCCAGCTCAGAAGGAATGCCCGCGAATGGCAGTCCGTTGCTCGGGCTGCCGGAGTGCGCGACGCCATTGCTCAGCATGCCGGCGCCCATTCCGCCGAAGCCGCCCATCCCGCCGAAGGCCATCAATTCACCCCGTTCTCGGCCTGGGCCAGCAGTTCCGCGTCCAGGCCCTCCGCTTCGGCCTGGGCCAGCACCTCGGCATAGGCCGGCTCGGTGGCGAGCAGCCCGGCATGGGTGCCGTCGGCGATAACCGAGCCGTTCGCCAGGAGCACCACCCGCTCAGCCAGGCTGATGGTGGACAGCCGGTGGGCGATGACGAGCGTGGTACGCCCGCGCAGCAATGTCGTCAGTGCCCCGTGGATGGCTTGCTCGACGCCGGCGTCGACGGCGCTGGTCGCGTCGTCGAGGATCAAGATCGGCGGATTGAGCAGCAAGGTCCGGGCGATCGCGATCCGCTGCCGCTGACCTCCTGACAGGGTGTAGCCACGCTCCCCCACGACCGTGGCATAACCGTCCGGCAGCGCCCGGATGAACGCGTCGGCGCCAGCCGCCTTCGCCGCCGCGACCACCTCGTCCTGGCTAGCGCCGGGCCGGCCGTAGGCAATGTTGTCCCTGATCGACACCGAGAACAGGAACGGCTCACCGGAAACGACGCCGATCTGGGAACGCAGGCTGGCCAGGCTCAGATCCCGGACGTCATGGCCATCCACCGTGATGGAACCAGCATCGGCGTCGTAGAAGCGCTCAAGCAGCCGGGCCACGGTGGACTTCCCGGCGCCGGTCCTGCCGACCAGCGCCACCGTCTCGCTGGGCCGCAGCCGGAGGCTGAAGTTGTTCAGGACCGGGGTGCCGTCGCCATAGGCAAAGGACACGGCCTCGAAGCGAACGTCGCCGCGGCAGCTGGTCAGGTCGGTGGCGCCGGGGCGGTCGGTCACGTCGGGCTCGGTATCGAGCACCTCATAGATCCGCTTGGCCGACGCCGACGCCCGCTGGCCCATCATGATGATCATGCCAAGCTGGCGGAACGGGGGCTGCAGCATGAGCACGTAGGCGTTGAAGGCCACGATCGCGCCCACCGAGGTTTCCCCATGGATCGCCATCCAGCCGCCCAGCAGCAGCACGAACGCCAGCCCGACCCGCGGCAGGTTCTCGATGGCGGGCGCCCACCGGGCCCGGATGTCGGCGTCCTCGATGTAGGCCCACTTCACCCCGTCGGCGGCGCGGGCCAGCGTGTTGAGCTGGGTCTGCTCGGCGGCGAACGATTTCACCACGCGGACCCCGTTGATGTTCTCGTCCACGATGTTCGCGACGTCGGCCAGCCGTGCCTGGATGAGCCACGACACCGGGAAGAGCACCTGGCGCATGCGCAACCCCACCCACCATACGAACGGCATGGTCGCCATCGCGACCAGCGCCAGCGGCACGCTGATGAACAGCATCTGCACGAACGCCACCACGACGACAGCGCACTGCACCAGCACCGATGGGCCGAAAGTCAGGTACATCTGCACGGCCCGGATGTCGGAGTTCGCCCGGGAGATGAGCTGGCCGGACTGCACCTTGTCGTAGAAGGAGAACGACATCCGCGTCAGGTGCTCGTAGATAATCGTGCGCAGGTCGTACTCGACGTCATAGGCGGTCCGCAGCAGGCAGTACCTAGCTCCGCCGGTGAGCAGGCCCCTGGCGACGGCCAGCGCGGCGATCCACCAGACGTAAGGCCACAACGCGGCCGCATTACGCTGGATGGCCTCATTGATGGCCGGGGCCATCAGGGCCGGTATCCCGACCTGCACTACGAGTCCGGCGAACGACAGCGCTAGCGAGAGGCCGAACACCCACTTGTGCGCCGCCACCACCGGCAGCGCCCGCTTCAGCCAGCTCTTCTCGGTGGCGGGGCCAATGGCCGCGCGCGGCGCCGCGTACCGCGGCGCGACCCCGATCGGCACGAAGGGGGAATCCTCCGGCGTGATGGGTGTGCCGTTCGTGGTGACGGTGCGCAGCATGGGCCTTCCGATCATGGAGGACATGGGGCGCTCCCGTCGGCCACGGGAGCGCCCCAGCGGAGGGTCGTCAGCTGGCGGCAGCCACCACGACCTCGTGCTTGTCGGTGAACGGCTTGCCCGCCACCAGTTCCGACTCGCGGCCATCGGGACCGACCGGCACGTCACCGATCAGCGTGACCCGGTGCAGGGTGCGCCGCTGGCCTAGGTGCTCGTAGTCCGTCGGGGCCAGGTGAGCCGTGGCGCGGTTGTCCCAGAAGGCCACGCTGCCCGGCTCCCAGCGGAACCGCACCGTGTACTCGGGGCGGGTCAGCTGGCCGTAGAGCAGGTCGAGGACGGCCTTGCTCTCTCGCGGGGAGAGATCGACGATGTGGCTGGTGAAGCCAGGGTTCACGAACAGGCCCTTGGCCTTCGTGACCGGGTGGACCCGCACCACCGGGTGGATGGCCACCAGGAGGTTGTCCTCGATACGCTGGGCCATGGCGGTGTTGCCGTAAGACCGCTCACCGCCGTAGCGGTGCTCGGCCCGCAGACCATCGATGAACTTCTGTACCGGCTCGGACAGCCCCTCGTAAGCGGCCTGCAGGTTCGTCCACTGGGTGTCGCCGCCGATGTCGGGCACTACATCGGCACGCAAGATCGAGCCCGCCGGCGGGTTGACGGCGGCAGTCACGTCGGTGTGCCAGCCGGTGAAGAGACCGCGGTCGTAGGAGCGCCTGAGCGCCTTGCGGTAGTCATCGCCGTAGCGCTCCTCGAAGCGCTTGTGATCGACCGTGTAGATCTCTGGCTGATCCGCGGGCGGGGCGTCGTCGTGCGGGTGAGCATAGGTGAGCTTGCCGAACTGTGCGCCGAACTCGACCTCCTGCCTGTGGGTGAGGAACTGCTCGCGGAAGAAGATCACCTTGTACTTGTGCAGCGCGTCCTTGATCTGCGCGATCTCTTCGGCTGACAGCGGCGCGGAGATGTCGACGCCGCTGATGTCGGCGCCGGCGTAGCCGGCTACCGGCCGCACCTTCACCGCGGTGCGAGCGTCTGCTGTGATGGTCACGAATCGCCCCTTTCCCTGAGGGCGGCACGCGGAGGACGGGACGGCGGAGTTGCTTATCTCTGCCGGGTTCATCTTCACGGTGTAGATGATTTGCCGGTCTCCGAGGTGCCTCTTGCGTTTTATCTTCTGGATCAATTCTCAGCAATGTGCGATGACATTGTCAATTTTGCAACTTCGGAAAGTAATTAATCCCCGGCCGTCGCCCCGGACGAAAACTCGGCACGCCAAAAGCTCATATGTGGCGGATGTGAAACGGGCGCATTCTTCGGTTTCAGCAATGCTGACCCAGCTCGTTTCGGCCGCACAGATATTAATGCCGTCAGCTGGCGGGGGCGTATTCGCGCGGCGGCCCGACGCCGGGCGGCGCAAGGGGGTCGGCGTAGATCGCGTCAAGCATTACGGCGCCGGCCGCGACCGGCAGGACGTCAACGCCGAAGCTCGTGGCCACCACGACCCTGCCGGGATCCCGGCAGGTGCGCGATTGCCTGGCGATCTCGGCCCGCATGACGTCCAGGCAGCCCGGCAGGCGGATCGCGCCCGCCTCCGCGACCACGAGCAGGTCCGGGTTCAGCACGTCGAGCAGCATCGCGGCGGCCCGGCCGACCAGCCGGGCACGCTCCCGCATGAGGCACAACGCGCCCGCCGTCCCGGCCCTGGCACTGGCCAGCAGGGCGAGGAAGGACGGCTCGGCGATAATCCCCGCGCTGGCTGCCCGCCGGGCGAGAGCGTCGTCACCGACCGCGGCCTGCAGGCAGCCCGACTGCCCGCACTGGCACGCGTCGCACCGCGCCCCGACCGGCAGGTGAGCGACCGATCCCGCAGCGGAACGCGGCCCGGCATGCACCATACCGCCGGTCGCGAACGCCGCGTCCACCACGTTGCCGACAAACATGTGCAGCACACTGCCTCGGCTGCGCCGGTCCCCGAACAACTGCTCGGCCTTGATCAGCGCACGGGCATGGCTGTCGATCCGCACCGGCAGGCCCGCCGTCCCGGCGAGCAGGTCCCGTGCTGGCACGTCCCGCCATCCCAGCGAGGGATGGTCCACCACCGCTCCGGCCACTGGATCAACCCAGCCTCCGGAGGCGACGCCCAGCCCTAGCGGCTGGCGCCGGGGCGCGTGCTCGGCCGCGAAACCCGGAACGCGCAGGGCAACGCGCGTCAGCACCTCGGCCGCCGGCCGGTCGCCATGCGGGTACGATTCCCGCGCGATGACCCGCCCGCGCAAGTCGACCATCGCCAGGGTGGAGGCCGTCGCGCCGATGTGCATACCGCAGACGACATGCCGTTCGTCACTGATGTCCACAGGCACGTGCGGACGGCCGGCGCCGTTGCCGCCGCCCTGCCGGGTGACTTCGCGCAGCAGCCCCGCGCGTACCAGGTCCGCGCAGTGCCGGCCGGCCGCGGCCGGGCTCAGCCCGGCGAGACGGGCGATGGTGCTGCGGGGCACGGGGCCGTGGTCCAGGACGGCGCGCAGCACGTCACTGGCGACCGACGTGCGGCGCCGGTCCGCCGTGGCGGGGATGTCCTCGCGCCGCAGCCGGCCCGCCGCGCCCGCCGCGCGGGGAGTCACTGGCGGCGGCACGTCCGGGGTACTCGCTCGCTGCCAGGTCACAGGCTCAGTATGAGCAAAATGTCCTAGTCAGTCAATAGGAATTGTAGGAAGTCGGCCTCGGGCCGTGAACGGGGATACCACTTCTCCACCGCGCGGCCGGCTGCTGTCAGCGTCAGCCCTAGTGGAAGGCTGCCGCATTGGTGACGGCGTGGAGGTGCTCGGTAATGTCCTGGTGATCGTGCTGTTCCTGCCTTTCGTGGTGTGGGGCGGTGTCTGGATCGCCAGGGCTTGGACGCGAGCCGCTGAGGCGATCCAGCCGGCCGACGGTGCGACCTCGGACGCGCCTGGTCACGACGGGCGGCGGGATCGCCGGGTCTGGCAGGCGTACCTGGCCGGCGTGCTGCTCCTGCTGGTTGTGGCTGCGGCCGTGCCGTACGTGATTAGCGACAATGCGGCACCGATCGATCTCGGCAATATCCCCGTCGCGGGTTTCGTGGTCAGCTTCGCCGGGCCGCTTGGTTTCTTGTCCCCGATCGCGCTGCTGGCCGCCCGCAGGGTAGGTAATGGCTTCCGGGCGCCCTGCGGGTCGTCGGGTGCGCCTGCTTGGCTCGTTGCGGCTGTTGTCCTGGCCACCGGGTACAGCTTCCTGGTCGGCTTCCTTAGCGTTGAGCTAACTGACTTGGCTACGGCGGACGGGTTTGTGGCACTGATCGCCGTGCTCGCCGAACTGCTTACCTTCCCGCTGCCGATGCTCCTGATCAGCGCCGGCGTCGCCGCGTGGCCAGAGATACCGCGGAATCAGCCGTCACGCTAGCCTGGGCGGCCGGGCTGCGCAGGTGCCGGAGCTGGTCGAGGTAGTTGGTGGACCTGGCGTCGCCGGGGTGCGTTCGCCGATGATGTCGCTTGCTCGGCCGACACCATGAGGAGGATCGGCGGCCGGGTCCGCCCGCCCGCTATCCGGTAGCAGTCCATCGAGTAGAAATCCCGCTTCGCTGGATATGCCGCTAATGGTCGTGCGGTTCTCCGGATACAGCAGGGCCCGCCCCTGGCCCAGCGCGATCCCGACCTGCCGCCGGTCCCCGATCCGCGCCCTGGCCCGCCGCACATGCAACTGCACCGCCGCCGGACGGCCCGGCGCCAGCGATTACCTGTCCCTCAGCTCAGGCGGGGCGTGCGCACGCGACGCAGGGATGAGCTCTCACTTGCTCCAGCCACGGGTCTCATGTTCCTCGGTTATCCGCTGCTTGCCATGGGTTGCCCGAGGTGCTAAGTCCCGCGCGAGCGCGGCGGCGCCAGCCTGGTAATGCCAGCTTCAGGCACACGGCCTGACCGCCGTGAGTGCGTTGCGCGCTGAACTGCAGAGTTTTGCTGATCCCGCCGACTCGGGGAGCGAATAGGGGAGGCGACGACTACGCACGCGTTTCCGCAGCTCACAGGTCCGAGCTGAATGAGCAACGAAATCGTGAATATATTTGAATTTACTCGTCTATCTGCGCCCCCAGCAGGATTCGAACCTGCGCACACGGCTCCGGAGGCCGGGTGCGGCCCGGTGTCGGCATGTGTCCTGAGCTGCGGTGATGCGTCAGCGGATCTTGTCTCGGCCTGTTCTCTATCGTGATTCTCTCGCTGGTTATGGTGAACCAGGCATAGGCGGCGCGATGCTGCTGGTCAGCGTCATGCGCTGTCTCGGCGCGCCGGTCTGCCGGTTGATCTTGTCCCGCTGATTCCGGTTGCGTCTCTTCGGCGGGGGAAGGCGGCCCATTAACCGATGGTGCTGGTGACGGCCAGGCGGATGATCGTGTCGCAGCGGTGGACGACGGGTATCGGTTGATCGCCGGGGAGCTTTCGCCATGACGGCCGGGGCTTCGGGGAAGCGGCTTGGCTGTGCTCGATTCTGGGAGACGGGGCCGGTGCGGGCACTCCTCGCGGCGGCCGTATCGTCGCTGCCGGTTCCCAGCCCCTGCTGCCCGGGCTCTTTGTTACCCCGGCTCGGCCTGGCGCTCGGTGCTGCGTGTGGCCTGGTGGCTGTAGAGCAGCGGGAGTACTTGCAGGTCTTTGGGGCGGCCGGCTGCTTCTTTGGAGCGGATGACGTCGGCGAGGTCGGCGATCATGACTTCGGTGTCGGCGACCCGGATGCGGTGGGCGTTTGCGGCGAGCTGGTGGTATCCGGTGGGGAAGCCGGAGGGGTGGAAGGAGATGTCGAATTCGCCGTCGTCGCAGATCAGGTTCCAGGTCTCGGCGGCGGCGAGGGAGGCGGCGTCGTGCCCGAAGGGCAGGCCTTCAGGGACGGCTTCGGTGCGGATCCGGGCGCCGAGGTCGGTCAGCGCCTGGGAGAGCCGGGCCAGGTTTTCCGCTCCGCCCTCGGGGGTGAAATCGATGTCGCGGGTGGCGGGGATTGGGGCTTGCTGGGCGATGGCGGCGAAGGCGCCGATCACGACGTAGCGGACCTGGCGGTGGTTGAGCGCGGCCGCGATCGCGGCTGGCTGGAACGACGGCGGGCCGGGTTCTCCGAGCTGGGTCATGCGACGTCCTCGGCGGGTACGGCCTCGCGCCAGGCCTGCAGCTGCCGGTCCCGGCGCTCGCGTTCGGCGTCGGGCCGGATGGATTCGAGGCGGGCCAGGACGTCGTCGTGCGGGTCGTAGGCGGACAGGTGGAGCCGCAGGTCGAACCCGGCGGCGCGCAGGAGCCGGAGCAGGGTGGCGAGGGTGGGCTGGCGCTGGTCGCGTTCGTAGGCGGAGATCATGGTGTCCGGGACGCCTGCGCGTTCAGCGAGGTCCCGCTGGGTGAGTCCGGCCTTGAGCCGGGCGAGCTGCAGCAGCGCCGCCGACGGCGACGGCAGCTGAGGCGGCCCCTGCGGCGGCTGTGTCATCACACGATTGTATGACCGCCGAGGCGGCGAGGCCGTGAAGCCTGCCCGGCTAGCGGCGATGCGGTGGGCTCGCCAGCCTGGAAGACGACGCCAAGTGACGGCGAGAGAGCAGGCAGTACGGCGGCGGCGCCTGGCCGCGAGCGCAAGGCAGACCACGCGCGATGTACGGCGGCCGTGGAAGATCGGCAAGGCGCGGAGTAAGTCCGCGCCCTACATGGTGCGCTGGGTCGTCGCTGGCGAGGTATTCACGAGGACTTACGCTTCATTCGCGCTGGCGGACGGCTTTCGCTCCGACCTGATCCGGGCCATCAACAGTAGCGAAGAGTTCGACGTTGCCACCGGTTTGCCGCTTTCCAAGGTCGAGCCGGAGCAGCCAGCACGACAGGCGGAACTTAGCTGGCTGGAGTTCTGCGCCAGTTACGTCGCCGCCAGGTGGGATGAAGTGGCAGCCAAGACACGCGAGTCGATCTGCGACAGCCTCGCGACCGTTACACCATCGCTCGTCGAATCCAGGCCCGGTCGGCCAGCGGCACGTGAGCTTC
>Ga0335074_10001342_pt1 | contig 33451 bp, 20 predicted proteins | sample Lox_Sample_23_FD_206715 | JGI IMG/M metagenome (GOLD analysis project Ga0335074, IMG submission 206715) | Soil microbial communities from Loxahatchee National Wildlife Refuge, Florida, United States - Lox_Sample_2.3 | ecosystem: Environmental > Terrestrial > Soil > Wetlands | place: USA... | reverse complement strand
CTATGCGATCGCCCGAGAGACACATCTGTCGGACCTTGAAGCGGGCCAGCGCACCAGGATTCAACATTTATTCTCATACTGCGACGGCTTTGGCCGCATCGCGCAGAAAAAAGGGCAAGCGGCGCCCGGTCCCCTCGAAGCTTCAGGACCAGAGGTCGACCCACGATGGATCGGCAGCGGATGGACGATTTTCAACAATAAGGGAAGGCCTGTACGCAAATATGAGCCGTTCTTCAGCACCACTCACCAGTTTGAATTCGCCAACATCGTCGGGGTTACTTCGACTCTGTTCTACGACCCGGTAGGCCGTGTCATCGCTACCCTGCATCCCGAACACACCTGCGAAAAGGTCGTTTTTGATCCCTGGCAGCAGGCCACGTGGGACGTGAACGACACCGTGCTTGAACGCGACCCCGCGGATGATCGTGACGTCGGTGGTTTCTTCCGCCGCCTTCCGCAGGGCGACTATCTGCCGACCTGGTACGAGCAGCGCCGCAATGGGGGCCTGGGACAGAAAGCAAAGGAGGCTGCCGAGCAGACCCTCCTGCACGCGAACACTCCAAAGACAGCGTACCTCGATACTCTCGGGCGCACGTTCCTGACGATCGACTTCAACCGCTCAAAGCGAGACGAGAGGATAACCGAAGAACGTATCGTCACCCGCTTCGAATTAGACATCGAGGGACAGCAAGTCTCGGTAACCGATGCGCTGGGGCGCCGCATCATGACTTACGCCTACGATCTGGTGTCGAACCGCATTCACCAGAACAGCGCGGATGCGGGAGAACGCTGGAGCGTGCCGGAGACAGCAAAGAAGCCGCTGCGCGGGTGGGACGCGCGCGGCTTTCGATTCCGTTACGAATACGATGCATTGCGCCGGCAGACTGCGCTCTTCGTCCGAAGCGAGGATGCGGCTGAAAAACTGACGGAAAAGATCGTTTATGGCGAGGGGCAATATAACGAGCTGGCGCGGAACCTGCGTGGAAGGCTTTATCAGCATCTCGATGGCGCGGGCATCGCGGCCAACAACCGGTTTGACTTCAAGGGAAATCTGCGCACCGGCTCGCGCCAGTTATTGCGCGACTATCACGACCTGGTGGACTGGGGCAGTTCGCCGGAACTGGAAGATGCGATATTCACGACGGAAACCAGCTACGATGCGCTGAATCGAATCGTTACATTCACCACGCCGGATGCCAGCCAAGCCCGGCTGGAATACAACCTGGCAAGCCTTCTCGACAACGTCAAGGTCAACCTGCGCGGCGCGGAGCGCGCGACAGACTTCGTTTCGAACATCACCTACAACCCCAAAGCTCAGCGCGAGATGATTGCATTCGGCAACGGAGCGCGCACGCATTACACCTACGACGAGCTGACGTTCCGCTTGGTTCATCTCAAGACCGCACGCGCACATGACCATGCCCTTCTGCAGGATTTGAAATACACGTACGATCCCATCGGCAACATCACTTCCATCGAAGACCATGCGCAGCAGACAGTGTGCTTCGACAATCAAGTGGTTTCCGCCAGCAACGAATATGTCTACGACGCGATCTATCGGCTGATTGAAGCGCACGGACGCGAGCTAATTGGCCTTGTCGCACGGCCCGAGGTGGATTGGAATGACGAACCGCGAATGAATCAGCCCCTGCCCGGCGACGGCCAGGCGATGCGGCGCTACAAAGAGAACTACCATTACGATCCGGTAGGGAACATCCTTGCCTTGATTCACCATGCCGCCGACGGCAGCTGGCGGCGCCACTACGACTATCCCGAGTTCAGCAATCGCCTGGAGCGGACCCATGTAGGAGAGCTTGAAGAACACTACGCCTACGACGCCAACGGCAACATGGTCCGAATGCCGCACCTGCCGGTGATGAACTGGGATTTTAAGAATCAGCTGCACGTCACGCGCCGGCAGGTTGTGAATGAAGGGCACGGGCAGAGGACCTTCTACGTCTACGATTCCGGCGGACAGCGCGTCCGCAAGATCACCGAGCGCCCCGACGGATCGAGAGCGCATGAGCGCATTTATCTGGGCGGCTTTGAGATTTACCGCGAATACGACCGCAGCAAGGTTGCCCTGGAGCGCGAGACGCTGCACGTCACGGACGACAAGCGGCGCATTGCGCTGGTGGAAATAAAGACGATCGACATCAAGGCGCAGCCAAATCATCTGCCGCATGTGCTCATTCGCTACCAGTTCACCAATCACCTGGATTCGTCATCCCTGGAATTGGACGAAGAGGCAGCGATCATCTCGTACGAAGAGTACTACCCGTACGGCAGTACGTCCTACGAAGCAGTGCGGCGTGTGGTCGAGGTCAGCCCCAAGCGCTATCGCTTCACAGGGCAGGAGCGAGACGAAGAAACGGGACTGTATTACTGCGAATTACGCTATTACGCATCGTGGTTGGGTAGGTGGACAGCTCCCGACCCGGAGGGTTTGACAAAAGGTACAAACCTGTTCGTTTACTGCAGCGATAACCCAATCACCCTGCGAGATCCCGGCGGAACGGACGACGAACCGGTAAGCACGCCGGCCGAAGAGGAGGCTCAAGCGTGCTTGATTGATCCAAGTACTCCGGAACCAACGGCAACGGAAGAATCGGCGCAAGCGTGCCTCCCATCCGAACATCTGCCGGCGAGTCAGGCTGCGCTCCCCACGCCGGCTGCATCATCTGCCGTTGGCAGGACAATTGCTCCGCCACCAGTCTCACCCCCCGATACGACCTTGTATGTCCCTCAAGGATTCGCCTATTCGCAATACGCGGCCGCGTCAAGAGAGGCGGCAAATCCTGAAAATTCGTGGGGGGCCCGTATCGGCTTTGGCATACTCGAAGGATTGTCGGCTCCACTCGCGTTAGCCGAGGAATACATCGCTCGGCCGATTGTGAACATACCCTACACCGTCGAAAATGCCGGTATCGGCATCGGCGAGCATTTGGGCAGAGCGTATCTTTGGGCTCAACAGGGCGAGTACGGCGAAGCGACTGTCGACGTCCTCAGCTCTGTGGTCGACTTCAGCGGAGGCTTCAATGCGGCGGCCTCTGTGGCAACTCCGATCGCGGGTGCGTTCGAATCGCGCGCAACATCAGCTGCGAGTTCAGTGCAATCACAAATCACAGAGGTGACGACAACAAACGCTCGGGTGAACCAACTGGTCAATGTGGCGGAAAGCGGCGATGTCACCTGGGTGGCTGGAAATCGAGAAGCGGCGGCAGCGTACTCCGATGCTATGGCTGCTGCGAGATCCAGTGCAGGAGGCCGTGAAGGATTCAGTTTATTACGGGGAAGATTAGGCACCAGGATGCAATTGAACGGCCCGATCCATCACTGGAGATTTCCGTTGTCTCTGTATTCAGGGGAGGCACTTTCGGCTGAAAATCTGTACCTTACCGAGGGTAGCTCCCATTTAGCTTTGCATCGCGCGATGGGAACGACGACGGCTCCTTTTAGCTCAATGGCTTGGGGTGCCGAACCCGAAATCCAGTCCATGTTCAACTTCTGGAACACAAACACCAGCGTGCCAGCCAATCAGGTAATAAGTCTCTTGCCTAAGTGAAATCTAATCCGCGATACGAGTGTTTCCGCGGCTGCTCTAACCTCGTTAATCTCGTGAGGTGACAAATGTCGAAAGTAATCATGATTCGCTTGGATCCAGCGGCGCCTGTTGCTGCCTATCAAATTCCGCCAATTGCGGCGCAGCGCTGATGGCTTGAAGATCGTTGCTTAAGATTTTGTGGCTCAGGACCTACAAGCGCAGCTACTGCTGACAAGCAGCCGCGGTCGGTTATTCCGAGAGTAAGTAGGAGAAAGTTATGGCTACCAAACTCATCGTAATCCGCCTGGTTCCACCAGCGCCCGCTGCTGCGGCACCAGCTGGTTCGACGCCGCCGAGTTTCACAGATTATTTGGCGCAAAACGGCGGACTGCAAATCGCGGCCTACGATCTGTCGTATGGCGACCCCACGACGGGCACGCTGGTAGGGACGGCTGATTACATTGCGCCTACCGCCGCACCAAGCCCAATGAGTGCAGTTCCCGAGCCACCGCCGGTCGCGGTGACGCCGGCGGCCTATGCGGCCGGAACTGGAATCGTGCAGCAGGTCGACCTGGCGCCCGCCGTCCCCACGGGAATCGGAACGGCTGACTCTGCCTACTATACCTTCGAATCCGTAGCCACAGCCGTAATCGAATTCACTCCGCCGGCAGCCGCAACATTTTTCGAGAACCTCAGGCTGGTCGCTACGTGGCAAACAGGCGGGGCACAAGCCATCTCCGTCACTCAGGACTACTACAACGTCCCGTTGACTGACGGCCCGACCCCGGATCCAACTACTTTTGTAAGTAATCCCGCTGAGGCTTCCGGGATTTTGATCGACGCCTGGTCCAATCTTCCGCCGAGTGTTTATCTAACTGTTCCCCCGCCTGCCACTCCCGGCAGCACAAATTTCACTCTTCCTTCCGATGGCAATGCGCCGCCGTTTGACGGATTGCTGACTGCAGTCGAGACGATTCTCGCCATCGATCCCGGCGGAGCCATGCCGGACTTGGGAAAGCTCACTTTCGCGCAGTGCCAGAACATCGCGTATGAAATCGTCTGGAGTCAGCAACCACCCCTGCCCACGCCACCCGACCCGATTGAGGATTTGTACACCAACCCGCCCAATAACGGGCAGATGATGAGCGGCGGGAGCAGCCCGACGCCGAACCAGTATGAAGGCGACCGCCAGCAGTTTCAGGCGAACCTGGCCGGGTATTATGGCTTGCCGGACGCTAACGCGGACCGTCTTACCAATTTTGTTTTCTCTCTCGCCTGCGCCGTCGCCTGCGAGGAACTGAGTCTTGCCTCCACTCAGGTGTATTGGGAATTTCCGACGAATCCTGCGGAAGCGGGGAGCGCCGAGGCTGAACTAATTCTGCAAGGGGTGGGCACCGCAGCCTCGAACTTTGGCGTGCCCGCGGCCTATTTTTACGCGCTCAGCGCGAACATGCCAACTTCAATGCTGGCGCCGCAGAGATATTCGCTGGCCCTCAACGAGGGCCTGCCGCAAATGTTGGCAGAGCTCACGGCATCACTGAATGCGGGCACCATCACAGACGCGGAAGTCTTTGTGACTTCTGCGATGGCCGCGATTAATGCCGCCCAGGCGGCACGGCGCATGCAGGTCCTGAATGTCCCCTCGGGTTCCTCGGCGCCAACACTCTCGCTCGATGCCACGGTTCAGCCGCTCATCACGGACTGGCTGACCTTCGCCAGCGCTTTCGCTTCGCCCAGCACCCAGACCTATCAGCCGAGCGACGAGCTGGGTTTCTGGACGACGGAGTTGACTTCACAGCCCGCGGCCTATCTTGAACTAGTGCTGAGCGCGCTGACCCAGGGCTACATGATTCCCGCGCCGACGAATGCAACATTGGCCAGCGAGATCATGACTCCGGCTGCCTGGCCATTGGGGCCACCATCGCCGCCACCTCCGGTAGCTTCGGTGGCCATTCTGGGGGCCATCACCAACGCGCAGTGGTCGGCTTTTTTCAATGCGCACCCCACCTGGCTGCCGCCGTTTACCCAGCCGGGAAGTCTCGCCGCGCAAATCTCGAACTTCCTTGCTTACCTGCAGAAGTTTTTCGCGGTGACCGATGCGAGCGTGGCCAGCACGGTTTTTTTGGTAGCCACCGCTGCCACCCCGGCAGGCGACGTACTCACGTTCGCTTCGACATCCGGAGTCGTGCAAGGCATGTCGGTCACGGGGACAAACATCCCTGATGGAACGATTGTTCCGCTCCCCCCTAACCCGCCGCCGACGGCAACGACCATCACCTTGAGCAATCCGGTCACCGGGACAGGAGTCTCGAAGGGCGAAACGATCACCTTCACGACCAATTACGGCAGCGCGGGTCCGGTAACAGGATGGAATGTTCTGCAGGCGCCCTCCACTGATTGGCTGGCGAGTTGTCTGGGTTTCTACGGTCCATTCGCCTTCGGGACGGGCTTCAATCTGGCCCAACTGGAGGCGGCAGCCGCACAAGTGTTCCCCGGGGACACGTGCGCGCAGAACTGGTTGGTCAATGCATTGCTCACCATCGACGCGCTCTATCAACTACTGGTCATCGAATATGTTACGACCGTTGATGCTCCATCTGGCGATGTGTTGACGTTTGCCTCGACGACCGGAGTCTCGTCTGGCATGTCGGTCAGCGGGAACAATATTCCGGCGGGCGCGACGGTCGCTGGCCCCCCCTCAGCCACGACTGTTACATTGAGCAATCCGGTGTCAGGCGATGTTCCCCCTGGCACGACGATTGCGTTCACCTTCGGCACGCGGAATATCGAGTTCTCAGTCGTCGAGGGTCTCTATGCGCGCGGATTCACTTCCGCTGCGAGCGTGACGGAACTCTCCAGTTCGGACTTTCAGCAGGCGCTCACGGGTACCGTTGCGTATCAGTTTGCCTCGGCGATTTACGCCGCGGCGCAGGTCATCAGCCCGAACTCGCCGGCTTCGCCCGCTACCGGAACATTCACGCCGATTAATCCAGATGGGTCGCTCACCAACTGCATTCCTGCGCCATGCCGTTCGCCACTGGGTCCTATCGAATATCTGCATGAGATGCTGCTGGTCTCTCCCAATGCAACCTGCGCAAATCCAACGGCGCCTCCCGCCACCGGGCAAAGCACCCTGGGAACGGTCATCGCGCAACGCCGCGGCCCGTTGGGACAACTCGCCGCAAGTTGCGCCAATCTGGAGACCCCCCTCCCGATGATCGACCTCGTGAACGAGTGCCTGGAGTTTATGGCCTCGACAAATCCAGTCGCCGACAGCGGGACGGTTTATAACACATCTTCTGACACGGTCGCGGGATATGCACTATGCCGCGATGGATGCCCGCCGGAGTCAAAAACGCAAGCGGAATGCCTCGATCCTGTGGAGCTGCTGGGCGCCCTGCCGGAGTATTCGACACCGGGTTCACCGGTTGTGTCGACGAATCCATCGGAATCGAATACGAATGTGGAGCCGGCGGTCTGGGACATTCTGGAATGGGATACTTCGGCATGCTGTCTCCCTTATTCACAGGCGGCGGACGTGAGCCGCACGTACCTGGGCCACCTTTCCACCTGCCGCTTTGAAGTGATGCGAACATTCCGCAAGTGCATCACTGAGTTCGTCCTCGATCCGGACCGTCCCCCGACAGGATTTGAGAGCTATCTCTGGCGCTATCCGGTGCGTATTGATATCGCCATTGAGTATCTCGGCATAACGGCCGAGGAATTCGAAGCAGTGTTTGGAGGAGTCTGGCCGCAACCATGCGAGCCGCAGCTGGACAACGATCAACGCACCACCAGACCCGCCGTGGCGCCGACGCAGCTGTGCGGCCTCGGTCCTACCGATCGAGGGGGCGACTTCGCCGCCTCGACCGTAGTTCAACTGCCGGAATTCCTACAGAAAACCTGTCTGACTTACTGCGAGTTCCTGGAGCTATGGAAATCGCAATACGTGCCATTCCGAGATGGTGGCGAGGAAGATGGAAGCTTTCCCGACTGCGAGCCCTGCTGCCTGCAACAGCATTGGCTGCAGTTTCCTGAGCCTGCGCCGCCTCCTGCGCCAGGGTCCAACCCGAATCAGCCGCCGCAGAACCCTGCGGCACCCGGCGAGGCGTCGCCGCCCAACCCGCCGGCGCCGGCATCTGTGGCGGCCGCTGGCAGCGCGCTCGGCCAGCTTTGCGTCTTCATCCGCCTGTGGCGCAAGCTGAAAGAGGTTTGCAACGCGAACTACAATTTTGCTCAACTGCGCGATATTTGCGACGTTCTGCAGTTGTTCATTGGTGGCGCCATCAACCCCGATTTCATCCGCCAATTGGCTGCCTTCCAGATGTTGCGCGATCAGTTCCGGTTGCCCTTGGTCAATCCAGCCGACAAGCCAGCCGCCGGCGCAGTCGACGCCGCCCGCACGCAGATCCTCGCTCTCTGGGCCGGCCCGAGCACTCCTCAATATCCTTGGGCAATTCGGCAACTGTGCGAGGGCGTGGAACGTCACGCAAGGTGCCGCCACAAGTGCGAGCATCGCGGCGCAGAGTTTATCCAGATGCTGGCTTCAAACCTCGATGCGCTTTCGGTTCTCGCCGGCTTTGACCCGACTTCAAACACCGACGATTGGCAGGCGTCTCCGACGCACACTTTACGCTTTGCGGAAGTGCTGGCAAAGATTTATGCGTCGCGCTTCCATACCGATGAGCTTTTCTACCTCTTCACCGCTGGTGCGCAGGCCGAGGCTGGCAATCTCTTCCCGCTGCAAGGAAACGATGATGCCGTCGAGTTTCCGCTCAATCTGCCCGACGACGAACACCAGCACTCGCTTTGGAGGCTGCGGCATAAGCTGCTCGAAGCGCAAGTGTCCGAGGAGGACGTACATCACTGGTCCTGGAACCGCATCGAAAGTTCGCTGCGGGAAGAGTTCGGATATAAAGCCGCCGACATGCTGGCGTTCGGCCAGCATTTTTTCCCAGCTACGGTGCAGTCCGCCGGGTATCAGGTAACCGCTCAACAGCGGCGCTACTCATCGAGCCTGCCGTCGAGCCAGACAACACCGGCAATGTGGAGCACGCCCGCCACCGGGCCATTTCAATATGATCCCGCGTCCGGCGGCGCATTGATCACGCAACTGCCGTTGGCAGATAGCGCTGTAATCGAGCAGCTGAAGCAGCTTCAACAACTCAACACGCAGGAGCAAAATGCCGTTCAGGATTTGTATTTTCAGCCGCGGGCAACGCTGGCCGCATTTGCATTTCTTTTCGTCGACTTCGCCGAGGCCCAGGCACACCTGATTCAGGAACCTGAGGAGCATGAGCGCTGGAATTATTTCCGGCGGCAATTTGCTCTATGTCACGCGCGCTGCAAAATGCTGGCGGACCATCTGGCCGCACACGTGGATTTCGTCACCCGTCAACACCACCCCGAAGGGGTCGGCGATGCCTTCATCATTTTGCGGGAACTCTACGCTGATGAGAACAACCCGGGAAACTGGGAGAACAACTCCGGCATGCCTCCGAACGCACCCTGGCCCGGGCCCAATGGCGGCGCATTCGCAGCCCTGCTCGGTTTGACCGGTACCGGCCTGCTCCGGGAGATTACGCCTGCGGGAAGCAGCGTAATCTGGCGCGATCTCTCCGGGTCGCTGGGCGGCTTCGGGCGTGAATCGGACCGCATGAATTGCCCGCTGCCAACGATCATTCCGTCGTTAGGCCTCACCCTTACACCGGCGCAACTGGCGAACGTGAGCATTCTGAACGGCATCTCTGCGAGTGTCGAAAGCGGCGCCTGGCTGGGCGGCGGGCAAGGCTTCACTGTGCAGTGGTCGGGCGCGTTGCTGGTGGATCACGAAGGCGTATACGAGTTTGCCGCAGGCGCCCCCACGCATGAAGGCGAGCACCCGAATATGGAGGCGGCCGAGCAGTGCCAATGGCGTGTCACGATCACCCGTGACGGCAAGACGCGGGTTCTGCTCAGCCACAACTGGCCGGGACTCAACGGTCCTACTGTGCCGTTCCCTCATCTGAAAGCCGGCGCTTATGGCATCGCTGTGGACTTCAGTGAACCTTCTCCGCCGTTTTCCACTCCCGACGAGCACCGCCTGCACACGGGTTTTCAAGTCAAGTACAAGGGCCCGGACAGTCACGATCGGATGATCGAGATTCCGCACAGCAAGCTTTTCCGAATTTTGAAAAAGGTGGAGCGCAAGGACGACGATTCGGGTTATCAGGATCTTGGTTTTCAGATCAGCGGCCTGGCGCCCGGCGCCATGAAGGTCCTGCAAGGCTACTACAGCAGCACCCTGCGCGATATCCGCCGCACCTACCAAAGGGCATTCAAAGCCCTTTTGTTCGTTCATCGCTTCCCGCTGTCGTCAACCCGCCGCACAGACGGGCAGTCTGAGTTAGGGTTCATGCTGGCGCAGCCTGAAAACTTCGAGGGACTCTCCTACTATTCCAGCGGTGGCACTTACACTCAGCACGCCGCGAACTTCGATTTTAATTTCCTGCCGCTGTTGGACAACTACTACGCGCCGACTCCGGCCCAGGATTCGCGCGTTCAACCTTCCACCCAGCGAATCCAGGCCATGTTCGACTGGTTTGAGCGCCGCTTCGATTACGCGGTGGCGCGCAATCACTTGTGGGCAGAGCACCACTGCGATCTCTGGCACTTGTTCGAAGACGCGCAGTTGCACAACCTCGCCAATCCCGCCGACCTTCTGCGCCATATGGGCGCGAGACGGCGCGACTGGCCGATCGACCTGCGGTACTTCGTCGATCAGTGGATCCCGCCCTACTCGGTCACCAGCAGCGACCTGACCTCCGATCCGTGGGTGGTCCGCGTGTGGCACTCCGACCGCCTGGCACGAATCATTCTGCAGGGTTCGAGCGATGAGGGTGCAGCCCTGGCCCGGCCGGATTTATGGGCATCGGATGATCCCAGCGCCATTGTCGATGCTCAGACGGTTACGGGCAATGCGAATCTTTCCAAGTTCCTGTGCGATCGGTGCTTCAACTTCGATCATCCGCGCCGCTATGAAGAAATCCGGAAACTCAGCGATGGGTTGCGAGAGCGCGGCCGCCGCGCGCTGATCTGTTACTTGTGCGCAAACAATCGCGTTGCCCTGCCTTGGACTACCGGCCAATACGCGCAGTTTGCGCGCGATCTCAGCGACCTGCTTCTGCTCGACGTCGAGGCTGGCATCTGTGAGAAGGCCAGCCGGATCGAAGAAGCCATCACTGCTGTGCAGAACTTTATCCGCAGGGCGCGGCTGGGGCTGGAGCCAAGCTGGCCGGCGACCTGCGAGTTTGCGCGGATGTGGGATCGCCACTTCGCTTCGTTCCACGTGTGGCAGGCCTGCAAGCGCCGTCACCTCTACCAGGAGAATTTCATCGAGTGGGAGGAACTCGGCAAAGCTCGGCAGGTTGAGGCGTTTCGCATGCTGGAAACCCAATTGGGCCGGGACGCATTGTCCGTGGCTGCTCCGGGTGGGATGCAATGGTGGCCGGATTCGCGTCCGCCCGCTCATCGTTCCATCGACCTGCTGCAGAGAGTCGAAACCGACGAGACGGTCGCGCTCTCGCCAGAGCGCGAGGGTTTCAATCTGATGGCTACGCAGGAGCGCGCGGCGCGGCCAACCTGGCTGGCGGCCGTGCAGACGACAGCGCCTTCGGGGACAAGTTCCACGCCGACATCGCTCCCCTTCTGGATGGAATCAGCCATCGGTATGGGGCAGACGTTTTATCGAATCGCCGCCGGTGGGATTCCACCGGCGGGCGCCGACTGCAGGTGCCTCGGGAATCCGGGCGGAGCCTGCTGCAAAGAATGCTGCGATCAACATTGTCCACTGGTGGACGAGTATTATTTCTGGCTCATCCCCTGCCAATATTACGTCGAGCCGACCAAGCCGCAGCAGAACGGTGCGGGCGGGGCAACGGCGAATCCCGACGATTACCAGTACGGGTTTCAGGACGATTTTTACAGCCAAAGCGACCAGCAATCCGGATGGCAAGACCCCACCCAATTGCCGCAGATGCTGCTGTGGAATTCGAGCCCGATGGTGAGGCTGGGCTGGTGCCGCGTGCACAATGGCGAGTTTCAGCAGCCGCGCACTTCGTCGTTTGGTGTTCCGGTCCAACCCAATACCAGCAACGATCTGACGTTTTTAGGCAGAACCGCAGATTCTCTTACTTTCTCCGTGACCAACCCCGCCATCTCATCTCCTCCACTCAACCTCGGCGACAGTTCGGCTCCTGGCTTTCGCTACGATCTCGCTCCGGACTGTGCGGTAGTACTGCCGCAGGTAACGGCTCCCCCTGCTCCTCCGGCCTATCTCGGGGGGCTCCCGGCCTATCCATTTTTCGTTTACGTCGCTCCCGGCAGCCACCTGTTGCCGCTCTCGTTCTTCAGTCCCGCCAACGCCGTGGCGCGCGCCTTGCGTGCGAGATGCAGCTTTGAAGCGGCGCTCAAATGGTATGAGCTGGCTTTCAATCCGCTCACCGCAAATTGCACCTGGATGGATTGCCCGCAGAAATCGGAAGGACCGCAATCGGGCAGCAACCATGTCTCGAAGGCAATAGTAAGCGGAGAAGGCTCGAACGGCGCCTGTTGCGACAGCACGAACATTACCCTGTCTCAGGCCAGGAACCGGGCCATTGTTCTCGAGTACCTGGAGACTTTTAAAGAATGGGGCCAGGCGGAGATGCGGGGCAATTCGCCTGAGCATTTCCAGAAGGCGCGCCTGCTATTTGACACCATGGCGCGGATTCTGGGTAAGCGGCCGCTGTCTATGCTGCTGCCCGAGCCGGCCACTCCGCAAACCGTGTCCAGCTACGTGCCGGATTACGCCCCGCTGAATCCCCGGCTGATGGATCTGTACGACATCACGTGCGATCGGTTGAACCTGATTCGCAACTGTGCCAACGCATTTCGTCTGCGCAATGGGCATCCCAGTTGCGACATGCCTTATTTTGGAAACGATCCCCTGCGCGAAGGCTGGTGCACCGCCGAGGACGCCTGTTGCGACGAAGGCGACTGGTGCCATCTGCACAGTCCCTACCGGTTCACGTTCTTGATTCAAAAGGCTGAGGAGTATGCAGCCAAGGTTCGCGAACTGGGCGCCGGGCTCCTCTCTGCGTTTGAGAAGGGCGACGCGGAATATCTTGCGTCGCTGCACGCCGTGCAAGAGCGCGAGATTCTGGAATTGCAACTGGCAGCGCGCCAGGATCAATGGCGCGATGCCGATTGGCAGGTGGAAGCGCTGCAAAAAACCAAGGCCGTCAGCCAGACGAATTTCTCTTATTACACGCAACTGATTCAGAACGGCCTGAACGGAGACGAAATTGCTTACCAGGACCTTACCATTGCTTCCACGGTCCTGCGCGCCGCTGGCGACGTGCTGGAGGGAATTGCCGGGGGAATGGCCATCGGGCCCAACACGTTCTCAGGGGGCGCGGGATTTGGCGGGTCGCCGCTCTTCTACATGCAACTCCCCATCGGAGAACCGCTGTCGGAGGTCTTCAGTATTGCTGCCCGCGTGATGAACGGCCTTTCGGCGATCGCCGGTACGACTGCGGGCCTGGAACTCACTGAAGCCGGATGGCAGCGGCGCCTGGATGACTGGAATCACCAGGTAGCAGTTCTTACCATTGAAATCGAACAGGCAGAGTTGCAGATTCTGGGCGCGCAACGCAGGCGCGACGGGGCATTGGTGGACTTAAATGTCTACCAACGGCAGAGAGAACATGCCACTCAGGTGCTGAACTTCCTGCGCGACAAGTTCACCGCGCACGACTTGTATCTCTATCTGCAAAAAGAGACGCTCGATTTGTACCGCAGAATGGCCGATCTAGCGCACCGACGGGCTTGCCAAGCACAACGCGCCTTTAACTTGGAGCGCGGGCACACCACCAGAAAGTTCATTCCCGAGTGCGACTGGAATTCGCTACAGGAGGGCATGCTGGCGGGCGAACGCCTTGATGTCGCCCTGCGAGACATGGAGAAGGCCTACTTCGACGAAAATGTGCGCGAGTATGAGTTGACCAAACACATCTCGCTCCGCGAACACTTCCCACTGGAGTATCTGCGTCTGCGAACCACGGGTTACTGCGAAGTGGACATTCCTGAATGGATGTTCGATCAGGACTATCCCGGCATGTACATGCGCCGCATCCGATGCGTTACGATGACGATGCCCTGCACGACGGGGCCTTTCAATAATGTGAATTGCCGCCTCACCCTGTTGAGCAGCGTGACGCGAATCGATCCCCGTCTCGATCCTCCGGCTCATCGCTGCTGCTGCGACCGTCGACATCTCAGCGAATATGAGCTCTGCCCCTGCGATCCCCGCGCCGTACGCGAATACGACGCGCGCGACGCAATCGCAACTTCCAGCGGGAAGAACGATTCGGGAATGTTCGAGATGAATTTCCACGACGAGCGCTACCTTCCGTTTGAATATCGCGGGGTGGTTTGCCGCATGCGCATCGAGGCGCCGATTGAGAACAACTATCGCGACCCAGAGACGATGGCGGATGCGATCCTGGGCTTTTACCATACGGCGCGTGAAGGAGGGCCAATGCTGCGCCGGGCCGCGAACGAAAACGCCCGCAGGCATCTGCCAGGCGACGGCTGGTGCTTCTTCGATGTGCGCCATGACTTCCCCGATTCCTGGGAACTTCTGCGCATGGCAAGTTCGGAGGAGAAGCGGCATAAACAGCTGAACCTGCGCCTTACTCGGCGCGTGTTCCCCTACGTGCCGGGATGCCCGGAAGTGCGGATCGACAGAATCACATTATTGTTCGAAGCCTGTCAGCCACCGCACAATTGTTGTGAGGTTGGCGCATGCCCTTGCCTCGAGCACAAGCCGCGCAATTCATACGAAGTCGGGTTGCTGGTCAAACCGGAATGCGTAGCCGGACGTGGCTGCGACCGTATCGAGGCGGCCTGTGTTGTGAGCGAAGGGTGTTCCAACTTGTATGTCGGCGATTTTGAGGTCAGGGCGCCTCGATTGGTCGGTGAGGTGGCTGTCACATTTGAATTTCCGCACGACGTTGAAGTTTCGCGCGTATTTCTGTTCTGCCACTTTGAGAGGTAGATTGGCCAAGAGGGCCCCCTGACTGCTTTGTAATGAATCGCAGGTAAGCGTCAGTGTTGCACAGAATGATATGGCAGGGATTGAGAGGCGGATGAGGATACTCCGGCAGCCAACCAAGTGTAGACGAAGGTCGATATGAAGGTGGAGCAGCTAAGAAACTTGACTAGCATCGGAATTGAGCGACTACAGCGATGGGCAACATTTTCCGTGCGCGCACATCGCGATCTTGGGTCGCTTTCGACGGATCTGCTTCTCTATGACAAGCTGATATTGCCGGTACCGGAGGATGAGGAGGAGTTCGGTCGGTGGGTGAAGAACCGTTGGGATCCGGCGAAAATTGCGGACACCGTCGTGAAGGGAGCCGGACGGATACTCGCGGTTCCTTGGACTGCGGAGTTACGCAAAAAGTTTGACGAGGGTTGGAAGCAGCTACAGCAGCTTGGCGCTGAGGTGGCGTACGGATACACTGGATTGATCTATGCCACGTATCCCCCAGCCTGGGAGGAAATCCGCAAAAGCGTGTACGAAGATGAGAAGCCAAAGCGTAAGCCAGCCCTGTTCGCGGGATATCAGTCGCCAGAAGAAGCAAAGGCCGAGTTGGGTTTGCATTTTCTGGACCAGAATATGGGAGCGGTAGCCAAAGACCCGCGAACTATGCCGGGAGGGCGACCGGTGGACGTGATGGTGGCGCTGCACGTGCGCCGACTGGTGCATGAGCCCGCAGTAGGCAACCCGGGGGAAGCGTTTGAGGCTGCCGTTTCTCTGGCAGAAGATCTAGCTTTTCAGCAAGCTCGACAAGGCCTGTTTGATTGGGAGGATCGGTTATTCGTTGATGGCTGGGACGAGGATGAAGCAGCGAGAGAGTTGATGGGATTGCAGGAAGCTTATAGGGACGCCGTGCGTGCGCACGTCCTGGAGACCCGGCTTCGATGGGTATCGACGCTACTTCCCACGGCTGCAGAATGGACCACTACCGCCATCGGACAGCCGCATTTTGCAAAGCTCGCAGGTGCTGGAACGAAATGGATTACGGGAAAATTTCTTGCTGTTCCAGAACAACCCGGCCTAGAACGGCATCCTGGAGCGGCGCTGGAGATGATCCGGGTTGCTTATCGTGAGCGAGATACGCTGTCCCGCGATGAGGCCAAAGAGATTGCGGCTGAGATTCCTTAATCCAAGAGCGGTTGTCTCTCAGCCGCTTCGTTCATATTCGTTCATTTTGTCTAGTTTGATCGTTCCTTGACTTACTTGCGTGAAGGACGCGGCTGGTTGTGTGCATCGGGAATCCAAGCTCGGCTCGACGTGGCGCGAGCTGGATGCGTGGATCGCAACGCTTTCCCAGCCGCGCACCATCGCGATGGAAGCGACGATTTTCACGGGCTGGATCTATGATCATTTGCTGCCGCATGCGGAGGCGTTGAAGGTAGCGCACCCGCTGATGCTGCGCGCCATCGCACTGGCCAAAAAGAAGAACGACAAGATGGACGCCAGCAAGATCGCTGACTGCCTGGGCTGCGATTTCCTGCCCGAGTGCCACATGGCATCGACTCAGATCCGCGATCGGCGGCGGATTCTGCGCTACCGCCATCTTGTGGTGAGGCAAATGGTACAGACCAAGATTCGGGTATCGGGTCTGCTGCTGGAGACCGGAGTTGAACACACCCGGAGCCGACTGCATAAGGTGGGCTACTTCCGCCGGCTAATGACAACCAACAACGAAATCCATGACAGCATCCGGCCGCTGCTCCGGCTCAGCCGCGAGAACATCGAACGTTGCCAGAAGACTGATTACGCGCTGGTCAGTTCACTGGAGCGCGATCCGCTGCTGAGGGAACGCCTAAGAAGGCTGCGAACGGTTCCGGGAGTGGGGCCGATCACGGCGCTGAACTGGGCTCTGGAAATGGGTGATATCTCCCGGTTCCGCTCCATCAAGGAAGCGGTTAGTTATTGCGGGCTGTGCGGAGACGAGCGCAGCTCGGCGGACAAGGTGATGCGCATGCCGCTGTCAAAGCAGCGCAACAAACATATCCAGCATGTATTGGTGGAAGCGGCGAAGCTGGCCCCGCGGCAAAGTGCAGAGCTGGCGCTGATCCATCAGAAGACGGTGGAGAAGGGCAACAGGAACCGAGCCACGCTGACTGTAGCTCGCAAGATGGTCGCGTGGCTGCTGGCCATAGATCGGGAGAACCGCGAGTTCATCCCTGCAGAGCAGCGGGAAATCCGGGCAGCTTAAGACCTGCCCGCTAAAACAAAACAGGAACATCGATGCACAGACTGCCAGGTCCTGCCGAATGGCCGACTGAGCAAAGGAGCTCACGACTCCCGAGGCCTCTACGAATTGTTTCGGGACTGGCAGTGAACACTAACTCAATCTTCTGCGACGGCTCTCTGGAGCCTAAGGCAGCAAATGGATGTCCGGTTCTGCGAACAGCAGGAACCACCAGCCGAGAGGCAGACGTGCGCACGGCGAAACCTGACATCGCGCTTTGCGCGTTCTCGCGAACGCGCCCGGGGACAACTCCCGGGTGTTCCGGAGGCAGCTCGATAACAGCTAGACGATTACGGGCGTTCGGGCGATACGCCTGATGATGCACCGAGCAATTTGAATGGCGGAATGGCGGTCGTGGGGTGCCTGGAGCGGGTACGGCGCGAATGGATTCTTCCCCTCCGTTAGCAAGGAGCCGACATATCCGTACCAGAGGACCGCAGACAATAGGAGCCAGATGACGACGACCGGCTTCCAGGGGACAAGAATGATCATGATGCAATCTCCAGTACGCCAGTAAGCGGTCACCGGGCATCCTCGTTTTGCAACCCCACGATTACCCCACTCTATGGCTTCCTCAATGCCCTGAATCGCTCTAAATGGGTGCCAACCGCTCCAAGCGATGTTGTGTATTTTCAATAGTTTAACGACTCATAACCCAAAGGTCGGTGGTTCAAATCCACCCCCCGCAACCAACCGAATCAACAACTTACATCTTTACGGCCCTCCTGACAGACTCCCAAAAACTCCCAATCAGCGCCCAACGGTCGGTGGTTGCGGCCGCGCCAAACCTCTGCCAATGCTGCAGTTACGATCCCAGGAGTCTTCGCCACGGCGGCGATCTTTAAAAACTGTGCCCACGGGTCGGTGATTTGACTCCTGCTTTGCAGCGCCTCGAATCAATCGATTACACCCGAACAGCCAGTCTACCGACTCCCAATTCCTTTCGCAGATCCGACGGAATCGCATGCAAGGCACGGTGCAACTTGTGATTCTCAAGAACCAGGTGTTTAGTCCCTGCGGTCGACATTTCCCGCACGATTGTGCGGTTCATGGCTGGCGGCAAATGCGGCCACGGCCAGGGACTGCCGCCGATCTAACGGGCGCAAGTAAAGCATGAAAGCGCTCGCAGGAGTCCAGAGCGATGGTGCCGTTTCGGCGGCAAATGAGAAAGAGACCGCATGGGGTGATCCAAATGCGGACGGGCTCCCGTGCCTTACGGGTCCTCGGGACCCCGTTCAGGCAAGTGAACGGTTAGCCCGTTTTACGGCAAGTTGGCTAGACACTGTTTTCGCTGAACTCCGGCCGACTCTTCGTTTTTTAAACGGTTTCAGTGCCCTGGCACCAAAACCTCCTATTCTTATCCGATTCGCATGATCAGACAGCATGGGGCATCGTCGTCTCCAATTCGGGCTACGACAGGGGCATGCCTGACGTTCACCGAGCCCATCGCAACGGGGTTGTTCAGACAATCCATCCAAAGAAAAGAATTCCGAAGGTGCCAGATTTTTCGGCTGGTTCGCGCCTATGGGAGTGACGGCGGTCGGAATTGCTCGTTTGCCGCCGGGTTGCACAGCACGAGGACGCCTCGCGCCCCTCGGCATTTCGGAATCGTCCTCGCGAGAAGTTACGGGCGACAGGGAACGGCACAGGAGCCCTCCAGGTCTTTCCACGGTCTCCCTGACTCCTCGCCCCAACCACCGGGTACCGAAAAGGAGGTCCCAATGTTTCTGCGAGCTGTCGGGATATCGACCGCAAATTCAACACGACTGCTTCTGGCCGGCGGAATGATTGTCTCACTGGCGGGGCTCGTGAGTCCGGCTTCCGCCGTCACGCGCTGCGTCAACAAAGATGGCAGGAATGGCTGCAGCACAACCATCAGTGCAGCGGTAGCGGCTGCTTCGGCCGGCGATGTCATCAATGTGTGGCCCGGAGTGTACAACGAACAAGTGACCATCACCGAACCCCTGTCGCTTATTTCGGTGTGGCCACTCAGTGCCGTCATCGACGCCACGAACCTCCCCAATGGCATCTGGGTGAATGGAATGAGCATGGCACCCAATCCTGGCGTCGCCAACGTATTGATCTCGGGATTCAAGGTGCGCGGTGCAGACTTCGAGGGGATTCTGCTGACCAATGTGACGAACGTCACGGTGGTCGGCAACGAAGTGACCGGTAACGACGCCTCGCTCTCTGGCGGTGCCTGCCCCGGGTTGCCGTTGTTTGAGACCAACGAGGCAGCTGATTGCGGAGAGGGCATTCATCTGGTGGGTACGGATCATTCAACGATCCTGCGCAACGAGGTCTACGGGAATGCCGGTGGGATTCTCACTTCGGATGAGACCGGACCGAGCGTTCACAATCTGATTCGAGAGAACTTCGTCCACGACAACTCGTGGGATTGCGGGATTACGCTGGCTTCGCACGCGCCCTCTCCGACGATTACACCGACGCCCCGGGTCTCGTATGGTGTCGGGTACAACACGATCTCCCGCAACGTTTCCCTGAGGAATGGGACCATCACGCCGGGTGCCGGGGTCGGGATCTTCGCGCCATCGCCCGGCACAACCGATACGGGAAACGTGGTGATCAATAACGTGCTGATTGATAACGGATCCACGGGTGTGGCCATGCACAACCATGCCGCGCCGCCGGCTCCCGCGCCACCGGTGAACATGAATGACAATCTGATTGTCGGGAATCATTTCTCCGGGAACGGTCCGGACAATCCCGGCGCCCCAACGCCGGGTCCGACCGGAATCAACGTCTTCAGCAAGGGGCTGATCACCGGGACCGTCATCGCGCAGAATACCTTCGAGAACGAAGCGATCGCGGTTGGGTTCAGTGCGCCAGCCGGTAGTTTGACCGTCCACTTCAATGACTTCTCCTCCGGTATCGGCATTGACAACCTGAGCGCGATGAACACAGGAACGGTCGACGCAACGGAGAACTGGTGGGGCTGCGCAGGTGGACCGACCGGAACGCATTGCGCAACCGTGCAGGGTTTCGGGGTCTCGTTTGCGCCCTGGCTGATGTCGCCTTTCCGGGACGCTGCCGGCAACGAATACACTCAATGAGCCAGTAGCGAACTGAAGACCTCACGGGAGCGGCGGCATCGCGCCTGCTGCTCCCGCAGTTTTCAGGCTTACTTCTGTTCTGGCCGGCGCCAGTTCAGAATCACGTTCAGTGAAGAAGTATCCGGCGATTCGTCGGTGATGATCAGGAACCGCTTTCCGTCGGGGGAAATATCCCAGCTGATGGGCCCGGTGCGAATTCCCGTATCCACCATCTCGGTATTGAAGAGCGGCTGCGGGGTACCGGCATGAAAAACCGGAGAGGTGCTAACCGGCACCGCCATCATGGTCCAGTCCGGTGAGATGTAGAACAGCTCTTTGCCGTCGCGGCTCCATCGCGGTTGGACACCTCCGTCGCCGGATACCATCCATCGGCCACCGGTTGGGCCGGGCGGGAAGGGGATGACATAGACCTCGCTCTGGCCGGATTCATTCGAGATGTATGCGATCCAGTGGCCATCGGGTGAGAACTGCCCCTGGTCCTCGTTGGCCGGCGTAGCGGCGATCGCCAGGGGACGCCGATCGCCTTCAGTGGGCAGGGCCAACACGTCTGCAGACCCGCTGTTCGGATTCACGCGATCGAAGAGAATGTAGCGTCCATCGGGCGACCAGCTTTTGGGAACAGAAAGAAAATCGGTCCTCAGCAGGAGTTGGGATTCGCCCGCCCCGTCTGCAGTTTCGCGGTAAATGCCGCCCCTTCCATACAGTGCGACGGACTTGCCGTCGGGCGACCAGAGGGGGCTCATGCCCGGCACATTGACATCGAGCCGGGTGGTGACGCCGGTGGCAAGATTGAGAGCCCAGATGCCGCCGCCCAGGTGGTCCCCCAGGACCTCTTTGCCATCCGGGGAGATCATCACGACCGAGCCTCCCGGGCCCGCATTGCCCAGTACTTTGCCCTGCCGATTGCGCCAGACGTATTGCCAGTTACGGCCCTGTCCGGACGCCCAGGCCAACATGCCAGCGGAAGAGGCCGAAGCCAGTGACCCGGGGCCAAACGACTGACTCACTACTCCAGAGGCGATTGGATAGGGCTCGCCCGCGGCTTCCAGCTTCCGCATATCAAGCGGGAGCGCGGTCAGCATTCCGGCACGGGTGAAAATGACAGCGCCCACGCGCGCGCCGGGCTGTGGCGCGATGACCTGCGCGCTCGAAGCATCGGGGAGGATCTGTCGCTCGTTTGGATCGTCGATGGACCCCAGCCACACTCCCGTCGAGCGAGTGGCCACATAATGACGGCCGTCGGGCAGGAATGAGGGGTACGCCTCGGCAATTGAGTGCCCCGGAAGGTTCGCAACGGCGCCGCCGGTATCGGGGACGGTCTGGGGCCTTGCCAGTCCACCGAAGAGGATGACGCCATTCTGGTTCCACGTCCCGCCCAGCGCGCCGAGCGCATTGCAAAGGGTCTGCACGGGCCCTCCGGTGCGCTCAATCTTCTTCAGCCAGGAATCGGCAAAGAAGCCCAGGAAGCGGCTGTCCGGCGACCAGAACGGGTCTGCCGCTCCATCGGTTCCAGCCAGGGGTGTCATCTCGGCGGAATCGATTGCCCGAACCCAGATTTGCTGCTTCCCGTCTTTCACCAGGACTACGGCCACGAAGTGCCCGTCAGGAGAAACGGCCAGCGAAAGAGCGCGTGACTTTTCCGGAAGCAGGATATTCATGCGCGCGAGCTGCCCCGGCGCTGGCTGACGGCGCACCCGGAGCACTGCGAAGACCGCCAGGGCGGTTAAGAAAATTACCGCGAGCGCAAGAATCCATGCCCGAAGGAGGAAACGCGACGATGCAGCCGCGGGAGGCGCCTGCGCAATCGACTCCAGCTCCCACTGCAAGTCGCGCGCGGACTGCCAGCGCTCGTCCGGATCGGCCTCGAGGCATCTCCGGATCACCCGCTCCATCTCGGGCGGCAGATCCGTGGGGAATTTCGAGAACTTCCCGGTCGTCATCTCCGCCAGCATCAGCCCCAGCGCGTAGATGTCCGCACGCTCGTCGGCTTCTTTTCCCTCGGCGCGCTCCGGCGCCATATAGGCGGGCGTGCCGATCACGTGACCGGGTTCGGTCAGCAACGGATCGCCCGGCGAACGCGCCAGCCCGAAGTCCAGCACCTTGACCCCGCTCTTCGTCAGCATGATGTTCGCCGGCTTCAGGTCGCGATGCACGATGCCGCGCCCGTGCGCCACAGCCAGCGCCTCCGCAATTTGCGCGCCGAAGCGAAGACTTTGCGTCAGGGTGAGCTTGCCGCGCTTCAGCCGCGCGGCCATGGTTTCGCCGTCCACCAGCTCCATCACCAGGAAGTTAGGGCCGATGTCGTGCAGCGTGCACACATTGGGATGGCTGATAGCCGCAATCGAACGGGATTCCTGCCGGAAGCGGTCGAGAAAGGCGCGCTTGCATATCTTGATGGCCACCGGCCGGTCCAAACGCGTGTCCGTCGCGCGATAGACCTGGCCCATGCCTCCCCGCCCCAGCAGCTTCTCAATCCGGTAAGGGCCCATCTGCGCCCCCGGGGTTATCTCCTCGTCACCCACATCGGCGATCAACTCCGCCGCACTCTGATCCAGCAGCTTGTCGCCGGACTCCGAATCCTGCGCCAGCAGCCGTTCCACTTCGCCACGGACCTCTGGATCAGCGCCAGCCAGAGCCTCCTCGCCCCGTTCACGGGCCGAGTGATACAGCTCCTCGATCTGCTGCCAGCGCTCCGATGTCAAGCGTTACCCCGAAGAATTCGTTGAATGGTATTATTGCGCCCAAAGCTTATCAAATTGTGCGGTTTCGCTGCTCTTCGCGATCCGCTCCCCCGCGGCCCGGAGGTCCCGTGCCCGATCAGATCCCGGCAAGCTCCACGCAAAAGGAAACTTCGGAAACGACGCTGCTGCTGCGCGCCTGGGCAGGAGGAGATCAGGATGCGCTCGAAAAACTGACCCCGCGCGTCTACCGCACCCTGCGGCGCATCGCAGGAGCTCACCTGCGGAACGAGCGTCCCGGCAATTCGCTCCAGGCCACTGCCCTGGTCCACGAAGCCTACATGGAGCTCATCGACGTCACCAATGTGGACTGGCAGCACCGCGCGCACTTCTTTGCGGTGTCCGCGCAGATCATGCGGCACATCCTGCTGGATCGCGCCCGCCGGCGCGTGGCGGCCAAGCGCGGCGGCCATGCCGAGCGCGTAGACCTCGACGAGGTGCCCGACCTCAGTGGCAACCGGGCCACGGAGATCGTCGCTCTGGAGGACGCCCTCAACGCCCTCGCCGCCATCGACGCGCGCAAGGCTCGTGTGGTCGAACTGCGCTTTTTCGGCGGCCTCAGCGTCGAGGAGTCCGCCGCGGTCCTCGATGTCTCGCCGGAAACCGTGATGCGGGACTGGAAATTCGCCCGTTCCTGGCTCCAGGCCGAACTCAGCCGCCGATAACCCTGGCCCCTTCCGAAAAAATCTTCACCTTCCATGCCAGTTTTCTCCTTCGCTTTGCGCCTACATGGGCAAAGCCGCTCAGAGACAGGATCCCGAGCCCGCCTTCTCCGAGCCGCACCCAGTTCCGAAACGAAAAGGAGAAAGCCATGACCCCGAAGCAATCGATCCATCGCATTCTCGCCCTCGCCGCCCTCGCCGCCACCGCTTTCCTCTCGCAGGCACTCCACGCCCAGCTCGGAGCGCATGCTTCGCGCGTGAACGTGCCGTTCGCGTTCAATATCGGCTCTCAGCATTTCACGCCGGGCATCTACACAATCGGCTTTAACGATAGAAACTTCCTGTGCGTGAGGCATCGGGAAGAGACCACGATGGCCATGGTCCAAACCGGCACCGAAGCTGCCAGCTCCTCAGTCGGTTACCTGGTCTTCCGCAAGTACGGGAACCGGTATTTCCTTGCCGAGTATCACCCGGCCGCCGCTGAGATCTCGGCCGAGCTTCCGCGTTCGAAAACCGAGCGCAGCATGGCCCGCGACTACGCCGCGTACAGCGTGGCAGATCAGGGACGCATCCGGCTGGCCCTGCTCGAAACCGGCAGTTCCATCGCCTCAAGACGATAACACGCCTCCAGTCCTGATTGCGGCGAGAACCACCGAACCGGGTGGTTCCCGCGTTTGCATCTCGGTAAACGGCCGAAAAAACCGTTGCATGCGGTTCTATGTCGCAGAAAATCTGGAGATTCGAGGTTCGTAACTATGATTCGACACGAGCGGCTGATCCGCGTCCTTTTCCTCTGCCCGCTGTTGCTCCCCTGCAAACCGCTGCTCGCCCAGGGTGTCGCTGTCCCGGGCGATATGTGCAAGCCAGTCGCCCAGCAAACGCAGGAGATCGGGTGCTGGATCCTGGCAGACGATTCCGTGGGGCAACTCACAAAACCAGAGGTGTTCTGGCACCTCGATACCTATCCGACACGGACGGCTGCGCAGGCAGACAAGGGGCCCAGAGGCATCGTGGTCGAGAGCTTCGGCAAGGTTTGGCTGATGACCATCGAAGGTAAAGCGTGGAAATCCGTCCACGGAGATCACGTCGCCGAAATTGGACCGCTGCCCATCGTCGCCGGAGAAAAATACTCAGCACAGTTGATGGAAGCCCTCTTCACCCCGGGGATGTCCGCCGCTGCACACATCCACTCTGGCCCGGAGGCGTGGTATGAACTCGGCGGGGAAACCTGTCTCGAGACCTCTGACGGTCGCATGCAGATCGGTCGGGCAGGTGGCCCTCCTGTAATCGTTCCAACGGGTTTGCCGATGTACCTCACCGCGACCGGCATCGAGCAGCGCCGCGCGATCGTGCTCATCCTCCATCCATCTTCCAAACCCCCGACGACCATGATCCATGACTGGACTCCAAAGGGGCTGTGTCAGAACAGGAACTGAGCGAGATTTGCATTCGCTCCGGACTGTCCGGATCGTCGAGCCGACTGCTGATTCGAAACCAAGAGAGCGCGTCGCCCGTTTTACGGCAACTTGCCGAGAACGCTGATCGACTTTAGCTCGATGCGCGATTTGACGTGTAGGCACAAGTCAAAGGTCGAGCCGGATGAAGCGCTGGACACTGACCGACGTCTCGATGCAGATCCCTATCGATGCTCAGCTGTAGATGTTGATCGGAAAAATTGCGCTCTTGGAAGTGCCATTTCGCACGCAAACGGACGAAGACGCTGTATTCTTGTAGCCTCGGCTTGTCACGCTTTCGCACGCCTGAGCTTACTGGTCTTGGCTGCAACGTTTTCGCCCGCAGACGCGATTTCAAGCGCATCTGTCATCCTGATTAACTCTGCCAACGAATGCGCCTTCATTTTGCGCATGATCTGCCGCCGATGAACGCGGATTGTGATTTCACTCGTGCCTAGTTCGTCAGCAGTCTGTTTGCTTGGCCTACCTGCAACAACAAACGGGAGAACCTCTCGCTCCCGCGGGGTCAACTGCGCATATTTCTGTTGCAATTCCATGATCTTGGCCCTCCTGGAGTGCAGCTCTTCTAAGAATTCCTCCGGAGGAACAAAGAATGGGTTTTCACGAAGGACTCCTCCAATAATGATCATCGGGTGGGCGCGCATCACATCGACAATGATGTTGCCGGTGAACCTGTTGAGATCGTAGGTGCAAATGACGGGGTTGATCGGACCGTCCGGCCGAAGCCAGGCGTTGTTCGCCATTGCCTCGTACTCCAGCAGCGCATTTGTATCGAGATTAGCCTCCAATGCCCATTCCATATTGGTCACAAATCTTGTGAGAGGAAATCCGTCTGACGTGGATTTATCGACGATCTGCTTGAAGAGGGCGAGTGTTCTGTGCTGATCGAAGTGGCCTCCTGCCAAGTGGGTGTCAGACCAGTCGCGCATTTGGAATTGACCGCTCCTAGACACCGCCTCCACATCGACTCCAGCCAGGGTGAGTCGCTGATGGTGGTCATCGCGTAGCCTAGGGTCGACCGTGTGGACATTCTTCTCTCGTGAGTTCAGGCCCTCCTCCAAAAAGGGGAGCAAGACCCGATACTCTTCATCTCGACTATTGAAAAAGGCACAAATATGGGCCCGATGGTCAAGTGTTGAACCGCCGAGATGAATTCGGCGATTCGCTCTTGTCGGTAATTTTCGATGCAACTTCTCCGAATCATTGATTTGGACCAATGCAGACCTCGACCGGAATGGTTTAGGACAGCTTGCGAAACTGTGCGACGGGCCTGTCTTACACTGGCGACCTGATTCTGCCGGGCTGAGCCCAGTCTAAACGAACCGATAATAGACGACCGACTCCCGCTTCCTTCATGATGCACGCAGAGGACGCCGTCTACGGTTTGTAAAGAGACGGAATGATATTGATCTCGGTCGCTGGCTCCTTTCAAACAATTCCAACTTGAGGCTTGAACGGTCTCGCTTGATCGGTATGTCGTCGGATAGGGTTCTTCCTCCATCCCGTTACAGCGTCGGGCGGACATCACGGGAGGGGCTCGATGAGTCGGCTCGCCCCCCGGAATAGGCGATCCGAAAAGATGAGGATACGGATCTCTCACAGCAACGGTATCGAAGCCGGGAGGACCATTCTTTAGGAGCGGTTGGAGCAGCATGAGCACCCTCGCTTGGGAGACCATCATGACCGGCAAGCCGATTGAAAAAGTTGCTTCGCAGGCTCCTGGTGTCGCAGGGGTGAGATGGCCCAAGAACGAAGCTCCACCTTTGGTCTATTCAGTAGGGATAGGAAGCGAAAGCGCTTCTGATGACCTGCGCGTGCATGTGCGAAGCCTGCAGTGGTTGGTTTGTGATCTCCCTTCCAAGAATCAAAGGCTGCGTATGGCTCTCATCGAGGCAAACATTATTGAGGGAAGCATCGGTTCTCTCGACGAATTGCGCGATGCTTCGCGATGGGGAGAGGACCTATGATCAGACGCGCTGCCATTCTGACTGGAGCAGCATACCTGGCTGCGGTGTCTCACTCATCACTCGCATTGACGGTAAGTGTAAATACGGACTCGGCGAAGGCGGTCCTCGTCGCCATTCAGAATCCTTCGCTCAGTATCGATGAAGCTTTGAAGATCGCAAGGCTGCCTGGGAACCAAGGCATTATCCGGGAACAAAAGAGCTTCAAAATCCCTGAGACGACGGAGAGCTTTGCCCACGCACTTGTTGCAGCCGCTCACGGCGAAGCGACGACAGATCCAGCCGAAACCGCACTGTATTTTGCCGCTCTCAAGCCCAAAGCCGTCCAGCTTCTAAGGTTGACGAATCAAATTGAGGGCGATCCAGAAGGCTTCCAGAGTTCGATCGAAGGACGGATCGAGCAATTCACGATTCATGGCTCGGGGTTGCAACTGCGGGGCTTTGTCGTCGCCGGCGGCGACGGTGGCGGTTATTCCTTCGGCGGAACTGACTTCTTCCTGAACCTGAGTTTCAATGACGACCTGATCGTCGCCAGAACCACAACGGCCCATGAGCTCTACCACGCAGTTCAAGGCGCCTTCGCGAAGGAGAGACAGTCCGCCGCGCCGAACCCGGCCAACGGCTCGCGACAAGATTGCGCAAATACGTCGCGCCTTTTCGCAGACATCTACGAAGAAGGATCGGCAATGTATGTCGAAGACATCTCGACCTTATCGCAATCTCATTCCGAAAGCGCGATGAGGCAGCTCGCCGACATCAGGGATGGACTTGCGCATATCCATTCGAGCATCGCACTGCTTGAACTCTCAGTCACCGGACTGGACGCGACAACAGCAGTTCCATTCGACGATGTGTACGAAGTTGGATTCTACGGGCACGGTGTGCTCTACGACATCGGCTACGTAATGGCCAAGGCGATCGTGGATAACGATGGTCCACAGGGTCTAGCCGCACTTCTGAAGCGCCCTCCCTACGAGTTGATCGTGCGATATACCCAGCTCCCCAGCTACGGCAAGGACAAGGATCATCCCAAGTTGGGTCCCAACACGATTGCCGCGGTGAATCAATTGGTAATTGGTTGTAGGTAAGCATCTAGCTATCAAACAAGCGGAATGGACATCGGCGACAAATAGTGCCACACACCGAAGGAGGGTTTGTGTCGAAAGCGAATACCAAAGTTGCGTTGGTTACTGGCGGCTCGCGCGGCATTGGCGCGGGAATCGCAAAGCGACTCGCACGCGATGGAGCAGTCGTAGCCATCACCTACACGAAGGGCGCCGATGCCGCTGCATCGGTCGTTGAGGAAATTGAGAGCCACGGCGGGAAGGCGCTGGCGATTCAGGCGGACGCGACGAATGCCGAAGCCGTAATCGCTGCCGTCGAAAAGACGGTAGCCACGTTCGGCGGTCTGGATGTGCTGGTCAACAACGCGGGAACGGCTATTCCGAAGCCCTTTGAAGATGCCACGCTGGAAGAACTGGATCGGGTGCTCGCAATCAATATTCGAGGCGTATTCATTGCGACTAAGGCAGCACTGAAGCACATGAACGACGGCGGCCGCATTATCAATATCGGCTCAAGCGTCGGAGAAAGAATGATGACGCCCGGCCTGGCAGCTTATTCGGCCACCAAAGGCGCTGTGAAGATGTTCACGCAAGGCCTATCAAGAGAACTCGGGAGCCGCAAGATTACCGTCAACAACATTCAGCCAGGTCCAATCGACACCGACCTGAATCCTGCCTCCGGCGACTGGGCCGAACCCCAATTGGCCTTGACCGCGCTCAAGAGATATGGGCACGTCGACGAAATTGCCGCGCTTGTTGCCTTCGTTGCCAGTGCTGAGGCTGCCTACATCACCGGAGCAAATCTCACAGTAGACGGCGGCACCAACGCATAACAACCTCCAAATCAGTTTTCTAAACCATCAACGAGCCCGCGGGCGAGAGGAAAATCATCATGAGCGCAACTGCAATTGCACGATACACCGCTATCACAGTCCCAACTCAGTTTGTCGAGGCCAATGGGATTCGCTTTGCCTATCGCCGCTGGGGAAAGGAAGGCACGCTGCCACTTGTCTTCAACCAGCACTTCACCGGCAACCTCGACAACTGGGACCCTGCAGTACTCGATGGACTTGCCGAAGAACGCGAGGTAATCATCTTCAATAACGCAGGCGTCGCCAGCTCGACGGGCGAGGTTCCGACGACGTTCGCAGGCATGGCGAAGAACGCGGAAGCCTTCATCGACGCGCTGGGGCTGAAGCAGATCGATCTTCTCGGGTTTTCGATAGGCGGCTTTTTGGCTCAGCAGATCGTTCTGGACCGGCCGGAGCTGGTGCGAAAGCTTGTTCTTGTGGGCACAGGTCCTCGCAATCAGGACGTAGGTGAGGGCCAGAATGGGCTGACCCCTGAGACTGTGCGCATCTTCGGCGCGACGTATGACCCGCCCGAGAACCTATGGCTGAAGGTGTTTTTCACTGATTCCGAGAAGAGCCAAGCAGCGGGGCGAGAGTTTTTGAAGCGCTATCTGTCGCGCACGGAGAATCCTGACCTGCCCGTCAGCGACAAAGTCGCTCCCGCGCAAATGGCGGCTGTGGCGCAATGGAAGACGCATCCGGGAAAGCCACTTGAGTATCTCAAGGACATCAAACAACCTACCCTGGTGGTCAGTGGCAATCACGAGTTGGTTTGCTACGCAATCAACTCTCTCCACCTTGCGCAAGATCTTCCCGACGCAAAGCTGATTCTTTATCCGGACGCAAATCACGGCTCGTGGTACCAATACCACGACGATTTCGTCTTCGAGACCAACCGCTTCCTGAATGCCTAGATCATTGCGGCGGCGTGTATGGTAGGCCGCCGCAATATCCACCCTGAAAGCTCAAGGCCAGCCGTCGTCGCAACTTTCACGCAGGTCGGGGATGCTCCAGGGCTATAGCGAAAGGATTTGCCATGGCTCATACAACGCCGGCAGAAAACAAGACGCTGCTTCTCAAAGCTTTCGACACGCTCTTCAATCAACGCAACTACGAAGCAGCCGCGCTGTTTTGGGCGGAAGACTACATCCAGCACAGTGCGCACATCGCGCCTGGCAGAGACGGACTCTTTGATCTGATCCGGTCGTTGCCGCCTGAACTTTCGTATGAGAACCAACTGGTCGTTGCCGAGGGAGATTATGTGATCGCACATGGGCGCTTCAGCAAGAATGGGCGGCCAGCGGCGTGGATAGGCGCTGACATTGTGCGCTTCGAGAACGGTTTGCTGAAAGAACATTGGGACGTTCTCCAGGATGAAGCTACGGCAGAGGAATCCAGGAGCGGCTTGCCGATGTTTGGAACAGCGTTTCCCCGATGAAATGTTTGTTCGTCGCCCGAACCCGACATTGGCGGTGAGGGGCAGCAGAAGTGACAGTGAAAGAAGCCGAGGAGCGCGTAATGCACACAATCTCAACGATCGTTCCGGAAGCCTTTCATGGCGTGATCGAAGATTGCATCAACATAGGCATTCGACAACGGCCCGGTTCCCATCTGGAGACGGTAATAAATCGGCGCGTAAAGGAGATCGATCATCGAGTCCGGGTCTGCATCCGGCCGCAAGTAGCCTTGTTTCACCCCTTCGCGGAAGTATTCGGTGGCCATCTTTCTCCTTGGCATCGTCCAGCGATTACGAAGAGCCGCCGCCAGATCCGGGTCAAGCTGTGCGGCCCCAAGCAGCGCCCGCATCAGCACGCCGTCTTCCCCTCGAAACGCCTTTGCCATCGTGCGCATCTGGAGCCGAATGGTCTCAAGGTAGTTTCCATCCGAAGGAAAGAGAGTGTTCGGGTCGACCCTGGCAACGAAAGCGTCCATCACAATTGCCGCATTGTTGGGCCATCGCCGATAGAGGGTCATTCGCCCGACGCCCGCCTTTGCTGCGATCGCGTCCATCGTCAGGGTGCCGAATCCGTCGGACAACACCAGTTTGGCCGTGGCAGCAAGAACCATGCGATCGATCTTCGGACTTCTGGGCCTGCCGATGTTCAAGGCCTTCGGTTGTTTCTGGTGAGACAGCATAGCGATCAGATCTGAAACGAATCTCTGAATCCATTGTTGCATGCGGACAATCAGATCAGCGGTGATACGAGAAGTATCGTATCTAAAAGGCTTGTTTTAACAATTCAGCGAAATGGAATTGAGGGGGTAAGGATTATGGGTAAGCTCACAGGAAAAGTCGCGCTGGTGACAGGTGCATCAAAGGGTATTGGTGCAGCCATCGCAGAGTCACTTGGCGCTGCGGGAGCCGCGGTTGCGGTGAATTACGCGTCGGACAAAGCAGGTGCAGAACGCGTGGTGGAAAAGATCAAGAAGGCGGGCGGGAAGGCATTCGCGGTCCAAGGCAGCGTCGCGAAAAGCGCCGATGTTGAACGCATTTTCGCGGAAACAGAGAAGACATTGGGCAAGGTGAACGTCCTGGTGAATAACGCCGGCGTGTATAAGTTCGGGCCGATCGAAGCATTCACCGACGAAGACTTCGATTGGATGTTCAATACGAACGTGCGAGGTCTGTTGCGGACCACGCAGGAGGCGGTCAAGGGCTTCGGCGACAGCGGCGGCGTCATCATTAACACCGGTTCCGTCGTTAGCCACATGCACCCCGCGTACAGTTCGATCTATACGGCAACCAAAGGTGCCGTGGACACGATCACCGGTGTGCTCGCCCGCGAACTGGGTCCGCGTGGCATCCGGGTGAACTCAATCAATCCGGGCCTGGTCATGACAGAGGGCATCAAGACCGTTGGAATGCACGAGGGTGAGTTCTACGAAAAGATCAAGGCTGACACTCCGCTCGGTCGCGTCGGATCCCCCGACGACTATGGCGCGGTGGCTGTCTTCCTGGCTTCAGACGACTCGCACTGGGTCACCGGCGAGGCGTTGAAGGTGTCTGGCGGCAATCGTTGAGAAGTGTGCAACCGGGATGGGTGGGCGCACCTTCGCCTGCCCAACGTTGCTCATATGACTTCCGCAGCAGAAAAGAGAATCGAAATGGCGAATCAAATTGTAATTGTTACGGGCGCTCTCGCGGGCATAGGCAAGACAATTGCCGAAACATTTGCAAAGAATGGGGCAACGGTAGTCGTCTCTGGACGCGATGAGGCCAAGGGGCACGCCCTGGAGAAGGATCTCAAAGCACTCGGCTCGGAAGCCACGTTCCTTCGTGCGGATGTCCGGCACGACGATGAAGTTAAGAACTTGGTCGACGAGACTGTGAAAAAGTACGGTCGTCTTGATGTCGCCGTGAATAACGCCGGGACCGAAGGGAAACGTGGCCTCCTGACCGATCAAACCGCTGAGACATACGCCGCGACGTTCGATACGAACGTTCTCGGTACGATGCTCAGTCTGAAGCACGAACTCCGCATCATGGCCGCCCAGAAGTCAGGAAGCATCATCAACATATCTTCGACGATGGGCCGAGCGGGCGCCGCGGGCGCATCGCTCTATGTCGCGAGCAAACACGCTGTCGAAGGCCTTACCAAGTCGGCGGCCTTGGAGGGTGCGCCTTCGAACGTACGCGTAAACATCGTTGCTCCTGGGGCAACGGATACCGACATGATCGGTCGGTTTGCGGGTTCCGACGAAGTCATGCAGCGAATGATCGACAGAGTACCCTTAAGAAGACTGGCGACCCCGCAGGAAGTTGCCGATGCGGTTCTCTTTATCGCGTCCGACAAGGCATCATTCATCACCGGCGCGTCGCTTCTTGTTGATGGCGGCAAGCTTGCACAATAAAGCAACCGCCGCCCCAGCTTTCAATTCGTTGTCACACCGTTTCGCCAGAAGGATAGCCGACAGCGCAATCCGCTTTGAACTCGGATAGGACTAATTGAAGGGGGCAGCTCACGTCACTTCGCGCGTTATCGCAACTCGCTCATCGACAACGGATGCGAGTCACATGGCCGTAAAGTCGCCAAGTCGGATACTTGACGAACAGAAACGGAGATTCTTCAGTCGGCAAGGATCCAGGGGAACCCCTTGGCGGGAGCCCCTAAGGTCTCGGCGACCCGGTCGAATCAGCGTGCTTCATGGCAGTGGGAGCAATCGTGGATCTGCAGGCAACTCGCTTTTCTCCTCCTGTTGCTCTACTCCTACAGCTCACAAAAACGCACTCCCAACAGACTCCCAACAGTGTGTCCAGAGGATACGTTTCCCTACTTCCGGGTAGCCATAAGTGCCGCAAAGTCTGTTAGATACCAGAGCGCCCGGACGCTCATAACCCAAAGGTCGGTGGTTCAAATCCACCCCCCGCAACCACTTAGCCGATTTCCCAATCCCAAAAAACCCCGAAGCTCCCAAAGGTCATTGGATCAGGCCGCTGATTCGCAATCGTTTACGGGGTGGAAGCTCATCGAGATGGGCGGTGGCGAGGCCCGATTCTCCCTTGTTTTCAGGGTTCTGATTTCGAAGAAAGTAGACGCATTGCCGCCGCCTGACGTCTTTGCACGCAACTCCGGCCGCGGCGCCGTATTTGCGGGCTCTCCGCAAGACACTAAGCGGCACGACGCATTGTGCCGATCCACGATTAGGTCAGTGCGAAAGACATGGGGCGAAGCCCATCGTGGATTTTTTCGGGGATCTGCTCCGACACGTCCTCGGACCGAGTGAGTGAGGAC
>Ga0335074_10001340_pt1 | contig 33471 bp, 30 predicted proteins | sample Lox_Sample_23_FD_206715 | JGI IMG/M metagenome (GOLD analysis project Ga0335074, IMG submission 206715) | Soil microbial communities from Loxahatchee National Wildlife Refuge, Florida, United States - Lox_Sample_2.3 | ecosystem: Environmental > Terrestrial > Soil > Wetlands | place: USA... | reverse complement strand
TACGGCAACGTCGACATGCCGCCGCTGTGGACGCCGTACCTGCGGCCGGGCCACCATGTGCTCGACGGCGAGCGGGTCGAACTCGACGGCTGGTCGTTCGGTTTCGTCGGCGGCGGGCTGCAGACCGTGTACCGCACACCGTACGAGCTGACCGACGACGCTTACGCGGCCAAGGTGGAGGCCGTCGGCGCGGTGGACGTGCTGTGCTCGCACATTCCCCCAGAAGTGCCTGACCTGCTGTTCGACACGGTGGCCCGCCGGATGGAGCGGGGCAGCAAGGCCCTGCTCGACGCGGTGCACCGGACGCAGCCGCGCTACCTGCTGTTCGGGCACGTACACCAGCCGCTGGCCAGCCGGATCCGGATCGGCCGGACCGAATGTGTCAACGTCGGGCATTTCCGTGCCACCGGAAGGCCTTACGCGCTGGAGTGGTAGCCGCTGCGCCAGCCCGGCCACCATGATTCTGCATGGGCCGCACGGGATGTACGCTCCGAGGATGGCGGACAGGACAGCGTCGAGCATCACGATTGGCGTGCCACGCCCCGAAGTCATGGCGGTGATCGCGGACTTCGCTGCTTACCCGCAGTGGGCCAGCGGTGTCCGGCGCGCCGACGTCCTGTCGCGCGACAGCGACGGACGCGCGGCAACGGTCCGGTTCAGCCTGGACGCCGGAATTATCAAGGACAGTTACGTGCTTGCGTATACGTGGAACGATGACGCGGGAGTCCGCTGGGACCTTGCCGAAAGCGGGTCCATGCTCACCGGGATGGCCGGCGGTTACCAGCTGGCCGAGCGTGACAGCGGAACCGAGGTCGCTTACGAGCTGGCTGTCAGCACCCGGGTGCCGATGATGGGCATGATCAAGCGCCGGGCGGAGAAGACGATCATCGATACCGCGCTCAAAGGACTTAAGTCGAGAGCCGAGAGCATTGGGAGGGGCCGGTGACAGGCCAGCCAGGCGATCCGGTCGGCGATATCGCTGCGAATGTCCAGCGATGGCTGATCCGGTCGGGCGCCCAGAACATGCGCAGGGAGCTGAACGATCAGTTCCGCAAAGCCTTCGGCGGGGGGCGGCCCGGCAAGGAGGACGTCTGGAACACGGCCACCACCGAGCCACCGCCGGAAGCCTCTGATGAGGCACCGGAGTGCGCCTGGTGCCCGGTGTGCCGTACCGCGCGGCGGATCCGGGAGTCGGGCCCGGGCCTCGGCGGCGGCCTCGCAGGCGCCGGTGATGCCGTGGCCTCGGCAGTGCAGGAGGCGCTGTCAGCGTTTGACGCGTTCCTGTCGATGCGTCCAGGCACAGCCCAGCCGACGCGCCCAGCGCCGCGCTCGCCTGGCGAGGCGACCGAAGGGCCAGGCCATGAGCCTGACGGTCGGGGTTGACGTCGGGGGGACCAAGGTCGCCGCAGGCGTTGTCGACCCCGACGGGCACATCATCGAGAAGCTGAAGCGCTCGACGCCCGCTGCCAGCACGGAGCTGACCGCGAAAGTCGTCGCGGATGCTGTCGCCGAGTTGCGCGGCCGCCACGAGGTCAGCGGCGTCGGGATAGGCGCCGCCGGGTTCGTCGACGGGTGCCGCTCGAACGTCCTGTTCGCTCCGCACCTCGCCTGGCGCGGTGAGCCGCTGAAGAAGGAGGTCGAGGACCTCGTCGGGCTGCCCGTCGTGATGGAGAACGACGGGAACGCCGCGGCCTGGGCCGAGACTGTCCTCGGCGCGGCTCGCGGGCAGGAGCACGTGATCTTCATCGGTCTCGGCACGGGTATCGCGGCCGGGATCGTGATCAACGGCGAGCTGTACCGGGGGCGGTGGGGCGTCGCCGGTGAGCCGGGACATTACCGGGTGGTTCCAGGCGGGCGGCTCTGCGAATGCGGCCTCCGCGGCTGCTGGGAGCAGTACGCGAGCGGAAACGCGCTGGTCGCTGAGGCCCGGGAGTTCGCGAGGCGCTCACCAGGCGCCGCAGGGCGGCTGCTCGAGCTTGGCGGGGGCAGCGTGGAGGGCATCAACGGGCCGGAGGTCACGCAGGCGGCTAAGGATGGCGACCCCTGCGCGCTGCGCTGCTTCGAGACCGTCGGCAGCTGGCTCGGGCAGGGCCTGGCTGCCCTGGCCGCCGTACTCGATCCCGGTTGCTTCGTGATCGGCGGCGGCGTGTCGGACGCTGGCGAACTGCTGCTAGCCCCGGCGCGGGCGGCCTTCGAAGACGAGCTCACCGGCGGGTCGTACCGTCCCCGGGCCGAGATCAGGCTGGCCCAGCTCGGCGCCGACGCCGGCCTGATCGGTGCCGCCGACCTCGCCCGGCGAGTGTTACCAGGGTCTCCACTGGGCAGCGTTCAAAGAACTGCGCCGTTGTCTGGCCCGTCGCCGCGCGACGGCCGGTCACCCAGGCGCAGCACGATTACGGCGAACCCGCCGACGAATGCCGCCACGGCGAGCAGAGCGGCCCAGCTCGGTGCCTTCCAGCCGATGAGCGTGGACACGAAGAGGTAGGCGGGCCCGCCGAACAAGGCGGTCCAGGCTCCTTTGGCCACCGGGTCCAGGTGTGGCATCGGCGGCGGGGGAGGCGGGATGAAGTGTTCGCCGATGTCGTCCTCGGCGCTGTGCTCGCCGCCGTCGCCGTTCCCGGCCGGGGACGGGCGTGACGCCAGCCCTGACGGGGCGGCCGGCCCCGGAGGGGGTGGGGGCGGGGGTGGCGTCGCCGGGCGGATGACGCGTGTCCTGCCCGCTCCTGGTGCCTGGCCCGGCCGGACGGAGCGGGCTTCCGCACCCGCTCCAGGGTTCCCGCCGCGTGCACCGGCGCGGTCCCCGTTACCGGTGCCCCCGCTGCTGCTGCGGTCCTCGCTGTCGCCGTCGTCGCCGCTATCTCCGCCGCCGTCGTCAGTGTCGCTGCTGGCGGCGCTTCCGGTGCCGGCGGGGCCGTCACCCTGCGCGCTGCCTTCGCTTGCGCTCGGTCTCCCGCCTGTGCCTCCGCTTGTGCTGCCCTCGCTAGCGGCGTTCCCGCCGTCATCAGCTCCGTCCCCGCTCGTGCTGTCCGCAGCGCTGTCGTCGGGGCCGTCGGGCAGATCTTCCCGATCCGGCCACGGAACCGAGGCCGCGTCGGCGTCAACGGGCATCTCGTACCGGGCAATGAGGTCGCGCCAGACGGCCTCCTCGTCCCCGCCCACGCCGCCGGCCGTCCCGCCGCCGCCGGCATCGCCCTCGCTCACGTCACCTCCAGCGCTCGCAACGCCTTCAGCGCTTCCCGCGTATCCAGCGCCCATCCCCCCACGCGCGGTTGCCAGCCCTCAGGCCGGCCCGCGGCGGCTATCCCCTCCCGGCATGGCTGTGGGTTCTGACGAACTCCAGACTGCCGGTGAAGATAGCCTGCGCGTCGTTGTCGAGAGTTGCAACATGGTAGCTGTCAGCGCATTCCCGCACTTCGAGCTGTTCCGCCGGCAGGGCGCTGCGCAGCACCTTCAGGCTGGCCGGTCCGACGACGTGATCAACCGTGCTGCGGTACACAAGCACCGGCTGAGTCAGGTCGCCCAGCCTGGCCTGGGTCGTCCGCCACAGACCGGGCAAGGTGGCCGCGGCCTTGACCGGTACTCGCTGGTAGCCGACCTCGACGGTGTTCTCCTTCTTGATGTCGCTGGCGATTCCCTTGAGCGAAGGCACCACCAGCTTCAGGACCGGGGCCAGCGCGAACAGGCGGGTGTCGGCGGTCAGCGACGGGTTGACCAGCACGAGGCCGCTGACGGCCGCGCCGCGCAGCTCGGCCAGCCGCAGCGCGAGGCAGCCTCCCATCGACAGGCCCATCACGAAGATCTCGTCCGAGCCTGCCCGCAGCTCGTCGAACGACCGGTCAACCTCGGCGTACCAGTCCTCCCACCGGGTGTGCGCCATGTCCTGCCAGGTCGTGCCGTGCCCGGGCAGCCGTGGCAGGCGGACGCTCAGGCCGGCCTCGGCCAGGTAGTCCGCCCATGGCCGGAGCGACTGCGGGCTTCCGGTGAACCCGTGGCACAGCAGGACTCCTGTTGTCCCGCCGTCGTGGGCGAAGGGCTCCGCTCCTGGCATCACTGGCATCGGCCGGGTTCCTCTCAGGGGATGTGTTGGCGGCCGCCTTGTCTTTGCCACACAGGCGTACAGCCGCACAGCCGCATCGTGCCACGTCCCGGCGTGCCGTGTGACCGCTGCTGCGCCGGCGATTGCGGAACGGGCCCGGTGTCGGCATCCCGAGGCGCGGGCTCACGTGGGACTATGTGTGCGTGTTCTACTGGGTGGTCAAGGCGGTGCTGGGGCCGTTCCTCAGGCTCTTCCGGCCGTGGTCCGACGGGACCGACAACGTCCCGCGAACAGGTGCGGCCATCATCGCGAGCAACCACCTGTCGTTTTCTGACCATTTCTTCGCCCCGCTGCCGCTTTCGCGCAAGGTGGTCTTCCTGGCCAAGGCCGAGTACTTCACCGGCCGCGGCCTCAAGGGCCTGGTCAGCCGGGCCTTTTTCAGCGGCATGGGCGAGATTCCGGTGGACCGTTCCGGCGGCGAGGCCGGGGAGCGGGCGCTGCGCACCGGGCTGCGCGTTCTGGCTCAGGGACAGCTGCTCGGCATCTACCCGGAGGGCACCAGGACCCCCGACGGGCGGCTCTACCGCGGCAAGACAGGCGTTGCCCGGATGGCCCTGGAGGCGAGGGTGCCAGTGATTCCGTGCGCGATGGTCGGCACGTTCGAGTTCCAGCCGCCGGGCAAGCTGACGCCGAGACCGTGGGTCCGCCCTGGCGTGCGCTTCGGCAAGCCGCTCGACTTCTCCCGCTACTACGGGCTCGAGACCGACAGGCTCGTGCTCCGGGCCGTGACCGACGAGATCATGTACGAGATCATGAAACTGGCGGGCCAGGAGTACGTCGACAGTTACGCGCAGCGCTCGAAGACAGGCCGGCCGCTAGCCCTCAGGCACCGCCGGCATCCGGCTGAGCAGCCAAGCGCTGCCACCAACGGCAGCGCCGCGAGCGAGGACACCGCGAGCGAGGGCACCGCGAGCGGCCGCGCCGCGGGCGGCAACACTGCGGGCGGCAACACTGCGGGCGGCAACACTGCGGGCGGCAACACTGCGGGCGGCAACACTGCGGGCGGCAACACTGAGAGCGGCAGCACCACGGGCGAGGAGACCGGTAACGGGCTCGTCGTCGGCGAGGAACCCGGCAACGGGCACGCCGCCGCCAAGCCGACCGGGACGGCGGCCGACGCTTCGCATGAATGAAGCTCCGGTGGCGTTCTGAGGCAATGCCACCGACGTAACTCCGGTACGGGCCACCCGCCTCATAGTTGCGTAAATCCGGCGCGGCCCACTCGCCTCATGGTCACGCAAATCCGGTACCGGCCCGCTCCGCTTCATGATCATGGAGATCTGCACGCGAACAGGGTGATCCCGGAATCCGACCCGCGCCCAGTAACGGCCCGATTACGTGATCATGATGTTCGCGGCCAGGATTCCGTGATCACGACGCCGCCAGCTCGCATCGGTTCAACCCACGGGGTGATTGGCCTTACCGTGATACATTGGTACCATGGTAATGGTACAGAGAGTGCAAACCGGACTTCGGCTCGAGCGGAACACGCTGAAGGTTCTCAAGGGTCTGGCTGAGTACCTCGACCTGTCGCTCGGGGACCTTGTCGAGGGCATCGTTCTGCATGCTTTCGAGGGCAAGGCACCGTTCGCGCCGCCCGTCCTCGCCAAGATCGACCAGCTGAAAGCCGTCTACGGCCTGACGCTGACCGCAGCGGACGCTCACCACCTCACGGAGCAGCCATGAACCACGGGGCAGCCATGAACCACGGGGCAACCGCGAACCACGGCCCAGCCATGACAACGGCCCAGCGGCTCACGGGCCGGATCCAGGTCGATCTTCCGCCCGGCGAAGCCTTCCGCCTGTTCACCCCGGCCGGCGAGCAGGACTGGGCGCACGGATGGAAGCCCCGCTTCCCGGCTCCGGCCCCGGACGACAGCGAACCCGGCACGGTCTTCGAAACCGATGCCCACGGGGATTACTCCGTCTGGGTGGTCACCGAGCGGCAACCGGGCACGCGTATCTCATATGCCCGCGTGACCCCTGGCCGCCAGGCCGGAACAGTGACCGTCGCGATCCACCCCGCCGGGGATCACAGCGAGGTGGAGGTCACTTACCAGCTCACGGCACTGACCGACGACGGCGCCGGCAGGCTCCGTGAATTCGCCGAACGGTACCCCGCGTACCTGCGGTCATGGCAGGACGCGATCAGCGCCCTGCTGAGCCACCAGCAGCGTCACCACGGCTGAGAGCCCGCTGACCGCGCGATTCACGCCTGGCCCGCGGAGGGATCGGTTCGGGCCGGGTCGCCGATGAACCCGTCGGCCGGCAGCGTGCCGTCCTCTTCCTCCGGCTCCCAGTACGCGTGGTCTTGTTCTGGGTGGGCATGTTCATGAGCTGGCTGATCGCCTTGCCCGGTGACATGGGGCCGGGTTCCGGGCTGCCCGTATCCTGCGCCGCCTGGCCCGGCAGCCGGCCAGCGCCTGATGTATCCGCCGCCTTGGCGATTCCGCGTGAACATGGTGACCAGCCGCATGGCTGGGTAAATCAGGGCCGTCAGGGCGACTAACGCGGCTCCTGCACCGCCAGCCCCGGCCGAGCCCAACGCGATCGGGTGCACCGAGCACCGTCCGTCCGCCCTGGCCAGCGGATCGCTGCTGCGTAATGCCACCGCGCTCGTCGCTCCGCTGGCAGCATGCCCGGGCGCGGCCGTTCACGCCACGCTAGCCGGCAATTCATGTCTACCGGTCAGGCCGGAAACTCTGGCCAGACCCGGCGTGCGGCTCAGCCCGCGTCGGCGGCCTGGCGAGCCCAGGACCTGCTGCGGTGCACGGCTTCCTGCCAGCGTGCGTAGGCCAGGTCGTCCCGGGAACCTGGCGAGAAGCGGCGATCGAGCCGCCAGGTGGCCGCGAGTTCCCCGGTCGATGACCACACGCCGGTGGCCAGCCCGGCCAGGAACGCGGCTCCCAGCGCCGTGGTTTCGGCGATCTCTGGCCGCTCGACCGGCGCCTGCAACTGGTCGGCCTGGATCTGCATCAGCAGGTCGTTGGTGCTGGCCCCGCCGTCCACCCGCAGTACTTCCGCGCTGGGGGCACCCTGGGCCGGCCCGGCTTCGGCAGCCATGAGATCAGCCACTTCCCGCACCTGGAACGCGATCGCCTCCAAAGCCGCACGGACGACGTGCGCCCGCGTCGTGCCCCGGGTCAGCCCGAACATTGCTCCGCGCGCGTCCGGGTCCCAGTACGGCGCGCCAAGACCGGTGAGCGCCGGGACGAAGACGACGCCGCCGGTGTCTGGCACCGAGCGGGCCAGGGCCTCGCTCTGCGCGGCGGTGTCGAGCAGCCCGAGCCCGTCCCGCAGCCATTGCACCGCCGCGCCGGTCACGAACACCGATCCCTCCAGCGCGTAGGTCATCGCGCCGGACGGGTCCATCCACGCCACCGTGGACAGCAGCCCGCCTCGCGACCGCACGATCGAGCCTCCGGTGTTGCTCAGCACGAACGACCCGGTCCCGTAGGTGCACTTCGCTGACCCCGGCGCGAAGCACGCCTGGCCGAACATCGCCGCCTGCTGGTCGCCGGCGATGCCGGCGATCGGCACCGGCGGCCCGGGAAACACCGCCGGATCGGTGTGCGCGACGATGCCCCACGACGGCACCACCTCCGGCAGGGTATGTGGCGGCACGCCGAACAGCTCGCACAGCTCCGCCGACCACTGGCCCGCGCCGATGTCGAACAGCAGCGTGCGCGAGGCGTTGGAGGCGTCTGTGACGTGGCGCCGGCCCCCGGTGAGCCGGGCGATCAGGTAGGAGTCCACCGTGCCCACGGCGAGCAGCCCATCGGCCATCCCAGCCCAGATGTCCGGCTCCGTCTCGGCCAGCCAGGTGAGTTTCGTAGCCGTGAAGTAGGGGTCGAGCCGCAGCCCGGTGAGTTCCGTCACCCGCGCCTCGTGACCTTCCTCACGGAGCCGCTCGCAGATCGCGGCGGTCCTGCGGTCCTGCCAGACGATGGCGCGCCTCGGCGCCGCGAGCGTCGAGCGGTCCCAGACGACAGCGGTCTCCCGCTGGTTGGTGATCCCGATGCAGGTCACCGGTTCGCTTCCGGGCTTCTCCTGGCCGGTGCCGCCCTCACCGGCGCTGGCCACCGCCTGCGCGCAGGCGGCCAGGGTCGCCTGCCAGATGCCTTCGGGCAGGTGTTCCACCCAGCCCGGCTCCGGGAAGTACTGCCGGAACTCCTCATAGCCGCGGCCGGCTATCGTGCCGTCGGCAGTAATGACGAGGGCGGTGACGCCCGTTGTCCCTGCGTCGATCGCGAGCACACTCATGGATCACTAGTGTGGCGTTGACACAGCGGCAAACCAGGCGTGAGAGGAAGATCGATGCGAGTCGGAGTCCTGACCGGGGGCGGCGACTGCCCAGGCCTGAACGCGGTCATCCGTGGCATTGTGCGCACCGGGGTGACCGAGTACGGCTATGAGTTCGTCGGGTTCCGCGACGGCTGGCGCGGGCCGCTTGAGGGCGACACCATGCCTCTCGACGTACAGGCAGTCCGTGGCATCCTGCCGCGCGGCGGCACGATCCTCGGGTCCTCACGGACGAATCCGCTGTCCGAGAAGGCATCTTCTGGCGGCCGCTCCGGGCTCGAGCGGATTCAGGACAACCTGGAGCGGCTCGGCGTTGACTCGCTCGTAGCCATCGGCGGCGAGGACACGCTGGGCGTCGCCGCGCGACTGCACGAGCACGGCCTGAAGGTCGTCGGTGTGCCCAAGACGATCGACAACGACCTGGGCTCCACCGACTACACGTTCGGCTTCGACACGGCGGTGAACATCGCGACCGAGGCCATCGACCGGCTGCACACGACGGCGGAGAGCCACCACCGGGCGCTGATTGTCGAGGTGATGGGCAGAAACGTTGGCTGGATCGCGCTGCACGCCGGCATGGCCGGGGGCGCGAACGTGATACTGATCCCGGAGCAGCCGTTCGACCTCGAGCAGGTCTGCGCGTGGGTGGAGCACAGGTTCCAGACCAGGTACGCGCCGATCATCGTGGTGGCTGAGGGTGCGCACCCCAAGGACAGCGGGACGGTCTCGGCCCAGGATCTGGACGCGTTCGGTCACGTCCGCTACGGCGGGGTCGGGCAGATGCTCGCCGACGAGATCGAGAAGCGGACCGGCAAAGAGGCGCGCGTCGCCGTGCTCGGCCACATCCAGCGTGGCGGGACTCCCACGGCGTTCGACCGGGTGCTGGCCACCCGTTACGGCGTGCACGCGATCCGCGCGGTCGCCGACGAGGCGTTCGGGTCCATGGTCGCGCTGCGCGGTACTGACATCGTGCGGGTCCCGATCGCGGACGCGACCAGGGAGCTCAAGCTCGTGCCGCCGGAGCGCTACGCCGAGGCTGAGGTCTTCTTCGGCTGAGAGGTCCTGACCCGGCCGGCAGCACTAAGGCTGCCGCGGCTGCGCTGAGGCCTGCGAGGCCGGACCGCAGCCAGCGCCCTCCGATCCTGGCAAACTGGAATGATGTCCGTACTGCCGCTAACCTCCCCTGACGCGCCGCTGGGTGACGCCTCGAGCCCGCTGCACGAGCCGTGCGTGCTGCTTAAGCTGGGCGAGATCGTGCTGAAAGGCAGGAACAGGCAGCAGTTCGAGCGGCTGTTGCACGACAACATCCGGCGCGCGGTGCGCGACATCCGCGACGCTTCGCCCCACCTCGGGCCGCAATTCGCTGTGCAACTCTGGCAGCGCGAGGGAGTCATCGTGCTGCGCCCTGTCCGGGTCGGCGAACCGGACGCCGAGCGGACAGCCGACCAGCTGGCCGGGCGGATGCAGGACGTCATGGGTCTGTCCCGGGTCTGCCGGGCGGTCCGGGTCGCCAAGGACCCTGAGGCCGCAGCCGCCGCTGCGAACACGCTGATCGCCGGACGCACCGGCTCGTTCGCGGTGCGCGCCCGGCGCCGCGATAAGCGGTTCCCGCTTAACTCCTCTCAGCTCGCCGCGCTGATCGGTACCCGCATCCAGGAAGCGCACGGCTACCCGGTCAACTTGTCGCACCCGGACACGACAGTGTTCGTTGAGGTCGACCAGTCCGAGGTCTTCGTATTCACCGAAGGCCTGCCGGGACAGGGCGGGCTTCCGGTTGGCATGAGCGGCCGCGCTCTTGTGCTGATCTCGGGTGGCATCGATTCCCCGGTGGCTGCCTACCGGATGATGCGCCGGGGGCTGCGCTGCAGCTTCCTGCACTTCTCTGGCATGCCGCTGACCGGCCCGGAGTCGGTTTACAAGGCTTACGGTCTGATCCGCGAACTGGATAAATTCCAGGGCGGTTCGCGGCTGTTTGTGGTCGCGTTCGGGCGCGCGCAGCAGCGGCTCGCGACATCGGGCGCCGGGCGGCTGCAGATCGTGGCTCAGCGGCGGCTGATGCTGAAGACGGGGGAGGCTCTGGCGCGGCGGCTGCGCGCGGCTGCGCTGGTCACCGGCGACTCACTGGGCCAGGTGAGCAGCCAGACGCTGACCAACATCACCGCGCTTGACGACGCGGTCACGCTGCCGATCCTGCGTCCGCTGATCGGTCTGGACAAGACCGAGATCATGGCGGAAGCCCGCCGGATCGCTACATTGCACATCTCCGAGCTGCCCGATCAGGACTGCTGCACGCTGCTCACGCCGCGTCAGGTGGAGACCAAGGCTCGGATCGAGGACCTGCGGAGGATCGAGGCTAGGCTGGACGCGGACGACCTCGCTGAGGAGCTGGCCGCGGCTGCGCAGGAGCACACGCCTTCGACTTCGTGACACATCCGGAACTCGCGACTGCCAGCTGATCTGCGGGGCCATCAGCCCAGATCGCGGCGTTGCCGCCGGTTGGAGTCAGCAGGCCGCCGGCTCCCCACAGGGCCGAGGTGCCTGGGACGAGCGTCAGGTCCCCGATGCCGACCACGGCGTCCTGGCCCGCGATGACCTGAGTTCTGGTCCATCGCCCGGAACGGGACATGTGCAGCAGCCACACCTGCGGGCTGTTTCCTCCGGTGACTACGGGGATCCAGATTCCGCCCGCGCCGTCGGCGGCGAACCGCTCGGCCCGCTGTGCCGGCCACGGCGCGGTGAACCGGGTCCAGGCCGTGCCATTCCAGTGGGCCAGCACCACGTCCCCGCTCGTGTTGGCGGCCGTGGTGATTCCGGACACCCAGACGTCGCTCGCCGACACCGCCAGCACGTCGTCGAGCTGGGTGCCGGCCAGGGCCGCGCTGGCCCCGGGAACGGGATCCCAGTCACTGCCGTCATAGTGGGCTACCAAGCCGCTGCCCGTGATCGCCCAGATGTTGCTGGCAGAGACCGCGCTGGCCCGGTAGATCGCCGCGGCGATGCCTGTCGCCCTGACCCAGGAGCGGCCGTCGTAGTGCCAGGCACCCAGGCCGGCCGCGTCGCTGGAGGGGGGCGATCCGAACACCCAGGCCTCATCGGGGCTGATGGCCACTACCGACGTCACCTGCCCAGCCTGCTGCCATGTGTTCGCCACCGACCACCGCGAGCCGTTCCAGTGCAGCGCGTACCCGTCGCCGACAGCCCAGATGTTTTTGGGCGATGAAGCGTCCGCGGCGACGATGAACCCGCTGAGGCCGGCCGGAAGAGCCGACGCCCGCCAGCGCCCACCCTGCCAGCGCTCAGCTTTGGGTGCGCTGGCGCCGCCCGGATTGGTCCCGCCGAACGCCCAGGCGTCGCCAGGCGCCAGTGCGATGACTGACGAATAGCCGGAGGCGTTGTCCTTTTGCCCGTAGTGGACCGACGTGAAGATCTGCCAGCTCGGCTGACCGGCGGCCCGGTTGACGTCACCGCGCGCAGCTATGGTCAGTGTGGCGGCGGCCAGTGAGCTGATGATGATGCCCGCTCGGCGGGCTCGGTTCATCGGGGTCTCCACTCGGCCCGGGGTCGGGCGTTATCGCGCGGGTCAGCGCCAGACTAGGGGAGAGCAATGCCTAAGGAAAGCAAGTCTCAAGTTCCCACTTGACAATTGGTGTCTACCTGGCCTCGTCCGGCAGGCTGCGGCACTCGTGTGACTGGCTTTGCCTGGAGGTGATGGCGTGCAGATCCCCGACGTCACCTGGCCCGATGACCCAGCCCGGCCCGGCGCTGAATTGGCCCGCGTGGGCCACGGTCGCCGATGGGCCATTTTTTCCAGATCGGCGTCGCCGGAGAGCCAAGACGCTGCGGCGGCCCGGCGCGGCCGGCCGTCAGGTCAGCTGCCCACCCCGGGCGGTGACGCCGCCCAGCCGGTCCACCGCTGGACCTCAATGGCGATCACAGGCCCTTCCGGTGGCGTTTGGCGGTACTGCAGGTAGCGCTCCTGCAGCAGCGCAATTGGCCGCGCCATGGCGCCTGGCTCGGCCAGGACCGCTGCGTTTCCGTCGGCGCGTACCCACCAGAGTTCCCCCCAGTCCTCGCTGTAGCGGTCGGCCAGCATCGCCACCTGCGGGTTAGCCAGGATGTTGGCCAGCCGCCGCAGGCTGCGGGTCGTCTTGGGCTTGGCGTCCACCGTGCTGTAGATGCGGTCGCCGTCCAGGGCAAAGGTCATGGGGACGATATGCGGCGACCCAGCCGACGTCACCGTCGCCAGCCTGGCGACCCGCGCTTCGCCGAGCAGCCGCCGGGCATCCCGCTCGTCAAGCCGCACCCGAGGGTGTCCCGTTACGGGAAGTTGAAGCCCAGCGTCAGGGTGATCGTGCTGCCCTGTGGCGCCTGGCCGGTAGGGGAGTAGCTCGAGACGGTGTTGCCGGAGAATATGTTCTGGTTGACCTGAACCTGGAACCCAGCCTGCTGCAGCTCCTGGGTGGCTTGGCTCACCGACAGGCCCTGCACATCGGGGATCGAGACCTGCGGCGGACCGCTGGAGACCTGGACGGAGACGACCTCGTTGGGGCTGATGGCCGTACCCGGCTGCGGGGACTGGCCGATGATGGTCCCCTGCGGCTGGGTACTCCCGACGGCGGCCACCTGCTGCAGCTGGTAACCGGCGGACTGCGCCTGCGCGGCCGCTGCCTGGAACTGCTCGCCGACGAAGTTGGGCAGCGGCTGGCCGCTGCTGACAGTGATGGCCACGGGCTTGGGCTGCGGCCACGATGTGCCGGCCGCGGGGGTCGTGCTGATCACGATCCCGGCCGGGACGGTTGTCGAAGTCTCAGGGGTCACCGAGCCTGGGGTCAGGCCGGCATTGCGCAGCGCCGCCTTGGCGGCGGACTCCTGCTCGCCGGTCACCTGCGGGACGGCGATCATGACTGGGCCGGAGGACACGGTGACCGTGACCGCAGTGCCGCTGTGAGCGTTCGACCCGATCGCGGGGTTGGTGCTGATCACGTCACCCGCTGGGACCGAGTTGCTGTGCTGATCCGGTCCGAACCGGACAACGAAGCCCACGTTCTGCAGCTCTGTCCGCGCAGTGCTCGCGGCCATCCCGCTCACCTGCGGGACACCGGTGTACTGCCCATCCGTGACCCACCAGGTGACCACTGCGATGACCACGACTACGGCAACAGCCAGCGCCACATAGACCATCCGGCGGTCCTGCAGCCACCGCTGCAGGACCGGCTCGCGTGGCGGCCGGTACGCCGCTTGCCGGGACCACGGGTAGTCGTCCGGCCTGTCGTGCTGCCCGTACCCCCTGTCCGGCATGTCGCCAGCAGGCACGACCAGCGTGTGCTGCGGCCCGCCGTCGCGCGGCGATGGCTGGTTATAAGCCGGCCTCGTCCCGTCGTCGGTCCCGCCCCATGGGAACCATTCCTCACCAGACGGCGGCCGGCCATCCGGCCGTCCGGCGTAGCCGGGAGCGCCGCCTCCCGGGGGGAGAGCTGGCATGCGGCGGCTGACGTCGGCGACCGCGTTAAGGAACTGCCCGGCGTCGGCCGGCCGCAGTTCGGGATCCCGGCTGGTGGCCATGGCCACCAGGGCGTCCACGGCCGGCGGTATGCCTGGCACCAGGCTCGAGGGCGGTGGCACCGCGTCACGGACGTGCTTGTGGGCGACTGCGAGCGGGTTTTCGCCGGTATGCGGCTGAACTCCGGTGAGTATCTCGAACAGCATGACGCCCGAGGCGTAAACGTCGCTGCGGGCGTCGGCGGCGCTGCGCGTCACCTGCTCGGGCGCCAGGTAGGCGGCGGTCCCTATCAGCATCCCCGTCCTGGTGTGGGACGGTCCCGACGCCGCCCTGGCCAGTCCGAAGTCGGCGACCTTCACGATGTCGCCGTCGCCGATCAGGACGTTCTCCGGCTTGACGTCACGGTGCACGATCCCGGCCCGGTGCGCGGCTGAGAGGCCAGCCAGCACGCCCTGGAAGATGCCGAGCGCTTCGGCCGGGGCCAGCCTGCCGCGCTCGCGCAGCAGTTCCCGCAGGGTTCGGCCAGGAACGTACTCCATGGCTAGGTAGAGCAGGCCAGCCCCGGAACCCTGGTCGTAGACGTGAACGACATTCGGGCTGGACAGCCGGGCCGCGGACCGGGCCTCGCCGGTGAAGCGGCGGGCGAATTCCGGGTCGCCAGCCAGCTCGGGATGCGCGATCTTCAGGGCAACCGTGCGGTCCAGCTTGGTGTCGGTGCCCAGGTAGACAGTGGCCATGCCGCCGCGGGCGATCCAGGAGCCCACCCGGTACCTGCCATCGAGCAGCTGCCCGGCGTGGAGGCGGGAAAGGGTGGTATCCATCGGGAGAAGCTTAAAGGTGGTGAAGCGTGCGTGCGGTGAGAACGACGTCGCAGGTTGGCAGGCAGATTGTTGTGGCCGGCGGCGGGCTTGCCGGCCTGAGGACCGTCGCCGGGCTGCGGGCCCTCCGCTATGACGGCGCCGTAACGCTGATCGGCGCCGAATCGCGGCCACCCTATGACCGTCCGCCGCTGTCGAAGAAGCTGATGGCTGGCCAGCTAGACGACACCACGCTTGAGCCTGACCTGGGATCGCTCGGCGTGGACACGCGGCTGGGTGAGACCGCCACCGGCGTCGACGCCGGACCCGGATCTGGCGGGGTGCTGCGCACCGACCACGGCGAGCACCGCTTCGACGACCTGGTGCTGGCAACAGGGGCTGTCCCGGTAGTCCTGCCCGGCCAGGGGCGGCAGCGGTTTCTGCGCACGATCGACGACGCGCTGACCCTGCGGGCGCTGCTGCGCCCCGGGCTCCGGCTGGCAATCGTGGGCGCCGGGTGGATCGGCGCCGAGCTCGCGACGGCGGCGGCTGGGCGCGGATGCCTCGTCACGGTCGTCGAGGCCGCGGCGGCACCGCTGGCAGTGGCCGTCGGGGCCGACGTCGGCGCGCTGACCACCGGGTGGTACGCGGCAGCCGGGGTGGAGCTGCGGCTGCGCGAGCGGGTTGCCTCGGTGGAGCCTGGCGGGGTGGCGCTGTCCAGCGGCGGCTGGCTGCCGGCCGACGAGGTTGTCACCGCGGTTGGCGTCCGGCCGGCGGTCGCCTGGCTGGAGGGCTCCGCCGTGGCTCTCGATAACGGCGTAGCCGTCGACGAGCAGCTGCGTGCGTCGGTCCCGGGAGTCTGGGCAGTCGGTGACTGCATGGCGTTCTGGTCGCGGCGGTTCCAGCGCAGGCTCCGGCTGGAGCACTGGGACGGTGCGCTCCGCTCTCCAGCGGCCGTGGCGGCCAGCCTGACCGGAGCGCCCGGCGGGTACGACCCCGTTCCGTATTTCTGGTCGGAGCAGTTCGGGCGGATGATCCAGTACGCGGGCTTTCACGGCGGTGCCGACCGCATCACGGTGCGCGGTGACCCTGCCGAGGACAGGTGGGCGGTGTTCTGGCTGGCAGGCGACGTACCGGTAGCACTGCTGACGGTGAACTCACCCCGCGATCTGCTGCAGGGGCGGCGCCTGATCGAGGCCGGAGCCGGAGCCGACGCCACGAGGCTTGCCGACCCCGGCGTCCCAGTGGCCCAGGCGGCCGGCGGCTGACCTCGGCCGCCGCTAGCTGAGGGTGTTTGGCCAGGGGCACAATGTGGGAAACTCGCAGTTGTGGCACAGATCGACCCCCCGGCCGACGCCATCGTCGGTGACTGGATGACCATTCCTGATGTCGCTGAGCGGCTCGGGATCCCTGTGAGCCGGGTCCGCCAGCTGCTCCGTGACCGCAAGCTGCTCGCAGTCCAGCGGCCCAGTGGCAGCTTCGGCGTCCCGGCCGCATTCCTTGACGGCGACCAGGTAGTCCGCGGGCTGCACGGCACGCTCACGCTGCTGTTCGACTGCGGATTCGGCGAAGCCGAAGCGCTGCGCTGGCTGTTCACCGCCGACGACACGCTGCCAGGAACACCGATCCAGGCGATCACGGAGCACCGTGGCACCGAGGTCAACCGGCGCGCCCAAGCGCTCGCATTCTGAACGAGGTCCAGCTTCGGCCGTGGCCACGACCTGCTGGCCGGCTGCCCAGCCAGTCCTGATCACCCTGCTCGCGCCGGCCTTCAACGTGGCCTGGCCGATCCGTTCGGCTCTTAGTCGCTGCGCGCGGTAGCGGCGACGGCCAGGTCGGCCAGGGCCCGCTTGGCCTCGCCGGTCATCGGCGCGTCAGTGAGCGCCGACAGCGCGTCAGCCACACAAGAGCCGATCATCTTCTCGCACTCGGCCACAGCGCCGGTCTTAGTGAGCAGTGCGCGGATCTCCGCTGCGCCCGCCTCATCCAGCAGCCGGTCACCGAGACGGCGGTCGAGCAGTTCCCGCTGGGCCTGGCTGGCCCGCTCCCGGGCGATCGCCACCAGCACGGTCTGCTTGCCTTCACGCAGGTCGTCGCAGGCGGGCTTGCCAGTCAGCGCGGGATCGCCAAAGACGCCGAGGATGTCGTCACGGAGCTGGAACGCCACCCCGAGCGGAACGCCATACGCGGTGCACGCCCGGAGTATCGGATCCGTCCCGGATGGGCCAGCGAGGGCCACGCCGAGGTGCAGCGGACGTTCGACTGTGTACTTCGCCGACTTGTACCGCACCACACGCAGCGCACTTGCGACGGTGCCTTCCCCTGCCGACTGGCCAAGGAGGTCCAGATACTGGCCGCAAATCACCTCGGCGCGCATCGAGTCGAGCACGGGCCGCCCCCGGCGCAGGGCGGCGCCTGGCAGCCCGCTGCTGGCGAACAGCTCATCGGTCCAGGCCATCAGCAGATCGCCGATCAGGATCGCTGCCCCGGCGCCGAACGACTCGGCCGACCCGCGCCAGCGGGCCGTCTCGTGCAGGGCGGCGAAACGCCGGTGCACCGACGGGTGGCCCCGGCGGGTGTCGCTGGCGTCCATCAGGTCATCGTGCACAAGCGCGCTCGCGTGCAGAAGCTCGAGCGCGGCCGCTGCGGTGTGGATCTGCTGGCAGTCTCCGCCGCCGGCTGCCCGCCAGCCCCAGTAGCAGAACGCGGGCCGCAGCCGCTTACCACCGGTCAGCAGCTCAGCGATCGCGTCGATCCAGGGCAGCATGTCCTCGCCGATGCCGCCCAGCACATCGCGCTGCCGGGCGAGGAAGTCCGCGAGTGCACGGCCTGCCTGGTCGCGGATGAGCTGAAGATCCGCGGGGCTGGTGACCATGCTGGCGAGGTTAGACCTGGGCGGTGCAGGTTAACCTTCTGGGTATGCCGCGACGCCAGTTGCCCGCCGTGCCAGCGATCAGGGATCTGCTGGCCTCTGGTGATGAGTCCTTCTCGTTCGAGTTCATGCCGCCGAAGACCGAGGAGGACGAGCGCAAGCTTTGGCGGGCGATCCGCGAACTCGAGCCGCTTCGCCCAACCTTCGTTTCCGTGACATACGGGGCGGGTGGCTCAACCCGGGACCGGACCGTGCGGGTGACCGGGCGGATCGCCGAGGAGACGACGCTGACCCCGGTCGGGCACCTGACAGCGGTGAACCACTCAGTAGCCGAACTGCGCCACATCATCGGCTCGTACGCGGCTGAGGGCGTGCGGAACGTGCTCGCGCTGCGCGGCGACCCGCCGGGCGCGCCCGGCGATGAGTGGGTGCCGCACGCCGAGGGCCTGCTGTACGCGGCTGACCTCGTGCGCCTGATCAAGGCGTCGGGCGATTTCTGTGTCGGCGTGGCCGCGTTTCCCGAGGGCCACCCCAGGTCACCGGATCTCGACTCGGACATAGCCCATTTCGTGGACAAGTGCCGCGCTGGTGCTGACTTCGCGATCACGCAGATGTTCTTCTTCCCCGAGGACTACCTGAGGTTGCGCGACCGGGTCGCTGCGCTCGGCTGCGAAGTGCCGATCATCGCCGGCATCATGCCTGTGACCAGCGCTTCGATGGTGGACCGCATGATCGCGCTGTCCGGCGCCCGGTTCCCTGAGGCGCTCGGCGATCGGCTGCGTGCGGAGGCTGGCGACCGGGCCATCGTTCGGAAAATCGGGGTTGAATACGCTGCTGAAATGTGCGACCGGCTGCTCGCCGAGGGTGTGCCTGGGCTGCATTTCTACACGCTGAACGGGTCGCGGGCCACCCAGGAGATCTATGAGCTGCTCGGCCTGGCCGACAGGTCCCGCAGCGGGAGCACCGCACCCATCACCGCGTACGGCAGGTCGGCGCCGGGGAACGTGTAGTCGGTCAGCAGGTCGGCGAAGCTCAGGCCGCGGTACAGCCGTCTGGCCGTCGAGTCCCGGTCCGGCGTGGAGAGCACCGCTGTACGCTCCCGGCGGCCCTCGGTCAGCCCGAGTACCAGGCTCTTGCCGATGCCCTGGTGCTGGAAGTCCGGGTGGACGTGTACCTCGGCAACCTCCAGCGAGTCGTCCAGCCAGTCCGCTGCCAGCGCTTCCCCCGCCTTGGCCGTGAGTGCGGAGAAGACGACGTCGTGCCACCACTGGCCGTCCGCGCCGGTGAAACCGTAGCTGAACCCGATGATCCGGCCTGGGGCCCGGCTGCGGCGCAGGCCTGGCGCTGCGCGGACGGCGAGAGCGCGGAAGCCGCTGTTTCTGGTGTGCTGCTCCATGACCGTGCGGCGGCTGCGCAGCTGCCCCGGGTCGGGTTGCATGGCAGCGAGGTACACGCCAGTAAGAACGTCAAGCTCGGCCACGAAGGCCGCGCGGCTGAGCTCGCGCGGCGGGCTGGTGCTCGGCACCTGGCCAGCGTACGCGAGAGGCCAGGTCAGGGATATGAGCGCCCTACGGCAGCAGTGTGGCCAGCCATCGGCGGGTCACCTCCGCCTGCGCAGCCTGAAAGCGGCGCACCGTGGGCAGGCCCGGAGGCGGCGGCTGCAGTGAGCGCTGCGTGAAATAGCCAGCCAGCGCGCACACGACCGCGGCGAGGGCTTCGCGCGTGGCCTCCCGCGCTACGCGGGACCGCGCCAGCAGCGCGTCAGGCCCGGGGCCGCCTTGCATCGCCACGCTGGGTGCGAACAGCACCATGTCGGTGAACGCGGCGCCGCGGCAGGCGTGCGGCCAGTCCACCACGATCACGCCCTCGGCCGTGAGGAGCAGGTTGTCGGCGCGGATGTCGCCGTGCAGCAGCGTGCCTCCCGCGGCGTGGGCGGTCCAGGTAGCCTCCAGCGCCGCCAGCTCCGGTAGCCGGGCCCGGGACCACGGGTCGATGCGGCCATCGTCAGGACTCCCGGAAAGGGTTCGCCAGCCGGTGAAGTCGGTTTCCAGGTACTCGGTGATGGCGGGCACCGTTGTTTCCGGTGCCGGGGTCATGGCGCCGGCCAGCCGGTCAAGCCCGGCCAGCACCAGGTCGAGTTCGCCGTCACGCCACGGCAGCGCTGGCTGCGTTCCGGCCACGTCGTCGAGGATGAGCGCGAACCATGGGCCGAGCTCAGCCGTCCCCCGCAGGCGGGGGACCGGCAGCTTTCCGGCGGCGATCAGCGGATCGAGGTCCGTGAGCACCCGTGCCTCCTGGCGGTGCAGGCGGGGAGTGTCCGGGTTGACGTCGGCCGATGCCGCCTTGACGAAGCGTTGGGTCCCATCGGCGCAGCGGACCCGGGCCGCCACTCCCGGGCTGAAGCCGCCCGGCTGAGTCTGGGCCTCGATCACGGGCGCGCCGCAGACCCGCCCGATCGTCTCGCGCACCGCCAGCGGAACGTCCAGCCAGGCGATCCTGACTCCTTCGGTGGGCGGCGCGCTCACACTCGTAGCGTCCGGGTTCCACCGCGCCACGGCAACCGGATTACCGCCGTCGCGGCCCCCGCCGCCAGTGGCAGGCCCGACATGTGCCCCCTGCTGTAGTTGCGCGGTGCGGTCAGCAGCGTCGTGGTGCCCTTGCTGTGGTTGCGGGCCATCGCGCAACAGCGTCGTGGTGCCCGTGCTGCGGCTAGAACGACGGCGCGGGCACCTCGACGCTATTGGACGGGCGCGGCGGCGCGGGCGGCGCGGGCGACGCGAGCGGCGCGGGCGGCGGGGGTGGGGCCGGGGCGGCTGCTGGCGCGGGTCGCAGCCGGTTAGCTCGCGGAACAGGCATACAGCGACCGTCTGAGCACGCTGCGCGGCTGTGGGCGCCGTTTTGTCGGACCCTGCCGGTAGCTTCGAACGCAGCTGCAATGGAGTGGACAGAGCACCGAATCTATGTTCGACTAACAGCAGGACGGTCGCCTGGCGCCCGTCCGCTGATAGGGAGGTACTGCGGTGAGTACGGCTGCAACCAAAATGGCATCGTCGGCATCTCCAGCATCGTCTGGATCGCCCGCGCGGCCGCGTTGCCGCGTCGCGCCGTCCGCTCTGGCGCTGCTGCAATCGGCCAGGTACGGCCTGAGCGCCGCACAAGGCGAGTCTTCGGCCAGTGCCAGGTACGTCTCAGCTCACCTGGCGGCGCTGCGGGCCGCCGCCGCGGTGGTCGCGGCAAGGTCAGAGCCGGGCACCGCCGCCCGCCGCCGGAGGCCGCCGAGTGTCTGGGAGCTGCTCTCGAAGGTGGAGCCGCAGCTGTCGGAATGGGCCGCGTTCTTCGCAGCGAGCGCAACGAAGCGAGCGGCCGCCGAGGCCGGGCTGCCCCGTGCGGTCGCGCCGTGGGAGGCCGATGAGCTGCTACGCGACGCCGAGACGTTCCTGTCTCTGGCCGAGCAGGCCCTCGGAGCGCCGGCTCAGCCCGTTCTCCCGCTGCTCTCTGCCGGGTAGCGGGTCTGCCTTCGCGTTCAGAATGCCTCAATCGCCCCGCGGGCGTCAGAGTCGAGGATGCCCCAGCTGATCAATTCCTCAGTCAGGTCAGTCGGCGACTTGTCATAGATGACAGCCAGCGAGCGCAGATCCTCCTGGCGAATGGAGAGCACCCGGCCGTTGTAATCGCCCCGCTGGCTCTGAATGGTCGCAACGTACCGCGCGAGCGGCCCGGTTTTGTCCTTTGGCAACTGGGCCATCCGCTCAAGGTCGATGACCAGTTTGGGCGATGGGGCCAGCAGCGTGGGCAGTACCTCTCCGGGCAGCAGCTCGGACACCGGGACACCGTAGAACTCGGCAAGCTCAGCGAGCTTCTGAACAGTCACTGAGCGGTCGCCGCGTTCATACGACCCCACGACCACAGCCTTCCAACGGCCCCGTGACTTTTCCTCAACTCCGTGCAGCGAGAGACCCTGCTGGGTGCGGATCGCGCGAAGGCGCGCCCCAAGGGTTTTCGCGTAATCAGATGGCATGTTCGTTGGCCCCCTGGCCCTAAGTCGAAGGCGATAGCGGTGGTTACGCACAGTGACGGTAGGCCCGAGACCCGACAAGGTCAAGCCGAATGGCAAAAAGCGGGTGAACTTACTCGCGCAACCGGGGTACCCCAGCAGCTGCCGCGCTTACCATGCCCGCCGCCGGAGCAGGCAGCATGCGCACCGAAATCCCTGAACCGGCCGGCGCTTGCGGCTCGGCCGGCCATCCGGACGCGGTCGGCCGATCACGGGCGAGACTCGGACTCTTCGTGACATCGTGTGATAAGGATCACCGTGCTCCCGCTGACTGTCACGAGGGAGACTGCACCGTGTAACGGCCCGGTGTGCCCCGGATTGGCACGAACCGCGGCAAAGGCCAGCCGCAGGTCACAGCGCGCGGCAGCGGCTGGGCCCAGCTCCAGGCTGGTAACGTGTGAGCAACAGGCATCCTTTAAGGCCCGTCCCGTGAGGCGGGAAAGGAGGTCCCATAAATGCATGCGGCTCATGATGCCCGCGATACGAATGCGGGGAGCCCACCCAAGGTGGTGCTGGAGCCAGCGGAGATCAGCCGCGCGCTGACCAGGATCGCGCACGAGATCCTGGAGCGAACCAGTGGCGCCCGCGATGTCGTTCTGCTTGGCATTCCAACACGGGGAGTGCCGCTCGCGCGCCGTCTGGCGCAGCGGCTGGAACAGGTAGAGGGCCGCCCGGTCCCGGCAGGATCGCTGGACGTCACCATGTACAGAGACGACCTGAGACTGCGGCCGGCCCGGGCGCTGCGGCACACCGAAATACCCCCCACCGGGATCGAAGGCATGATCGTGGTCCTGGTCGACGATGTCCTGTACTCGGGCCGCACGGTCCGCGCTGCTCTTGACGCCCTGGGCGACCTGGGCAGGCCACGGGCCGTCCAGCTCGCCGTGCTGGTCGACCGCGGGCACCGCGAGCTGCCGATCCGGGCCGACTACGTGGGCAAGAACCTGCCGACCTCGCAGCGGGAGATCGTCCGGGTGCTGCTGGACGAGGTGGACGGCAAAGACGCGGTGCAACTCGGCGTCCGCCCGCCCGCGGCGCCGTCAGGTGCCGCGGGCGGGGAGGCCCATTCATGAACCGCCATCTGATCTCCGCTGCCGACCTCAGCCTCGACGACGCGCTGCTGATCCTGGATACCGCCGACGAGCTGGCCGCAATGGCCGAGCGGCCGGTCAAGAAGCTGCCCACGCTGCGCGGCCGCACGGTCGTGAACCTCTTCTATGAAGACTCAACACGGACCCGGATCTCCTTCGAGGCGGCGGCGAAACGCCTGTCCGCCGACGTCATCAACTTCTCGGCCAAGGGATCCAGCGTGGCCAAGGGGGAGAGCCTCAAGGACACAGCGCTGACCCTGGAAGCGATGGGCGCCGACGCCGTGGTGATCCGGCACAGCGCCTCGGGCGCGCCGCACCGGCTGGCCAGCTGGGTGCAGGGCAGCGTGGTCAATGCCGGTGACGGCATGCACGAGCACCCGACGCAGGCCCTGCTCGACGCGTTCACGATGCGCCGCAGGCTCGGCCGGCTCGAGGGGCTGCGGGTGATCATCGTCGGCGACGTCCTGCACAGCAGGGTCGCCCGGTCCAACGTGCACCTGCTGAGCACGCTGGGCGCTGAGGTCACGGTGATCGCGCCGCCGACGCTGCTGCCGGTCGCTGTCGGCAACTGGCCCTGCTCGGTCGGGTACGACCTGGACGCCGCGCTGCCCAAGGCGGACGTGGTCATGATGCTGCGTGTCCAGCAGGAGCGGATGAACGCCGCCTATTTCCCCACCGTGCGCGAGTACAGCAGGCGCTACGGCCTGGACGTCGGGCGGATGGGACTGCTGCCCGAGCACGCGATCGTGATGCACCCAGGCCCGATGAACCGCGGCGTGGAGATCGCCGCCGAGGTCGCGGACTCGGCCAGGTCCACGATCGTCGAGCAGGTCGCCAACGGGGTGAGCGTCCGGATGGCTGTGCTGTATTTGCTGCTCGGCGGCTCGAACGCAGGAGCGGAGCAGTCATGACACAGGACTGGCTTATTACCGGGGCCAGGCCGCTCGGCGGCGAGCCCGCCGACGTCCTGGTCCACGGCCAGGCCATCGCCGAGATCGGCCCGGGCCTCGCCCGCCGCGGCGCGCAACGGCTTGACGCTGACGGGCTGATCCTGCTGCCCGGCCTGGTCGACCTGCACACTCACCTGCGCGAGCCCGGCAGGGAGGACGCCGAGACGGTGGCGAGCGGGACCGCGGCGGCCGCGCTCGGCGGGTTCACCGCGGTGCACGCGATGGCCAACACCGACCCGGTCGCCGACACCGCCGGCGTCGTCGAGCAGATCTGGCGGCTGGGCCGGCAGGCGGGCCGCTGCGACGTGCAGCCTGTCGGCGCGGTCACAGCCGGGCTCGCCGGGAGCCGGCTCGCCGAACTTGGCACCATGGCCGATTCCGCCGCGCGGGTGCGGATCTTCTCCGACGACGGCAAGTGCGTGCACGACGCGGTCCTGATGCGGCGCGCACTTGAGTACGTCCGGGCGTTCGGCGGGGTTATCGCGCAGCACGCCCAGGAGCCCCGGCTCACCGACGGCGCTCAGGTGAACGAAGGCGAGATCTCCGGCAGGCTCGGCCTTACCGGCTGGCCGGCGGTCGCTGAGGAGGCGGTGATCGCGCGCGACTGCCTGCTCGCGGCGCATGTGGGATCGGCACTGCATGTGTGCCACGTCTCCACTGCCGGTTCGGTCGGGATCATCCGGTGGGCCAAGTCCAGAGGCTGGCAGGTGACCGCCGAGGTGACGCCGCATCACCTGCTGCTCACCGAGGAGCACGCAGCTGGCTACGACCCGGTCTTCAAGGTCAACCCGCCGCTGCGGACCAGCGAGGACGTGGCCGCGCTGCGCGAGGGCCTCGCCGACGGCACTATCGACTGCATCGCCACCGACCATGCCCCGCACCCACTCGAGGACAAGGAAACCGAGTGGCAAGTGGCGGCGTTCGGCATGACCGGCCTGGAGACCGCGCTGCGGGTGGTGCACCAGGCGCTGGTCGAGCCGGGCCTGCTCGACTGGGCTGGCGTGGCCGACCGGATGTCGGCGCGACCCGCCGCCATCGGCCGCCTGGCCGGGCACGGGCAGCTGGCCCCGGGCGGCCCGGCGAACCTGGTCCTGTACGACCCGTCCCAGCGGGAGATCGTCGACCCGGCGCAGCACGCCTCCAAGAGCAGGAACACCCCGTTCGCGGGCATGGAGCTGCCCGGCCGGGTGATGGCCACGTTCCTGCGGGGCAAGCCGACAGTCCTCGACGGAAAGCTGGCATGGTGAGCGAGCGAACCGGAAACGCGGTACTGGTCTTGGAGGACGGCACCACGTTCAGCGGGGTCAGCTACGGCGCCGACGGCGAAACGTTCGGTGAAATGGTTTTCAACACCGGGATGACCGGGTACCAGGAGACGCTCACCGACCCGTCCTACTGCGGGCAGATCGTGGCGATGACCGCCCCGCACATCGGCAACACCGGGGTCAACGACGAGGACCCGGAGTCGCGGCGGATCTGGGTGAGCGGGTATGTCATCCGCGAGCCGGCCAGGATCGCGTCGAACTGGCGCGCGGCGCGCAGCCTTGAGGACGAGCTGCGGGCGCAGGGCATCACGGCGATCGCGATCACCGGCACCAGGGCGCTGACCAGGCACCTGCGCGACCGTGGCGCGATGCGGGCGGCGATCGCGCCCGGTGACGCCGACCGGGCGGAGTTGCTGGAACGAGTGCTGGCCAGCCGCCCGATGACCGGCGCCGACCTGGCCCGCGAGGTGACCACGGCCGAGCCTTACGTCGTCACGCCGCCCGCTGGAACGCCAGTGCGCTACCGGGTCGCCGCCGTGGACCTCGGCGTCAAGGCCGCCACCCCGCGGTCGATGGCCGCGCTCGGCTGCGAGGTCACCGTGCTGCCCGCTGCCAGCACGGCCGAGCAGATCCTGGCGGCCGGCCCGGACGGGGTGTTCTTCTCCAACGGGCCCGGCGACCCAGCCGCTGTCGGCTACGCGGCCGAGGCGATGGGCGGGGTGCTCGGCGCTGGTGTCCCGGTGTTCGGGATCTGCATGGGCAGCCAGATCCTGGGCCGCGCCCTCGGCCTTGACACCTACAAGCTCCGCTTCGGCCACCGCGGCATCAACCAGCCGGTGCAGGACCTGCGCACCGGCCGCATCCAGATCACCAGCCACAACCATGGCTTCGCGGTCGCGATGCCGGGCCCAGGTGTGGCCGGTGGTGCGGGGGTGGCCGGTGGTGCCGGCGTGGCGGGCGGTGCGGGGGTGGCTGACGGGCCGGGCGTGGCAGGCGGTGCTGGCCTGCCGGGTGGCGGCGGGCAGGCCGGGCGGCTTGAGGCGCCGGCGCGGTTCGAGACGACTTTCGGCCCGGCCGAGGTCACCCACGTGAACCTCAACGACGGCGTGGTAGAGGGGCTGCGGCTGCTGGACGCGCCAGCGTTCAGCGTGCAGTACCACCCCGAGGCCGCGCCCGGCACTCACGACGCGACGGGCTTGTTCGCCGAGTTCTGCGACCTGATGGAGAGGGCCAAGTGACGCCCGCCCCTTCATCTACCGAGTTCCGGGAATCCTGTCGGTCAATACGACTGACAGGATTCCCCGCTGATACGGCACGCCCCCCGCTGCGCAGCCCGGCTGTGAGGCACGGGGCTGGCGTTGCTGATGTGACCAATGTGGCTTGGCCAGGCGCGCTAGGTGCGCTAGGTGCGCTAGGTGCGCCAGGTGCGCCAGGTGCTTGCCGCCGGGGCAGCGAGGCCCCGGCGCGGGGAGGAGGTGGCCGTGCCGAAGCGGGCTGACCTGCGGTCGGTGCTGGTCATCGGGTCGGGGCCGATCGTGATCGGGCAGGCCTGCGAGTTCGACTATTCGGGTACCCAGGCTTGCCGGGTGCTGCGGCAGGAGGGCATCAGGGTCAGCCTGGTCAACTCCAACCCGGCCACGATCATGACCGATCCCGAGTTCGCCGACGCTACATATGTAGAGCCGATCACGCTGGACGTCCTGGAAAAGGTCATCGCGAAAGAGCGCCCGGACGCCGTCCTGCCCACGCTCGGCGGGCAGACAGCGCTGAACGCCGCTGTCGCGCTGCACGACGCGGGCACGCTTGCCCGCTATGGCGTTGAGCTGATCGGCGCCGACATCGACGCGATCCGCGCCGGCGAGGACCGGAGACGGTTCAAGGAGATCGTCACCGAACTCGGCGCCGAGGTCCCGGACAGCCGCGTCTGCCATTCGCTGGCCGAATGCGAGCAGGCGGCGGCCGAGCTCGGCTTCCCGCTGGTGATCCGCCCGTCGTTCACCCTCGGCGGCACTGGGTCCGGCATCGCCCGCGATCCCGCCGGCCTGCGCCGCATCGCTAGCGCTGGCCTGGACGCGAGCCCGGTCACCGAGGTGCTGCTGGAGGAGTCGATCCTCGGCTGGAAGGAGTTCGAGCTCGAGCTGATGCGCGACCGCGCCGACAACGCGGTGATCGTGTGCTCGATCGAGAACATCGACCCGATGGGCGTGCACACCGGCGACTCGGTAACGGTCGCGCCGGCGATGACGCTCACCGACCGCGAGTACCAGCGGATGCGTGACATCGCGATCGCGACCGCGCGCGCGGTGGGGGTCGACACCGGCGGCTGCAACATCCAGTTCGCCGTGCACCCGGCAACCGGCCGGATGGTCGTGATCGAGATGAACCCGCGGGTCTCCCGCTCCAGCGCGCTGGCCTCGAAGGCGACCGGCTTCCCGATTGCCAAGATCGCGGCCCGGCTGGCCATCGGCTACACGCTGGACGAGATCCGCAACGACATCACCGGCGAGACCCCGGCCAGCTTCGAGCCCGCGCTGGACTACGTAGTCGTCAAGGTGCCGCGGTTCGCCTTCGAGAAGTTCCCTGGCGCCGACCCGGTGCTGACCACGCACATGAAGTCCGTGGGCGAGGCGATGGCGATCGGGCGCTCATTCCCGGAAGCGCTGGGCAAGGCGCTGCGGTCCCTCGAGCATCCGGGCGCGCCCTTCAGCTGGCGCCAGCCCCCGGGCGACCCGGCCGAGCTGCTGCGCCGCTGCGCCAGCCCGCACGACGGACGGCTGGCAACGGTGCACCAGGCGATCCGGGCCGGGGCGACAGTCGCGCAGCTGGCCGAGGCCACCGGCATCGACCCGTGGTTCATCGACCAGATCAAAGGCATTGAAGAGCAAGCAGAACGTATAGCGACGGGTCACCCGGACCGGTCGGCCCAAGCCGCGCCGCTCAGCCCGGATCTGCTGCGCGCGGCCAAGGCAGCCGGGTTCTCCGACGCGCAGATCGCCGAGATCCGCGGGACCACCGAGGCCGAGATCCGGGGCCTGCGTAACGAGCTGGGTGTCCGGCCCGTTTACCACACCGTGGACACCTGTGCCGCCGAGTTCGCCGCGCGGACTCCGTACCTCTACTCGACCTATGACGAGCAGACCGAGGTGCCCCCCGCCGGACGGCCGCGGGTCATCATCCTGGGCAGCGGGCCGAACCGGATCGGCCAGGGCATCGAGTTCGACTACGCCTGTGTGCACGCCTCGTTCGCGCTGTCGGCGGCTGGCTACGAGACCGTGATGGTCAACTGCAACCCGGAGACCGTGTCGACCGACTACGACACCTCGGGCCGGCTGTACTTCGAGCCGCTGACACTGGAGGACGTGCTGGAGGTGGTCGCGGCCGAGCGGCAGGCCGGGCCGGTCGCCGGGGTGATCGTCCAGCTGGGCGGGCAGACGCCGCTGGGCCTGGCCAAGGGGCTGGCTGCCGAGGGGATCCCGGTGGCCGGGACGTCACCAGACGCCATCCACCTGGCCGAGGACCGGGGCGAGTTCGGTGCCGTGCTCGCGGCGGCCGGGCTGCCCGCGCCGCGCTACGGCACAGCTACGTCGGCCGAGGAGGCGCAGCAGGTCGCCGACGAGATTGGCTACCCGGTGCTGGTGCGGCCCTCGTACGTGCTCGGCGGCCGCGGGATGGAGATCGTTTACGACGATGCCACGCTGGCCGAGTACATAACCCGGGCCACGCAGGCGTCCCCGGGGCACCCGGTGCTGATCGACAGGTTCCTCGACGACGCGATCGAGATCGATGTCGACGCCCTGTACGACGGCGAGGACCTGTACCTGGGCGGCGTGATGGAGCACATCGAGGAGGCCGGCATTCACTCCGGTGACTCGGCCTGTGCGCTGCCGCCGATCACGCTGGGCCGCGAGAACCTCGCTCAGATCCGTCGCTCGACCGTGGCGATCGCACGCGGCGTGGGAGTACGCGGCCTGCTGAACGTCCAGTACGCGCTGGCCGGCGGCGTGCTGTACGTGCTCGAGGCGAACCCGCGGGCGTCGCGTACCGTCCCGTTCGTGTCTAAGGCGACGGCCGTGCCGCTGGCCAAGGCGGCGGCGCGGGTCATGATGGGCACGACCATCGCCGCGCTCCGCGCCGAAGGCGTCCTTCCCGCGTCCGGCGACGGCGGCACTCTGCCGCTCGACGCGCCGATCGCGGTCAAGGAGGCTGTGCTGCCGTTCGGCAGGTTCCGCAACGCGGCTGGCGAGGGAGTGGACACTGTACTCGGGCCGGAAATGCGGTCAACCGGAGAGGTCATGGGCATCGACGAGGTGTTCGGCACCGCGTTCGCGAAGTCACAGGCGGCCGCGTACGGATCGCTGCCGGTCAAGGGCCGTGCCTTCGTATCCGTGGCCAACAAGGACAAGCGCTCGATGGTGTTCCCGGTCAAGCGCTTGGCCGACCTGGGCTTCGAGATCTGGGCGACGGTGGGGACCGGCGAGGTGCTGCGCCGCAACGGAGTCCGTGCCACGATCGTCCGCAAGCACGGTGACGGCACCGGACCTGACGGCGAGCCGACGATCGTGGAACGCATCCTCGCAGGCCAGGTCGATCTCATCGTGAACACGCCATTCGGCAGTCCCGGGCAGTCAGGCCCGCGCCTTGATGGCTACGAGATCCGCACGGCCGCGGTGCGGCGGGGCGTTCCGTGTATCACCACGACGGCTGGCCTGGCGGCCGCCGTGCAGGGCATCGAGGCGATCAACTCCGGCGTGGTCGGCGTGCGCTCGCTGCAGGAGCACGCGGCGCACCTTCGCGCCAATGGGCACGGGCCAGGGCCAGGCGGCGAGCCCGGGCCGTCCTCCAGGCTCGGGGGAGCCGCTCCTGCGGGGGGACCGGGGGGTCGCCCCCCCGGGCCAGCACAGGACAGCACATGAGCCACGCCGACGGGGAGGCGGAGGCCGGACCGGTCCAGGTCCGCGGGACCGTGCTGACCGTCCGCAGGGTGGACGCCTACCAGGCGATGACGATCGTGGCGCCGGGCGTCGCGGCCCGGTTTCGGGCCGGCCAGTTTGTGACGGTTGCGGTTGGTGGCCCTGACTCGGCGATGCTGACCCGGAGAGCGTTCTCTATCCATGATGTCCGGCCCGACCACGGGGGCACCGTGGAGTTCGTGTTCGCCGCCGAGGGCCGGGGTACCCGGTGGCTGGCCGAGCGGCGGGCCAGGGATGTCCTGGACATCACCGGGCCGCTCGGGCGGCCGTTCCCAGTTCCCCGCGACCCGGTCAGCTGCCTGCTGATCGGCGGCGGTTACGGCAGCGCACCGCTGTTCTCGCTGGCGGGCAGGCTGCGCGAGAAGCGGTGTTCAGTCGACTTCCTGCTTGGCGCGGCCACCGGAGACCGGGTCTTCGGTGCGCTGACGGCCAGGCGCACCGGGCGCACCGCCACGATCACGACCGAGGACGGGTCGCTGGGCGTGCGCGGCGTCGTCACCGACATGATGGGGCAGATCATCCACGAGGCCAGGACCGATGTCATCTACGCCTGCGGCCCCATGCCGATGCTGCGGCAGATCACCGCGCTGGCCCGGCGTTACGACATCCCGGTGCAGGTGGCGGCTGAAGAGCTGATGGCCTGCGGCATTGGGGTCTGCATGAGCTGCGTGCTGCCCGTGGTCGGCTCCGATGGCGTGACCAGGATGGTCCGGTCCTGCGTCGATGGCCCGGTCTTCCGGGGCGAGCAGGTGCGCTGGGACGACGTCGGGACCGTCCCGTTCGACGCTGTCGGTGCGCCGGGCTGGGAGCCGAGGTCCAGGCGCGGAGTGGGCCTGTCGGCGGGAAAGGCGGCCGACAGTGACTGATATGCGCGCCCGCCTCGGCCACGCCGAGCTGCCGAACCCGATCCTGACCGCGTCGGGATGCGCCGGAGCCGGGCGGGAGCTTGCGCAGTTCTTTGACGTCGCCAGGATCGGCGCCGTTGTCACGAAGTCGGTGATGCTGGCGGCACGGGCCGGGCGGCCGACCCCGCGGATGGCGGAGACGCCCAGCGGCATGCTCAACTCGATCGGCCTGCAGGGGCCCGGCATCGACGCGTTCTTGCAGCGGGATCTGCCCTGGCTCCTGTCGCGCGGGGCCCGCACCATGGTCTCGATCGCTGGCAGCACCGTGGATGAGTTCGCTGAACTGGCCGCGCGGCTCTCCGACGCTGCGGGCGTAACGGCGATCGAGGTCAACATCTCCTGCCCGAACGTCGAGCACCGCGGCGAGGTCTTCGCCTGCGACGCGGGGGCTGCGGCCGCTGTCATCGAGGCTGTGCGCGCTCGCGCCCGGTACGACATCCCGATTTTCGCCAAGCTCTCGCCGGACGTCACCGACATCGTGGCGATCGCGCGGGCCTGTGTGACGGCGGGGGCGGACGGGCTCTCGCTCATCAACACGCTGCTGGGCATGGCCATCGACGTGGACACGATGAGCCCCGCGCTCGCCGGGACGACAGGCGGGCTGTCGGGTCCCGCGATCCGGCCAATAGCGGTGCGGTGCATCTGGCAGGTCCGCGCGGCCCTCCCCGACCTCCCGATCATCGGCATGGGCGGTGTGCGGACGGGACGGGACGCGCTTGAGCTCATTCTGGCGGGGGCGACGCTCGTGAGCGTCGGCACGGCGATCTTTCACGACCCGTCAGCGTGCGTCCGCATCGCCCGCGAGCTCGAGGAGGAGCTGACGTCGCGCGGCATCGAGCGCTTGCCGGACGCTGTTGGCCTGGCTCACGAATCGCGCAAGGCGGCTCGCCGCAGGCTCGCCGGAACCGCGCGCAGTGCTGTAGGGAGGAAACCGTGAACTACGTTGCCCCAATCGCCGTCGCCCTGGACGCCCCGAGCCTTGAGCAGGCAGCGAACTGGGCCGGCCTGGTGACGCCGCACGTCAGTACCGTGAAGATCGGCCTGGAGCTGTACCTGCGCTACGGGCCGGAGGCCGTGGCTTCCATCCGCGGGGCCAGCAATGTCCGGGTCTTCCTCGACCTGAAGCTGAACGACATCCCGGCGACCGTGGCCGGGGCTGCGCGCTCGGTGGCCAGGCTCCACCCGGACCTGCTCACCGTGCACGCCGTCGGGGGCATGGCAGCGCTGCGCGCCGCCGTAGAGGCAGCGCCGGACACCAGGATCGTCGCGGTCACCGTGCTAACTTCGCTCGGCGACGAGGACCTTGATGCGCTGGGGATGGCCGGCCCGGTCCGCGACGCCGTGCTCCGGCTGTCCGTGCTCGCGGTCGAAGCTGGCGCCCGGGGGCTCGTCTGCTCGCCGCGCGAGGTCGCGGACGTGCGCGCCGAGGTCGGGCCCGACATCACGCTGATCACGCCGGGCGTGCGGCCAGCCGGAGTAGGCGCGGACGACCAGGCCAGGGTGGCCACGCCCGAAGAGGCGCTGCAGGCTGGGGCGGACCTTCTGGTGATCGGCCGGCCGATCACGGCCGCGCCGGATCCAGGGGCGGCGGCTGCGGCGATTGGCGCGTCGCTGCGGAAGGTCGCCGTAGCTTCCGGTTGAGGCCTGTAGCAATGCCGGCTTAAGCGGCCAGTGCTTCCGGACCATGATCGGTGGGCGTATCGAGTCGGCAGTGGCGCCCCGGCTGGACCGTGTGGGCGTGTTCTGGTGATCAGGGTCTGCTAAGCGTCGGCCGGTGACGGGTTGCGGGCTGGGCCCAGATGCGGTCTGGGTGTATTGGGATTTCGGGCACGTCTGTTATTGGTTTGGGTCCGGAAGTTGATTTATGGCGGGGATGGCAGCGTTTTTTGTGTCAGGAATGGCGGTCCGTTATGGGGGTGTGGGCTAGAGGCGGCGTGATCACGGATGGCTGCCGTTACCGGGCGCGGGTCAAGTTCCGGGATCATCACTTTCGCGGGCAAACTTCCGCGATCATGGGTCGGGCGGGCACACAGTGGGCTTCTCAGCAACATTGGGCCTAGTGAGCAACCAAGGCAGGGATAGGCAGCCTCTCCGGCTCGGCCGGACGCCGCTGCCGGGATGGCCGCCGCCAACGGCGTCGGCCAAGCACCCATCGGCTAGCCACTGGCCCTCACCTGGCGGGCAGCCAGTCATCCCGGCTTGACTGAACGCTCCGCGGAGAGCTTGGGCCGGGTGGGATGCGCCAGGCGCTGTCGGCCCCGCCGAGGCAGGCCATCCCGCATTGCGGGAACCCGGCCAGTGGATCTTGATGAAGGCCTCTGCGGACGGCCTGGGCCGGGTGGGATGCACGTGGTGCCGCCGGTCGGTTATGTCCGGGCAGGTCATCCGGGCTTGGCTGAATGCCTCTGCGGACGGCCTGGGCCGGGCGGGATGCGCGTGGCGCCGCCGGCCTCGGCCCGGGCGGGATCCGCGTGGCGCCGCCGACCTCTGCCCGGCAGGTCATCCCGGCGTGGCTGAACGCCTCGGGACAACTTGGCCCGGGTCGGCTGCGCATGGCGCCGCCGGCCTCTGCCCGGCCGGGTCGTTCCGGCGTGGCTGAGGCCTGGGTCGGTTCCGCCTGGAGTCGCCGGCCGCTGCCCAACCTTCGCTGGCGGGTCTCGCCCGGCCTT
>Ga0335074_10001339_pt1 | contig 33486 bp, 33 predicted proteins | sample Lox_Sample_23_FD_206715 | JGI IMG/M metagenome (GOLD analysis project Ga0335074, IMG submission 206715) | Soil microbial communities from Loxahatchee National Wildlife Refuge, Florida, United States - Lox_Sample_2.3 | ecosystem: Environmental > Terrestrial > Soil > Wetlands | place: USA... | reverse complement strand
CCCAGCGGGCTGAGCGTCTCGCCGAACAGCCGGTTCCGGGTGTGCAGGGCCAGCCCGAACTCCGGGCAGTTCGTCTTGCCGAGCAGGACCGCGCCAGCGGCGCTGAGCCGGTCGACAGCTGTCGCACCCCAGGACGGCACGTGGTCGGCCAGGATCAGGCTGCCAGCCGTCGAGCGGATCCCGCGCGTGGCGATCAGGTCCTTGACCGTGAACGGCACGCCCGCGAGCGGCCCGGGATCGATGCCGCTGGCGATCGCCTCGTCGATTCTGGCGGCCTGGGCGCGGGCTTCGTCTGAAGTGAGCGTCACGATAGCGTTCAGAATTGGATTCTGGTTTTGAATGTGCTCCAGGTGAGTCTCGAGCACCTGGGCCGCTGTGATGTCGCGGCGCCGGACCCGCCGCGCAATCCCGCGAACCGACCAGTCGGCGGTCACGGGCTGTCGTCCCAGGCGATCGCCCGGATCGGGGAACCGCTGGAGTTCGGCACCGGGAGCGGGAGGCCGCAGAACCGCACTCGCCGCCCGGCCAGGCCGCCCAGGTTGGCCAGGCCCTCGATGATGTAGATCCCGGCCGACAGGCAGATCCGGTGCGCGGGCCAGGGATCGGTCACCTCGGGGCGATAGCACTGGCGCACGCACACGCCGTCGTAGACGTGCTCGAAGCCGAACGGCTCCACGCCGACGGCATGCACACCCGCGTCGACCAGCCACTGCGCACCGTCGGGGGTGACGTACGTCTGGTTCACCAGGTACTCCTCTTGTGTGCCTGGCTCCTCCCCCGTGTAGACCAGCACGATGTCCCCGCTGCGGATGCCTGGCCGCGCCCGGGCGAAGTCATCCCCGGTCAGTCCGCGGCCACGGGCGAAGGAGCAGTCGATCACCGTCGCCTCGCCGAACAGCCTGCCCAGGTCGAGCTGGTCGACGCTGGCTGTGCCGCGGACCACGTGGCTGGGCGCGTCAACGTGAGTGCCGAAGTGATCGTTCAGGGTCCACTGGCACTGAGTACCGTTGTCGCCGCGCTCCCAGCTGCGCAGCCAGGTGAATTCCAGGTCCTTGACCGGTGCGTCGCCGACTGCGAGCTTGCCGGCCAGCGCGACCAGCGTCTCGTGCGTCATCGGCCGGGTGAGGTCGTAGATTTTCGGCGACCAGGTCATGATCACGTACCCTCTCCGGCGGCCGCTACCGCCTCTTTGACGCAGCGCACGGCGAGGCGCAGGTCCTCACAGTCGCCACCGAACTGCAGCCGGAAATGACCGAACGTGCCGAACGACGAGCCCGGGCAGACCGGGACGCCAAACCGCATAACCAGGTCGCTGGCCAGCCTCTCAGCGTCCCCGGCGAACCCGGGAAACAGGTTCAGGCCGCCGCTGGGCGGCAGGCAGCGCAGGCCGGTGATGGCCGCGAGTTCGCGCGCGAACCGTGACCCGCGTTCCTCAGCGTCGGCCGCCATCTGGCGCAGCCAGTCGTCCGGACCGGTCATCGCGGCGAAAGCGGCTGCCTGAGCCGGCCGGCTCACCGACAGCACCGACCAGTCCAGCAGCGCTGACATGCGGGCGGCCAGGTCTTCGGGTACCGCGAGCAGTACCGCGTACCCGATGCGCATCCCGGGCATCGCAAAGTCCTTAGAGAACGAACCCACCAGAACGTTATCCGGTGCACCCGGGGCCGCCGGTGACAGATGCTGGCGCCCGCCAAAAACGAAGCGTGACAGTGACTCGTCGCTCACCAGCAGCAGGCCGTTCCTGTCGGCCAGTTCGGCAGCGGCGGAGACGTCGCTCTCGTCGTAGACGTAGCCGGTCGGGTTGACCGGGGTGTTGACGTAGAGGATCTTCGTGCGCTTGCTAACCAGCCCCTCAACGGCAGCCCAGGATGGCCGGAAGCCCTGGGCTTCCGGGCTCGGGAACCGCACGAGGCGCCCGCCAGCCAGCCGGATCAGGCCGCCGATGAAGAAGCTCGGAGCTGCGGCCAGCACCTCGTCGCCCGGCTCGAGGACAGAACGGAATACGAGGTCCAGCGCGTGCATGGCGCCCCCGGTGACCAGGACCTGCCCGGGACTGGCGGTGACACCCCTGGCAGCCAGCGACGCAGCGATCGCCTCCCGCAGCTGCGGCTCGCCACCGGACGGGGCGTACCCAGGGACGCCGGAAGCGGCGAGCGCTGCCTCCCGGACATGGAGAGGCAGTCCGACAGTTGGCGAGCCACTCAGGTGCAGCCTCGTTCGTGGATGAAATTTGTCCATGAGGGCCTCGACAACCCGGATGATCGGCTGCTCCGGGTCACCCGCACCCCACGGCGTGCCGTCGCCCGCCATCGACTGCTCCGCAATCGACTGCACTGGCTCGGCTGACTGTCCCACGCAGATATGACCCATGGACGCGCCTACGCTCGGGACGCCTGATGCGCGGTGGGTTCGTCCGCCTCAGCGAAAGCCGCCCGGCCGATCACAGCCTCGGCCCGGGCCAAGCGGCGCCGCAGCACCAGGCTCACCACTATCCCGGCGACGAGATAGGCCAGAACCACCAGCGGGAGGTAGTTGTAGGGCGGCGACTGCGGGCCGCCGAGCGGGCTCAGCGACCACAGCGGGTACACCATGACCGCGGCCCCCACCACCGGCAGCACGACGTGCAGGAACGGGTTGAACAGGTGCCGCAGGACGGTGAGGAAAACCACGACGGTCGACGCCAGGATGAGGACATAGACCGGGACCATGGCGAAGGTCAGCACCGTGCCGAGGTAGGCGTAGGTGTTCATCGGGCCGACCCACTCACCCAGCACGACGAACAGCACGACAGCGAGTGCGGTCTCGGCCGCGATCGCCAGCACCGGTGTCCGGAACCGGGCGGACAGCCGGGCCAGCGGCTGTGGCAGCAGCCGGTCACGGGCCATCGCGTAGTAGATCCGGGACACGGCCAGCGCGGTCAGCAGCAGCGACGCGGTGAAACTGGTCACGCCGGCGATGTCCACAGCGAGCCGGAAGCCAGGGCTGGCGAAGTGCTGGGCGAGCGTGTCGAACGGTGCGGCGTTGCCGGCCAGGGCACTGGAATTGTGCACGCCGAAACCGATAGTCGCCGCGTAGGACCCGAACGTCAGGAACACCCCGCCGACGATCACAGCCAGGAACAGGGCAAGCGGGATATGGCGCCGGGCCTTGGATGCTTCCTCGCCGGTGGTGGTGACAGCTTCGAAACCCACAAATGACAGAACGCCAAACACCATCGCGCCGCCGGCCGCGCCGAACCCGGACGGCGGCTTGAACGGGACTGCCGTGTTCCCGGCGACCCCACCCTTGGCCACGATCACGATGCACAGCACGGTGACGATCACCAGCTCCACGGCCAGGATGAACGCGCCGAACCTCACCGACGGCCGCACCCCGATGATGTTGATCACCGTTACCAGGGCCAGCAGGACCAGCGCGATGATGACCCAGTTCAGGTTCACGCCGTAGCGCGCCAGGATCGTCGACACATAGTCGCCCTCGGCCGCGCAGACGCCTGGAACCACAAGGAACGACCCGGCCAGCACCAGCCAGCCGGTGATGAAACCGGCTCGCTGCCCGAGCGCACTGCGGATCCACGAGTAATAGCCGCCCGCGCTGGCCTGGTGTTTGGCCAGCTGGGCCATGCATGTTGCCACAATCAGCATGGCCACCGTGGCCAGCAGAAAGGCGAACGGGACGCTGGAGCCGGCGAAGGAGGCCGCGACCGGCGTATTGAAATACAGCGCAGCAGTGGGCGCGTACGTCGCCGTGGCCATCGCGATCACATCGGTCGCGTTCAGAACGCCGTGCCGCAAGGAGACAGCAGTCGCAGTCATCGTGCCACCTCCAGTACTGCTTATAGGCTGTGGGCTGCAGGCTTAGCAGCACGCTAAATTGGCGCACCGCCCCCGTCAACATCTGCCCACTGCCAATCCATGATGCCCGCAGATACCCGGTATGCCTATCCGTGAAGCGCAGCTACTCGGCCGGAGGGTTCGCCGGCACGGGCTAGGGGCGCACCTGAAATAGCCGTGGCGCAGACTTAGTTGCATACCAGTGCAGCGTGCACCCGCACCCAGCGGGCGTCACCACCGGCGAAGGAGCTGACATGTCGGATAACTACCGCAAGGACCCTGAGACCGTCTCCGGGCTGACACCGGAGCAGTACCAGGTCACGCAGTGCAGTGCTACCGAGCCAGCGTTCAACAACGAGTACTGGGACAACAAGGAGCCCGGCATCTACGTCGACGTCGTGTCCGGCGAGCCACTCTTCGCGTCCGTCAACAAGTTCGACAGCCGCACCGGATGGCCGAGCTTCACCGTGCCGATCGAGCCCGGCAACGTGATCGAGCGGCCGGACACCAGCTACGGGATGGTCAGGACCGAGGTCCGCTCGGCCAACGGCGACAGCCACCTCGGGCATCTGTTCCCCGACGGGCCGAGGGACGCCGGGGGCCTGCGTTACTGCATCAACTCGGCCGCGCTCCGCTTCATCCCGCTCGATGACCTGGAGCAGGAGGGCTACGGCGCCTACCGCAAGCTGTTCGAGGACACCGGCACTGAGGGGAGTGCATCATGACGACCGAGACGGCCATCCTTGCTGGCGGCTGCTTCTGGGGTATGCAGGACCTCATCCGCAAGCTCCCCGGCGTGACCTCGACCAGAGTCGGCTACACCGGCGGCGACGTGCCCTCCGCGACCTACCGGAACCACGCCGGCCACGCCGAGGCGATCGAGATCACCTTCGACCCAGACAAGATCTCCTACCGCGACCTGCTGGAGTTCTTCTTCCAGATCCACGACCCGACCACACTGAACCGGCAGGGCAACGACATCGGGACCAGCTACCGGTCGGCCATCTTCTACCTCAGCGACGCGCAGAAGCAGACCGCCGAGGACACGATCGCTGACGTGAACGCCTCCGGGCTGTGGCCGGGCAAGGTGGTCACCGAGGTGACGCCGGCCGGCCAGTTCTGGGAGGCCGAGCCTGAGCACCAGGACTACCTGGAGCGTTACCCCAGCGGGTACACGTGCCATTACCCGCGCCCCGGCTGGAAGCTGCCGCACCGCGCGGACACAGTCTCATCGTGAGAACAGTCTCATCCTGAGAACACAGTGTCATCCTGAACACGGGCGGGCAGCCGGGTTTTTACCTGGCTGCCCGGCGCAGTTCCTGGACGGTGAATCCCAGCTTCCCGAGCACCTTGACGGCGCCGGACTTCCCGCCCTCGAAATCACCGGACGCAAGACGCTGGCCCGTAGCGAACTCGTAAGCGGTGCCCAGGATGGCTTTCGGCGGGTAGCTGTGCTCTTCCCAGACCAGCTCATACGTGGTGGTCGGGGCGAACCCATGGGCAGCGAAGAACGCCTGGGGCCCGAGCCTGTCGTACTCCTGTATCGCCCGCACGACGTCGGCGTGTGTCACGCGGTCCCACGTCACCATCGTTCATCCCTTCTTTGATATTTCCCCAAAGGATTCATTCTGAACGGCATTCAGCCGCGCGACAACAGACGAGGGTTTCGAAGAATTCATGGCACTTATTGAAAGTTCTAATGCGGGGTGACGACGATATGAGGTGACCGCGTCACTCAGCCATGTCCAGGACGGATCTGACAGATCTTCGGCGATCCTTCGAAGAGGAAGCAGCTGAGCTGCTGGGTCAGAGGAACTGAAGTCCGGCGTCTTGATCAAATGACAGAGTCCCCGTCTCGATCGCCGTTAGTGTCGGCTTGGGCGTCTGTGGGTAGAGAGAACCTGATTGCACCCGCGAGCTCGGAGAGGCAAGCGCGATGCGTTCTGATATCAAGCCTGGTGGCATTTTTCCTGATTACGCCCTCCCCGACCACACCGGGACGGTCCGCAAGCTCAGCGAACTTCAGGGCAGGGATCCGCTGATCCTGACGCTGGCGCGCGGCAATTACTGCCCTAAGGAGCACCAGCAGCATCTGGAGCTGGCCTCATTCCAGCCAAAAATCGCGGTGGCCTACACGCAGATAGCCACTATCGCCACCGACGACCACCACACCTTGCAGGAGTTCCGGGCCTCGGTCGGTGCCAACTGGACCTTCCTCTCTGATCCTGAGCGGGTCGTGCAGAAGGACCTCGACATCCGCGAGTACACCGACCCCGAGCACAACCCGATGATCCCGCACACCCTGGTGCTCAAGCCGGGGCTGGTCGTGCACAGCGTCTACAACGGCTACTGGTTCTGGGGCCGCCCATCGGTCTACGACCTGTGGCGTGACCTGCGCGAAGCGACCATGCAGATCCGCCCAGACTGGGATCTGAGCACGCCAGGGCTTCGCGAGGAGTGGGAGGCAGGCGACTACTCGCACTTCCACGGCTGGGACCGGAAGTCCCCTACGTCGAAGCCGACGTCGTATATCAACTGAGGAACTCCGATCGCTGACGGGGGCGAATGCCGTGCGCACGCCAGTATGTGAGCTGCTTGGGATCCAGCAGCCGATCGTTCAGGCACCCATGGCTGCGATTCCCCGCCTGGCCGCGGCGGTGTCGAACGCCGGCGCGCTCGGCATGGTCACGCTGACCTGGTCAGAGGATGTCGCAAGCGACGTTCGTGAGACGGCGAAACTCACCGAGCGGCCGTTCGCCGGCAATCTCGTTCTCACCGAAGATCGCCACGATCGGGTTGACCAGGCACTTGCGGCCGGCTTGCGGATCGTGTCGTTCATGTGGGGAGATCCAAGCGACTACGTCAAGCCGGTGCACGACGCCGGCGGGATTGTCATGCACACGGTCGGCACCGCCGAGGAGGCGCGGCGGTCGGTCGCGTCCGGTGTAGACGTGATCGTCGCCCAGGGCTGGGAGGCCGGCGGGCACGTGTGGGGCCGCATCGCGACGCTGCCGCTGGTGCCCGCTGTGGTGGACGCGGTCGCGCCAGTGCCGGTGATCGCGGCCGGCGGGATCGGTGACGCCCGCGGAGTCGCCGCGGTGATCGCGCTGGGCGCACAGGCCGCCTGGCTGGGAACGCGGTTCCTGCTGGCCGAGGAGATGCCGATCCACGAGGACTACCGGCACCGGCTGATGGCCGCGGCCGAGACCGATGCTCAGATGTACGCCAACCTGTACGAGGTCGGGTGGCCCGATTCTCCGCACCGCGCGCTGCGCAACTCAACGGCCAACACGTGGGAAGCCGCGGGCCGACCCCCGCTGGCGCAGCGGCCAGGAGCGGGCGACGTGATCGCGCACTTCGCCTCGGGCGAATCGATCGTCCGGTACGAGCCAGCGCCACCGATGGCCGGAACCACCGGTGATATCGAAGCGCTCTCGATGTGGGCCGGGCAGAGCGTCGCGCTGGCGAAGAAACCACAGCCAGCGGCCGACATCGTGACCGAACTCGTCTCCGCCCTGTAATCCGGGCCAGAGCGCCCGGCTTACAGTGAGGCTGTGGTCGGTGAACCGCAGCTTGAGTGGGGTCGGCTGGCCGCATTCGACCTGACGCGGGCGGCGCGGATGCCGGCTGACCTGGTCCGCGCCTGGCAGGTCGCGCAGGAGTCGGTCGGCCTGGTGGTGCATCCGATCGAGCGGTTCGAGCTGGCCGGAACGCTGAACAGCCATCTGGGCCACGTCCGCTCGGACGAGGCGAAGCGCCCGTTCGGCCCGCTCTTCGCGCTCGCGGTCGCCAGCCGGACGGCGGCTGAGCCGCTGCGTAGCAAGAGCCTCGGCACAGCGGCCTCGGCCCTGCTCGCCTGGGCCGGGGCCTACCGGCCCGCGGGCAACCCGATCGACGAGTGGTTCTTCCTGCCGCTGCTGCAGGCGGCCGACCTCATCGCGGCCGACCTGGATGCGGCCGGCCGACGCACCGTACTGGGCTGGGTCGCGGAGTTCGCAGTCGCCGGCGACACGTTCTTCGCGGCGAAACGGGAGCAGAACTCGGCCAGGGCCAACAACTGGATGGCGCGACGGCTGCTGATCCGCACCGTTGCCACCACGGTCGCCGGGCTGACCTCGCTGCGCGCAGAAATCCCGGCCCAGCTCAGCGAGTTCACCGAGCGGAACTACATCGCTGACCCGTCCGGCCGCCCCGATGGCCGGACGTTTGACTTCCGCCAGCGTGACGCGCTGCACTACCACGTCGCCGCGGTGCAGCCACTGGTTGAGATCGCGCTGTACGCCCCGGACCTGGTCAACTCAAGCGTGCGTGCGGCCGTCTTGTCCGGCCTCGACTTCATCCGCCCCTATTTTCTGCGGCAGGCAGCGCACACCGAGTTCGCCAACACGACGGTCCCGTTCGACCGCGTCCGCCGCGACGACGGCAACCCGGTCTTCCAGCCAGTGCCATGGGATCCCGATCACGGCCGGGTCATCCTGCGGCTGGCCCGGCCGGTGTTCCCGGAGATCCGGTCGTGGACCGAGGACATCGTCGATGCCCGCTACGACCCGCGCACCAAGCTGCTGGCCGCGATCTACGGCGAGCCCCAGCGCCAGTCGCAGTGGCCCTGACCCGCTGCTAGCTGGCTAGCTGGGCGAGGCGGCGGCCGGCTTCGCGGATGGTGGACAGCTTCTTGCTGTAGGAGAAGCGGAGCTTGGAAAGGCCGAGCTCGGGCACCGAGTAGAACGATGAACCGGGTACGGCGGCCACCCTGGCCTGGCGCACCAGTTCCTGGGCGGCTGTCGTGCCGTCACCGAGGCCGAGCACTGACGCGTCGGTCAGGATGTAGTACGCGCCAGCCGGGGGCGGGGGCCTGAGCCCCACGGTGGCCAGCACCTCGAGCATGAGGTCCCGGCGTTCGGTGTAGTCATGGGTGAGCTGCTGGTAGTAGTCATCGGGCAGCCGGAGGGCCACAGCCCCGGCTTCCTGCAGCGGTGCCGGAGCGCCGACGGTGACGAAGTCGTGCACCCGGCGGATGGCGTCGGTGAGGTCGGGCGGGGCGATCGTCCAGCCCACCCGCCAGCCGGTCACGGCGTAGGTCTTGGACAGCCCGCTGATCGTAACCGTGCGGTCCTCCATGCCGGGAATCGTGGCCAGCGGAATGTGGCGGGCGCCGTCGTACACGATGTGCTCGTAGATCTCGTCGGTGATCGCCAGGGCGCCGTATTTGCAGCACAGCCGGGCGATGACGTCCAGCTCGGCCGGGCTGAACACCTTCCCGGTCGGGTTGTTCGGGTCGTTGACCACGATGGCCCTGGTTCGGTTGCTGAACGCCGCCGCCAGCTCGGCCTCGTCGAACGTCCAGTCCGGCTCGCGCATGGTGACGTAGCGGGGGGTGGCGCCCGCGATGATCGCGTCGGCGCCGTAGTTCTCGTAGAACGGCTCGAAGACGATCACCTCGTGACCGGGGTCCACGCAGCCGATCATCGTCGCGATCATGGCCTCGGTCGCACCACAGGTGACGCAGACATTGCGTTCTGGATCAATGTCCATGCCGTAGGTGTGGCGGTACTTGTCCGCGAGCGCCTGGCGGATCGACGGCTGCCCCCAGGTGATCGGGTACTGGTTGACGTCGGCCTCGATGGCGGCGATCGCAGCCTGCTTGACGGCATCCGGGGCCGGGAAGTCCGGGAAACCCTGAGCCAGGTTGATCGCGTCATGCTGCTGCGCCAGCCGGGTCATCTCCCGGATCACCGACTCGGTAAGCGCCTGCGCAGTCGCCGACATGCGCGGACGCTGCGCCGCGGCGACCACATCAGCCTCATGTGTCATCGAGCGCGCTCCTTCGCTGACCGGTCCCCCACGGCGATCGTAAAGCCCGGCCGCCCCGGCGACGAGTCACGGTGCCGCCGCCGCAGCGCAAGCGGCCCGGAGCGCGGCCCGCAGGCTGGCGGCGGCCGCCCGGTCCGTCCGGGCCTCGACGATCCGCAACCCGCGGCCGTCGAGCACCGCTGGCAGTTCCGCCGGGGCCTCCAGCCTCGTATAGGGGATGCCGGCGGCCGCGGCCAGGCGGGCGATGTCGGCCCCGTGCGGTGTGCCGAAAACCCGCTCGAACGGGCCGGTGAACGCGGCCTGCTCCAGGTCGGAGAAAATACCGCCGCCGTCGTTGTTGGCCACGACCAGGCACAGGTCGGGACGCGGCTCGCTCGGTCCCAGCATCAGGCCGGGCGCGTCGTGCAGCAGCGCCAGGTCGCCGAGGAGGGCAGCGGCGGCCCCGCCCCCGGCGGCCTGGTGCGCGAGCGCCGCACCGATCGCCGACGACACAAGCCCGTCGATGCCGCTGGCCCCGCGGCTGGCGAGCACGCGGACCCCGTCTCGCGGGGCCATGTGCACGTCCAGGTCGCGGACTGGCTGGCTGGAACCAACCCACAGCAGCGCGCCGCCGGGCAGCGCCGCTGCGAGATCCCGGGCCAGCCGGGGCTCGGTCACAGCGTCGCCGGAGTCAAGGATCTTGTCGGCCGCCTGCCGGGCGGCCGCGTCGGCCTGCTGCCATGCCGTCAGCCAGGCGGAACCGCCACGCTGCGCCGCTGGCCTGCGCAGCGTGATCGCTGCCGCGACGTCGGTGGCCGTCCGGGCCGGGTCGGCCCAGCGGCCAGGTCCCTGGGCCAGCACCACGTGCCGGCGCGGGGACGGGCCGGGCGCGCCGCGCAGCAGCGCGAGCTGCCCGCGGGACAGGCCGGGCCGGCCGGCCGAGACGATGATGTCGGGCCGGTGCTGCTGGGCGAACCCGGGGGCGCCAAGCAGGTAACCATAGGCGGACAGCGCGTTCGGGCCGCGTCGGGCGTTCGACGACGGCTCGGCCAGCACCGGCCAGCCTGCCGCCACGGCCAGCTCGAGCAGGGGTTCGGTGTCGTAGTCGCCGTCCCCGCACACCACCACGCCGCGCTCGGCCCAGTCCAGTTCGAGCGACCCGGCGGCCGGGGGCGACATGGGGGGCCCATCCATGTCGCTCTTGCCAGCCGGCAGCGGCATGGATGGGCCACCCATGCCGTCCTGGCTACGTCGGTGGCCCACCCATGTCGCGCTCGGGGGCACGGTTGCGCTGGGGGGCACGGCGAACGTGGTCCAGGGGGCGCCCCCGGGGCGGCCGTCCAGGGGCTCGGGCCAGGACGGGCCCGCGGCGTCGGGGACAAGGGGGTCGCGCAGCGGGATGTTCAGGTGCACCGGGCCTGACCAGCCGCCCGCGAGCCCAGCGGCCGCGGCCCAGGCCCGGCAGGCCAGCGAGCGCCAGTAGCCGGCCATGCCCGGCTCGGCTTCGGGCACGCCCGTCTCACAGAACCACCGCACCGCCGTCCCGTACAGCTTCAGCTGGTCGATCGTCTGGTTCGCGCCGGTCCCGCGCAGCTCGGGCGGCCGGTCTGCGGTGAGCAGCAGCAGCGGGACACCGGACTCGTCCGCCTCGATCACGGCCGCGTGGAAGTGTGCGGCGGCAGTACCCGAGGTACACACGAGCGCGACCGGCCGCCGTGACGCCTTCGCCAGGCCCAGCGCCGTGAACGCCGCCGACCGCTCGTCGATCCGCACGTGCAGCCGCACGTCGCCGGCCTGGGCCCGGTCGAACAGAGCCAGCGCCAGCGGCGCGCTGCGCGAGCCGGGGGCCAGCACGGCCTCGCGCAGACCGCACCGGACGAGTTCGTCGGCCAGGACGGTGGCGAAGGCCGTCGACGGGTTCACGGGGAGGAGACGGGAAGAGCGGGCAGGAACTCGGCGGCCGCGAGCATCCGGGCGCGCCACGGCGCCGGGTCCGCTTCCCAGGCCGAGAGCTGGGCCGGGTCCGCCGGAGCCGCGCGGACCGGCAGCATCCCGCCCTGCTCGGCCAGCGGCGCCGTCGTCACATCGCCGGCCAGCAGGCTCAGCGTGGCCAGCCCGCAGTCATAGTGCAGCTCGGGCAGCGCGGCTGCCAGCGCCACCCCGGCCGCCAGGCCCACCGAGGACTCCACCGCGCTTGACACCACGACCGGCAGCCCGCAGGCCTCCGCGACCCGCAGCGCCGCGCGTACCCCGCCCAGCGGCTGCGCCTTCAGCACCACGATGTCGGCGGCTCCGGCCGCCCGGACCGCCAGCGGGTCCTCAGCCCGGCGGATCGACTCGTCAGCGGCCACCGGAACGCCCACCCGGCGGCGCAGCTCGGCCAGCTCGGCCAGGGTGGCGCACGGCTGCTCGGCGTACTCGAGGCCGAAGGCGGACAGGGCGCGCAGCATCGTCTCGGCGCGGTCAACTTCCCAGCCGCCGTTGGCGTCCACCCGGACCCGGCCTTCCGGCCCGATCGCCTCCCGCACCGCTTCCACCCTGGCGACGTCCTCGGCGCCGGACTGGCCGGCCTCGGCCACCTTGACCTTCGCTGTCCGGCAGCCGGACGCGGCGACGATCTCGCGTGCCTGGCGCGGCGGCACAGCCGGGACTGTCACGTTCACCCCTACACAGTCCCGGGCTGGCTCCGGCCAGCCGCAGGCCGCCGCTTCCAGCGCGCAGGCCAGCCAGCGGGCACACTCGCGCGGGCCGTATTCAGGGAACGGTGAGAACTCCCCCCAGCCGGCCGGGCCCTCGATCAGCGCGCCCTCCCGCAGCGTGGTGCCGCGGAACTTGGTGCGCATCGGGATCGCGAACGCGCGGACCGTCGGCAGTGCCGCCGCCAGCTGCTCGCGCAAGCCGGTCACGGGCGGCGGGGGAACTTCGCGAAGTCGGGGGGGCGCTTGGCCACGTAGGCGTCGCGGCCCTCCTGCGCCTCCTCGCTCATGTAGAAGAGCATGGTCGCGTCGCCAGCGAACTGCTGCATGCCGGCCGCGCCGTCCGTCACCGCGTTCAGGGCTCCCTTGAGCATCCGCAGCGCTATCGGCGACTTGGCCAGCATCTCGCGCGACCAGGCGACCGTCTCCTCCTCCAGCCGCTCCAGCGGGACCACGGTGTTGACCAGGCCCATCTCGAGCGCCTCCTGCGCGCTGTACTGGCGGCACAGGTACCAGATCTCGCGCGCCTTCTTCAGCCCGACCGTCGAAGCGAGCAGCCACGAGCCGTAGCCGCCATCGAACGAGCCGACCTTCGGGCCGGTCTGGCCGAAGATCGCGTTGTCGGCTGCGATCGTCAGGTCGCAGCAGACGTGCAGCACATGCCCGCCGCCGATCGCGTAACCGGCGACCATGGCGATGACCGGCTTGGGCGTCCGGCGGATCTGCACTTGCAGGTCGAGCACGTTCAGCCGGCCCACACCGTGCGCGTCGCGGTAGCCGTCGTCGCCGCGGACCTTCTGGTCGCCGCCGGAGCAGAACGCCTTGTCCCCGGCGCCGGTGAGGATGATCACGCCGATCCCCGGGTCGTCCCGGGCGAGGCTGAAGGCGTCGGACAGCTCGAACAGCGTGGTCGGCCTGAACGCGTTGCGCACCTCGGGACGGTTAATGGTGATCTTGGCCATTCCCTCGGCGGTCTCGTAGACGATGTCGGTGTATCGCTGCCCGTTCGTTGGCCCGGACGCCTTCCAGTCGACCACTCGTCATCCCTCCGGTGATGCCTGATCTGCCCCGATTAACCTTACGACCGTGACGATCCGGCCTCTGCACGCGGTCCTGCTGCCCCCGGCGGATGCGGCGCCCCGGCTGCTCGATACACTCCCGGCAGCGCTGGATGGCACCGGGCCGGCCCTGCTGCCGCTTGACCCGGGCCTGCCACAACCGCGGCTGGCGGCTCTGCTCGAAGCCTTCGCGCCGTCAAATATCGAAACCATTGCAGGCACAGAACGGTACCGCGACCCACGCTCCGGGCAGCATCGCCATCCTGCTGTCGGTGAAGACACCGCGCTGGTGATCGCCACATCGGGCTCCACTGGCCAGCCGAAAGGAACCGAGCTCAGCGGAACTGCCCTGCTGGCCTCGGCCCGGGCTTCGATGCGGCGGATCGGCGCCACCGATGGCGAGCGGTGGCTGTGCTGCCTGCCGGTGTTCCACATCTCGGGGATCGGCGTGCTGATGCGGTCGCTGCTCGCCGGGGTCGCGCCGGTGATCGCTGAGCGGCTGGAGCCGGGCTCGCTGGCCGCCAGCGGCTGCGCGCACGTCTCGATGGTGCCGACCCAGTTGCGGCGCTTGCTGGACGCTGGCGCTGACCTGACAGCCGTGCGGACTGTCCTGCTTGGCGGCGCGGCGATCCCGGCGGGCCTGCTTGAGGCGGCCCAGGCGGCGGGCGTGAGAGTTGTCACCACGTACGGAATGAGCGAAACCTGCGGCGGATGCGTTTACAACGGTATGCCGCTCGATGAGGTCAGCGTGGACATCGGGCCCCGGGACCGGATCAGGATCGCCGGGCCGGTGCTGTTCTCTGGGTACTGGCTGCGCCCAGACCTCACCGCGCAGGTCCGCGACGGCCACTGGTTCGTGACCTCCGACATCGGCTCGATCGGCCCGTCCGGGGAGCTCCAGGTCCGCGGCCGGGCCGACGACGTGATCAACACCGGCGGCGAGAAGGTGGTGGCAGCCGAGGTCGAGACAGTGCTCGGGACCTGCGCCGGGGTACGGGAGGCCGCTGTCGTGGGCCGGCCGGACCCGGAATGGGGTGAATTGGTCACGGCGGTGGTCGTTCCGGACGACCCGTCGGCACCGCCCTCGCTGGCCGATATCCGGGCACATGTCCGGCAGAGCATGCCGGCCCACGCCGCTCCGGCAGCCCTGGTGTTGCTGCGGCGGATGCCGATGCTACCGTCCGGTAAGCCAGACCGGGAGGCACTGCGGGAGCGGGCGGCCGCGCAGACACGACATCCCGGGATATAAAGAGGAAGGTCGCTGAGTATCGGGGGGCAGTCGCCGGACGCCGGAGTTAGGCGCACGGGAACAACACGGGAACAATTCACCGCGCCAAGCGTTACTACATAGTGCCCGCGCTGCACAATACCAAGTGGCGGCGCGACAACCAAGCCCCCGATCGCGCCCGGGTGGGTGCAGAAGGAGCGCGTGCCGATGAGGCCAGCACGAAGGGAGGTGTCTCATGCCGAGGACCGCGACGGTCATGTCGCAGGGACATGACGACGAGGCAACCATGACCCATGTGGACGAGCTGATCCAGCACGGCCGCAGCCAGGGCTCTCTCTCCCTTCCTGAGCTCAGGCTCGCGTTCGAGCGGGCGCGCATCTCGCCCACCGAAGCCAGGTCCATCGTCCGCGAACTAACCGAGGCCGGCGTTCAGCTCGGTAACGACCAGCCGGAGGCACCAGTGCAGGCTGTAATTTCTCCTCCGACCGCTAAGGCGAACGGCGCCAAGGCGCGCCAGGCTGCCCGCCGTCAGAACCAGGGTGCCGCGAAGGACACCGCTGCCGAGTCCGCCGGCGAGACCGTTCTCGACGCCATGATCGCCGACGTAATTGAGATTGACGGACTGGATTCCGCTGAGGCCTCGGTCGCGGCCGAGGCGTCGGCGCTGGCAGCCGCGGTTGGCGACTCCGGCGTCGAGGCTGACCTCGATGACCAGACGTCAGTCATGGGCGACTCGGTGCACACGTACCTGAAGTCGATCGGCCGGACCAGCCTGCTGACCGCCGAGCAGGAGGTTGACCTGGCCAAGCGGATCGAGGCTGGTCTTTTCGCCGAGCACAAGCTGGAGACCGAGACCGGGCTGTCCGCGTCGTTCCGGCGTGACCTGGAGGATGTCGCCGAAGACGGCCGCCGGGCCAAGGCCCACATGCTGGAGGCGAACCTGCGGCTGGTGGTCTCGGTCGCCAAGAAGTACAGCGACCGTGGCCTGTCCCTGCTCGACGTCGTCCAGGAGGGGAACCTCGGACTGATCAGGGCGGTCGAGAAGTTCGACTACACCAAGGGCTACAAGTTCTCCACCTATGCGATGTGGTGGATCCGGCAGGCGATCCAGCGCGGCTTCGCCGACTCCGCCCGCACGATCCGGCTGCCGGTGCACGTGCTGGAGATGCTGAGCAAGCTCAGCCGGGTGGAGCGGGACATGCACCAGCGGCTGGGGCGGGAACCCACCCCCGAGGAGCTGGCCGTCGAGCTGGACCGCACTCCCGACCAGATCGAGGAGCTGCTGCGGACCAGCCGCCAGCCGATCAGCCTGGACTCCACGATCGGCGAGGACGGCGAGACCAGCATCGGCGACCTGATCGAGGACGTGGACGCGCCCGAGGCGTCCGAGCTTGTCGACCGCCAGCTGCTGGCCGACCAGCTCAGGCACGCGCTCGACGCGCTGACCCCGCGCGAGGCGACGATCATGGCGATGCGGTTCGGCCTCTACGACGGGAACCCGCACACCCTGGATGAGATCGGCCGGGCGCTCGGCCTGACCCGGGAGCGGATCCGGCAGCTGGAGAAGCAGTCGCTGTCCAAGCTGCGCCACCCGAGCCGCGCCCAGCCGCTGCTCGACTACGCCAGCTAGCCCAGCGCCCCCTGCCGCTGCGCGGCACTGCCAGAGCCGGGCCCGACCTCCCGCCGGGCCCGGCTCTTTGCTTGCCTGCCGTCCGCTTGCCTGCTGTCCGCCGGCCGGTCATCCGTGGGCTCGTCGCCGCCTGCCATCGTGATCGCGTTGGCGGTCACGATCGCTGCGATGGCCAGCCAGTCGGTGAGGTCCAGGGACTGGCCGAGGACGGTGAGCCCGATCAGGGCGGCCAGGACCGGGTTCACGCTCATGAACACGCCGAAGAACCTGGCTGGGACGCGGCGCAGCGCGAGGACGTCGCTGACCATCGGCACGGCCGACGAGAGCAGCCCAGCGACTGCCGCCCGGCCAAGGGCGGGAACCGTCACCGGGTGGGTGGCCAGCACCACGGCGCCGACCGGGACGTAGAGCACGGCCGACAGGCCGGCTGCGGCCGCTGGCCCCTGCGCACCCGGCAGCCGTGCGCTCACGACCCGGTTGACCAGGATGTAGCAGGCCCAGCACAGCGCCGCGAGCAGGGCGAGCGCGACGCCTGCGTAGTCGGCCGACGGCCGCGGCCTGGCAAGGACAACAACCGCCGCCCCGGCGAGCAGCGCGCAGCCCCACACGCGGGAACGGTCGCGGGCGCGGCGTGCGGCCAGCAGCGCCACCGACAGCGGGCCGAGGAACTCAAGGGTCACCGCGAGGCCGAGCCCGATCCGGTCGATCGCTGTGTACAGGGACAGGTTCATCGTGGCGAAGATCAGGGCGATCGCCAGCACCGGCCGCCACTGGGCGGCAGTCAGCGACCGGTACCGGGGCCGGACGGCGGTCAGCAGCACGGCAGCGGCTGTCCACTGGCGCACAGCTACCACCCCGGCTGGGCCGAGCACCGGAAAGGCCAGCGCGGCAGTGGCCGCGCCGAGCTGATTGGACGCGGCGCTTGTGGTCATCAGCGCGATACCACCGAGCCGGCGGTCCGGCGTGGACGGCGCTGCGGATACCCCCGGGACCTGCCGGGTACTCGGCGAAAGTGCCATGGCAGCAGAGTGCGCCAGCGTGATCCATACGCAAAATGCATGGATCAACCCAGCTATACGCTAGACGCATGGATCTCGAACTGCGGCAGCTGCGCTGCCTGGTCGCGATCGCCGACGCGGGCACGTTCACCGACGCAGGCATAGAGCTGGGCATATCGCAGGCGGCTGTGTCCCGGAACGTGATCGCCCTGGAGAAGGTGCTCGGCGTCCGGCTACTGCACCGCACCAGCAGGACCGTCACCCCGACGACAGCGGGCGTGCACGTCCTGGCTCAGGCCAGGCAGATCCTGGCCGCGGCGGACAACCTGATCAGCGAAGCGACCACCGGGCACACCGCGCTGCGCATCGGGCACGCCTGGTCGGCGATGGGCCGGCACACCAGGGAGTTCCAGCGCCGGTGGGCCGACGCGCACCCGGAAACCGACCTGCACCTCATCCGGACCAACTCCCCGACCGGCGGGCTGGCCGAGGGCCTCTGCGACGTCGCTGTGCTGCGCACGCCGCCCGCTGGCGACCGGTTCGCCAGCGCTGTCGTCGGTCAGGAGCAGCGCTGTCTCGCTGTCGCCGCCGACGACCCGTGGGCGCGGCGGCGCTCTGTCGCGCTGGCGGAGGTAGCTGGGCGCACTGTGGTCATCGACCGGCGCACCGGCACTACTACCCCTGGCCTTTGGCCGTCAGATCGCGGGCCGGAACTGCGCGACACCCGTGACATCGATGACTGGCTTACGGTCATCGCGGCTGGTGACGCCGTCGGCATCACCCCCGAGGGCACCACCGCCCAGTATCAGCGCGACGGCGTGGTGTTCCGGCCGCTGCGCGACGCCCCGCCGATCGCGGTGCACCTGATCTGGCGCCGCCACGACCCGCACCCGGCCACGTTCGCAGCGGTGGCGCTGCTCACCGAGCTGTACCGGCCGGGCTGACGCCAAGGGGCCGGATCGCTGGCATCACGTCGGAGACGAACAGGTCAAGGCTGGAGATTACCCGCTCGTGCGGCATGTCGCCGATCGCGAACAGGCCGATCAGCTGCCCGAACCCGAGCTGATCGGCGAGCTCGCCGAGCCGGTTCGTGACCGTGTCCGGGCTGCCGACGACCACGTATCCCTGGGCGACCAGATCCTCGTAGGGGATATCGGTGAACGCCTTGCGCCCGGACGCCAGCATGCCGCGCAGCGAGGACAGCGACATGTACCCGGGCGGGATGACCATCTCCGCTGTCTGCTTGAGACCCTTCCGGAACAGCCACATGATGTGCTGCTCCGCTTCACGGTGCGCCTGCTCGTCGGTCGCGGCGACGTAGATCGGGACCGACAGCGCCAGCTTCTCGGGTTCCGGAACGTAGCCGAGATCCTCAGCGGCCTTCCGGTAGCCGTCGAACCACATGCCGACGACGCGGGCCGGGGCGTAGACGGACATGTACGTGTAACGGTGCTGGGCGCAGAACTTCATGGTCTCGGTGCTTCCAGCGCCCGGTATGTAGATAGGCGGGTGCGGCGTCTGCAGCGGCCGGGGCCAGATGTTGACGTAGCGGTACTCGTAGTTCGGGCTGATCCACTGGAACATCTCGTCCGACGTCCACGCCTTGACGATCAGGTCGTGGGCCTCGTTGAACCGGTCGCGCGAACGGGTCGGGTTGATGCTGTGCCCGAAGTACTCCCACCCGATCCCGCGGACGAACCCGGAGACCAGCCGCCCGTCGCAGAGGTGGTCGAGCATCGCGATCTCCTCGGCGACCCGCAGCGGGTTGCCGCGGATGCCGATGGCGTTGCCGATCACCAGGATCTGGGCGCGCTCGGTCCGCCGGGCCAGCGCCGCGGCCATCAGGTTCGGCGACGGCATCAGCCCGTAGGCGCTCTGGTGGTGCTCGTTGACCGCGATCCCGTCGAAGCCCAGCTTGTCGGCGTACTCCAGCTCGTCCAGGTACCTGTGATAGAGCGACCGGCCGCGGTCAGGGTCGAAAAGCCGGTTCGGGAACGTGAGCGACGAGGAGGCGTACGTCTCGTCGAAGTCATCGGGCAGGTACGGGTACGGCATCAGATGGAAGAACGAGATCTTCACCGGCTCACCCCGTTCAGGAAGCCGGCCGCGACGGCGGCGAATTCGGCAGGCCGCTCGAAATACATGGCATGGCCGCAGTCCGCGACCTCGGTGAACTTCGCCTCCGGGATCAGCTCGGCGTACCTGTGGCCGTGCGCGACCGGGATGAGCTTGTCCGGCGACGCCCACACCACCAGGGTCGGTGCGGTGATCCGCCGGAGCCTGCGCTCCAGCTTGGGATTGCTGAGGAACGGCACCCAGGCGAACCGGGCCAGAGCGGTCATGTCACGGTATGCCGCCAGCGCCGCGTCGGGGCCAGGGCCGGATGGCGGCGGCGGGATCTTGGCCGGGTCGTGGTACATAGTGCGGGCAAGCTGCTCGGGTGTCATCAGGAACAGGTCCGCGACGGGGTGGGCGGGCAGCCGCAGCCCGGCCGCGCTCATCAGCACGAGCGAGCCGATAGCGTGCGGCGCCGCGACCGCGAGCTCAGCGGCGATCCAGCCGCCGAACGACGCACCGATCACATGCGGGCGGTCAAGGCCCAGCCGGTCGATGACATCAAGGTAGTGATAGATGAGGTCGTCCATGGCCTCGACCTCGGCCAGCTCGTCCGACCCGCCGAAGCCTGGGGTCGTCACCTGGCTACCTCCTGATATCCCAGCCTGGCCGGGATTGACCAGAACCTCCAGGTACTTTCCGCCAGCCGGGTGCCTTCTACGCGGTCCGCCGTGACGCCGCGGCCAGCGCGCACACCGCTGCCGCGGCCACGGCCATGCCAACGCCGATCCCGGTCCCGACGCCAAGGCCCGAACGTGTCGCGAACGCGATGCACACGCCGCCCGCGCCGGCGCCGAGCGCGGTCCCGGTGCGGTCGGCGACCAGCGGCCCGATCAGGCTCGCAGCCGTGTCCGGGCCGGCGGCCATCGCGGCCAGCCAGACACCGGTGTAGGCCAGCCCCATTCCGAACCCGCCGACCGCCCAGGCCAGATAGGGCGCCAGCCATGCACCAGGGACCAGGCCGAGCGCGGTGCCGCCGATCCCCACCGCGATCAGCGCGGCTCCGGCGGCGATCAGCCGCGGCGGCGTCCAGCCGCGCCCGGCCAGCCGCGCCTGCAGCATCCCGCCGATCGTCCAGGACAGGACGGCCAGCGTGACGACGATTCCGGCGGTGCTGACGCTGCGGCCGCCGACCGTGGTCAGCAGCAGCGGCACGAAACCGTCGACGGCGAAGAACGCGAACGAGCAGCAGAACACGGCCATCGTGATCGCTGGCGCGCCGCAGCCGAACACAAGCGCCCCGGCAGGAACCACCGCCCGTGCGCCGGCCCGGCCGAGCAGCGCAGCGGCGGCCGGCGCCGCGCCGATGCCAGCGACAGCGGCGGCCGAGAGCGCCAGGCCGTAGAGCCGGACCCCGCCGAGCTGGCGGACCACCTCGGGCAGCACGGTGATCACGACCAGGATCTGCATCGCGACGACCAGCTCGGTCAGCGCCAGGCCGACCAGGAGCCGTCCCCGCCGGCCGGCCAGGATGACCGCCCAGGAGCCGGGCGCGCGGCCGGCATCCGCTGCCGCCGGGCCCGCGGCGGCCACCGTCATGTGTACAGCTCCCGGTCGTGCTCGCTGACCTGGACACGGACACCATCGGGGTCGATCACGTGCAGGCTGCGGCCGAAGTTCTCGTCGACGATCGCCTCCGGCTCGAAACCAGCGGCGGTGAGGCGCTCGGCCAGCACCTCCAGCGACTCCTGCGTCTCGAAGGCCAGCTCGAGATGGCCGGGGACATCCTGCTGCGACGTGCGCGTGGTGTGCAGCCCGAGCATGCCGCCGGAGGCGCCCAGCTCGATCCAGTTTCCCGAGCGCGAGCTGTCGCCGGGCACCAGCCCGAGCGCGGTATAGAAGCGGGCCGACGCCTCCATGTCGGCCACGAAACGGATGGGCATGATCTTCATCGCGTGGTGCGTCCTTCCGTGTCGAGCCGGTCAAGGTGCGCGGTCAGCGCCTCTTCGACCAGCCGGGAGAGCGACTGGCCCGTGTCGATCGAGGCGTACTTGGCCCGGCGGATGAGATCTTTCGGCAGGTAGACGTTGAACTGCGCTTTCTCATCTTGCATGCTAGTAATCTAGCATACTAGCGACCGCCTGACCAACCGCCTGGCCAGGTGAGACCGGAGCGGGAACGCTGGCATAATCGCCCGGTGACCGGTGATAAGCGCCACGTAAGCGCCGCTGAGATAGCGCAGAAAGCTGGGTGCCCGAGATGACAGTCCAGGTCGAGGTGGCCGACAAGGTGACCGCAGAGGTGGTCGAGGCTTTCGGCCGGCTGCTGCCGCAGCTGTCCAGGTCGGCGCCGCCGCTTGGCGCCGACGCGCTCGACGCGATCATCGGCAGCCCGGCGAACACGGTGCTCATCGCGCGCTTGGCCGGCGTGATCGCCGGGACGCTGACCCTGGTGATGTTCCCGCTCCCGAGCGGGCTGCGGGCCTGGATTGAGGACGTGGTCGTGGATGAGTCGGCACGCAGGCAGGGCATCGCTGAAGCGCTGACGCACGAGGCACTGCGGCACGCGCGCGAGGCCGGCGCCAGGACCGTTGACCTCACCTCGCGGCCGGCCCGGGTGGCAGCCGGCGGCCTCTACGAGAAGCTGGGCTTTACGATCCGCGACACCCGCGTCTACAGGTTCACGTTCAGCGACTGACGAGGTGCCGGAGCAGCCCTATCCGCCCAGCTCGGCAACGCCCTCGAGCAGCCGGTCGACATCCGACCGGTCGTTGTAGTGCACCAGCCCGGCCCGTACGGCACCGTCTGTGTCGCGGAGGCCGAGTACGCCCGCCAGCTCCCAGGCGTAGTTGTCACCGCTCCACACGTTGACCTTGCGGCTGGCCAGGTGCTCGGCCGCCTGGCGCGGCGTGGCGCCGGCCACGGTGAAATACGCGGTCGGAGTGCGCCGCGCGGCACTACCGTACGTGGTCACATGATCCATGCCGGCCAGCCCGTCGATCAGCACCCGGAACAGGTCCTGCTCATGAGCCTCGGCCGCTGCCATGGAGGCCAGGATCCGCTCGCGCCGCGTGCTCGCGCCCGGGGCCTGCCCGGCCGACGATGCCAGCGAGGCCAGGTGCTCGACCGCGGCGGTCACCCCGGCCAGGTCGGCGAACGCCAGCGTGCCGCGCTCGAACCGCCCGGGCCCTGACATCGGCGCGGGCACCAGCTTGTCCGGGGCCAGCGACTCCAGCAGGTCCGGGTCGGCCACAACCGCACCCACGTGCGGCCCGGACCATTTGTAGGCGCTCGTCGCGTAGAAATCAGCACCGAGCGCGCCTACGTCCACCGGGCCATGCGGCGTGGCGTGCACGCCGTCCACGTAACTGAGCGCCCCCGCGGCGTGCGCCAGCGCGGTGATGCTGGCCACGTCCGGGCGGGTGCCGATGATGTTGCTGGCCGCGGTCACCGCGACCAGCCTGGTCCGGTCTGAGATCAGCTCGGCGACCTGTCCGGTCACGAGGTCACCCTCGGGCAGCGCCACGTCGGCCCAGCGCACCGTTGCCCCGGCGGTGGCGGCCGCCTGCACCCACGGCCGGATGTTCGCGTCGTGGTCAAGCCGTGAGACCACGACCTCATCACCCGGACGCCAGGTCGCCGCCAGGGTCCGGGCCATCCGGTAGGTCAGCGTCGTCATGTTCGGGCCGAGGACGACTCCCTCTGGCTGGCCGCCCGTGAGGTCGGCGACCGATTGCCGGCACTCGGCAGTGATCTCGTCGGACCGGCGGCTGGCCGGGAAGGCCCCATCGGAGTTCCCGAGCCCCGCGCGGTAGGCGCCGGTGATGGCCGCTATCACCGCGTCGGGAAGCTGTGTGCCGGCGGCTCCGTCCAGGTAGGCATAGCCGTCGGCCAGTGCCGGGTACGCTGCGCGCACCCGCGCGACATCAAAGGTCATCGCCGCGCTTTCTGTCAGGCCACGCCACCCAGTCGGGAGACCGGCCGGACACCTGGAGCAGGACCAGCCACGGATCATCCTCCCAGCTGCCCTCAGGCGGCGGAAGCTGCGGGACCCCGGCCCGCCATCCGGTGAGCACGATCTCCGGAGCGGCTGGCCGGTAGTCCTTGCCGAGCGCCCGGGCCAGGTCCCAGGCGTGCAGGTGCCACTCCGCGCAGACGGCCCCAGCCATCGCTCCGACGGTGATGACGGCGTCGCGGTAATGATGATGCGGCAGCGGCCACGCAGGCCCGAGCCGCCGGGCGTACGACCGGGCCGCCTCGGCGAACGCCGCGATGTGGTCGGCCGCCGGGCCTTCAGGCAGCGCCGCGAGCTCGGCGGCGTTCTGCCTGGCCAGCTTGCGGGCGAGGGACGCCGCAGGCACCCCGGTCGCCATCAGCCGGGCAAGCCTGCTGCTGGGGGCGTCGTCGAGATACTCGTGGAAATCGTCGGCAACGCACCTCAGGTGACCTGCGAGATCACCGGCCCGCCATTCGCTGCATGGCGTTGCGGCGGCCCAGGATCCCTCGCTGAACTGGGCGGCCAGCTCGCAGATGACGGCCACTCCGTCGCGGTAGGCGCCTAAGCCGGCAACCTCCGACCAGCCGGTCACCGGGGAACCACGGAATGACGCAACATCGATTCCTCCCCGTGCCGGCATCTGTCACCGGCGCGCCCCAGCGTCTAGCCAGAGTGCCAGAGTTGCCTACACTCCGCCAGCGCGCGCGCTATCCAAGCAAAATTCAGATGACACGCCGGAGGCCTGCGGTTAGCCTGCGGCTAATGCCCACCGACCCTTCCAGCTCGCTGCCGCATGCCCGGACACCGCGGGCATCAGCAGTTGCAGATGGGCAGACGCCAGCACGAGCGCTCTGGCGGACCAGGGAGTACCTGCGTCCTTATTACTCCAGGCTCGCGCTGATGCTCGCAGCGGCCATTGCCGCCGCGGCCGCCGAGATCGTCATCCCGCTCCTGGTCAAGGCCATCATTGATGGCCCTATCGCGCATGGCGACGCCCGCGCACTGCTGCCGCTTGGGCTGGCTGCCGCTGGTTTCGGCCTGGCCCAGGCCGCACTGAACCTGTTCAGGCGCTGGGTCCAGGCGAGCGCGGTCACCGGCATGGAACGCTCGATGCGCGACAGCCTCTACGCTCACCTGCAGCGCCTGCACGCCGGGTTCCACGACGAATGGCAGTCCGGCCAGCTGCTTTCCCGGGCCACGACCGATCTGTCGGCGATCCGGCGCTTCGCCGGATTCGGCGTGATCTTCTTCATCACCAACGTGGTCACGTTCGTGACTGTCGTGGCCCTGCTGATCCGGCTGAACTGGTGGCTCGGGCTGATCACCGGATGCCTGTTCCTCCCGGTCGTCGTGGTCTGCACCCGCTTCGAGCGGCGGTACCGGGTGCTGTCCCGCCGGGCCCAGGACCAGCAGGGTGATCTGGCCACCTACGTGGAGGAGGCGGCGACAGGCATGCGGGTGCTGAAGGCGCTCGGCCGCCGGGCCGAAGCGTCCGCCAGGCATGCCGCCCAGGCTGAGCTCGTACGCGCGACCCAGATGCAGAAGGCCAGCCTGAGAGGCACGTTCTGGGCGGCCCTTGACCTGGTGCCGAACGCGGCCATCGGCCTGATCCTGCTGCTCGGCGCGCTCGCGGTGAGCCGGAACGAGCTCAGCCTGGGCGGCCTGGTCGCGTTCATCGCGCTGGCCCTGCAGCTGGTCTGGCCGATCGAGGCGATGGGCTACATCCTGGCCACCGGGCAGGAGGCCGCGACGGCCGCCCAGCGTGTCTACGAGATCTTCGACACCGAGCCCGCCGTAGCGGACATTCCGCGCCAAAGGGCCGCGCCGTTGTCCTGTACTGAGGAGCGAGAAGCCGAAGGCTTCGAGCGACCGAGGGAAGGACAACGGGTACAGCGGCCCGGAGGCGCAAAACAACACGGCCGTCTCCAGATTGAAAGTGTCTGGTTCCGGTATCCGGGTGGCGGGGCGCCGGTGCTGCGTGGGGTGACCCTGGAGCTTGAGCCGGGCGAGACGGTCGCCCTTGTCGGCCCGAACGGCGCTGGCAAGACGACCCTGCTGCAGCTTGTGCCACGGCTGGCGGAAGTGTCCGCCGGGTCCATCCTGCTGGACGGGACCGACGTCCGGGACCTGCCGCTGGATGTGCTGCGTTCGGCTGTGGGCTGCGCGTTCGAGGATCCCACGCTGTTCTCTGCCAGCGTCAGGGAGAACGTCAGCTACGGCGCCCCGGACGCGGACGAGCCCGCGATCCTCGAGGCGCTCGCCGCTGCGCAGGCCGACTTCGTCGCCGACCTGCCCTGGGGCCTGGACACCCGGATCGGCGAGCAGGGAATGGCGCTGTCTGGCGGGCAGCGCCAGCGGGTGGCGCTGGCCCGCGCCATCCTCGCCCGGCCGGCTGTGCTGCTGCTTGACGACCCGCTGTCAGCGCTGGACGTGCACACCGAGGCCAAAGTCACCGCGGCGCTCAGCCGGGTGCTCAGCGGGTCGACGGCGCTGGTCGTGGCCCACCGGCCGTCCACGGTCGCGCTGGCCGACCGGGTAGTGCTGCTCGACGACGGCGTGATCGCCGCCGCCGGGTCGCATCAGGAACTGCTCGCGACCGAGCAGCGCTACCGGGAGCTGATGAGCGGCACCGATGAAGCGGACCAGGACCTGACGGAGGCCCTCCGGTGACCCAGACGGCAGCGCCGGCGGGAGCGCAAGCCTGGCGCGGCATAGCGGCCGAGGAAGTCGAGGACATCCCGTCCGGGCTTGCGGCGCTGCTGCGACGGCGGAGCCGGCGCCTGCTGGCCGACCTGCTCCGCCCGCACGTCGCGCTGAGCAGCCTGATCCTGCTGCTCATCGTGATCGCGAACCTCGCCGCGCTCGCCGGGCCCTGGCTGGTCGGGGTCGGTATCGACCGGATCCCGCAGCTGACGCGCACGCATAACGTGGCCCCGCTGGCTGTCATCATCGCCGGGTTCGCCGTAGCGGTGATCGTGCAGGCCGCCGCGACCCGGACGTACATCGGCGCGATCGGCCGGCTCGGCGCCGATGTGGTGGCCGAGCTCAGGCGCCGCATGTTCGCGCACTTCCTGCGGCTTTCGGTGTCCTTCCACGAGCGCTACACCTCGGGCCGGGTCATCTCCCGGCAGGTCTCAGACATCGACTCGATCTCCGACATGTTCGACGAGGGACTGGACTCGCTGGTGTCAGCCGTCCTGTCGCTGCTGCTGGTCGGCGCGGGGATGCTGCTGCTCGACTGGCCGCTCGCGCTGGTCGTTCTGGCGGGCTTCGTGCCTCTTGTCGGGCTCACCGTCTGGTTCCGGCGCGAATCCGCGCTCGCCTACCGGCGCACCAGGGAGACGATCGCCCAGGTCATCGTGCATTTCGTGGAGACCTTCGGCGGCATACGCGCGGTCCAGGCATTCCGCAGGGAGCCGCGCAACTCCGAAATCTTCGGCGAGTTCAACGCCGACTACGCTGCCGCCACCCTGCGCTCATCCCGCCTGATCGCTATCTACTCCCCCGGCATCACGCTGGTAGGCAACCTCGAGATCGGAGCCGTTCTGCTCTACGGCGGGCTCAGGGTGATCGACGGCGACATGAAGGTGGGCGTGCTCGTCACGTTCCTGCTGTACCTGGAGCGGTTCTTCGACCCGCTGCAGGACCTGTCGCAGTTCTACAACACGTTCCAGTCGGCCGCCGCGGCGCTCGAGAAGATCTCCGGTGTGCTCGACGAGGCTCCCTCGGTGCCCGAGCCGGACTGCCCGGTTGCACTGCCTGCCCCGGCCGGCGTGGGCGCAGCCCGGGCAGGCCGGACCGTCCAGTTCGACGGGGTCCAGTTCGGGTACCGGGACTCCCCGGTTCTGCCGGGCCTGGACCTGACCGTCCCGGCTGGCCAGACGGTTGCCCTGGTCGGTGCCACGGGCGCGGGCAAGACGACAGTCGCCCGGCTGATGGCGCGGTTCTACGACCCGGGTCAGGGGCGGGTGCTGCTGGACGGCATCGACCTGCGCGAGCTATCCGAGACGAGCCTGCGCCAGGAGATCGTTCTGATAACTCAGGAGAATTTCCTGTTCAGCGGCACGATCGCGGAGAACATCGAGCTGGGCAGGCCGGGGGCGCCGCGTGCCGACATCGAGGCGGCCGCGCGGGCCATCGGCGCGCATGGCTTCATTGCGCAGCTCACCGCAGGCTACGACGAGCAGGTGGGCAAGCGCGGTGGGCGCCTGTCCGCGGGCCAGCGCCAGCTGATCTCCTTCGCCCGGGCGTTCCTGGCCGCACCGTCCGTGCTGGTCCTGGACGAGGCGACGTCGCTGCTCGACATCCCGGGCGAGCGGCTGGTGCAGCGGGCACTGCGGACCATTCTCGCCGGGCGCACTGCCATGATCATCGCGCACCGGCTGTCCACCGTGCAGATTGCCGACCGGGTGCTGGTGATCAGCGACGGCCGGATCGTGGAGGACGGCCCGCCGGAACGGCTGCTCGCCGACGGCGGCGAGTACTCAGCCCTGCACGCGAGCTGGCGGGAAACGCTGGCCTGAGGGGCGGGCCAGCGGACGTTACGGCCGGTAGGCTGCCAGCGGCGGTGCCTGCAGGCGCACAGCATCCACCGCGGCCGCCAGCGAGGACGAGATAGAGAGGACGAGGCAGCGACGCGTAGCGGGGAGACTACCTGATGACTACTGGCGACATCCCGGGAGTGCCCGAGCGCCCTCCCCGCCGGCTTCGCCTGCCGACCGTCAATGGCCGCCTGGCTGGGAAGGCGGCTATCGGCGCTGTCCTGGTCGCCTATTCCTGGGTCGCGGGTGGCACTACGCCGTTTACCAGGAATTCTCTGCTGATCGTGCTGGTTCCCGGAGCCGTCCTCGGCGTTATCGCCTACGGGCGGCCGGTACAGCGGATTCCGCCGCCTGACCGGCTCGACCTTACCGGCTCCTCCTACTGGATACTGGCGATCGCCGCGCTGTTCGAGTGGGAGGCGTCCGCGTTCAGGGACTTCACCAACACCTGGCACCCGCCGCTGAGCAACCTGGTGACACCGGCTCTCGGCGTCCACCCGCTGAAGACAGTCGCGGTCCTGATGTGGCTGCTGGCCGGGTGGGGCCTGGCGCGGCGGTGATGAGCAGATGATCTACCGTGTGATTACGGTCATCGGGTTCGCCGGTGTGATCGCCGTCTTGTTCACGCTCGAGTACCTCGGCAGGCGGAAGAACTCCACGATCCCTACCCTGGGTGAGTTCCTGGGCTATGCCATGCGCCCCCGTGCGGGCCGACTGCTCATCCTGCTGGGCTGGCTCTGGCTCGGCTGGCACTTCTTCTCCCGCTAACTGCTGCCAGCGACCGGTCCGCTAGGCTGACCGGCGTGATAACGCGCCGGAACCAAGTCAGCGGCAAGGCCGAAGCCGAGTACGCGGCGGACGTCGCGCTCGCTGCGCGGTTCGACGAACTGCTGGAGCGGGCCCGCACTGCCGAGCAGGCATACCGGACCGCGCAGGCATCGAGGACCCCGGCCGACCAGGTATACCCACTGGCAGTGACCTTCGACGAGGCGCTCACCGACGCGATGCGCTCCGCGTATGCGGCGCAGCGGGCCGAGATCGGACCGCGCGGCTACGACGACCGGATCTACCGGCGGAAGGGCAAGGCCAAGGCAGCCGTGCACGCCTGGACAGACGAGGCCGAGCGGCTTCTCACGCTGCGTGAGACGCACCGGCTCACCGGGATTCCGGCCCGGCCGCGCACCGACCTGCCCGACAGTGAGGTAGTCCCGCACGTCCCGGCGTAGCCGGCTGGCCGTCATCGGCGGGTGCCTGCAAGCGGGGTAGCTACACTGGGTGGTATAGCCGGTAACAATGGGTAGTATCCATGGCCGGAACGTGTGTCGAGATACCCCACGAAAGCTACAAAGGGCGCCACGGAAAACAGTTACAACGAGCCATGCCCCGCAAGGCACTCGTGCTGGCAAAGTAGTGTGTGATCAACACATAACGAGGACTGACCAGGAGGCACACGAATGTGCCCGCACACGCCACCGTGTCCGGACGCGAGAGGTCCGGACGGCGAGGCGGCCCGCACCATCATTAGCCACCCCGAGCAGGGCTGGAGCCTGCTCTGCAACGGCATCGTCGTGTTCGAGGATACCGGAGAGCTCCTTCCCGACGGCGAGCCCATAGCACCCCACCGCCCCACCGACCTCATCACCCAGACCGTGCGGCCCAGGCCGAAGGTGTCATCAGAGAACGGCGCCCGGTCCCCCGCTGCCTGACCCGTCTGGACTAGCCCTTCCCGGCCACGGCTTCGAGCACCGTGGCCAGCCACGAGCGGACAGCCTCCCGGACCGCGGCAGGGTCCCGCGACAGGGCATGCGTCTCCCCCGCCAGCACGACCACCCGCGCGGCATCCGCCTGATCTGGCAGGCCAAACGGATCCCGTTCTCCGTTTACTACGAGCACGTCGGTTCCGGCGGCACGCAACTCTTCGGCCCGCGACTTCTCCGGGTGGCCGGGCGGATGCAGCGGGAAGGCCAGCGCCACGACCGCCCGTGCACCCGCTGCCTGGGCCGTACGGCAGGCCACCCGCGCCCCGTTGCTGCGGCCACCCTGGACGAGCGGGATCGCGCCGAATCCCGGCCGCAGCGCGCCGATGATCTCCAGCCACGCCGCGTCCTGGCGGCCAGGCGACCCGGGCGCCGCAGCGCCCCGCACCCGGTAGGGCTGCAGCACGCGGGCGACGGCTCCGCCGAGGTCGAGTGCCGCCTGCCGCGCTGCCAGCAGGTCCGGGCTGTCCACGCCGCCGCCTGCCCCGTGCGTCAGCACCAGCAGGAAAGCCGGTCCCTCGGGCTGGTCAAGCTCGACATAGGCCGGGCCGCCAACGGTCACGATCTCCATCCCGGCAGCGTAGCCGCAGGCCCAGGCATCGAGGTCAGGGCAGGTGGGCCAGGCTGACCGATTCAAGCTGGTCGGAGCTGTAATCGGTCACCAGCAACGTGCTGCCGCCTGGCTCCAGCGCCATCTCCCGCGGGAAACCGCCTCCGGGGATGTACCCGAGCAACGCCGGCCGCCCCGCCAGCGCCGAGGGGATGTCGACCACGGCCAGGCTCGAGGCTGCCCCTTTCGCCGCGAACCGGTCCGAATCGGCCACCACGATCCGCTCGCCATGGTCAACCAGAGCCAGGCCCACCGGCGCTTCCCCGACCTCGACGCTGGCGATCAGAGAATGAGCTGGATCGGAGAGCAGCCGGGTCGCCGAGAAGGCCAGCAGCCGGTCGCTTCCCCGCGCGGTCACCCAGACCACACTGCCGTCCGCTGAGGTGATCACCCGGACCGGGCTGCACCCCGCCTTAACCGTGGCAACCACCGAGGCCGCCGGATCGGTCTCGGCCCGCGCCAGGCTGATCACCGTCAGCGTGCCCTCGCCGCCGACAGCACCGGAGCCCGACGTCGGCAGGCCGGGCGAGACCGGTATCCCCCGTGTGCCAGCCACACCCGTTCCAGCGTGCTGCCCGCGGGCCGTGCTCTCGGTGGTCGCGTACAGCCACCGCCCGTCCGGGGACACGGTCATCCCGACCGGGCTGTCGTCGACCGGGATCCTGCCGACAAGATCGGCCGGGCTGAAGCCTGTGGTCAGAGCCTTCTGCAGGTCGAAGACGGCGATCGAGCCCGAATTCTCCTCGCTGACGAACGCGAAGCGGCCGCCGGGCGACACCGTCACCTCGACGGCCCCGCCTGATGGCCCGCCGCTGCCCAGAGTTCCCAGGACCGCGGGTTCGCCGGCCTCCGCGCGGCTGACGCTGATCACCACCGCTCCAGTGCCCTCGGCGGCCAGCAGGTAGCGGCCATCGGGTGTCAGCGCCTCGTCCTCCAGGTCACCGCTCGTGGACACGAACTCGGCAAAGGACGGAAGGGCCGGGCCTCCGGTCCGGAACACGCCGACCCAGTTATCCGCCGATACGAAGGACCAGTCGCCGCTTTGTGTGACCACCACCCCGAATGGGGACCCCATATCGGACACGGATTCCAGCGCGGTAGGGACACCAGCCAGATCAGGTGCCGGCGCCGTCGCGGTGGTGCACCCGGGCACCCCCGCCGGAGCGGAGAATGGGGTTGCGGACGCGGCTGCGACGCCTGACCTGCCGGAGCAGCTGGCCACGGCGGCCACCGTGACCACGGCGACCGCGCCACTGGCAACGGCCGAGGATAACCTCACGCCGCCAGGATAGGGTCACCCGCTACCGGTGCCACCCGGAGCCGGTTCCTCGACGAGGGCGGGACCACCCGCTAGACGTTCAGCATTTTTTTGAGGAATTGACCGGTGTAGCTGTCGTCGACGAGGGCCACGTCCTCCGGCGTGCCGGTGGCGATCACCTCGCCTCCGCGCGAGCCGCCCTCGGGGCCGAGGTCAATCACCCAGTCCGCGGTCTTGATCACATCGAGGTTGTGCTCGATCACGATCACGGTGTTGCCTGCGTCGACGAGCCGGCCGAGCACGCCGAGCAGCTTGCGGATGTCGTCGAAGTGCAGACCGGTGGTGGGCTCGTCGAGCACGTAGATCGTCCGCCCGGTGGAACGGCGCTGCAGCTCGGAGGCGAGCTTGACCCGCTGCGCCTCCCCGCCGGACAGCGTCGGTGCTGGCTGGCCGAGGCGCACGTAGCCCAGGCCGACGTCCACCAGCGTCTGCAGGTGCCGGTGAATGGCCGGGATGGCCTCGAAGAACCCGGCAGCCTCCTCGATCGGCATGTTCAGCACGTCGGAGATGGTCTTGCCCTTGTAGTGCACCTGCAGGGTGTCGGTGTTGTAGCGGGCGCCGTGGCACACCTCGCACGGCACGTACACGTCGGGCAGGAACTGCATCTCGATCTTGATGGTGCCGTCGCCGGCGCACGCCTCGCAGCGGCCGCCCTTGACGTTGAACGAGAACCTGCCCGGCTGGTAGCCGCGCACCTTCGCCTCTGTGGTCTGCGCGAACAGCCGGCGGACGTGGTCGAACACACCGGTGTAGGTGGCCGGGTTCGACCGCGGCGTGCGCCCGATCGGCCCCTGGTCGACGTGCACCACCTTGTCCAGCTGCTGAATACCGGTGACGCGGGTGTGCTTGCCTGGCACGATCCGGGTGCCGTGCAGTTCCCGCGCCAGCGCGCTGTACAGGATGTCGTTGACCAGCGTCGACTTGCCGGATCCGGACACCCCGGTCACCGCGATAAGGCAGCCGAGCGGGAACGTCACGTCGACGCCGCGCAGGTTGTGCTCGCTGGCCCCCTTAACCACGAGCTCCTTGCCCCGGGTCCGCTTCCTGCGCTTGGCGGGCACCGCGATGGCCTCGCGCCCGGTCAGGTAGGCGCCTGTCAGCGACTCGCGGCTGGCCAGCAGCTCGGGCAGCGGGCCGGACACGACGATGTTGCCACCGTGCTCGCCCGCCCTGGGGCCGATGTCGACGATCCAGTCGGCCGCACGGATCGTGTCCTCGTCGTGCTCGACGACGATCAGCGTGTTGCCCAGGTCACGGAGCCGGATCAGAGTCTCGAGCAGCCGGTGGTTATCACGCTGATGCAGCCCGATCGACGGCTCGTCCAGCACGTAGAGCACGCCGACCAGGCCGGAGCCGATCTGGGTGGCCAGCCTGATCCGCTGCGCCTCGCCGCCCGCCAGCGTCGCCGACGCCCGGTCGAGGGTCAGGTAGTCCAGGCCGACGTCGAGGAGGAAGCCGAGGCGGGAGTTGACCTCCTTGAGGATGCGGCCGGCGATCTGCTGGTCCCGGTCGGACAGCTCGAGCTCAAGCAGCCGCTTGGCCAGCTCGCCGATCGGCATCCCGCAGAACTCAGCGATCGACCGGCCGTCGACGGTCACCGCCAGCGCCACCGGCTTCAGCCGCGCCCCGTGGCAGGACGGACACGGCACCTCGCGCATGTACTCGGCGAACCGCTCCCGGCTGGCGTCGCTCTCCGCGTCAGCGTGGCGCTTCTCGATCCACGGGATCACGCCCTCGAAGTTGGTGTAGTACGAGCGGTCCCGGCCGTACCTGTTCGTGTACCGGACGTGAACCTGCTTGCTGTAGCCGTTCAGCAGCGCGGAGCGCGCGGCCGCCGGAAGCCGCTCCCACGGGGTGTCGAGGCTGAACCCCATGGCTTCGCCGAGCGCCTCGATAAGCCGGGTGAAGTAGTCGCTGGTGTGCCCGGCGCTCCACGGGCCGATCGCGCCATCGGCCAGGGTCCGCTGCGGGTCGGT
>Ga0335074_10001338_pt1 | contig 33511 bp, 28 predicted proteins | sample Lox_Sample_23_FD_206715 | JGI IMG/M metagenome (GOLD analysis project Ga0335074, IMG submission 206715) | Soil microbial communities from Loxahatchee National Wildlife Refuge, Florida, United States - Lox_Sample_2.3 | ecosystem: Environmental > Terrestrial > Soil > Wetlands | place: USA... | reverse complement strand
TATCGCAGGCGGAGTGGGGCGATCCGTTGAATGAAACTCTCGGCTTCGGCGCCGGCGCGGGGGATTATGCTTACGCCACCCCACCCACATTCGATTACTTCGCGGCGCGCGGATTGCCGTTCGTCCGGCTGATTGTGAAGTGGGAGCGCTTGCAGCCCACCTTAGGCGCACCACTCGATCAGGCACAGCTTGGATACCTGCAGAATGATATCGCCTATGCCAAAGCAGCCGGCGCGGTAGTCAGTATCTGCCCGCATAACGAGGCGCGCTATGCCACTTTGGAAAGCCAGGTGGCTAACTACGATGGCGACGACGGCACCCCCTGTACCGCAGATACTCCGTGCGCCTGCATCATCGATAATCCATGCCCAGGCAGCCCGGTTACTGTAACTACTGCCGACTTCGCCAATTTCTGGCTAGCCATGTCCAATGCATTCAAGGACGATCCGACTGTGGTGGCCTACGATCTTACAAATGAGCCGCACGATATGGGCGTGGCCAGTTGGCCGCAGATCGCGCAGGCGGCCATTAACGCCATACGCGGCAATAACGATAACAAGACCATCATGGTGGAAGGCGAGGGATGGAGCGGCGCGGATTCGTGGCTGACTTACTACGGCAGCGGCCCATTTATCACCGACCCAGCCAACAATTACTACTACGAAGCGCATGAGTATTTTGATTCAGACGGCAGCGGCACTTATGCCGAAAGTTACACCACTGAATTAGGCAAGAACAAGGATTTAAACACCATTGGTGTGTCACGGCTCCAGCCCTTCCTGACTTGGTGCACGTACTACAAGCTTCCGTGTTATCTGGGCGAGTACGGGATACCCAGCAACGATCCGGGATGGCTGACCGTGTTGAATAACTTCCTGGACGCGCTGGATCAGGCGGGCCTGCCCGGCAGTTACTGGGCAGCGGGTGAGTATTGGGCTGCGTCGGAAGGGCCAGGTTGCACCTCCTGTTACAACTCCGTGCAGCCTTTGGGTAACTTCACTACCGACAACGAACAGTTGCCGACGTTGCTCGCGCACCTCGCGCCGGGATTGTTGCGTACCGCGTCGGCAGCCGCATCCTATGGATACGGCAGCGCGCCGGGCGAGTTAGTGGCAGGCTATGGCGGCGGGCTCGCCGGCACCACGGCCGGCGCCACATCGGTGCCGCTGCCAACCACTCTTGGCGGCGTACAAGTGCAGTTGACCGACAGCCACAATAATAAATCCCTGGCGCCGCTATTGTATGTCTCGCCGGGACAAATCAATTATCAAGTGCCGTCAACCGGCGTTGCGGCGGGATTAGTCAACGTAGCGGTGTTGAATGGCACTACCACCGTCGCGACCGGCGTTCTCGAGATGGGAACCCTCGCACCCACCATCTTCACGGCTAACTCCAGCGGAGTAGGTGTGCCCGCGGCGCAGATTCAGCGCGTACATCCGGACGGCACTTACGATTACGAAGCCGTGTTCACTTACGATTCGTCAAGCTCTCAGTTTGTGCCTCAGCCCATCGCATTCGACGGAGACACGCTGTACCTGCTGCTATACGGCACTGGCTTCGATTCGGCGACCGCCAGCGCCACCACCGTGAGCATCGCGGCGGCAACTTCCAACACGAACACGACGGTCACGTTTTCAGGCCCTCAAAAGCAATATGCCGGCCTCGATCAGATCGCCGCGCAACTGCCCGATTCGCTTGCCGGAGCGGGAACAGTGAGCGTGAATGTGACGATCGGCGGTTCCACTGCTAATCCCGTGACCATCGCCTTCCAATGAGCAATCTTAGATACACGTCAAGCCTCCAGTTTGAAGCGCGTCTGCGCCAGCCGGTACAACGGCCGCCACACGCCGCGGTTCACGCAAACCACCAGCCCCGCCATCACCACGGTCGATAGCAGCAATAAATGGAAATTACCGGCGTCGCTCGCCGAGCTGATTTGCGCGCCAAGTCCGAACGTCTGCAGCGTCTGCCCTCTGAAGTGGAAATACTCGGCGACAATGCTGGCGTTCCATGCACCGCCCGAAGCCGTTACCATGCCGGTGATGAGATAAGGAAAGATGCCCGGCAGGATCACGGTCCGCCAGCGATCCCATCGGGGAAAGCGGAACACATCGGCGACTTCGCGCAAATCCGTGGGAATCGCCATGGCGCCCGCGATCACGTTGAATAGCACATACCATTGCGTGCCGAGCAGCATCAGCATGATCGATCCCACGCCCAATCCGCCGCCCAAGCGGACGATCGCCAGCAGGAGCACGGGGAACAATGCGGTGGCCGGCACCGATGCGGCGATCTGCGCAAAGGGTTGGGCAACCCGCGCCAGCTTGGGGTTGAAGCCGATGGCTACGCCGGCGGGTATGGTCCACACGGCCGCGATCAACAGGGAAACCAGTACGCGCGCGAAAGTTGCCCCCGCAGCCGCCAGGGTGGTGGTGAATTCGGCTCCGCTCAGGGTCTTGAGCGCCACCATGGCTGCTACGACCGCATAGAGGATCGTGCCGCCCAGCAGCGCGCCCACGATCATGGCTGCCACCATTCTCCCGTGCGATGGGGGCGGGGGGGGAGTTTCGGAAATCGCGTGCCGGCGCGCCGCGCGCACACTGATCCGCTCCGTCAGCGGGGCCATTACCGCGACGCGGAAACGCTCCAGCACGTTGGACCGGCGCAGCAGATTGAGCACCACCGAACGCGGCTGCGCGCTGCCTTCCACCTGTTCGAACTTGAATTTATCGGACCAGGCGATGGCCGGCCGCCACACCACCTGATCAATGAGCAGGATCACGCCGATCATCACCCCGACGCCCCAAAAAATCGCGCCGTTATCGCCCATATCCGCGGCGGTCTGCAGATACGAGCCCAGTCCCGGCAGGCGAAAATCGCGCTTGCCCAACACGAACATTTCGCAGGCCATCAGGAAGAACCATCCGCCCGCTACGGAAACCATCGAATTCCAAACCAGGCCGATGGCGCCGTAAGGCAGCTCGAGCTGCATGAAGCGCTGCCATTTGCCGAAGCCGTAAATACGGGCGGCTTCGCGCAATTCCCGCGGAATGGATTTAAGCGACGCATAGAAACTGAAGGCCATGTTCCACACCTGGCCGGTGAAAATCAGCAGGATGGCGCCCAACTCCACGCCGAGCTGCCGCGTGGGAAATAACGCCACCATGGCCAGCATCACTCCCGGCAGGAAGCTGAGCACCGGAATGGATTGCAGGATGTCGAGCACCGCTACCATGATTCCTTCGATCGGCTTGTTGTATGCGGCGATATAGCCGTAGGCCAAGGCGAACAGCAGGCTCAATACATACGCCACCGCGATGCGCACTACGGAATAAAAGGCGTAGAGCGGCAGCGCGCGCGGCGATTGCGAGATGTGCGCGGCGGGCGTGACCGCGCCAAACCAGTACCGCATGATCACGGTCAGCCCTTCGATACCGGCGATCAGCGCGGCGAATACGGCCAGATCGAGCAGCAGAGACCAGGTACGCTCGCCGATGATGTCGCGGGAAAATAAGGGCCGCAGGCTCAATCGCTATCCGCCTTGGGTTCGGAAACCGCCGGCGTCTCCTCGGGAAAGAAGAACTGATGCGTATCGGAATCGTGGTCGAATAACTCGGCATAGCGGCCCCAATTGATGGCCGTTTCGAGCTGCGCCTTGGCTTCCTCCTCGCTGAAGTGTTCATCGAGCAGGTCTTCGAAGACGCCATCGGGCAGGGTATGATCGGGCCGCGCGGCGAGCGAGCGGGTGATCTCGCGGATGAGCGCGATATTCTCCAGCGCGGCGGCGCGGAACAGTTCTTTGCGGCGCAGAATATCCGCTTCGGCGAATTCGCGTCCGGCGGGAGTGATCTCCACGTCGCCTTCTTCGACTTTGGCGAAGCCCAGCATGACCGCGCTATCCACCACCGGCAGCAGATCGTCAATCTCGAACGACAAGGCGGCGGCCAGCCGGTACATATCGTCGCGGCCGTTGTGATCCACCAGCATTTCGAGCAGACCGGCGACCGCGCCGCGTTGCGCATGCGGCAGCATCTGATACTTGGGTTTGGCGCGTGGGACGGGCGCGGTCACCGGTTCGCGCGCGGGCGCCAGATCCGGCCGCGTGAGAACGCGGTAAACGTAGTCTACAAGCTCGGTGAAGCGCGCGTCCTTGCGCTCGCGGGGGCGTTCAAGCATCACCCGGAAATCGGTGCGGATGGTCGCCGGATTCTTGCCCAGCACAATGATGCGGTCCGCCAGCAGCACCGCTTCTTCGATGTTATGCGTGACCACGAATACGGCGCGCGTGGGCATCTTATGGCTTTGCCAAAGCTCCAAAAGTTCGCCGCGGAGGTTTTCGGCGGTCAGCACGTCGAGCGCGGAGAAGGGCTCATCCATGAAGAGCACTTCGGGCTCCACCACCAGCGCCCGCGCGAATCCCACGCGCTGTTTCATGCCGCCCGAAAGCTCCTTGGGATAGGCGTTTTCAAAACCATCCAGGCCAACCGTATCGAGAATCTTGGTGCTGCGCGCGTTACGCTCTGCCTCGGGCACGCCGCGCGCTTTGAGCGGCGCGGCCACGTTTTCGAGAACCGTCAGCCAAGGGAAAAGCGCGAAGCTTTGAAACACAATTGCAACATTCTCGCAAGGGCCTCCGACTTCGTGGCCATGATGGATAACTTCTCCGGCTGAGGGCCGCGCCAAGCCGGTCAAGATACGCAGCAGCGTGGATTTTCCGCTTCCCGAAGGACCCAGCACCGCCAGAATCTCGCCGGGATAAATCGAGAGGTCCATTGGTGCGATGACTTGGATGAAACCATCGCCTTCCGAGCCGTAGGATTTTTCGATTTTACGGGCTTCGATGATTGCGTGCATGGTGGGGTCTTCACGAATCTACCACAGTGGGCAGGCGCGTGGCCTGCGCGGGGCCCCTGACCCGCTCTTGGCCGTGCTTCGCACACCGAATGGCGGCCTGAGATGCCGCCGCAGTCTGAGAGCCTGCCCCACAACGTGCCGCACAAACCAAATTGACCGACTACCAACGGACCGAAACCTTATCATTCCCGCAAAAAGGACGCAAATGTCGTCTGCGCGGGATAGGCGAAGGTCTCGTTCGCGGATGATCGTCGGGGCAGACAATCCGGGTGCGCGATTTCCGCGAGAATCTCCAGCGACTCCACCAGGCGTGGACCGGGCCGATTGAAATACTGATTGCCATCCGCGACATAGACGCGGCCGCCGCGGACTGCGTGTAACTCGTTCCAGCCCTGGTGCGCGGTCAGCCAATGCATTTCGCCCATCGCTCGCTTCAGATTAAATCCGCAGGGCATCACCAGAATCGCATCGGGATCGGCGGCGGCCAGATCGTCCCACGTGCGCCACGCGACGTTCTCCGCGCCCGCCATTTCGATCAACTCGGGCATCCAATTGGCTGCGGGCATCAGCGGCTCGATCCATTCGATACAGGCGAGGCGCGGACGCGGGCGCGCTTCGCTCACCGCTTCGGCGATGGCTCGCATGCGAGCTTCGAGATCCGCCACCACCTGCTCACCGCGCGGCGCGATTTCGAGCGCGCGAGCCACGCGCCGGATATCCTCCCACACTTCGCCGAGCGATGCCGGATTGAGCGCCACCACGACCGGCCGGCTCGCCAGGCGTCCGGCCACCGAGCGCTCCACATCACGCAGGCTGACCGCGCAAACTTCGCAATGAATCTGCGTCAGGATATGCGTCGGCTGCAGCCGCTCCAGCACATCATCGAACACCTGGTAGACGGTGAGCGCATCGGTCATGCTCTGGCGCACCAAGCTGTCGATTTCGCGGCTATCGCCATCCACCGCGATGCGCGGCGCGGTGCATACCTGCAGCGCCAGCACTTCTTCCGGATAATCGCATTCGTGCGAACGGCCCACCAGCCACGGGAGCGCGCCCAGCGCGTGGACGATTTCGGTGGCGCTCGAAATCATGGAGACGATGCGAGGCATTCAGGCGCCGCTGGCTCCCGCGCGTGCGGGCAGCAGATCGGCAAAGACGAAACCGTCCGCATCGCGCAGTTCGCCCGGCGTCACATCGATGGAATGAGCGAACATCGGACCGGCGTAGGCGAACGAATGAAATTCGCCCTTTTCGCCGCACGGATCGGCGCTGGGCGGCAAATCCGCCAGCAGCTGGGCATCAAATTCGCGGCCGGCGAAGCTGGCATCAAGCTGCTTCTTATCCACGCAGGTGATGCGCGCGCGCAGCCCGGCGGCGATCATCTCGCGCGCCAGTTCACCGGTAGGAATGTCCCAAAGGGGAAACAACGGCTGGAGTCCGGTACCCGCCAGCTTCTGCTCGCGATAGGCGCGCACATCGCGCAGAAACAGATCGCCGAAAACGATGGCTTCGATCCCATCCGCCACGGCCGCGCGACAGGCCTCGGCCATGCGCGATTCGTAATCTTCATTGGAACAGGGCCAAGGCAATTCCACAGCGTGCAATGGCAGCCCCGCAGCCCCGGCTTGCGCTTCCACCAGCACGCGCCGCACCGCATGCATGGCCACGCGATCCGCCTGGTGATTGAACGTGGTCAGCAGTCCGGCGATAGTGATGCCGGTTTCGGAAGCCGTGCGCCGTACGATGTGCAAGGCCCAAGCGCTATCCTTGCCGCTCGACCAGGAAAGTAGCGCGCGTTTCAAGCGGTAACGGGAACACGCTCGGCGGTGCGCACCGTGCGGCTCAGCCAGGCGTGCAAACCGAACAGCACGCCGGAGTAGAACAAGTCACCGGCCACCGTCCGCCCGAAGAACGGAATCGCCGCCGTGTAGCAAGCGGCCAGTCCGGCTAGCGTGTGCGGATATGCATGGCCGATCCACACGCCGAAGTTGGATACGAAGAAAAAGATGGAGCTCGAAGCCAGGCAGGCCGCGCCGATGCGCACCGGATTTTCCGTCGCCTGCAAATGCCGGCCGATCCACACGGTGATCATGAAGGCGAGATACACGAAGGGCGTGGCAATGCTGTAGCCGCCCAGCAGCGGATCGGTGACGGCCATCAACACCAGCGGCAGCGCGAAGGCTTGCCATCCGCGCAGGCGCGCGCCCGCATACAAGCTCATGCCGCCCACCGGCGCGAAATTCCAGGGGTGAGGCAACAGGCGGAGAGCCGCTCCCGCGACTGTCAGGCTCACCGCCAAGGGCCGGACATTTTTTTCCCGATCCATGTTCTCTCCTTATTCAGATAGTGTACCGCCGCCACTGGCCGCGCGGTTAGGTTCCCACAAAGTTTCCGGAGCGCCGGTCAGTTGGCTGGCCCAGCGGCTCCAGACGAAGAAGGCGTCGCCCAGGCGGTTGAGATATTGGAGCGCTTCGGGCGGCGTCTCTTCTTCGCGCGCCAACGCCGCTACCCTGCGTTCCGCGCGACGGCACACGGTGCGGCACACATGCAATTCCGCGTTCAGGCGCGATCCACCCGGCAACACGAACGACCGCAGCGGCGAAAGGTGCGCGTTGGCACGATCCATCTCTTTTTCGAGGGACTCGATCTCCGCTACGGTAATGCGCGCCTGCCGGGGATGCACGTCGGCGGGTAGCGTGGCCAGAATCGATCCCAGATTGAACAACTCGTGTTGCACGCGCAGCAGGATCGCGGCCAGTTCAGCGGCGGCGGGTTCATGCGCGGCCGTTTCACGCGCCACGCCGACGAAGGTGTTCAACTCGTCCACCGTGCCGTAGGCCTCGATGCGGCGCGCATCCTTGGGCACGCGCTGCCCGCCCGCCAGGCTGGTTTCGCCCGCATCGCCTTTGCGCGTATAAACACGATTGATGGCCACGCGCGGCTCGTCGTATTTAGGCTCCATGCATCGAGCATACAACGCGCATACAAGGCGCGGCGCGCGTTGTTATGATGTAGAAATTCCGGAGTGGGGAATCGCGCACGCCATGACTGTCGACGAACGCCTCGAAAAGCTCACTGAACGCCACGAAGCTTTGACGCAAGCCGTGGATCTGTTGGCCGCCATGCTGCAACAAAACGAGCGGCGCATGGCGCAGGTGCTGGACGCCATCAACCGCCTGGCGAATATCGCCGAAGCGCACGATGTGCGGTTGGACGATCATGAGCGCTTGCCGGACGGCCCATCAGAAGCGGCTTAAGCCGCGCTCCGCGCGGCGGGGTCAGGGTTTCGGGGATAGGGACTGGGGTTTTGATGCAGTACCTGGGGCGCGAGCGGTGCGACCAAGATCAAAACTCCGGCCCCCGGACCTCTGTCCCCAATCCTCGCCGCGCAAAGCGCGGGCCTGAAACGGGGCTTGCGCGTGCGGTAGAATCACACTAACGGATCTGGCGCGCCGCTCATTAGCAGATCCGAATATCCCAATGGCCATCGCCTGCACAACCCGCGCCGAAGAGTTCCGGGATCAGCTTACGCGCCGCGCCATGGTGGCCGATGGCGCCATGGGCACCATGCTCTATTCGCGCGGCATCTTCATTAACCGCTGTTTCGACGAGTTGAATCTCTCCGCGGCAGACATGGTGCGGCAGATCCATCAGGAATACGTCAAGGCAGGCGCGGAAATCCTGGAGAGCAACACCTTCGGCGCGAATCGCATGCGCCTGGGCGCCTTCGGATTCGCTGAGAAATTGCGCGCCATCAACCAAGCCGGCGTGCGCCTGGCGCGCGAAGCCGCGCGCGAACAGGCCTTCGTGGCGGGCGCGATCGGTCCGCTGGGCGCGCACATCGAGCCCCTCGGTCCCACGTCCTTCGCCGAAGCTCGCGCCATCTTCCGCGAGCAGGCCGAGACGCTGCTCGAAGCCGGCGTGGACCTGCTGGTTCTCGAAACCTTCGGCAACCTGGACGAGATGCGCGAAGCGTTGTTCGCCGCGCGCGAAGCCGCCGGACCGGACACGGCCATCGTGGCGCAAGTCACCATCGACGATAACGGCAACCTGCTGGACGGCACCGATACCGAAGTGTTCGCGCGCGCCCTCGATGAATGGCCGGCCGACGTTATCGGCGTGAATTGCTCGGTGGGTCCCAAGACCACGCTCGAAACCATCGAGCGCATGATGGCGTTTACTTCCAAACCCACCAGCGCCATGCCCAACGCGGGCGTGCCGGTGCGCGTGGAAGGCCGCAATCTGTATCTCTGTTCGCCGGAATACATGGCGCAATACGCGCGGCGCCTGTTGTGGGCTGGCGTGCGCATCGTGGGCGGATGCTGCGGCACCACGCCCGAACATATCAAGCTGATCCACGCCGAAGCGCGTTCGCTGCAGCCCGTGCAGAAGAAACTGGGCGTCACGGTGGAAGAGCCGCGCGCCAAGGCGCAAGCGATTCCCAAAGTCCCGGTCGCCGAGAAATCGCAATTGGGCGCGAAACTGGCGGCCGGAAAATTTGTGGCGTTCGTGGAGATTCTGCCGCCGCGCGGCGTGGATGCATCCAAAGAGATCGCCGGCGCAAAACTGTGCGCCGCGCGCGGCATCGATTGCATCAACGTGCCGGATGGGCCGCGCGCCAGCGCCCGCATGAGCTCGCAGGTCACCTGCCAGTTGATCCAGCGCGATGCGGGCATCGAGGCGGTGAATCATTTCTGCTGCCGCGACCGTAATATTCTCAGCATCCAATCTGAGCTATTGGGCGCGCACTGCGCGGGCGTGCGCAATCTGATCTGCATCACCGGCGATCCGCCGCGCATGGGCAGCTATCCCGACGCCACGGCGGTCTTCGACGTGGACGCCATCGGCCTGGTGAACATCGCCAACAATCTGAATCACGGCCTGGATATCGGCGGCAACGCCATGGGATCGCAAACCGCGCTGCTCATCGGCGTGGGCGCGAATCCGGGCGCGCTGAATCCGGACGAAGAGATCCGCCGCTTCGAATGGAAAGTACAGGCGGGCGCGGAATACGTGGTCACCCAGCCGGTGTTCGATCTGGCGCTACTCGAACGATTCCTGAAGCGCATCGCGCACGTCAAGATTCCCGTGATCTGCGGCATCTGGCCGCTGACCACTTTCCGCAACGCCGAATTCATGGTGAATGAGCTGCGCGTGCCGGTGCCGGAACCGTTCATGGAACGCATGCGGCTGGCCGACAACGCCGAAAAATCGCGTGAGGAAGGCGTGGCCATCGCGCGCCAGATGGTGGAGCGGGTGCGCGGCATGGTGCAGGGCGTGCAACTGAGCGCGCCGTTCGGGCGTTATCAGATGGCCCTGGATGTGGCGGAGGCGATCGGGCCGCGTTAATGACGCCCGGCACATCATGCAGCGCGGGCCGAGCCGCGTTTTGCGCGATAAACTAGGAGGTCGCGGCGCATATGGCAACAGACCTGGTAGAGATCGATGCGGAGAATCCGCAACCGGAAGCGGTCGAACGCGCGGCCGCCATGATCCGGCGCGGGAAGCTGGTGGCCATCCCCACGGAAGCGCTGTATGCACTGGTGGCCGATCCCTTCAATTTGCGCGCCGTAGCCGGCGTGTTCCAGGCCAAAGGCCGAGAGATCCACCGTTCGCTGCCGCTGCTGGTGGCCGACGCGCTGGCGGCCGAGGATCTGGCGTCGGAATTGAACAACCGCTTCGCCATTCTGACGCGCCGCTTCTGGCCGGGACCGCTGACCATCATCGTGCCGGCGTCGGCACGCGTGCCGCTCAAGGTGACCGGCAACACGGGACGACTGGCGCTGCGCCAATCCCGCTCGAAGATCGCCAACGCGCTGATTGCGGCGCTGAACCAGCCGCTGATCGCGACCAGCGCCAACATCTCCGGCACGCCGACCTGCCGCAGCGGCATTGAAGTGTTCGGGATGATGGATGGCCGCGTGGATTTAGTGCTCGATGCAGGCGCCTGCACCGGCGCGGGTTCGACGACCGTAGATATCACGGAGCCGTATTGGAAAGTGATTCGGGAAGGGGCGATCGAGGAGAAGGAGATCGCCGAGGCGCTGCAGGCTACATAACAGCACAAGTCCTGGAACTGATAGTACTTTATTACGACTTCTGACAGTATTGTCCTAATCCCCTATCCAGCCCCAAGATAGTCCCAGGCTTATGTGGATTCTCTATCGTGCCGGCCCTTACCGGCCGATGAGGTCCATGTAGGGACGTGTCACTTTGGGCGTTGGCTTTCTAGCATCGGGATCACACGGGGGATGGAGCGCGCCCCGGCGTGCCGCATCCCTATGTATTTGCACAGTTTTCTCCGTGGCCGCTAGAGCAGAGCCGGCACCTGCCCTGCCGGTTCTGACGCATATCGCGCAGATTCGCCAACTTACCGCCGAAGAGGCTGCTAAGGGATATCCCGTCCAGGTTCGCGCGGTAGTGACCTATTACAGCGCCACCGGTCCCAACTTCCTGGGCCGCGACACTTATATGAGCGCGGCGACTCCCGATCTGTTTGTGCAGGATGCGACTGCGGGAGTATGGGTAAATCTTCCCAAGGGCGCCCCTGCTTTGCAGGCCGGTCAACTGGTCGAGATGACGGGCGTGACGGAGGCTCCCGACTTTGCCCCACAGATCGGCCATCCGCAATACCGGGTAATCGGCAGAGCGGCGCTTCCCACGGCCGCCCGTCCTTCGCTTGAAACGATGCTCTCTACGGACGAGGACAGTCAATGGGTGGAGACACAAGGGATCGTGCGGCAGGTACGCCTGCTCGAAGGCTTGCTTTCCCTTGACATCGCAGTACCCGGCGGGCGGCTGAAAGCTATGATCCCGGGCGTCGCGGGGCCGGCTCCGCAAGGCTATGTCGATGCCGAGGTGCGTGTTCAGGGCGCTTGCGGGGCGATCTTCAATAATAAGCTCCAACTGGTGGGCATCCTGCTGTATGTGCCGGATCTAAGCCATATCGAGGTATTGCAACCTCCCGCCGATCCTTTCTCTCAGACCGTGCAGCCCATCGGTATGGTGGCGCGCTTCGCGCCTCGGCGATCGCCGGGACACCGTATTCGTGTGCAGGGCGTCGTCACCTTTCAGGACGCCAACGCGATTTACCTCTCCGATGGCCAGACCGGGCTGCGGGTGCAGACTTCCCAATCCGATCGGTTCAAACCGGGTGACCGGCTGGATGTGGCCGGCTTCCCGCGCGCCTCGGACTATACGCTCACAGTCGAGGATGCCGCCTGCCGCCGCATCGCCAGCCAGGCGCCGCTGACTCCCATTCCGGTTCGCGCCGATCAGGTTCTGGACGGCGATTACGACTCGCTGCCCGTGGCGATCGAGGGCCGGCTGCTCGCCAGATCGATCCTGGCCGATAGCCAGACATTGGTGCTGAAACAAGGCCGCACGGTATTCAGCGCCTTCCTGCGTCCGCCGCGCGGTGAAGCCGCGGATATCGCACCGGAAGTGGGCAGCATTCTGCGCGTTTCCGGAATCGTTGTTTCCGAAAAAGATGAAAACGCGCAAAAACAAGCGTTCCGGATCTTGTTGCAATCTCCCGGCGACATTAAGGTCGTGCATCCGGCGCCGTGGTGGACAGTTTCCAAGGCCTTGACCATACTGGGCCTGCTTGCAATGGTCACGTTGGCGGGGCTCGGCTGGATAATCTCTTTGCAACGCCAGGCCGTGCTGGAACAGCGCTATCAAAACCTGGTGGAGAACGCCAACGATATCATTTTCACGCTGGACCTCCAGCCGACGCTCACCTCGCTGAACAAAGCCGGAGAGCGCATCCTCGGATATTCGCACAAGGAGGCCGCGGGTCTGCCGCTCGCGCAGTTGCTGCCACCCATCTTGCAGGAAAAGGCGCGTGAGGCGGTGGAAAGAGTGGCGGCCGGCGAGGCGTATCCGCACCAGGAATGGGAGGTCGCCGCAAGGGATGGCCGGCGGACTCCGGTGGAAGTCAGCCTGCAAGCCATTCGCCGCAGGGGGCATACCGTAGGTTTGCAAGCCATTGCCCGCGATATCTCCGAACGCAAGCGGGCCGAGGATGAATTGCTGCGCGCTAAGGAAACCGCCGAGGCCGCCAATCGCGCCAAGAGCGAATTTGTGGCCAACATGAGTCACGAGCTGCGTACGCCGCTGAACGCGGTCATCGGCTATAGCGAGATGCTGCAGGAGATTGCCGAAGAACGCGATCAACAGGACATGCTGCAGGATCTAAGCCGCATCCGCACCGCGGGCAAACACCTGTTAGGACTGATCAACGACGTGCTGGATCTATCGAAGATCGAGGCCGGGAAAGTGCAATTCTCGAACGAGAGATTCGCGGTTGCGCCGGTGGTCCACGATGTGGCCAGCACGCTCGCGCCTTTGGCGGAAAGGAATCACAACCGGCTGCAGGTGGAGTGTCAACCCGGGTTAGGGTACATGGTGGCCGACCAGACGCGTACCCGCCAGGTGCTGCTCAATCTTCTGAGCAACGCCTGCAAGTTCACCGACAACGGGACGGTTCGGATGGAGGCGCGCCGGGGCGGAGGCGAAACCGCCCACTGGATCGAGTTCCGCGTTTCGGACACCGGGATTGGCATGAGTCCCGCGCAGGTGGAAAAGCTGTACCGGCCCTTCGAGCAGGCCGATGCTTCGACCACGCGCAAATACGGAGGCACGGGCCTGGGATTGGCGATCAGCCGGCGGCTTTGCGAATTGATGGGAGGATCCTTGAGCGTCGAGAGCCAGCTAGGCAGGGGATCGGTGTTCACGGTACGGCTGCCCGGAGATTTGACCACCATCGAAGGAAGCGGCGGATTGCCGCCCAAGGAAGAAGGCGCCGCGCTGTTGAATGCGCTGGCGAGTTAAGGAACCATAACGATGTTTCCGCAATTTCAACGCGTCGTCACTCTTTCGGTGATGAGCATCCTGGTAGGCCTGTTCACCTGGATCTACGTGCGTGACCGGCAGCCGCGCGCCCGTTTCTGGATGATCGGCTGGTCGTGCATCGTGGCGCACTTTGCGGGCATGCTGCTGTTCAGCTTCAAGCTGATCCCGTCGCGCCTGGCGGACTGGTCCGCCTACTCGACGTTGGTGTTCGGGGCATCGGCGTTCTTTCTTTCCGTGTGCCCCAGCCGCGGCAATGTGCGCGACCGTTTTCTGTTCTGGTGCGCCATCGTCGCGCCGACCATCGCTTACTGGACCTCGATGGTATTCGAGGTGCATAACCCGCTGATATACCAGGCGCTTCTGCTGGCGGTGTTGGGCGCGGGCGTATGGCTGGCGCTGGTGCAGCCGAAGAAGAACGCCAGGAGTCTTGCGATATGGACTCTGGCAGCCATCCTGCCTGGTTTGTGGGTGGTCTCGCGCGCCGCCACCCATATCGAGAGCGGCATCGACTTTCTGCTTTTCGAAGGTTTCGCTATTACCGCCTGGCGCTATTGGAGATACTTCCGCCGCTTGACCCCCGGCGTGCTTCTCACATCACTGTCATTCCTGGCCTGGGGCCTGGTGTTCCCGGTGGCGGAGCTTTGCGGGGCGTTGAACATCAACATTCCCGGCGATCATGTAGTGTGGGATCTGCCCAAATATTTCGTGGCTTTCGGCATGATCGTGACGCTGTTCGAGAATCAGACCGAAGTGCTGCAGGTGGAAATCGCAGTGCGCAAGCGCGCGGAGGAGACCGCGCAAGCCGCCAACGAAGCCAAGGGCATCCTGATGGCGTCGGTCAGCTTCGCGGCGCGCCGCATGCTTAGCTCGGCCGCATGGGAGACCGTCATCCCCGAGACTCTGTCGAAGATCGGCGCGGCCGCGCGCGTAAGCCGCGCTTATGTGGCGCTGGTGCACTCGTCGGATTCCCGCCTGCCGGCTACTGTATTGCACGAATGGATCGATCCGGCGCTGGCGGCCAGCACATCCCGGCCGGCCCCGGTATGCGCGGGACCCGAGTGGATCCAACGGGCGGACAGCTTGCGCCGCGGCGAGCTGGTGGCCTTCGATGCGCGTGCCGCCGCGGGATCTCCCGATGCGGGCGCGCCTAAATCAGCGATCCTGGTGCCCTTCGACGTGGCCGGAAGCTGGTTCGGCTTTCTGGGGTTTGAAGATCACCGGCGCGAACGCGGATGGAGCGAAAGCGAGCGGGACGGGCTGCGTTCGGCCGCGCGCATGTTGGGCGCTTCCATGACCCGGCAGCGTAACCAGGAGTATGTGGATAACATTCTGCGCTCCATGGAAGAGTCGTTATTGGTCACCGACGCCGATCTGCTGATCCGCCGTGTGAATCCCAGCGCGCTGAAGCTGTTGGGTTACACCGAGGAGGAGCTGATCGGCCGCCCCGCCGGCCAGGTGATTGTGGAGCGCGAAGCGCCCGCGCGGCGCAGCGCTGTGGAACGTACCTATCGCACCAAGTCCGGCCGTTCGATGCCGGTGCTCTTCTCGTCGGCGGAAATGCGCGATGGCGCGGGCGCGCTCGAAGGATACGTCTGGCTGGCGCAGGATATGGCGGAGCTCAAGCGCGTGCAGGGCGAACTGGTGCGGGCGAAAGACGCGGCCGAGGAAGCCAATCGCGCCAAGAGCGCCTTCCTGGCCAACATGAGCCACGAGCTGCGCACGCCTCTCAACGCGGTGATCGGCTACAGCGAGATGCTGCAGGAAATTGCCGAGGATCGCGGCGAGCACGATCTGCTGCCGGATCTGGCGAAGATCCGCTGGGCCGGCAAACATCTGCTGGGGCTGATCAACGATGTGCTGGATATATCCAAAATCGAAGCCGGCAAAGTGGAACTGAGCATCGAAAGCCTGGATGCCTTGCCGCTCATCGATAGCGCGGCCAGCACCTTCCGTCCGCTGGTGGAGAAGAATGGGAACCGGCTGGAGGTCTCCTGCGATGGATCGCTGGGCGCGCTGCTGGGCGACCAGACGCGCGTTCGCCAAGTGCTGTTCAATCTGCTCAGCAACGCCTGCAAATTCACCGAAAACGGCTTGATCCGGCTGGCAGCGCGGCGCCTGCGCAGCCGGGGTTCGGAGTGGGTCGAATTTAAGGTCTCGGACACGGGCATCGGTATGACCCCCGATCAGATGAGCCGGCTATATCGTCCCTTCATGCAAGCCGATGCATCCACCACCCGCAAATACGGCGGCACGGGTTTGGGCCTGGCGATCAGCCGCGAGTTCTGCCAGATGATGGGCGGCTCTCTCAGCGCCCAGAGCGAATTGGGCGAGGGGTCCACATTCATCGTGCGGTTGCCCGCCGATCCGGCGGCGCCCCTGGATCCGCTGGCCATCGCCGGCCTGATCGCCGAAAGGAAGCCGGTGCATGTCTAAAATCCTTATCGTCGAAGACAACGAATGGAGCCGCGATATGCTGGTGCGGCGTCTGGGGCGCCGCGGATATCAGGCCATCGCGGCGGCGGATGGCCGGCGCGGCATCGCCTTGGCGCACGAACAATCTCCGGACCTGATCGTAATGGACATGAGTTTGCCTGAGATCGACGGCTGGGAAGCCACCCGCCGCTTGAAAGCCGACCCGGCTACGCGCCGCATCCCCATCGTGGCGCTCACCGCGCACGCCATGGCCAGCGACCGCCAAAAGGCGCTGGATGCCGGTTGCGACGAGTACCACACCAAGCCCGTAGACTTCGAAAACCTGGTACGCAGCTTGCAAAAGTTGCTCGAACGCCGTTTCCTCGAGAGCGCCAACGGGCGCGTTTCCGCGGCGCCGGATCGGAGAGGAACTCCGCTGAGCGAAAGCGGCGCGGGGCGCCCCGTTTTGCGCGAGTTACCCGAGAATGCCGCCGCGCTGCATCCGGCCGAGGTCTCTTCTTTGCGCGGCGATCCGGTAGCCCAACTGGGAGATCCGCAATGATGATGACGAATACCAAGCCTTTGCTCCTGGTTGACGACGACCCCACCAACCAGGATCTTTTGTCGCGCCGCTTAAAGCGGGCCGGCTATGCGACCGAACTGGCCGGCAGCGGGTACGAAGCGCTGGATCTGCTGGCCCGGCGCGAGGTGGATCTGGTGCTGCTCGACAGCATGATGCCCGGCCTCAGCGGCATCGATTTGCTGCGCCAGCTTCGCCAGCGATTCACGCCCGCGCGCCTGCCCATCATCATGGTCACGGCATTGGGCGAGAGCGACCGGATCGTGGAAGCCCTGAACCTGGGCGCCAATGATTACATCTCGAAGCCGGTGGATTTTCCGGTGGCGCTGGCGCGCATCAAAGCGCAGCTCGAACGCAAGCACGCCGAGGACGCCTTGCGCGAAAGCGAAGCTCGTTATGCGCTGGCCGCCCGCGGCGCCAATGACGGCCTCTGGGACTGGAATCTCGAAACCCAAACCGTGTACTATTCCGCGCGCTGGAAGGCCATGCTGGGCTACGAGGACGCGGAAATCGGCGACAGCCCCACCGAGTGGGTGTCGCGCGTCCACAAATCCGACCGCGCGGCGGTCGAAGCCGAAATGCGCGCGCAATGGGACCCGGCCACACCGGCCAAGGAGTTCGCCATCGAGCATCGCCTGTTGCATAAGGACGGCTCCTATCGCTGGATGCTCAGCCGTGGGATGGTGGAGCGCGACGATACGGGAAAGCCCATTCGCATGGCGGGTTCCCAAACCGACATCACCAGCAGCAAGGCGTTCGATCCGCTGACCGGATTGCCCAACCGGAGTCTCTTTCACGACCGGCTGGCGGCCTGTCTCGATCGCGTGGCGCAAGATCCGGACTACCCGTTCACGGTTCTGTTCCTGGATCTGGACCGTTTCAAGGTGATCAACGACAGTCTCGGCCACATCGCCGGGGACGAATTATTAATCCATGTGGCGCAGCGGTTGCGCGCAGCGGTACGCAACTCCACGCCGGCAGGTGATCGAACCGGAGCGCACGAGCAGGATCTGATTGCCCGCCTGGGCGGCGATGAATTCGCCATACTGCTCGAAAACGTGGATGCCGAGAGCGCCATACGCATCGCCGGGCGCATTCACGAATCCATTCACGCGGCATTCAAGCTGGAGAGCCGCGAAGTGTTCACCACCGCCAGCATCGGCATTGCGCATGGCAACGCCGGCTATCACACGCCCACCGAGATTCTGCGCGACGCCGATACGGCCATGTATAAAGCCAAATCGCTGGGCCGTTCGCGCTGCGAAGTTTTCGACGCGGGAATGCGCGCCCAAGCCGTCGCGCGGCTGGAGCTCGAAAGCGATCTGCGGCGGGCCGTCGATAATGGTGAATTTGTGCTCTATTACCAGCCCAAGGTCAGCCTCCAAGACAGCAAGATCATGGGCGTGGAAGCCCTGATCCGCTGGCGTCATCCCACGCGCGGCATCGTTCCGCCGGACCAGTTTATTCCGCTGGCCGAAGAGACCGGGCTGATCGTACCCATCGGACTTTGGGTATTGCGCGAGGCCTGCACCACCATGCGCCGCTGGCAGAACGAGTTTCCCGAGATTCCACCGCTTGAAATCAGCGTCAACGTGAGCGTGCGGCAGTTCCGTGAACCCGATTTGCGCGCGCAGATCGCGGCGATTCTAAAGGATACGCAACTGGACCCCGCCACGCTGCAGTTGGAAATCACCGAAAGCGTGCTCATGGACGATCTGGACGCCGTCTCGAACCTCCTCGAAGGCCTCAAGAGCTTGGGGGTGGGGCTGAAGATCGACGATTTCGGCACCGGCTACGCATCGCTGAAGTGCCTCAGCCGGCTGCCGTTCGACGTGCTGAAAATCGACCGCTCTTTTGTGCTCAACATGGCTCAGGGCGATGGCGCCGGAGATACCATTCGCACCATCCTGATGCTCGCCGAAAACCTGGGCATGGAGGTAGTGGCGGAAGGCATCGAGCTGCCGGAGCAGCTTGCCGCGCTGCAGTCGCTGCATTGCACCTATGGCCAGGGATACTATTTCTCGCCGCCTCTCGATCAGGAAGCGCTCTCGGACCTGATCCGCAAGTCGCGCTTGGCGGCTTAGTTTGGGATCGGGCTGGAGGGCGCGATGTGTCGCGGCTGGGCGACCGTGCGGGACAATACTCTAGCCCCTATCCCCGAATCCCGGCGTTAGCCCGCCCGCTGGCTGCCCGCTCGCCGGGGTTTCGGCTTGCTCCTGGCCATGAGATTGAGCGCCACAGCGGCGCGGATGAGATCCTTCAGGGCCGCCTCATCGATCTTCTCGCCCTCGTGGATGTCGATGGCGCGGCGGACATTTCCCTCGAGGCTGGAGTTGAATAAACCCGCGGGGTCCTTCAACGCGGCGCCCTTGGCAAATGTCATCTTGACGGCCTTCTGGTAAGTCTCTCCCGTGCAGACGATGCCGGCGTGGGAAAAGACCGGAGTATCCATCCACTTCCACTCTTCGACGATCTCAGGGTCCGCCTCGTGTATGATTGCGCGAACCTTGGCGAGCATCTTCCCGCGCCAGTCGCCCAGTTGCTTAATCCTCTCGTCGATCAATCGAGAGGCAGATTCCTCCGGGACGGGCTTTTTCATATACACCTCCAACTCGCACCTATTTTAGCTGCACTCCGCGCGGCACGCCATTTGGCGGCATACGGCAGCGCGAACAGGTACAGACCGGTGAACAGGAGCACGGCCAGCGGGAGTAGCGCCAAGAGTCCGGTCCAGACGCTATACTTCGCCCGCATCACGGCGACGAAGTTGACGAGGATGCCCACCGTGAGCGCTATCGATACCCAGCGGTGGATCTGCCGCATCCATTTGTTCCAGTTCATGGGGACCTCCTCTGCAGACTAGCCGGATTGGGCGCTACCATCTCGAACTGCCCGGCATACTCCGCGGTCAGCCGCTTCCAACCTTCGAACGTGGCCGCGTCGCCAGCGGTGCGGCGGCCTATAGGATTTCCGCTGAGAAGGCGATCCAGAACATCGAAAGCAATGTGCCATCCAGCGGCTCCCCACGAGACGAAGCGGCGATCGATGTTGGTCCACAGCGTCAGGCGCGTGCCGCCGCCGAAAGCTTCAAGTTCCCAGCGGATATCACCGAACTCCAGCAGCTCGGGCGCTTCGGCGCGCGTCACGGTGGTCTTGATCGGCCTGGGCGATCCGACCCAGGTGAGCTGCACCGTGGCGCCCACGGTACCCAGGTGCCCATCGACGTCAAAGGGCGCCCACTCACGCAAATGCACCGGTTCGGTGAGCGCCCGCCAGACTTTTTCCGGCGGGTGGCGGAGTTCCCGGACGAGGATGAGCGTCCATTTTTCACCCCCTTTGCGCACCTGCGCCCCGTAAGCCGGGCCCGGTTCGTAATGTTCGATATCGTTCATCTTCTCCTCCTTCCGGCGCTCAGCCCGCGACCTTGCGCACCATTGCCGAAAGCTTGGCTTCGGTCGCGTCGTCCAGCGCCGTGAAGTACCACCCGGATTCAATAAGCTGGTCGGGCGCGCCCTCCGCGCAGTTGAGGTTCGCCTCCTGGGTGAAGCCGAACGTCATGTATTTCTTGTCGGCGCGGAAGAAGCATATGGTCCTGCTGTCTTTCGCGTAACCCGGCATGCCATACCATGTGGCCGGCTGGAGCGCCGGCGCGCTGCGCAAAGATGAGCGCGTGGACGCGCTCGCCCAGAGCGCGCCAGGGCGCGGGCATGGCGGCGATCTTCGCCAGCACCGCGGCCTGGCCATCGGTCTTCGCCGCTTTTTTGACCGCCTTCTTCTCAGGTATGGAGACTCCTTAGTAGCGTGCCAGTTGAGTAAGCTGAATCAGGTTGCCGCAGGTGTCGTTCAGCATGGTAATAGTCGAGGCGGTCACGTCGGTGGGCGGCATGGTGAACGCGGCGCCGTGTGATTTGATGCGCTCGTAGTCGCCCTTGATGTCATCCGTGAAGAACATGAACGCGGGCTGGCCCTGCTGAAAAATCGCCTGCTGATAGGCTTTGGCCGCGGGGTTGTTGTTCAGTGCCAACTGCAGTTCGGTGCCGTCCGGCTCCTCGGCCGAGGCCACCGTCAGCCAGCGATAGGGGCCCTGGCTGAAATCGGTCTTCTTGACAAAGCCCAGTACCTCCGTATAGAAGCGCAGGGCTTTTTCCTGGTCGTCCACGTATATGGTTGTCACTTTGATTTTCATTTCGTTTCTCTTTTGTTGTGTTCGCGGCTTGGCCGCGTCGTCTTTTCCTTTCCAAAGTCGCGCAAAACTTGTCCGCCCCGCGCCGCTCCTCCCCATTGGTGTTCCGGTCCTATGGGCGGCGCGGATCCCGCGGCCCCTTGCTTTTCCTCTTCTTCGGTGTCAGTTCATCCATGCGGTCGAGATGGCGTTCCAGAGCATCCAAATGGGCGGACCAGAACCGGCGGAACGGCGCCAGCCACGCATCCACCTCCTGAAGCGGTTCCGCTCTGAGCCGGTACAGACGGCGCTGTCGATCCACTTTGGACTCCACAAAACCAGCCTCGCGCAGCACGCGCAGGTGCTTGGAGACGGCCGGCTGCGGCATATGAAGCTGACGCTCGATCTCTCCCACCGACTGTTGGGACGAGACCAGCAGGCTCAATATCGCGCGGCGGTTCGGTTCCGCGATGACTTCGAAAACAGATTCCACCCTTTTTTATATACCCTACAGAGCATATACTTGTCAAGGCATATTACAAAAAAAAAAGGCGTGCCCGGCGCTTTTTCGTCGGCGGGCGGAGGTAGGCGGTTGGATGCCTTTTTACCTGAAGACGCACGAGCAGTTCTTCGGCGGCGCCGTATCGGTGACCGGACGGGCTGCAGGTCCATTGTCGAGTGGCTCACACGTGGCCTGCACATCGGCGCCGCCGATACATTGAAACCGGTCGGCCACAGTGTCTTGTGGATACCTGATCAGGAGATGGCGCGGGCCGAGCCAGCCAATTTGGATAGCTCCCGGATCATAATCCGACTGGAAAACAAGGCGAGAGAAGATGCTGTATTTCGGCCGGAGCTTCACGAAGCCGTGGAATGACTCGGTTGCGCCACCATCCACGGCGAAGGTCCTTGCCACGTAATCGCCATTAGGAGAAACGAACGGCGTACCTCGCACGGTGCAGGAGATGGCACAACTTTCTAGCGAGAGCACCAGTAATCCGAGCAGCGCAACCGCAACGCCGAGCAAACGTATCTCGCGGATGCGGACTATCGCGCTGTAAGCCAAGCCGACGACAGCAATCGGTATTGCGAGCGCGGGGATCTCGCCCGGATCGACCATGAAAATGATTATACGCGGATCGCCGTAACGGTTGCGTCAACCGTTAAACCACTTCTAAATACTTGTGCGCGGAGCGCTTACGAAGCGACCCTCGAAACAGGAGGGTAATATGCGCGGACTGCTGATCGTGCCATTGATTTTTGTTCCGATCGAGATGGCCGGCGCCCAATCGCCGATTACGAATACCGAAGCGGCCTTGGTGCTGATCAACCGGGCGAAACAGGCGCACGCCGATGGGTACTTCTATCGCGCCGAAGCACAATACCGGCAAGCGCTTAAGATTCTTGAACAGACTTACGGAACGGGAAGTCCGGACTTGACGCCCGTTTTGAACGGGCTTGCCGAACTTTACTTCGATGCGGGGCGTTATGCCGAGGCCGAGGTGTTGGCGCGGCGGTCGGCAACGCTGGTGGAGTCGTCTCTGGGCAGCGGCCATCCCCTGCTGGCGACGGCTTTGCATGACTTGGCGGCCATCTATCATGTGCAAGGGCGATTCGAAAAAGCCGAGCCGCTCTACCACCGGGCGCTGGAGATTCGTGAGCATTCGCTCGGTCCCAATCATCCGTTCGTGGCCGCCACACTGGCGGATCTTGCGGAGTTGGAGGCCGCCGAGGGGAAGTACGATCGCGCCCTGAAGGATTATTCCCGCGCGCTCCAAATCCGCGAAGCTGCCTTCGGACCGGACGATCCGCGGGTAGTCCAGACGCAATCCGCATATGCCGCGATCCTGCGGCGAACCGGGCACCGCAGAGACTAGGGGTCTAGGGGCTGGGGACTGGGGACTTGCGGGCTGGCGCGCGGCGCGCCGCAGGCGCGCGAACGTGCGCGATAAAACCCTGGCCCCCATCCCCTATCCCCTAAACCCGGCGGCTGGAACGCGCCGAAAGGCGCGCGCCAACCGCCCCAAAACCCGCAGTACTTTTCCGAATTCGGGGGGGCGTTGCCTAAATGACCATTTTCAGGCGATAATAGAACTGAACCCGTTTTCTGTTCCCCGTATACGGGAGAGGCGCATTCCTGGGAGCCTTGCACCTTCCAGGGGTTGAGGAGGCAACTGCGTGAAGCGTGCCGGATCCGATGAGGCCCTGCGATGTTCATTCTGCCATAAAAGCCAAGATGTAGTCGGGAAGCTCATCTCATCCCCCAGTGATTACCCGCGAGCGTATATCTGCGATGAATGCATCGCGGTATGCAACTCGATCCTGGACGACGATAAAATCGATCAGCCGTCCGGGATACCGCATAAGATTCCGAAGCCCCTGGAGGTAAAGGAGCATCTCGATCAATATGTGATCGGGCAGGAGGCCACCAAGAAGAAGTTGGCGGTGGCTGTCTATAACCACTGCAAACGCATCCATATGAACCGGATGCGGAACTCGGACGTGGAGCTTTCGAAATCCAACATCCTGCTGATCGGCCCGACGGGTACCGGCAAGACCCTGATGGCGCAGACGTTAGCGCGGATTTTGGATGTACCCTTCGCCATCGTGGATGCCACCACACTGACCGAAGCCGGCTATGTCGGCGAGGATGTCGAGAACATCATCCTGAAGCTGCTGCAGGCGGCCGATGGGGATGTGCAGCGTTGCCAGCAGGGCATCATCTATATAGATGAGATCGATAAAATCTGCCGGAAGGATGAGAATCCGTCGATTACCCGCGATGTTTCGGGCGAGGGCGTGCAGCAGGCGCTGCTGAAGATTCTGGAAGGCACGGTGGCCAACGTACCGCCGCAAGGCGGGCGCAAGCATCCGCATCAGGAATTCACGCCGGTGGATACGACCAATATCCTGTTTATTTGCGGCGGAGCTTTTGTGGGGCTCGAAAAGGTGATTGGGCGGCGCGTGGGCAAGAAATCCATGGGTTTCCTGCCGGAGGAACAAAACAGCACCAAGACCATCGGCATCGGTGGACACCGGGATATTAATCTGCTCAGCCAGGTGCAGCCGCAGGACCTGATCAAATTCGGATTCATTCCGGAGTTTATCGGGCGGCTACCGGTGAACGCGGTGCTGGAGGATCTGGATAAAGATGCGCTGGTGCAGATCCTGACGCGGCCGAAAAACGCCATCGTCCGGCAGTACCAGAAGCTCTTCGAATTTGAAAACGTACGGTTGAAATTCAACGATGACGCCCTGGAAGCGATCGCCGATTTGGCCCTGGAACGTAAGGTGGGAGCGCGCGGACTGCGCATGATCCTCGAAGATCTGATGCTGGATCTGATGTATTACCTGCCTTCCTACAAGAAGGTGAAGGAGTTCCTGGTCACCAAAGAAATGGTGCTTACCCAGAAAATCAGCCTTACAATATTGGAAAAGGCCGGTTAAGACAGCCCGCGCATCTCAAGTTTGCGCCAAGCTCGCCGGTCGCGGGGACTATCCTTGCGGAGAAACATGCTTACTTTAAAGGAAAAATCGGACACAAAACGTTTGCCGATGATGCCCATACGGGACGTAGTGATTTTCCCGTATATGATGACCCCTTTCGTGGTGGGCCGCGAATCGAGCGTGCGGGCACTCGAAGAAGCCATGGCCGGGGACAAGAAGATTTTCCTGGCCACCCAGCATGACGCATCCATCGACGAACCGAAGCCCAACGAGATCTACTCGGTGGGCACGGTCGTCAACATCGTGCAGAGCCTCAAACTGCCGGATGGAAACATCAAGGTGCTGGTGGAAGGCGTGGAACGCGCCAAAGTTTTTTCCATCAACGACGAAGAAGGCTTTTTCCGCGCGGTCGTGCGGACGTTCAACTTCAAGGTGGAAGCCGGCCCGCAGCTCGATGCGCTGACCAGCCGGGTGACCACGCTGTTCGAGCAGTACGTCAAGCTAAGCCAGAACCTGAACTACGAAACCATGATCGCGGCCATTCGGGTGGATGACGCCGGCAAGCTGGCGGACACCGTAGGCGCCAATCTGCAATTGACCATCGAGGAAAAACAGGAACTGCTCGAAATCTTCGATCCGGTGGACCGGCTCACGCGCGTGGCCGAAATGCTGGACATCGAAATCGAAAAGCTGAACGTGGACCGCACCATTCAGGGCCGCGTGAAGCGCCAGATGGAAAAGGCCCAGAAAGAGTATTACCTCAACGAAAAAATCAAGGCTATCCAGAAGGAGCTGGGGCGCGGCGAAAAGAGCGAAATCGACGAGCTGAAGAAGCGCATCGAAACCGCCGGTATGACCAAGGATGCGCAAGAGAAGGCCATGGCGGAATTGAAGCGTCTCGAAAACATGCCCCCCATGTCCGCCGAATCCACGGTCTCGCGTAATTATCTGGATTGGCTGCTGGCGGTGCCGTGGAAGAAAAAATCGAAGGAAATCCGCGATCTGAAATTCGCCGAGCAGGTGCTCGAGTCGGACCATTATGGCCTCGAGAAGATCAAAGAGCGCATTCTGGAATTCCTGGCGGTGCGCAAGCTGGTAAAGAATCCGAAGGGCTCGATTCTTTGCTTCGTGGGGCCTCCCGGTGTGGGCAAAACTTCGCTCGGAATGTCTATCGCTAAAGCCACCGGCCGCAAGTTCGTGCGCATGTCGCTGGGCGGCGTGCGCGATGAAGCCGAAATCCGCGGCCATCGCCGCACCTATATCGGCGCGCTTCCCGGCCAGGTGATCCAGATGATGAAGAAGGCCGGCACGCGCAATCCGGTCTTCATGCTGGATGAAATCGAAAAGATGTCGATGGATTTCCGCGGCGATCCTTCGGCGGCGCTGCTCGAAGTGCTGGATCCCGAGCAGAATTTCATGTTTGTTGACCACTACCTGGATGTGGAGTATGATCTGAGTCAGGTCTTCTTCATCGCCACGGCCAACGTTCTGCATACGGTTCCACCTGCCTTACAGGACCGCATGGAGGTCATCCGGCTTTCTGGCTATACCGAATACGAAAAGCTGGAGATCGCCAAGCGTTTCCTGGTTAAGAAGCAGATGGACCAGGCCGGGTTGACGAACGCCGAGATCGAGTTTTCCGACGACGGCCTGCAGGGGCTGATTGAGTACTACACGCGGGAAGCGGGCGTGCGCAATCTGGAGCGCGAAATCGGCAACGTCTGCCGCAAGATGGCGCGCAAAGTAGTGAACGCCGATAGCGCCAAAGAGAAGGATAAAGAAAGCAAGCGCGAGAAGACGGTCATCACCGGCGCCAGCTTGCCGGATCTGCTGGGGCCGCATCGGTTCCGTGACCTGGTGGTGGAAAAAAAGAACGAGATCGGCGCGGCGGTGGGTCTGGCCTGGACCGAAGTTGGCGGCCAGATCCTGACCACGGAAGCCACGCTGATGGAGGGCAAAGGGAAGCTGACCATCACCGGCAAATTGGGCGAGGTGATGCAGGAGTCCGCGCAGGCGGCCATGAGTTACATTCGTTCGCGGGCGCACCAGTTCGGACTGCCGCGCGATTTTTACCGGAACCTGGATGTGCACGTCCACATCCCCGAAGGCGCCATCCCCAAAGATGGACCTTCGGCGGGCATCACCATGGCGACCACCATCTGCAGCGCGCTGACCAGGATTCCAGTGCGCGGCGATGTGGCCATGACCGGCGAGATCACCTTGCGCGGCAAGGTGCTGGGCATCGGCGGATTGAAGGAGAAACTGCTGGCGGCGCACCGCCACGGGATCAATGAAGCCATTGTCCCGATGGATAACCAGAAGGATCTGCCGGAAATCCCGGAAAATATCCGCAACGAAATGAAGATTCATTTCGTCGAGTCGATGGACGAAGTTCTCAAAATAGCTTTGGAGCGGGAAATCGTAGCATTGCCCATGCCGGCCGCACCGGGCGTGGAAGTCGCCGCCCAGCCCGAAGAAGTAGTTGCGCATTAAACTTTTCAGCCCTGCCCCTAAGGGCGGGGTTAGTACGGCAGGCCATCGTTTTTCGTCGCCTGCCGCCTGATAGACTTGATAACAGAGAGCACGTTTATAACATCTTCGGCTAAGCCGGAGCAATTCCCCGATGACGGCTTGCCTGAGATAGCCTTTTTAGGGAGAAGTAACGTAGGAAAGTCCAGCTTGATTAACGCTCTTACGGGGCGCAAAGGGCTGGCTTTCACCAGCAGCACTCCGGGCCGTACGCAAACGATCAATTTTTATCGCATCAACGGATCGATGTATTTTGTCGATCTGCCGGGGTATGGGTACACCCGGGTATCCAAGGAGCTTTCCGGACAGTGGCGCGAATTAATCGAAAGCTACCTCTTAACCAGACCGGCATTGGATCTTTCTTTCCTGGTCCTGGACGCCCGCCGGGGCTGGATGGACCAGGATTTGCAACTCAAGGAATGGCTCGAAAGCCACAACCGGCGATACACGGTCATCGCCACCAAGGTAGATAAATTGAATCAATCGCAAAAATGGCAGGTTTTGACGGACATCCGCAAAGAGAACGTCGAACCGCTGCCGTTCTCGGCCGTCACCGGCCGGGGAGTGAGGGAAATTTGGCAAGTGATAACGAAAACACTCCAGACGCGGTAACTTCCACCCCACCGCCAGAAGAACAGGAGAAGCCGTCCGAGCGCCCGCACGAACGGCCTTCCCAGAATGGGCCTGCCCGGGAATCCTCCGGACCCGCCCGCGAGCAGAATAACGCCGCGCCGCATGATGGCGCTCCGGCGGCCGAAGCCAAACCCCCGCGTAACCCCGCCCTTACGGGCGGGGCTGAAACAGCCGGCGAGCGCATCGAACAGCCTCCCACGGGAGGCGGCGGACATCATCCGCACCGGCGCAACAAACCGCCCGCGCAAGCCAAGAACGGTTCACCCACGCTCGACCTGGTCGAGTTGAAGGACATGAGCATTCAGCGGCTTAACCAGGTGGCCAAGGACATGAACGTGGCCGGCGCCGCCGGATTGCGCAAGCAGGAACTGATCTTCAAGATCCTGCAAACGCAGGCCGAGAAGAGCGGCCTCATCTTTTCCGAGGGCGTGCTCGAATGCCTGCCGGACGGCTTTGGCTTCCTGCGCGCGCCGGAATACAACTATCTGCCCGGCCCTGACGATGTCTACGTCTCGCCTTCCCAGATCCGCCGTTTCGATCTGCGCACCGGCGACACCATTTCCGGCCAGATCCGCCCGCCCAAGGAAGGCGAGCGGTACTTCGCGCTAATCAAAGTAGACGCGATCAACTTCGAACCGCCCGAGGAAGCGCGCAACAAGATCTTCTTCGATAACTTGACGCCGCTGTATCCCAACGCGCGGATCAAGCTTGAAACCGTGCGCGATAACTTTTCCGGACGCGTGATGGATCTGCTCACGCCCATCGGCAAAGGCCAGCGCGGCTTGATCGTATCGCCGCCGCGCACCGGCAAAACCATGCTGCTGCAGTCGATCGCTAACTCGGTGACCACCAACCACCCGGAAGTCACCCTGATTGTGCTGCTGATCGATGAGCGCCCCGAAGAAGTCACCGACATGCAACGGTCGGTGCGCGGCGAAGTGATCAGCTCCACATTCGATGAGCCGGCTACGCGCCACGTACAGGTGGCCGAAATGGTGATCGAGAAGGCCAAGCGGCTAATCGAACACAAGAAAGATGTGGTCATCCTGCTCGATTCGATTACCCGTCTGGCGCGCGCCTATAACACCATCGTGCCGCCTTCGGGCAAAGTGCTCTCGGGCGGCGTGGATTCCAACGCCTTGCAGCGCCCCAAACGTTTCTTCGGTGCGGCGCGCAATATTGAAGAGGGCGGATCGCTGACCATCATCGCCACCGCGCTGATCGATACCGGCAGCCGCATGGACGACGTAATTTTCGAAGAGTTCAAAGGTACCGGCAACCTGGAAATTCACCTGGAGCGCAAGCTGGTCGACAAGCGCGTCTTCCCCGCCATCGACATCAACAAGAGCGGCACGCGCAAGGAAGAACTGCTGCTGCCCAAGGAAGAATTGAATCGCGTGTGGATTCTGCGCAAGGTGCTGAATCCGCTATCGCCGGTGGAAACCATGGAACTGCTGCTCGATAAGCTGGGCAAGACCCGCAGCAACGCGGAGTTCCTGAATTCCATGAGCGGCTAACCTGGCTTCGCCCTTATCCTAATGATTGGCGATGCGGATCTCTACCTGCCCGTCCGCGTCGGTCGTCATAGACAGACTCAAATGTTCGTCGAATTGTTTCACCGCGGCTTCCACTTTATTCAAAGAGTCAGCGGATAAGGTATCGCCCTCTTGCACGGGTAACTTAGCCAGTAACTCGCTGCGTCGAGCGGCGCTCAGCCCATCGGTATCGATGGTCTTCAGTCTGCGCCCGTCAAAAATAGACGGAAAACACCAGCAGACCCTGCCACACAAAATCGATCAGCGCGGTAGTGAGCGCTTCGGTGATGGCGGTCACTTGTTTTCTCCTTCCATGCGATCTAAAAGTTTCTCGATGGCTTCCAATTCCTTGGCCGGCGTTTTCCGCGTGGCCAGCGCCTGCAGCACCAGCGCCTTCATTGATCCGCCAAAAGCGCGATTCATCAGATCGCCGAGCAACTGGCGTTGCGTCTGCTGGCGCGTGTTGCGTGGACGGTAAAGTTGCGGCCGGCAGGTTTCATCGCGCTCCACCAATCCTTTTTCGGTCATGATCTGGATGAGCTTGAGAACCGTGGTGTATCCCGTGGGCCGCGACGCGTTGAGCACGCGTTGGATAGCGCGCACCGATTGCGGCGCCGAATCCCAGAGCACGCGCAAGATGGCCAACTCCGCCTCGGTAGGTTTGGGCCGTTTCGCTTCCATGCAGAAATTATGACGAAAGTCTTCGTCATTGTCAATAGGCTCTTGCCTCGGGCGCGGGCAGAGAACTGAAATCTGACGAAATGCGGGTCGCGGTCTCCCCATCTCCCCGTCGCGCTGTCTTCCCCTGTTACGATTCTCTTATGGGGGCTTTGCCGACCCGCCGCGCGTTCCTGCTCTCCGGCTTGGCGCCCGCCGTCCTCGCCGAGCAGAAAGGTGTCGTGCTGCCTTCCGCCTGGCATCGCTACTCAGACCCAGCCACTGAATTTGATGTCGTCCGTCTCACCGATCCGGCGCACTCGAGCTGGCTTCCGCCTTACTACAACCGGATCGTGGCCCGGCATGGAGGCTTCCTGCTGTATGCGAGCGACGACGGCGGCACGATGCAAGCCTACCGGATGGATCTGCATAACGGCGAATCGCGCTGCCTGACCGCGGCGGAACATCTCGACCCGGCGTCCGTCGCCATGCTCGAAGATGAACGCAGTGCCTGTTACTGCGATGGTCCCGCGCTGCACCATGTGCACTTGGGTAACCCGCATTCGCGCCCCGTGTATGAGATCGCCGATGGTTGGGAGCGTTGCCCCGGCTTGAGCGTGGCCGGCGACGGATCGGCCTTGCTGGGCGAAGCGCGCGACGGAGCATCGCGCTTGCGCATGATCGGACTGCAGAAAGGCGGCGCACGCACGGTAGCGGAGGCCCGCTTTGTTTTGTCACATCCGCAGCCGCGGCCCAAGCGCGCGCAGATTCTCTACCGGCAGGCGGATGAAGCTTTATGGCTGGTCAATTTTGACGGCACGCAGAACCGCAAATTGTCGCTGTCCCCCGGCCGCATCGGTCCGGCGCGCTGGTCGCCCGATGGGCACACCGTGCTGTATTTGAATTTTCCCGACGATCCCAAGCAGTTGCACGCCATTCGCGAATGCACGCCCGATCAGAATACCGACAAGCTGGTGGCGCGCACCAGCCAGTTCGCGCATTTCGGATGCAACACCAACACTTCCGTGTTCGTAGGCGCCAGCCAGAATCGCGCCGCGCCTTACATTCTGATCCTGCTGCGCGTCACGCGCCGCGAACTCTCGTTGTGCGAACATCGCGCCAGCAGCGCCGCCATGGTGGCGCCGATTTTCTCGGCGGACAGCCAGCAGATCTTCTTCGAAAGCGACCGCGATGGCAAGCCCGCCATCTACCGGATTCGCGTATCGCAGTTGGTGGCAGAAACCGAGCCGGAATCAGAATAAGCGCGGCAACAGCCCGCCATCGGAAGTGCCCAGATCGCCCGTCCAGCGCGCCATATCCATGCGCAAACGGCGGCCATCGCTGCGGATGGATACATAACCATCGAGATCGGTGCGCAACACACAGATCCTGCGCTCCGCATAGCGTTCCAGCACGTCCGCGTGCGGATGCCCGTAGGAGTTTTCAAAACCCGCCGAGATGACCGCAAACGCCGGATGCAATAGATCCAGGAAAGCGGCCGTGCTGGAGGTATGGCTGCCATGATGCGGGACCTTCAGTACATCGGTGGGACGCAAGAGTCCTTCGTCTATTAATTCCGATTCGATGGGCCGTTCGATATCGCCGCTCAACAAGAAAGACTGGCGTCCGAAGGAAACGCGGAAGGCCAGTGAATCGTCATTTTGGGGCACCTCTTTGGGCACGTAATCCATCGAAGGCGCCAGCACTTCAATGTGCGTGCCGCCGTAATCAAAGCATTGCCCGCGGTGTAGCGGCCGGATGCGGACACCATCGCGGCGCGCGTGATCGCGCAGGTTGCGCCACGCCGGGTTTTCCGAATTGGCGCCGGTCCACAGCTCTTTGGGGTGGAAATTCTCGAGCAGCGAGGGCAGGCCGCCGATGTGATCGGCGTGCGCATGCGTGCAGGCCATCACGTCGATCCGGCGGATCGAACGATGCCACAGGTAGGGTGACACGACTTCTTCGCCGACATCCATCTGCGACGGGGCGTGGTGGCCGAAAGATGGAATGCCGCCGCCATCCACCAGCATCAGCTTGCCGTCGGGAAAAGTGAGCAGAATGCTATCGCCTTGGCCTACATCCACCGCGGTCATCTCCAATTCGTGAGGCGTGATCCCGGGCGGAAAAGGATGCCATAGCAACAGCGCCAGCAATACAGCCAACGCGCTCGCGGCGGATGTGAACCAATACCATCGTGCGCGGCAAACCAAGGCGACGATAATCAAGCCCGCGCCGATGGCCATGCCCAGCCACAACGGCGGATCGGGAATGCGCCAGTTCGGTTCCAGTCGCATGTGCCAGGCGACCGCAGCGTGGGAGGCCGCGAGCAGCCATGCCGCCATCCTGGCTACCCAAATCCATCCGGAAAAGATGGCGATGAAACCTACCGGAATGAGCGAACACATCAATGGCACCACGATCAGATTGGCCGAAACGCCCGAGAATCCGATGCGATGGAAGTACACCACCATGGGCAGTGCGAGACCGATCTGCACGATGGCCGAGACGATGGCGAGTTGGAAGGCATACAGCAGAATGCGCGCGGGAATGCCGATGGCCAGACAACTCACGCGTTCCGGAAGCCGGGTCCAGCGGCGCACGGTTTCGGCCAACAAACGCATCTCGATGCGGAATTGCGCGGCGGCCGGTTCGAGGTGCATATCGCGGCCGGAATCCGGCAGATCCGCCAACGCGCGCAATCGCGGATAGCAGATGCGCTGCAACAGCGGCGCGGCGAATGCACCGATGAACCCCACCGCCATGAAGGTGAGTTGAAAGCTGGCCTCGAACATCTGCTCGGGATCGAGCACCAGAAACGCGATCGCCACCGCCGCCAGGATATTTAAGATGCGGCGCTGCCGCGCGAAGCACGCGGCGATGGCGAACAGCGTGAAACCGGCGGCGCAGCGCACGCAAGGCGATCCCCATCCGGTAACCAGCGCATACAGCCACAATATGGCGGAGGTGAGAAACAGCGCAAACTCGCGGCGCACGAAGCAGAGCCGCAGCAAGAGCATCAGGAACGCGGCCAGCACCGCCGTGTGCGTGCCCGAAATCACCAGCGCGTGATAGGTGCCGGTGTTGCGGAACTGCTCGGTCCACACACGCTGGACCTGATAGGTCTCGCCGATCATGACGGCTTGCATCATGCCGGTTTCGTATGGCTTTCCCTGGTAAAGCCGCGCGATGCGCTCGAGCGCCATCACGCGTAATCCCACGATGGCGGCTTCGAAACGCGATCCGCATTGTCCGGGCAGGATGCTAACTGCCGAGCCGGGAATCATGGCGGCGGTCCAGTAGATATCGCGGCGCGCCAGGTAGCGGGCGTAATCGAATGCCCCGGGATTGCCGTAATTGCGCGGCCTGCGCACGCGCGCTTCGAACTCGACGCGTTGGCCGTAGTGCAATTGCGGCGGTGGTTGGTCTTCGCGGGCGTACGCAGTCACCTGGACGCGGGCGCGCGCGTCCAGTTCCACGATGAAGCGCTCTTTGTCGCCCGCAAGCGCGGGCGGTTCGACCACGCAGCCGCTCAAGATAACCGGCTCACGTCCTTCGGCATCCAATTCGGGACGAGTATCCGGGCGATGCGCCAGATCCACCAGCACACCGGCGAAAACGAATCCCAGCAGGCAGCATGCGCCTGCCACGACGCGCGCCTCGCGCCATAGCGCGGCTACGCAGAGAAGAGCGCATAGCGCGATTAGAATAAATGGCTCGCCAGTTTCGAAAACAGCCAATCGCGAAACGAGGATGCCGCTCGCAAGAGCGGCCAGCGGTGGAAGCAGCGGGTCGTGCATGGATCTTTGGCCAGTGGAATCGGCAGGGCCAAGGGCCCAGGGCGCCCTA
>Ga0335074_10001337_pt1 | contig 33524 bp, 25 predicted proteins | sample Lox_Sample_23_FD_206715 | JGI IMG/M metagenome (GOLD analysis project Ga0335074, IMG submission 206715) | Soil microbial communities from Loxahatchee National Wildlife Refuge, Florida, United States - Lox_Sample_2.3 | ecosystem: Environmental > Terrestrial > Soil > Wetlands | place: USA... | reverse complement strand
TGCTGCCCTACTTCCGCTTCGTCTCCGGCAACGTCGACCTCTTTTCGTGGTTCAACGGCTTTGGACTGGCCGCGCTGCTGGTGGGCGTCGCCTGCTCCACCGCGGTCACCAAGCGCATGGGCAAGCGCATTCTATTTATCGCCAGCATGACCCTGGCAGGCCTCTTCAGCGCGGCGTTGTTTATCATTTCGCCGCACGCCACAGGCACGATTATCGCGGTCGAGGTGCTGCGGCAGTTCTCCTTCGGGCTCTCCGGGCCGCTGATCTGGTCTATGATGGGCGACGTTGCCGACTACGGCGAGTGGAAGACCGGACGCCGCGCCAGCGGCACCGTCACCGCGGCGGTGGTCTTTGCCCTCTGGGCCGGGCTCGCCCTTGGAGGCGCCGTCGCCGGCTGGCTGTTCTCGTTCTACGGTTTCGTCTCCGAGACTCAGGTGCAGACGGCGCAAACTCAGGCAGGCATCCTGCTCACCGCAAGCGTCTACGCTGGCCTGGCCTTTGTCGCCTCGGCCGTGAGCATGTCCTTCTATCCCATCAGCCGCGAAAAGAACCGCCAGATCGCCGACGAGCTCGCGGCGCGCCGCAAAAATTTCTCAGTCTCCTGAACAGACGCGCCGGCCGCGGTATAGCTCAAAGCGCCATCCCTGGCACTGCCCGGAAACGCTGAATCCGCGCCAGCATGAATTTCGGTCAACAGGAATGCCCGCTGACTCAGCGGGCTTGAGCGGATGTTCTCTGGTAGCGCTACCGGGAATCGAATACTCAAGTCAACCCATTTAAACTAAGTTGCTTACTAAATTCAATCTTCCGGGCTGCCCCCAAAGCTGCCCCATTGTCTTCAGGGTGATTCCCATTTGCGGGCGGATAATTCAGACACGCCAGAAAAATCTATTCAGCCTTTGCAGCAGCGCCTGCACTGGTACTGCCGCGCAACCGGACTATCTTAACATCGGCAGGTACACTCGCGCCTTTCATATCGCGGCACGCGGGAGCCTCTTCTGCTCACAACTTGGACCAGGTTCTTGGCCAAATGAATACAATCTAGTCTCGGTTCTCACTACCTCCTTGTAGAGGAATCGGCTCAACTGATCCGATAGATGGGCACGCATCCATCATTATGCAGTCGGGCCCGCGGGATGGAGGGTGCGGCGCTCGTAACCGCGAAACTCTACCGTTACAGTCTTGCAGTTCTAGGCTCTTCAATAGCCTACAAACTTTTTGGCGGATGCCTAAGACCCAAGCGGTGATAGACCGCGCTTTTTGAGTATTGGACTGTCGATCGGAAAGCTCAACCTTCCCGAACAAAGAAAATTACTGCAAAGACGATTCGTACTGACATATTTCCTTGTAATTCTTTTCAACACGATTACCTACCCGTTGGCGGTGATGCCGGTGCAGATTTTCTGCTTGCGAACAGACTGGCTGCGGACGCTCCTCAGACCCGCATGAACCAGTGTCGATGCGATAAGCAATCCGCTGCGGCAACGGAACGCGAGGTGAATGCAGTCGATCATTTCGGAGGGCTCGTGAGATGCTTTGCGCGTGAAGATACGAGAGGGCTCGAAATAGAACAATCACCCTCACCGTTGTCCCGTGACCAGGTTCGCTATCGGACTCAAACGTCCCGCCAAGTTGGACCGGGATCGGCATCGTAACTCAAGTTTGTGCCGACAAAAGAACCCGAGTACCTACAGCCCCGCCGGTGATCCAGGCCGTTCGGGCGTCATAGCACTGTCGGCTAAGCCAGTGCGGCGAAATGGCCGTTCGATCCCAAGCCTCTTCAGCCGATGAATCAGCGTTGTCCGATTCAGACCCAGCCTGACGGCTGCTCCCTTTGGGCCTCCGATTCTCCAGCCGCTCGCTTGCAGCGCATGGAGTATCAGCGCGCGCTCGGAATTTCGGAGTGTCATCGGCTCAAGCGGCTCTGAGCCTCCTGAGGAAGTCGCATTTGAATGGGGTTGCGCAATGGGCACCACGCCTGCGGGCAGTGGGTTTGAAAGCACGCCATCTTGCGCTAGAATTACAGCGCGTTCCACTACGTTTTGTAGTTCACGGATGTTGCCTGGCCACGGATAAGACAAAAAGGCAATCATGGTTTCCGGGAGAATGTGGCGGATCTCCCTTCTCATGCGGCGGCTGAACATTTCGACGAAATGCTGCACCAGAGCCGGAATATCTTCCCGGCGTTCGCGGAGAGACGGCAACACTATCGGAAATACGTTCAGCCGATAATAGAGGTCACAGCGGAATTCGTTTCGTGCCGACATTTCAAGCAGATTTCGATTCGTGGCAGCGACAAGACGGACATCCACTTTATGGGTGCGCCCGCTGCCTAGACGCTCAAACTCCTGCTCTTGAAGTACCCGAAGCAACTTCGGCTGTAGCGTCTGTGGAATGTCCCCTATCTCGTCGAGGAATAACGTGCCGCCATTTGCCATTTCGAACCGTCCGATCTTCTGAGAAATCGCTCCGGTGAAGGCACCCTTCTCGTGGCCGAACAACTCGCTTTCCAGCAGATCATGGGGAATAGCCGCGCAATTCAGCTTGATGAGAGCGTGCCCGCATCGCGGGCTGGCATTGTGAATGGCGCGTGCGATGAGCTCCTTGCCTGTACCCGTTTCACCCTGAATCAGGACAGTGGAGTCTGTAGCCGCAACAAGTTCGACTTGTTCAAGCACAGATTCAAGTGCTGGGCTACTTCCGATGATCTGCTCAAACGCACGCTCCGCTTGTTCTCTTTCAGTGTGCGCATTTGCTTCGGAAGTATTCACAGAAGCCCCCGCAATCTTGCCCGTCGACTTTCCCGTTCCTTTTATCGGTTGCTCATTTATCGAGTGCGGCGTGGACCCTGCGCATTAGAACCTGATCATCGAACGGTTTCATCAGGAACTCAACTGCGCCTTCTCTCATTGCTTGTATCCGCACTCTCGCATCTCCGTGGGCAGTGATAAAGATGATTGGAGTCTTGTATCCATCCGCTTTAAGCCTCGCTTGCAGCTCCAGCCCCGACATCCCAGGCATTCGGATATCGGTGATCAGACACGCCGCTCTCCGTTGCAGGCCCGACTCCAGAAATTCTTCCGCCGAACCAAAACACTTCGCCGTAAGCCCATCTGCTTCAATCAGGTCCTGCAGCGCACTCTGGACCGATTCATCATCATCCACGATAACAATGAGCATTGGTCGCCGGCCTTTCTTCATGACAGAAACCATAGGACACTGATCCCTCTGACCGCAATCACACCTTCGGACGGTTTTATAAGACTTTTGACAATCCTCCGGCTGGAGAATTGTTGGGAGGCCGCAGGCGAACCCGCCTGCTGGACAGCGGCGGTTAGCCGGATACCTTAAGCTTGTCTGCCATCCTAACTAGTTCTGGCAGAGACTCGGCCTGCATCTTTTGCATCACACGCCCCCGGTGAATCTTTACCGTGGTCTCACTGGCCGCGAGTTTCGCAGCAATTTGCTTATTAAGCATCCCGGAAACCACCAGGCTCATCACTTCCCGTTCGCGTGCGCTAAGACTGGAATAGCGTTCCTGCAGGTCCGCGAATAGTCTTTGCCGCTCGCGGAATTGGCGGTCGCGTTCCAGTGCGCGCTGTATCACATCGAGCAGATCCTGATCCCTGAATGGCTTTGTGAGGAACTCGATGGCGCCATACTTCATAGCTTGTACAGTCATCGGAATATCCGCGTGGCCGGTGATGAAAATGATAGGAATTCTGATTCCCGCCCTGCTCAATTCGTGCTGAAGATCTAATCCGCTGATGCCGGGAAGTCTTACGTCCAGCACCAGGCAACTGGGACCGTCTGGCCGCTCGCTTGACAAAAATTCCTGTGCGCTGGCGAATGATGCCGCGAGCAGGCCCACCGACTCGACCAATTCTACGATGGACTCACGAACGCCGGCGTCGTCATCGATGATGACCACACTGGTCGCATCTCCCGTGCTCATTTGCGCACCTCGAAAGGCACAGTGAAATAAAATGTTGCACCGCGCTCTAAATTTGCCTCGGCCCACAACCGGCCACCATGTGCTTCAATGATAGAACGACTTATGGCAAGCCCCATGCCGGTGCCTCGAGGCTTCGTCGTATAGAAAGCATTGAAGATATGGTCCGCTTTTTCAAAGGGAAGGCCCACTCCAGTATCGCTCACAGAAATCAGCAGAAACCCAGTCTTCGTCTCTTGCGATCGAACGGTAAGTTCACCGGCCCCGTCCCTCATGGCTTCGATGCCGTTCAACATAAGGTTCATCAGCACCTGTTGTATTTGCACACGGTCCGCCATGATTTCCGGCAGCCGGGGAGTAAGCTCCGTGCGGAGTGAAATAGAATGGCGGATTGCGTCGCTCCGCAACAGCACAAGCATTTCACCGACAACGTCGTTCATGTCGACAAGTTCAGGTTGCGGCGGGGTGCCTTTCCGGGAAAACATTCGCAACCGCTGAATGATTTCGGCAGCGCGATTTCCGTCTTTTTCTATTCTCATCACGGCCGCACGGGCTCGGTTCAGGTCCGGCGGATTATGTGCCAGCCAGCGCAGGCAGGCACCGGCGCTTGTGATGGCGGCAGCAATCGGTTGGTTTATCTCATGTGCAAGAGAACTGGCCAATTCGCCGAGCATGGTTACTCGATTCATGTGCGCAAGTTCCGCCTCAAGCATGCGCAATCTTTCACGTTCATCCTCGGCGCGTTTTCGATCGGTTACATCGATATGTGTTCCGACCACTTCAACCCCTTCGCCGCTCGTACTAATTACCGGATGGCCGACCGCATGGATTTGTCTCACAGTTCCATCGGGCAGCACGATTCTAAACTCTTGGGTGAAGTCTCTTCTCGCTCGTACCTCCTCTTGGGAATATTCAAACGCTTTGTCGCGGTCCTCCGGATGCATACGTTGACGCACTAATTCGATGTCGGGGGCTCCCTTTTGCGGGTCAAATCCCCAAATTCGGAAATTCTCCTCAGACCAATAGGCTCGGCCACCTCCGGCTCCATAGACCCAGCTACCGGTGTGAGTTAACCTCTGCGCTTCCGCCAAATAGGCTTCGCTACGGCACAGCGCTTCTTCGGCACGCTTTCGGTCTTCAATGTCCGTGCGAGTACCGTACCACCGTAGGACGTGTCCTCCCTCATCCCGCAGCGGATTATCTCGGATTAGAAACCAACGATACTGTCCGTCTTTTCCCCTGATTCGCGCCTCAAGCTCAAAAGGAGCAGCATCCACGAGCGCACATTCACGCAATGCCTCCAACCTCTTCAGATCCTGGGGATGAATGACTCTATCTAACGCCTCTTGAGACTGAGTTTCCTCGAAAGTGAGGCCAGAGTATTCTCTCTCTCGCTCGTTGGCAAAAAGTGGACTCCAATCCGAGTGGAAAACGGAGACTTGCTGAGGAATCACATCGATCAGTTGGCGAAGCTCGGCCTCGCTCTGTCGAATCTTCTCCTCGGCCTGCTTTCGGTCGGTTATATCGCGAATGGAACTGGTAACAAGTACGCCCTCCTCAGTCTCCAGCATGCTGAGGCTGATTTCCACCGGAAACTCGCGTCCATCCTTATGCAAACCATACAATTCCAGCCCGGATCCCATGGGCCGCGTGCGAGGGTCGCTCATGAATACCGTGCGGTGCTTGGGATGCTTGCTGCGAAACCGCTCCGGCACCAGCAATTCAATTGCCTTCCCCAATACTTCTTCCCGTGTATAGCCAAATAGCTTCTCCAGCTGCGCATTGGCCAAAACAATTTGGCCTTCACGATTCACGACCGCTACCGCATCGGGAGCCGACTCCAGGAGCCCCCGGAATTTCTTTTCCGCTTGCTCTCGCTGCGTCACATCCGCCGCGGTGCCTACGTACTCGACCACCTCTCCTTGCGGGTCGAAGACCGGATTCCAAACGGCATGAAGATGCTTGACACTACCGTCATGCAGCAACATCCTGTAATCCTGCGAGAACTCAGCCTTGTCACGGAATCCTTGAGTAAGCCCTTGAATAACCCGGTCGCGATCCTCCGGGTGGATCAGCTCAAAAGTCTGATGGGGGCCGGGAATACCGAGTTGCGCATCCAATTTGCAGATTCGGAACAATTCCTCTGACCAGAAGGTCGTCTTCCCACTCCCGGGGTCGTAGGTCCAGCTGCCGATGTGGCTCATCCTCTGTGCTTCGGCCAGATTCGCTTCGCTTCGTTGCAGCTGGTCGTATGTCAGCTTTCGCTCAATGGCAACGCCTGCCAAGTTGGTTATCTGATCGACAATTTCCTGATCTCGCAGGCTTGGTCGTCGTGGTTCGCGATAATACATGGCGAAGGTGGCGATCACCTTACCGTGCGAAGAAAAAATCGGCGTGGACCAGCAGGCGCGCAGAGAATGGGGCAGAGCCGCATCGCGGAAATTTGCCCAAAGCGGGTCAGTGGCAATGTCCTCCACAATGATTGGTTTGCCGCAATATGCGGCCGTACCGCACGAACACGCGCACGGCCCAATTGAGCCTCCCTCAATCAAATCTGTGTAGTCCTTGGGAAGGTTGGGCGTGCTACCACGCTTCAATCGATCTCCTTCCACCAACAAAATGGAGGCTAGAGCACCACTGGCCTGCTCCTCCACAAGCCGGCAAAGGCTGTCAAGGATTTCTGAAAGTGGCTCTCCCTTCGCGACGAGTTCAAGAACTCTCTTTTCGCCGGCAAGCAGGCCTTCTGCCCGCTTGCGGTCTTCTATGTCCGTCAACACTCCATACCACTTCAGGATGCTACCCGCTTCATCTTGCAGCGGCACAGCGCGGACCAAAAACCAGCGAAATTCCCCGTCCGTCGCGCCTCGAAAACGCGTCTCGCACTCGTACGGCTCCCCGGTCGCCAAGCACACTTGCCACTTTTCCATATGCCGTTCCAGGTCTTCTGGGTGGACGACGCTTTGCCAGCCGAATCCTGCCGTGTCCTCCGCGGACAGGCCCGTGTATTCACGCCAGCGTAGGCTTGCGAATGCATTCGAAGGTCCGGGCAATGCAATGAACACCATCGCTGGAACGTTCTCGATCAAGGTACGGAGCTCATTTTCACTCTGACGGGCAAGCTCTTCGGCTCGCTTCTGTTCTGTGATGTCCTCGCACACAACTAGTAGAACCGGCCGCTTCTTGACGGAAACGGCCTTGGCTGTCTCCCGAACCCAGAGCATCGTGCCGTCTTTACGGATCTTTCGCGCTTCCCACCTCATCATTCGGCCGGGCTGTTCGAAACTCTGCAGGGCGTACTTTCGAACGGTTTCCTTGTCAGGCTCATAAAACACATTCAACACGGGTTGCCCGATCAATTCGTCCACTCCGTAGCCCAACTGCTCTGCGCCGTAACTGTTTACGGTCACGACCTTGCCCAGCTCATCGATAATGAAGTACATCGTCGGATTGCTCTCAAACGCGGCTCTCCATTGTTCCTCGATCTCTTCGCGCGCTCGCTCAGCCCGTTTCCGATCTTCGATGTCTGTCGAGATGCCATACCACTTCAGGATTTTGCCTCGTCTGTTTCGCAATGGCACGGCGCGTACCATAAACCACCGATATTCTCCGTCCGAGGCTCGACGGAAACGCACCTCATTTTCGAAGGGCTCACCCCTCGTCGCCGAGGACCGCCATTTCTCTCCATGTCGTTTCAGATCGGCGTGGTGAACGCTGGTTTCCCAACCTGACCCCATCAACTCGTCGCTGGATAGGCCCGTATACTCCTGCCAATAGCGATTGGCGAACTCAACGGAGCCATCGGGTCGAGCCGTCCAGGCGAATGTCGGGATAGCCTCGATCACATCCCGAAACGTGGCTTCCTGGTATTGCATTTGCCGAACGCGCAGTCGATAAGCAGCCCAAAGCATCGCAAGGAAAACGGCGACGCACAGCACGCGAAAGGAGATGGTCTGGGAGTACGCAAAGGCACACGCGCTGGCTGCCATCAGGATGGACAGACAGACTCCCGCCCATGTTTGCGTCTTTCCCATACAAGTAAATTTAGTTCACCTCGGCCTTTCGACTGGGCGTTAACGGAGAACGATTAGCCGCGGCAAGCTTCCGGCTTATTGCAGTGCAATATCGGTTGGAAGCCCTCAATGTACGACCTGGGGGGTGGTTTGCAAATTCTACTCCCTCCAATAGGCAGATTTCGATCCTTTCGGCGACCCCAGAAGCAACGCTGGATCGCTTGTTCCCACTGCAATGCCCCCGCGACACCTGATGGGATAGCCGATTACACCGCCATCAATTCTTTAGGTGGCGACATCATTCCCTGTCGACATTGCCTGATATGGTTTCATCTATTCAGGGGTTCCGCCCATGGCGTGGATGACTTCGTCGTTTGCCTGGATGTAGTCCAGCTGGGACTGCAGCAGTAGGGTCCGAGCCTCGAGTTCCTGCGCTGTTCCCATCTCAGCCTGGGAGCTGAGAGTCTCTCCCCGCGCAAGTTTTTCATGTAAAACTCGATTGGATTCGACGCGCAGGGCCAGCAATTCTTCAGAGACCTCCTGCATTTCCCGGGTTCTTTCCAGCTTGTTGTAAGCGGTCTGAACTGTTACTTCGACCTCGTCGGTAAGCCGGGCAAGATTTTCTTTCGACTGCGACAGCAGAGCTTCGCGCTCGCGAAGGAGCGCGCGTTTGCGCCCCGAGTCGAAGAGATCGTAGCCAAAGTGAACGCCGAAGCTGCCAAAGTTATGGGCCAGAAAAGGGACGTTGTTCTGGTAGCTGTAACGAGCAAAGCCGTCTACATCCGGCACATAAAGGTCCGTTTTCGCGAGACGAACCGCGGCAGCCGCTTTCTCCACCTCTTCCCTCGCTTCGATAATCTCGGGATGAGATTGGAGTGCCTCCGCCACACACGTCTCCCGATCGCAGGCTGGCGGCGCTTCCTGAGTGTTGGGATCGAGATCCAGCGCGGTTGCGAGTGGCAACCCCATTGCATCGTTGAGTTGGAGCTTGAGGTCGGAGAGCTGTAAATCGGTGGTGAGCAGTTCCTGTTTTGCCTGCAGGAGTTGCGCCTGGCTTTCGATCAGGTTTTCTTCCATGGTGCTGCCGAACTTCACTTGCTGGACGCGTTCGCCCTCGAGGTCCTGCAATGCCTTGATTCTGGATTCTGTAGCCGCTCGGTGAGCTTGCGCGATCAGGACTTGGTAATAGAGTTGGTGAACCTTCAACGCCATATCGTTCTTCGCTTGTTGCGCTGCTTGTTGTGAGGCATTTAAATCTGCTTGCGCAATCTCATTTTCCGGCCGAATTTTAAACAGCGTGGTCAATGGCTGTGTCAACTGGGTTCCACTGGTCGTCAGGTCACGTCCACCCTGATTAATCGTCTCCGTTACAGGCGGCACCGGGTTCCCTAAGACTGCGCCGAGACCGCCCGGATTTATTTGTATGAGCTGGGTGTCGGTCAGATGTACAAAGCTGCTGTCATTTCGAATGGTAGGGAAATAGGCGCTTTTCGTAACTTCCTTAGCGTGCTGATTCGCTTCGACGGCGTATCTTGCAATGTGGATATTGTGATTATTCAGAAGCGCCAACTGCACGGCTTCGTGCAAGGTAATGTGACGAGGGGGTACCGAATCGCCCGTCTCTCCGGCAGAAGAGAGGGCCCCACAGAGCAACAAGGTGATGAGGAACAGCCGAAATCGCCATTTCATCAGTTTGTCTCCTTTACCCGCTGCACTTTGCTAAGTTCGCCGTAGTGGAGCGGCGCCTTGCGCATCAGCGCGGTCAAAAGAAGTCCAACAAGACAAGCCCATGCGACTAAATGGAACCCGTCGATGAGGCTCAAGGCGTATGCCTGAAGACGAAGCCTGCCCGCAATCAATTCGGCAGCGCGAGCGACCGCTGCGGCCGCTCCGGATGACTTGGAGGAAACGCCTGCAGCCAGGGCGTGAAGATTTCCGTCCGTAATCCAGCTTCCCCGGATCACGTGCAGACCGAGGAGATTTGAGTGCAGTTTCTCGCGGTCCCCTAGAAAGTGGCCCATATAGACAGCCCCCATGGTCCCGCCAAATAAGCGAATTGTATGAAAGAACGCAGAAAACGTCAGAATCCACTGAGGTTTGCTCAATCCCCCCGAGAAGATTCCCTGCAGGACAATGCATCCTACAAGCCCGATGAAGGCAACCTCTTGCCCGATGCCCGTAAGCAACTCGGTGCGATAGTAATTTGCTGCGGACCAGGCGGACGTGTACTCGGCGTTCAGGCAGACAGCTAAGGCCGTGCAGGCAAAACCAGCAGCCATCAGCAGGCGCGGATCCACATTGCGAAGCAGCAGGAGACCTGCGATGAACGCAATCAGCAACAGGGGATCGGCGCTTCCGATCAAGGCCGGTCCGATCTGGCTGTCTTCGAAGCCGTGAATGGCCAGCGACTCGGGAATCAGGATGATCGTTCCAGTGAGAGTAAATCGAAACCAAAATAAGAGAATGCCTAGCAAAACTGTGTTCCGTTGCCAGAGATAGGGAAGCGCTACGAGCGGGTTGGGACCATGGAGCCGCCGAACGAGCGCGGACACGATAAGAATCGAGCCGGACCAAAACAGCCCGTTGAATACTCCGGAACGCCACCAATCGAGCCTCTGCCCTTGCTGCATAGCGGTAAAGAGCAGGGCCAGCCCGGCGCTCAGGTACAGGAACCCAACAAAGCTTGGCGCAGGGCTGCCCTTCTTTCGGGGGGGTGCCGCCGGTATTCCAAAGTAGATAAAGACCATCATCACCGGCGCTATCAGCGCGGAATTCCAGAACATCCAATGCCAGGAAAGATGGTCGCGGTACCAACCGTATACCGAAGGCGCTATATTGACGGCTCCGTCTACGAACGTCGCATAGAAAGCAATGGTAAACGGCAGGAACCGTAACGGAATGTTTCGGAGGGCAAAAGTCAGGGTGAGCGGATAAAAGGTGCCTGACGTCAGCCCGGCGACGATCAATGCCGCAACCAGCAGACCATAGATATGGATAAGAGGCAGGAAGGCGCAGGTCACGGTGAACATCCCAGCCGCATAGAGGAGTATGCGCCGTGGCCCCAATAGACCCCCTAGGTAGACGCTAAAAGGACCGATAAACATGAGACCCGCATTAAAGGCGCTGTCGAGCCAGGCACCTTCATCGACGCCCAGGCCGACGTGACCCAACAGATCGTTATGCCCTTGCGAAAGCATCATCGAAGTAAGCGTGACGAGACCGGCGCCGATGACAACGCCCAGAATCCCCAGCAACGGCCTGGTCGAAACTTGCGATGGGATGGCAGCCGCAGTTGCGCGCGCGATCTGTGCGGGTGTTTGTCGGATTGCGAGAGTTGCGCCAGCCATGTTGTGTCTTCTTATCGTCTGGTGCGAACGGTTGCGGTCACCGAAAGGCCTGGGCGCAACCTATTCGCGATTCCCGGATCATCGATTGCGATCTTGACTGGAATTCGCTGCACTACCTTGGTGTAGTTGCCGGTCGCGTTATCCGGAGGCAGCAGCGCGAACTGCGAGCCGCTGGCCGGGGCGATCTCGATGACTTTGCCGTGGATGACTCGTCCGGGAAACTCATCAATTCGGATCTCGGCCGCATCCCCAACTTTTACGTTTGTGAGCTGTGTCTCTTTGTAATTTGCCTGCACCCATCGTGCGCGATCCACAAACGGAATGACATCCGTTCCCGGAGACACCAGCTGACCGGCGTGGACCTGCCTTTCGCCGACGGTCCCGTCGGCTGGTGCGGAGATCCTGGTATAGCCAAGGTTCACTTGCGCTACGGTCAGGTTTGCCTCTTTGGCGCGAAGGTCGGCAGCGAGCTGCCCTTCCTGAGACTCGAGCACAATCTTCTGACGCCGTTCCGCTTCCACTGCCAGTTCACTGCTGCGCAGCATGGCTCTGGCTTGGACGAGATCGGCATCGCGGCTGGCGGCCTGAGCGGCCAGCTGCTCTTCATCGGCAACCGCCTGCTCTAGAGTCTGTTGCGTCGTCGATTGAGTCTGATAGAGGCCCTCCTGGCGCTTTCTCTCAGCGCGGGCTCGTACCAATTGGGCTTCCACAGCTTCCTTGCCCGCTTGCGCCGCCGAGATTTGCGCTTTAGCCTGATCGATTCCAGCCAGAGCCCTTTGGACGCGGGCGTCCTGCAACTGGCGCTCGCGAACGTTGTCTTCGATAGCAGCTCGCGCGGCTTCAACGGCCGCGCCCGCCTGGGCTAATTGAGCCTGATAGTCGCTGTCCTCCAGCTGAACCAGGAGGTCTCCTTTGTGCACTTGCTGATAGTCCGAGACTTCAACGCTTCGAACGATGCCGGCCACCTTTGTACTGAGTGGCGTGAGATCGCCGCGAACATAGGCATCGTCGGTAACTTGATCGACGTGTCCGCCTTCCCAGGAATTCCAGTTCCGGGTAACAGTAATCAGAACAGCCAGAGCGAGTAGCACAACCAGGAGAGGCGTAACGAATGTCTGCCAACGGAGAGAACGGCCTGAAGCTGCGCTCTGCTCCTGGCCAGACGGTTCCGCCTTTGGGGCCGGTACTGCGGGCTCGACAGGAACGGTGGACGCGGACATGAGTTATGCTCCTTCTGCAAGAGAAATGGCGAGGGCAGAGCCTTCAGTCCCGCTTCGGCAGGGACTCAGCACCCTCGTCGGGAAACTCGTATTCGCCTTCTGGACTTTGCATGCGAAACCTCTGCCTGCATGGCTGATGAAAATCGTTCCGCTGTCTGAGGCAAAACGCACCCTGTAAATCGAAGTGGTTCGAGCATTTGGTTGAACGCCAGTACCTCGCGTCATCGCCGCGGCTGCTAAAAGCGAAGGCTGAGGCCGATCGCAATCTGCGCGAGATGCATCGTGGTGAGCCGCAACCAGCCAAGAACCCACCGCCGCTGGGCGCGTTTTGCGAATCCCGTCATTGACAATAACCATGCCAATTTCCCAACCGGTGGCCAGGCCCGTTCGTAGTGACCTAGTCGATCCATGATTGTTGTTCTCATTCCCTGATTCATCTCGATCTGGAACCCGGTCGAGCATTGCGATCTCATTTGTTAAGAGGCAATCGGTATGCCAAACGTGAAGTACCGCTCGCTGCAAGGCTCAGGCTATCAATTTGTCAGGATTTCGACGGAAAGTGTGAAACCAATGACACTCTTGACTAAGACAATGTCACGCAGGTGTTCCGTGTCAGGGCGAGGGCCATGATGCTGCGCAGCTCGTGGCGCGCTTGATGAACCCCGGAAATCATCGCGCTGATATCTCTTCAATACCTTGCAAAAGCCGCATTTGAGCAACTCAGTGTCTGGTAAGTCGACGGAGCGCCGGATCTTGTAAGACACTAGACGCCGTGGGGTATGCGCGACGAATTCGCTCGAAGTGAGAGCTATTCCAGACTTCACGACAGTGCAGGCCATCACGAGTTCACATCGAAGCTTCTGCCACGTATTCAACTGGCTTTCTTATCGGGCAGAGTGAGTTGCTGATGCCTGCCGGTGAACCCATCTTCAAGAGCGGCCCATTGGGGAAGGCCGAGGATATCTTCATACTCTTCGAACGTCACCGACTCTTCCAGAGCCATCGGACGACCTGCTTTTAGATCCGCGACTGCCTTCTGGATCGCGCGGGTGACGCGGAAGATGACTGTGGAGGGATAGAGCAGCATCGTGTAGCCAAGCGCGTAAAGCTCCTTGGGATCCATCCAAGGCGTTCGGCCACCTCCTTCGAGGATGCTTGTCGCCAGCGCGACCCCTCGCAGGCTCTGCCCTACCTTCTGCAATTGTTCCTCCGTCTCCAGCGCTTCGATGTAAATTCCATCGGCGCCCGCCCCCAAGTAGAGCTCTGCCCTGCGCAGCGCCTCATCGAGACCGAGCGGTGCAACAGCATCCGTCCGCGCAATGATGAACGTGTCCGCGTTGTGACGCGCTGCCGCTGCCGCGCGAATTTTCCCGACGTGGACTTCCGCCGGCACCACTTTCTTCCCGAGCATGTGGCCGCAGCGCTTTGGTGCCTGCTGGTCCTCAAGAAAGATCGCCGATGCGCCCATTGCCTCATAGCCCTGTACCACTCTAGTCACGTTTTTCACATCGCCGTAAGCGTCGTCGGCATCTACAAGAACCGGCAGCGAGGATGCTGCGATCGTGTCGCGCATCACCCCGCTGTTCTCTCCGAATTGGGCCAGGTCGATATCCGGGTAGGCAAAGCGCGAACCGACGAGCGCAAAGCCGCCAATCTGATATGCGGAATAACCGGCCAGATCGATCAAACGGGCAGTCAGCGCGTCATGCGCCACGGGGAGTAGCAGCGGTGCGTTCTTGTCAAGCGTCTCCCGCCATGTTTTACGCGGCCGCTTTTGCGTGTCGATCGGGCAATTCATCGTTACAATCTCCTTCTATTCCAGTCCGAGCGATGACGGTATCAGTTTCACCCAATTGTGCTTCGACTTCCGCGAGATACCTAGGCGCTGTCTTTCGAAACAATCAGCATAGCCGCACTTATCTTTCTCTGCCGGGGAGAGGGCGAGTATCTCGCACTCCGATAACTTATCGACGCGTATGCGCTCAGTCACCAGACACGGGCTCGAGCTTTAGCGCGTCGATGGCGGCGCGGACGCCACTGGCGTACTCGTGGTCGACCTGAGTGAAGAGTGCGAGTTGCCTTTCGATGATATGGTCGGGAACCCCCTGCATGGCATCGGCGTAATTGGAGAAAAGCCGCTGCTTCTGCTCTGGAGAGAAGAGGCGGAAGAGCGCGCGCGGCTGCGAGAAGTCGTCGTTGCCGGCGCGGTGGTCGTATCGGTCTGTATCTCCTGATATGCGCAGTGGCGGCTCGGCAATACTCTTGTCCTGAACAGGTCCTCCGAAACTGTTGGGCTCGTAATAGGCATCGGGGTGGCCGGAGTCGTTGCGGAAGAAGCGCATCGCTCCGTCCTTGTGGTAGTGGTGCACCGGGCATTTGGGCGCGTTGACCGGAAGCGCCTCATAGTGCGTCCCCAGCCGGTAACGGTGTGCATCGGCGTAGGAGAAGAGACGTGCCTGCAGCATCTTGTCGGGGCTGAAACCAATTCCGGGCACGACGTTCGAAGGGCTGAAAGCTGCCTGCTCGATCTCCGCAAAGTAGTTGGCAGGGTTGCGGTTTAGCTCCACTTCTCCAACCTCTATGAGCGGGTAATCGGAGTGCGGCCAGACCTTGGTGAGGTCAAAGGGGTTGTAGCTGGTCTTCTCGGCATCCAACTCGGGCATGATCTGCACAAGGAACTTCCATTTGGGGAAGCGTCCCACTTCGATTGCCCGGTAGAGGTCTTCCTGTGCGCTTTCGCGGCTTCTCCCGATCACCTTCGCCGCTTCGACATTGGTGAAATGGCGGTGTCCCTGCTGAGTTTTGAGGTGGAACTTTACCCAGAAGCGCTCACCGTTGTTGTTCCAGAGGCTGAAAGTGTGCGAGCCGTAGCCATTCATGAACCGGGGGCTCTGTGGAATCCCCCTGTCACTGAAGAGAATGGTAATCTGGTGCAGGGTCTCTGGACTGAGCGACCAAAAATCCCACATTGCTGTGTTGGATCGAAGGTTCGTCACCGGATGGCGTTTTTGTGTGTGGATGAAGTCGGGGAATTTGTAACCATCACGAACGAAAAACACCGGAGTGTTGTTACCCACCAGGTCCCAGTTGCCTTCCTCGGTGTAGAACTTGACGGAAAAGCCGCGCACATCGCGCTCGGCGTCCGCAGCGCCCAGTTCGCCCGCCACGGTGGAGAAGCGGATAAGCAGGTCAGTCTTCTTACCGGGTGTGAAAACCTTCGCTCGAGAGTAAGGAGTCAGGTCTCCTTTGATGGTGAGGGTCCCGAATGCGCCGGAACCCTTGGCATGTACGACGCGCTCGGGAATCCGTTCGCGGTTTTGGTGCGCAAGCTTCTCGATCAGCGGATAGTCCTGCACGAGCAACGGCCCGCGGGGACCGGCAGTCAGGCTGTTCTGGTTATCGCTCACCGGCGCTCCGGCAGTCGTAGTCAGATGTTCATTCATGATCAGGGATCCTCCTTGTTTTGCAACTCAAAGCTTAGCGAAGCGGCAGTTTTGGCAGTTGGTGCCGATGAAGCGGCTGGCTTCGAGCCCCGTATCTCAGCTCACGGCACGACCTTCAAGAACCCAGAAACGATCACGAAGAGTTCTCTTCAATATCTTTCCGGATCCACTCTTCGGCAACTCGCAGTCCATAAACTCTATCTTGCGTGGAACTTTGTAAGTGGCAAGCCTCTGTCTGCAATGTGCCACCAGGTCGTCCGCCTTGAGAGTTAATCCAGGCTGCGTCACAACGCAGGCCATCACGAGTTCTCCCCATTTCGGATCGGGTATACCGAAGACCGCGGCTTCGCGAACCGCCGGGTGAGCGTAAATGGCTGCTTCGACCTCGCCTGAGTAGACATTCTCTCCACCGGTCACAATCATGTCTTTCAGGCGGTCAAGAATATAGCAATACCCCGCTGAATCCTGACAGCCTATATCGCCGGTGCGAAACCACCCTTCTCGAAATGCCAGCGAGGTTTCAATGGGATTATTCCAGTACCCCTGCATAACATTGTCCCCACGAACCACCAGCTCACCCGGCTCCCCAACTTCGACGGGATTCCCTGATTCGTCGGTGACCTGCAGATCGATGCCGGGACAAGGCCGGCCGCAGGACGAAAGCCGGTCTTGCGTATGCTCGTGGTCTTGCAGGCCCGTGAGGAGCCCGGTCTCGCTGAGCCCGTACACCTGAACCAGTTTCACCTGCGGCAGAAGTTCCCTTGTACGCTTGATACTTTCAGGCGCGATCGGGGATCCACCGTACGCGAGGACCGCGAGGCTGCTCAAGTCGTACTTCTGAGCATCACGGAACTGCGTCAGCATGTTGATCATAGTCGGGACCAAAATAGTGTGGCTGACTCGCTCGCGTTGGACGGTCTCACAAAAGCTCTGCGGACTGAACTTTGGAAGGGTGACCTGCGACGCGCCAAATGCGGGCGCGGAGAACATCGCGGGAAAGTCAGCGATGTGGAAGATTGGCGCGGCATGGAGAAAGACGCCCCCCTCGGTGTATCGCATCCAGTAATTCAAATGATTGATATTGGCCACGATGTTAGCGTGAGTGACCATCACGCCCTTGGGGTTGCCGGTTGTGCCACTTGTGTAAATTAGAGCCAGAATCGCTTCCGGGTCATAAACAACATTGGGAGGAACATCGTCTCGAGGCTCCAACGGATCCAGATCGAGCACTCTCTGCCAAGGTACTGCCGCTGTTGGAGTTGGCATCGAAGAATGACGCACGAGTCCGTGCGGAGTCGAATCAGCGAGCACCCGATCAATTTCCACCGGGGTGAGGCGAGTGTTGAGCGGAACCGCTATGACTCCGAGCAAGCTGCACGCATACACTAACTCGATGTACTCAGGGCTGTTCGGCAGAAGGAGCGCGAGCCGGTCCCCTGCGCCGAAACCAAGCGCCCTGAGTCGTGCTGCTATGCCTTTAACACGACGTTCCAGCTCAGAGAACGATAAGCGAGCGCCCCACGGTGCGAGTGCTGCCTGAGCCGAATAGAACCGGGAAGCCCGGCCAAGTGAATGGACATAAATCATCGATTGTTCTCAAGAATTGAATCTGGGAGTACAGGCTCGCGTTTTTCAGGCGCTGCGAGCCAACCCGTTCTCCATTGCAATCTGAGCTGCCGCGTCACCCTTCGCGCGCGTTGCGAGCAACTCCAGCAACATGGCATCGCGCTCACGCCCGAGTTCTTCAGTGGAACGGTTGCCCGCTTCGACCTTCACTCCCTCGATGATTGCTTGCGTGACCTCGGGGCTGAATTCAGTGATTTTCCCCAAATCTTTCCACCATGTCGACAACGGTCCGGAGAGGTGCTCCATGAAGTGCTGAATGCCACCTTGCCCGCCGCCCAGATGAAATAGAAGACTGGGTCCCATAACTCCCCACCGCAGCCCCGGACCCCAGCAAACCGCCACATCCGAATCAGCAACATCAAGCACACCCTGCTCGATGAGGTAAACAATTTCCCGATAAAGGGCGGCTTGCAGGCGATTTGCGACGTGGCCGACAACCTCTTTGCGGACGTGAATCGGCTTCTTACCGATTGATGCGTAGAAGGAGATAGCACGCTCGACGGTCTGCGGTGAAGTCTTTGCACCCGCAACGACCTCAACAAGAGGGACGACGTGGGGAGGATTAAACGGATGGCCGATGACGCACCGTTCCGGGTGTTTACACGCAGATTGCATGACGCTCATGGTCAGTCCAGATGAACTCGACGCAATGATCGAATCTTCCGGCGTCGCATCGTCCATATCTGCGAACAGCTTTATCTTGAACTCCTGGCGTTCGGGTCCGTTTTCCTGAACAAGGTCAGCGTCAGAGAGCGCCTTCTTCATGTCGGAGGTGAACTGCAAATGATCGCGCGATGCGTTCGGCGATAGTCCGATCACGGTCAGGTCTTTCCAGGCGCCGTCAATGTACTGGCGCAGGTTTGCTTCCGCGTTCGGCGCTGGGTCCGTCGCGGTGACGTTGAAACCTCGAGCCAGGTACAAGGCCGCCCAGCTCGCGCCAATTACGCCCGTACCCACGATCGCTATGTTCCGAATCTGCTTCGCCATTTCGCCCTCTCCATTCTTGTTTAAGCAACATTGGCTCGCGTGGTGGATGCGTCTTCCGCAGCCCTCACTGGTTGTGGTCCGTGATGATTCACGATGAGTCGGGAACCTCTCTGATTCGTGAAATAGGTCCAGACCCATTGCAGGAAGACAGTCAATCGGAGGCTCGATGTCGCCAGAAACTGGAGGTGTATGAACGCCCAGGCAAGCCAAGCTCCGAAACCGCTCACCCCAATCTTGTGACTTTCCAAAACAGCAAAGCCCTTCCCCACTACAGCCATGTTTCCCTTGTCGAAGTAAGAGAAGGGTGCCGGTGCAGAACCCGCCGTGACACGGCGGTGAATCACCTTCGCGGCGTGACGTCCTTGTTGCATCGCCACCTGGGCAACGCCGGGCAGCGGTTTGCCTTTTTCCTCGAACGATGCGGTGTCGCCGATTACAAAAATCTCCGGATATCCCGGTACCGTGAGGTCACTTTGGATGCGTACTCGACCGGCGCGATCTGTCTCCACTTGTAACCACTTGCCTGCCGGCGAGGGAGCGACGCCCGCAGTCCAGACCACGGTCTTGCTCGCGATCCGCTTGCCGCCTACAACGACACCGCTTTCGTCAATCTGCTCCACGCTGTGTCCGAGTAGGACTTCCACACCTAACTTCTCAAGCCTGCGCTTGGCCGCTTCCGACAAACCCGCGGAGAACGGAGTTAGAACCCTCGGCGCCATGTCAATGAGCACGATTCGAGCGGAGGCAGGATCAATCCGCCGGAAGTTCGCCTTCAACGTGGTACGGATGAGCACGCCCAAAGCACCTGCCATCTCGACACCTGTTGGACCGGCCCCGACCATGACGAATGTCAGAAGTTCACAGCGTCGTTTCGGGTCCTCTTCAGCCTCTGCCAATTCAAATGTCTGCAACACCTTGTTTCGCGTAGCCACTGCATCCGCGAGGCTTTTCATGCCCGGCGCAAACTTTTCAAACTCGTTATGGCCGAAGTAACTATGTGTTGCACCCGTGGCGAGGATGAGATAGTCATACGGAACCGGAACATCGCTGCGGTCAGCGTTAGTTAAAAAAACACACTTTCGTTTCTTGTCTACCCCCGTTACCTCACCCATAATAGTCAGCGCGTTCTTCTGATTTCGAAGAATTCCACGAATCGGCGTTCCTATTTGACCTGGCGTGAGCGCTGCCGTCGCCACTTGGTAGAGTAGCGGCTGAAACAAGTGATGGTTGGTGCGGTCGATCAGGATTACCTGCACAGGAGTATTCCTGAGAGCCTTTGCGGCGGCCAATCCTCCGAAACCGCCTCCGACAATGACGACTCTTGGTTGAACCATTTTTTCCTCAATTCGCCTCAGTCTGCCGCGACTGAATGTTGCTGCATCGGGGGGACCGTACCACTGGCGCGAAGACGTTCGATCTCGCTACTGGAGTAGCCGAGCTCCTGCAGCGCTTCCTCTGTATGCTCGCCAAGATCCGGAGCTCGTCGTGCTGGGACTTTCGCAACCCCGTGTATTTTGATCGGACTGCTTACCGTGTGTTTCAAGTTCTCACCCGCGCCTTCGAGAGGCACGACGATGTCGTTTGCGAGCAACTGTGGGTCAGTCATCGCTTCCGAGGGATGCCGCACTACGCCGTATGTGATGTTGGCCTCGTCAAAGGCCTCGCGCCAGTGCGAGAGCGGTTCTGTGGTAAAGATCAGGTCGAGGGTTTCGGTCAATTGGGCCGCATTGGCTTCTCTCGCCTTGTCATCAGCAAACCGTTCGTCAGATACAAGCTCCGGTCGACCGACTGCTTTGGCAAGCGCCGGCCAGTCTTTCGCCTGCACAACAATCAGGAACCATTGGCAGTCTGAGGTTTGGTATACATTCAAGATCGCGTTCGGCGGACTCTTTCGATCATGCAGCGGGAAGAACTTGGCTCCACACAGAGCGGCCTGGATATACATCGAGCAGGACCAGGCCCCCTCCGCGACGAGCGAGGTTGTGACATGCGCGCCTTTCCCCGTTCGTTCTCGACGATAGAGAGCAGTTACGATGGCTGCGTACAATCCGACCGCTGTGGCGTGATCTCCACTGCCCGATGGAGGAAGTGTAGGCGGGGCGCCAGCATCGCGCGTCAGTGCCAGTAAACCACTACGAGCCCAGTAAGCAGTGATGTCGAAACCGGGAAGATTTGCGTCCGGACCGTCGTCGCCATAGCCCGACAAGTCGGCATAAATCAGGCGTGGATTCCAGGGAGCGACGTCTTCGTATGTGAGCTGGAGACGCTTGCGCACCGGTGGCGGGAAGTTGACAATCAGCACGTCTGCCCACTTGACGAGCCGTTCTAGAACGTCCTTCGCGTCGGGCGATTTGAGGTTAATCGCCATTCCACGCTTGTTGCGATTGTCGAGATGCCACGCGTAGTTATCCTTCGACGTTGGTTGGGGCGGTATCTTGTAGGTATGGCGGTGGGGATCGCCGAATCCTGGCGGCTCGACTTTGATGACTTCGGCGCCGAAGTCGGACAGGATCGTTGCCGCACCGGGGCCCGCGATGAAGCTGGCCAGGTCCACAACTTTCAGACCGGAAAAAATGTTGTCGCTCACCATAACACTCCTTAAGTCCAGATTTCGCTTTCTTCACCGTCCGCGGAATTGTGGCGCTCGCTTCTCCAAGAAGGCGGAGGTGCCTTCCTTTTTGTCTTCCGTTCCCGCGCAAAGCGCGAAGAGCGAGGCTTCGATGATCAAGCCTTCCGCAAGGCTTGTTTCCGCGCCCTTGTTAACCGCTTCCAGGGAGAACTTAACCGCTAAGGGCGCGTTGGCAATGATCTGGTTGAGAATCTCCTCGGTTCGTGCAATGACACTGGCATTGGGCACCACTTCGTTCACGAGTCCAATGCGGTAGGCTTCTTGTGCGCTGATCGTCTGGCCGGAGAGAATCATTTGCATTGCCCTGCCCTTGCCCACCAGGCGCGGAAGGCGCTGCGATCCGCCGTAACCGGGCATGATTCCCAGTTTCACCTCCGGCTGGCCAAATTTCGCCGGCTCGGCAGCAATCCGAAAAGTACAGGCCATGGCCAGTTCGCATCCGCCGCCAAGGGCAAAACCATTGACGGCAGCTGCTACCGGCTTGCCAAGATTCTCGATTAGGTTCGTGACGCCCTGGCCAATGCGCGTGGCCTCTTCCGCTTCCACCGCTGATTGGTTCACAACCTCACCTACATCAGCACCCGCGGCAAAGGCTTTCTCACCAGCGCCTGTGAGAATTACGGCGCGAACGGAGGAGTCGTCCCGAGCGTCTTCGAACGCTCCCTTGAGTTCGACGATCGTCTCTCTGTTGAGCGCGTTCAGCACCTTGGGGCGGTTGATCGTCACATAGGCGATGGGACCCTTTTTCTCGTACAGAAGGTTGCTAAGTTGCAGAGCGGATACGGGCGAATCCATGACACTCTCTCCTTCTTAAGCCGGATAGACGGACGTGCTCTTATGCGGTCACAGAAAGGTCTGCGTAGGCAATCCCCGTCAGGTTCCCTTGGGCAAAAAGCAGGGTCTTCTGATTGGATCCATCAAGATTTGCGCTGTAGACGGAACCTGCAAAGTCGGTAAAGAACATGCGCTCGCCTTTCAAGTCCAAGGCCAAGCCAATGCCTTCCATCAGGTGATCGAAAATGATCTCCGGTGCTTTGCGTGTATCTGACCCTGCATCCATGGGTGCCCGATTCACGGTGTTACCACGAGGCGGGTCACCACGGTCTGTCCAGTACATCATTCGATTGGCAAGATCGAGATCCAGATCGATGGGCTCGGGCAAATTCTCGTAGAGCACCTCGATGTCGTCGCGCTTCTCGGGCGTCTGGCCCCTTGAAATTTCCAGATTGGCTCGAAAGATGCGCCCCTGGCCGGCATTGTCATCGCCCTTTTGGGTCCAATAGAATTTCCCACCGTCAACATCAACTGCTATACCTACGCACCACTTGGTTGGATCCTTGCCGGGGCGTGAATCGCCCTGGCTCGTGTCCACGATTGTTTCGACATGCGAGCCGTCCAGATTGCACCGCATGACTCGCATGCCTTCGCGATCTGACCAGTAGAGCTTGCCGTTCGTCTTGTCGAGTTGGATTTGCTTCGGCGTGAAGGTCCCACCCTCATGCACAATGGTGGTTATGTTCGTCCCGTCGAGATCGGATCGCTCGATGGAACCATCATTGGATTTAAGGCTACCCATATTGGTCCAGTAAATGTGCCCGGCCTCGACATCTACCACGATGCCGTCGGGGAGTCTTCGCCCCTCATTGACAATGGTTTTCAATTCGGAGCCATCGGGATTTGCGGTCAGCACGCGGCCGGCACCAAGATCCAGGAAGAAGAGCCGGCCTGAATCGGACCCCGGTGCAGATTCTCCGAACCTTGGCTTCAAAGCAGTTGAGGACATTGATTACTCTCCCATTCCATGCTGCGATTCGATCTTGCGTTTTCCCCTGCGATACACCGCTCGCGGCTTTACAGCACGCGCCTATATGAATGCGCTTAAACCGGTGATGGCCTTGCCGACGATCAGGTTTTGCATCTGATACGTGCCTTCGTAGGAATAGAGCGCTTCGGCGTCGTTGAAGAAACGTGCCACATTGTAATCGGCAACGATGCCGTTGCCACCCAGCACCTCGCGAGCCCATGCAACCGTCTCCCGGCATTTGGCCGTGGTGAACGCTTTGGCGAGCGCCGCGTGCGCGTCTGTAAGTTTTCCGTCGGCATGCAGTTGGGCCGTCCGAACCACCAGGCACTGCGAAGCAGTAATATTGGCGAGCATCTTCGCGAGGAGGTCCTGCACGAGTTGAAACGAGCCGATCGGCTTCCCGAACTGCAGGCGCTCCTGGGCATATTTGAGAGCATTTTCGTAGGCGCCCATCGCGCAGCCGACAGCCTCCCATCCCACCAGGAATCGTGTCATTTTCAGCACCCTTGCGGTGTCGTGGAATGACTTGTCTGCCTGAAGGCGGTTTTCCTCGGGTATACGGCAGTTCTCAAGGGTGATCTGACCGTTCTGGACCACCTTGAGACCGGCCTTGTTCATGATCTTCTCCACCGTAAAGCCAGGAGTGGTCTTGTTCTCCACGATGAAGCCCTTGACTTGACCGTCGGTAACGTCGCGTGCCCAAATAATCGAAATGTCGCACCACGGCGCGTTGCCGATCCATCTCTTCTGGCCGTTGATCGTCCAAGTGTCGCCTTCACGCTTCGCCGTCGTTGTCAGTCCGCCCGATGCTCCGGAACCGACCAGCGGTTCAGTAAGACCGAAGCAGCCGATCGTTTCCCAGCGCGCCATCGAGGGGAGCCATTTCTGTTTCTGCTCCTCCGATCCGCCGAGATAAATGGAGCCCATTGCCAGACCGTTGTGGACACCGAAGAATGTCGCGATCGAAACGTCGCAACGGGCCATCTCCATGGCAATCAAGCCAAACAGCAGACCGCTTCCGCCTCTGCAGCCGTAACCGTTCATGCCAGCGCCGCCGATTTTGAGCTCTTTTATCGCCGGCAACAGTTCAAACGGGAATTCATCTGCGATCCAATACTTGGTGATGATCGGCGCCACCTTTGTTTCCATAAAAGCGCGCACCTGTTTCAGCACCGCCAATTCTTCCGACGGAAGTGTCTCGGCCAGTTCGTAAAAGTCAACATTAGGAGCGGGGAGCGGCTTCGGCGGTTTCGGCATCGTGATGGGCTTTGTAGCACTTGCCATGAACAATCCTCCTGGTTATCAGCGGCTGCTTTCTCGCTGGCCGCGGTGGTAAAGAGCATTTGATTGGCCAAATCCGAGGACTTCCTTTGCTTACTGAAGGGAGCGTTCTGCTCTACTTCTTGGCCAGACGCAACCCAATTGCGGACCACCCGCGCCATCTTTCTTTGCAATTCCCGTTCCAAAACAGATAGCAAGACCACGCTTGATCTTTCACGGGCTGAATGTTCAAACAGTACGCGCAGTTACAGACCCGTTTGTATGGGTTTCAAGGCGGAACGTTGTCAGGATTTGAACGCAATGTGTCAGGATGTTGCCGTTCTTCACGTTCACATGGTGACTGGATAATCGAAGTTGCCGGCGCAGCAATGTCGAGTGATGATGGAGACGGCTTATGGCAAACTCTCGGCTGTTGTGAACATCCCCCTTCACTTTCGGCTCTCTTCGTAAGAGACAGGCAATCGGAATCCGCTTCCCATTCAGAAGTGGCACGGCACTTGCTTTTCTCGTGTCAGGGTGCCGAGCCGGCTGGCAGCTGATTGAAGGAAACTTTCTTCCCTGTGAGGTTCTTCATTCAAAGAGGTCGCGATGAACATCGATTATGTGTTTCTTTGCGGAGTCATGTGGTGCAAATTCGCACAGGAAGACGCAGGCCAGGAGCTCCTGAGAGCTTCCGATTCCAAGGACGCTGACGTGAGATCGCTGGCCCGAGCGATTTTGGCAAAAGGGCCTGCGTCGACTATCGAAGCTGGAAGAGAACGCGCACGCGCTTTGGACACCCAACTCGGCTATTCGCGATGAAGAACTTCAATGCCCTGTCCGAACGCGAAACCCTGGCGCTTGCCATCTCTCTTGAAGAGGAGGACGAACGGGTCTACGCCGATTTTGCGGACGGTCTCAAGCGGGATTTTCCCGCTTCGGCTTCGGTATTCGATGCCATGCGCGGTGAAGAATCGGGCCACCGACGAAGACTGATTGAACTTTATCGGCAAAGGTTTGGAGAGCATATTCCCCTCATTCGCAGGCAGGATGTGAAGGGCTTTGTGCAGCGTAAGCCGGTCTGGTTAATGCGGCCGCTTGGCGTCGAGTCACTCCGAAGGGAGACGAGCGCAATCGAGGTCGAGACCCGGCGATTCTATGAAAAAGCGGCGATGCGAACCCAGGATGCCAGCACTCGGCAACTACTCGATGACCTGGCTCAGGAGGAACGGGCGCATGAGGATCGCGTACAGGAGCTAACCGAAGAAAAGCTGCGGCCTGACGTCAAGGCAGACGAGGACAAGGCTCGCCGGCGACTCTTCGTCCTGCAGATCGTGCAACCGGGTTTGGCGGGACTCATGGACGGGTCGGTATCGACGCTAGCCCCAGTGTTCGCCGCCGCTTTGGCAACTCGCAGTTCCCGAGATGGGTTCCTTGTCGGATTGGCCGCTTCGCTCGGTGCGGGCATCAGCATGGGATTTGCCGAGGCACTATCCGACGATGGCAGCCTTACGGGGCGTGGCCATCCGTGGATCCGCGGGCTCATCTGCGGGGCGATGACTGCGATCGGTGGCATCGGACATACCTTGCCTTTCTTGATTCCCGTCTTTCACCTTGCCATGGTGATCGCCTTTGTCGTCGTTCTCATCGAACTCGCTGTCATCACCTGGGTACGGCATCGCTACATGGACACACCCATCATTTCGGCGGCAACCCAGGTCGTATTGGGAGGTGCGTTGGTCTTCGGGGCCGGCGTGCTGATCGGCAACTTCTAACACAGGCCAGGAGCGAACTCCTGTCCGCTGGTTCTTTCATGCAGAATTTGAACAGATGCCGAAGGCCGTGTAGGCAAAGGATTTCATCTCGTACCCTGGGCATTTGCTTGTTGGCCTTGGTTTGGCTGCGTTGCGGCACAGTCGCCGTAGAACGATCACCCTAGGCTCTCCAGAACCGTCGGCATTGCTCTCGCTTCCGTGCGTGCCTCTGCCCGAAGCTGTTTTGGCTGAAGTACATCTGGGCTCCCACCGCAATCGGACGTGTGCACCACTTGTTCGGGTCGCATCCTAAGTTGACGGAGCAGCACTCGAGTAAACCATGAGCCTCACAAACTTCTCCGGAGCTGGTGTTTCTTCCACCGGCGTTCCCCTCCCAAAGGTCACCTTGCCGGCACTGGCTGAGATGAAACGCCAGGGCAAGCCCATCTCCGCGCTCGCTGCCTACGATTACGCCACCTCGCGCCTCGTGGACGAGGTCGGAATCGACCTCGTGCTCGTGGGCGATTCGCTCGCCATGGTGGTGCTGGGCCACGACAACACGCTCGCCGTAACCGTTGACGAAATGCTGCACCACACGCGAGCCGTCCGCCGGGCCGTGCGCCACGCGCTGCTCGTAGCCGACATGCCGTTTGGCAGTTATCACGGCCCTGTCGCCGAGGGAGTGGCCAACGCTGTCCGCTTTGTAAAAGAAGCGGGAGCCGAGGCCGTGAAGATTGAAGGGCCGCGGGTGGAACTGGTACGCGCATTGACTAACGCGGAAATCCCAGTGGTGGGCCACCTCGGCCTGACGCCGCAAAGTCTGCATCGCATGGGCGGCTATCGTGTTCAGGCGCGAACGGCCGAGACTGTGCAACGGTTAAGGGCCGATGCGCACGCGTTGGCCGAGGCCCGCGCCTGCCTGCTGGTGCTTGAAGGCGTACCGCGTGAAGTGGCTGCGGTCATTACGGCTGAGCTTGAGATTCCCACCATCGGAATTGGCGCGGGACCGGATTGCGACGGACAGATCCTTGTCTTTCACGACCTTGTGAATTTGACGTTTGCCCCGCCGGCGAAGTTTGTCCGCCGCTACGGCGACGCCGCTGAGCTCATGCGCACGGCCGCGGAGCACTACCGCGAGGACATCGAGCATCATCTCTTTCCCTCCGACGAAGAGAGCTATCACTTGCCTCAGGCAGAGCATGTCGCTTTGGGGCCTGAGCCCGAAGCAGCGCCCAAACTGCATACGCTGCGGAGGGCATAACGGACATCGCTCGTACCGTTGCGGAGTAGCGCCGCGGATCGCGTCCTCAGCGCGCGCAGGGAGGAACGATCAGTCTCGGACTTCGGAACATTCGGTAAAGGAAGATAAAGTATCCGGTCGCAAGCACCATGCCCAATCCCCACCAGATAAATCCCACGCGCAGAGCGTAGCTGCCGGTTGCAGCATTGAAGATCGTGATGTCGAACTGTGGCCCGTAGCTCGAAGGTAGCAGAGCCGGGTAGAGCGCAGCCGCGACTCCGGTAAGGGCGGTAATAATGTAGGCGCAAGAGGCCAGAAACGCGGGGAGTTCCCTGCCGCCGCGATTCCAAAGCCACACAAAGTAAAGAGAAACCATGACGGCCGCTGGAATGACAAAGAGAGCAGGATAGCGCAAATAGTTCGCGACGGTGGCGGGACGGGCGAGGATGGTTAGCGGCACCCCAATGATGGAGAATATCCCGAGGATGGGCGCGATTCGATTTGCCACCACCGAGGCGCGGTTGCCAATCTCGCTATCCGCTTTCATCGATATCCAAAGGGCTCCGTGCATTGTCAAAGCGATCACGGTGAAAACTCCGGTAAAGATGGTGTACCAGTCAAGGATTCCGGTTTCACCCCATGGGAGCAGTGTCGTCCAGAGTGGCTCGAAAAACGACCTGTCCGCACCGATGGGAACGCCGCGAATCACATTACCCAGCGCGGCTCCGAAGAACAGTGCGAGCAGCCCGCTCGAGAGCGCAAAGAATCCGTCGAACAGACCGGCTGCAATCTCTCTGCTCAGCTGAGCCCGGAACTCAATCCCCATTCCTCGCAGGATCAGTAACCAAAGCACAATGTGAAGGGGCAGATAGAATCCACTGAAGCTTATGGCATAGAGCGCGGGGAATGCAAAGTAGAGCGTCCCTCCGCCGGCGATCAGCCATACCTCGTTTCCATCCCAGAAGGGACCGATACTGCGTAGGATCGTGCGTCGGTCGGCGTCGGTCCGCGCAATGAGTATGTGCAGAATGCCTGCGCCCAAATCGAAGCCGTCGAGCACGGCATATGCGACGATCATCAGCGCAACGAGAATGAACCAGATGCTTTCCATGACCCTCCTCAAACCGCCGTGACAACGGTTCTAGATTGAATTGAATCCGGTTCCATCGCGATCGGGCCGCGCCCAATTTCCCGTTCCATGATGAAAACGAAGAGAATGCCCAGTGCAAGATAAAGGCCCATGTACCCGAGCAGGGTGAAGAGACTGTTGGCCGCATTCACATTCGTGGAGTATCCCTGGGCGGTGCGCAGAAGCCCGTAGACAAGCCATGGCTGACGTCCAATTTCCGCGGTCATCCAACCGGCGGTATTGGCAATATAGGGACATGGGAAGCAGAGCAGCAAGATCCACAGCATCCAACGGGCGCGATAGAGCATTTGCCTCCAAAGCAGGAAGGTCGCCGCCCCCATGACGGCAATCATGATCGTGCCCAGACCGACCATAATGTGGTAGGCAAAGTAAAGCAGCGGAATATTCGTAGGCCACTGATCTTTGGGAAATGCATTCAGACCCCGCACCTCAGCGGTGGTGGTTCCGTAAACGAGGAAGCTGAGCACCTTATTCACCACAATGGGATTGTCGATGCGCTCGTGCTCTGCGTCCGGCTGCCCAATAATAACCATCGGAGCTCCAGTCTCGCTTTTGAAAAGGCCTTCCATTGCCGCGATAGTGACTGGCTGGTGCTTCGCAAGATATTTGCCGTGCAGGTCTCCTGTTGGGAAGCCTTGCGCCATCGAAGACAGGAAGCCGGCGATAACCCCGACCCGCAGGAAAATGCGGGCGTACTCATCATTTCTGCGTTCGAGAAGATACATTGCACCCACCGCAGCCATAACGAAGGAACCGGTGGCCAGCGCGCCGCACATGTTATGGGCGAACTGAATCAGTGCCCAGGGATTGGTCAGCAGCGCCCAGAAACTCGTGACAGTGAAAGACCCATTGGGAAGGCGAGTATACGCGACCGGATGCTGCATCCAGGCATCCGTAACGATGATGAAGAATCCCGAAAGCCATGAACCGAGGAAAACAAGAAATGCGGCGCACCAATGGCCCCATTTGCTAAGCTTCTTTTCTCCATAGAGGAAAAGACCCAGAAAGGCAGACTCGAGGAAAAAGGAGAAAGTTCCCTCCATGGCCAGCGGCTGTCCGATGACGCCTCCTGTCAATTGCGAGAAATGCGACCAGTTCGTGCCGAATTCGAACTCCATCGGGATACCGGTCACGACCCCGAAGGCAAAGTTGATGCCGAAGATCTTCGTCCAGAACCGAGCAGCCCGGTCATAGCTCTCGTTTCCCGTACGGATCGCCAAGGTCTTCAGAACAACGATCAATGGCGCGAGTCCCATGGTGAGTTGCGGAAACAAATAGTGGAACGTGATCGTGAAGGCGAAGTGGATGCGGTGAAGAAAGAGTGCGTCGTTCATGACCTCCGGTTCCTCCTCTCAAAAATGTCGTAACTCGCGCCTTGATAGTGCAACCGCATTCGGCGACCGCGTACCGAGCCATGGAAACATCCGCATGAATGCGGCCGCCATGCTTTTACGCGCCGGTCGCATTTTGAGTACGTCGAGACTACAGTCCGTGCAAAACGTGCCCGAGCTTGTTTCGCTTCGTCGTCAGATAGCGCAGGCTCGATGGTGAAGGAGGAATTTCGAGAGGCAGCCACTCGGTGACTGATATTCCATAACCTTCGATCGCGACCAGCTTCCGTGGATTGTTGCTGAGAAGCCTCATGGAACGCACACCAATTTCGCGAAGGATCTGCACCCCAACACCGTAATCCCGCTGATCCGGTTTGAAGCCAAGTAGTTCATTGGCCTCCACAGTGTCAAAGCCTTCGTCCTGCAAGCTGTATGCGCGAATCTTGTTGGCGAGGCCTATGCCCCGACCCTCTTGGCTTAGGTAAAGCAGCACACCGCGATCTTCGGAGGCGATCCGCTGCAAGGCTTTGTCAAGCTGCCCACCGCAGTCGCAACGGACTGAACGCAGCACATCGCCGGTCAGACACTGCGAGTGCACGCGCACAAGCACGTCCTGCCCATCTCCGATATCACCGCGCACAAGAGCAATATGGGTTTGTTTGTCTAGCGAGTTTTCGAATGCGTGGAGATGGAACTCTCCGTATTCGGTCGGGAGCTGTGTAGAGGCCACGCATCTGACCACCGAGTCCGTCCGTAACCGATAGTTGATCAGATCGGCGATTGTGACCAGCAGGATGTTATGGCGAAGAGCAAACTCGCGGAGCTCGGGTACCCGAGCCATCGAGCCATCCTCGTTCATAATCTCGCAGATCACGCCGGCAGGAGACAGGCCAGCCAACCTGGCCAGGTCCACGGCAGCTTCCGTTTGCCCGGCGCGCGCCAATACTCCAGCGCTCCTCGCACGCAGCGGGAAGACGTGCCCAGGGCGGATCAGATCACAAGGCTTCGTCCTTGGATCGATAGCCGTAAGCACAGTCGCCGCACGATCCGCGGCCGAGATTCCGGTGGTTGTGCGCTCCCGCGCTTCAATGCTCACGCAGAACGCCGTCTCGAATCGCGAACCATTCTTCGAAACCATGAGCGGGATCTCGAGTTCGTCGAGCCGATCGGGTGTCATCGCCAGGCATATCAAGCCACGGCCGAACCTCGCCATAAAGTTGATTGCCTCGGGGGTGATCTTTTCCGCAGCCATGGTCAGATCACCTTCATTTTCCCGATCTTCGTCGTCGGCGACGATTACCATCTTCCCCGCATGAATCGCGACAATTGCTTCCTCAATCCGTGCGAATTGATTCGAGTAGCCTAAAGTTGATTTCGGAGTTTCTTCTTTTTGAAGCATATGCATACTCTCCCGGACATGGTTAGTGTGCCCACTATCGCAACATGATTCTCGCAAAGAACAAGAGCGGAAGATAAACGATCGAGGTTGCGAGCAGCCGGCGCGCAGATCCCCTTGACCGCTGGAGCCCGAATTGCAGTCCGAAGAAGAGGAACCCTAAGTCAAGCAGGAGTCCCGCCGAATAGAAGATCATCGCGTGGCGCAGCGGAGGTTGCGCCATGCTGATTGGAACTAGAAAGAGCAGCGGCAAGATGGTTTGGAGAGTCAAGACGGAACTTCTCGCGGTCCCCTTCGGCAACATTTGGTAACCGGCGCGATCGTAGTCCTCGCGATACATCCATGCGATCGCCATAAAATGAGGAAATTGCCACAGGAAAATGATGGCGTAGAGCAGCCAGGCTTCAACATTCAGTCTTCCCGACGCTGCGGCCCAGCCGATCAGTGGAGGCATGGCCCCCGGAAATGCCCCGACGAGAACGCACAGAGCGGTTCTTCTTTTGAGCGGAGTGTACAAGAACAGATAAGAGAGTAAGGTGAGGAGCGACAGCAAACTCGCGAGCAGGTTGACGGCTAGCGCGAGGTAAATACAGCCGGCCGTTGACAACACGATTCCAAAGGCTAGGACCGCAGCCGGTTCGAGACGTCCAGCCGCGGCCGGACGTCGTGCAGTCCGACGCATTTGTGCGTCGAATGTTCGTTCGATGTACTGGTTCAGCGTCGCAGTCCCGCTCGCTACCAGCAAGATCCCCAGCAAAGTATTGAACAATGCGAGGAATGAAAACTGATTTCCTGCGCGATCACAACCAAGGCAGAAACCGGCATACGTCGTGATCAGAATCAGGAAATTGACTTCTGGCTTGGTCAGCGTCCAATAGTCAACGAGAACGGCGGAGGCTGCGAAACTACGGCATTCCTCGGCAGGCGCATCAATTGGTGTAACAAGAGGCTCTGTGGACATCTAGATAACCTCCAAACCGTCTTGAGTCGTCTGCGTTTCATTGCTATGCTGCATACCCGGTCTTACGACCGCGTAATGGCGCGAGCTTTCGGGCAGGAGTAACCGTGCCGTGAAAAATGTTCCTGCGATCAAATAGACTACCGTGACCCAGGTCCACATCAAGGCGCCGGCATATTCCTGGTCCCCAAGAACAGACAAGCCGAGCCGAGGCGATAAGAAGTACATTGGATAAACCACGCGGCCGCAAAAGACAAGAAATCCGGACAGAATATCGCAGGGCACGGTGGCGAGAAACAGATACAGGAGGATTGACCACTCTGGCCACGCCGAGCCTGTCCGCCCTGGGTGGATGACTGGCCACCAGAAAAGAAGTCCGCCCGCAAGGAACGATAGTTGCTCAACCTCATGCCACATTGTCGAATGCATACCGAGCATGAATAAGACCGGAATGTGCCATCCAATCAACGTGCCAGAGGCCGCAAGCCAGCAGACTGCAGGGTGCCCCAGAAACCTCCCCAGCCGCTGCATTGGCTCCGAGCGAAAGAACATGCTAACTGCCACCTGTCCAGCTTTCTGGGGCAAGCCGTGGAATAACGGTTCGATGGGCGCGCCGAGCCAGATCAAGGGGGAAGCCACCGTCATCAGCAGCAAGTGTTTGACCATATGGATCGTGAGCAGTTCGCTGTCGAGCGCGGCGATGGGCGAAGCCATCGCAAGCCAGATGAATAGCACTCCGAAAAGAAAGCTCGCACTACGCCAGATCTCAATTGTGTCGAGGTCAAGCCTGCGAATGTGAACCCATCCACGCACGTAGACGAATGCCGAGAGAACCAAGGCAGCGGAGATCCAAAATGACGCAAAGGCGGTGTGATGAGTGTGTGGCATCGATGGTCATCCTATTTCTGAGCGCGGAGATCCTTCGGGCTCTTTTCACCAAGTGCCATCTCACGAGATGCGTCACGTGCGGGATTCTGCCCGGCCGGATGCAAGGTTTCAAGAAATGCTACGAGTGCCGTGGTTTCTGCAGGACTCAGGTTGTCTCCGTACGCCGGCATGTTTCCGCCACCCTGAATCACCTGCCGGATAAGCTGATCCTGGGTGAGTCGCACAGCCACGCTATCCAGGGCCGGGCCCCTCTTTCCGCCGGAATTGACGAGCGAATGGCAGTTGCGGCACTGTTTGACCTGAAACACTAGCGCGCCTTGCCTCTCGAGCGCGGTCGTCCCATGTATGTACCGGGCCGGCACAGGGTCACCGCTCCACGCATTCATGTGTGGGCTCCAGGGGGCGAACTGCGCCAGCCGTGTGAAGGTACCCAGCGTGATTGCAATCAGCAATACGGTGAGAACCGCAAGTGGCCGGCGCTTCCAGCTCTTCTCTCCTTCGCCGGATAGAAACGGCAGAAGAATGAGGG